>Ga0079222_10000289_pt1 | contig 11127 bp, 11 predicted proteins | sample GAPlitter_FD_75070 | JGI IMG/M metagenome (GOLD analysis project Ga0079222, IMG submission 75070) | Agricultural soil microbial communities from Georgia to study Nitrogen management - GA Plitter | ecosystem: Environmental > Terrestrial > Soil > Agricultural land | place: USA: Georgia...
CTTCCCGAACCTGCGCGACGACGACTGGCTCTACGGCGGCGAGCCGGAACGCATTCGCGACAGCATCCGCAACGGGCGCAACGGCGTGATGCCTGCGTTCGGGCCCGCGCTCGGCGGCGAGGGCGTGCGTGACGTCGTCGCGTACGTGCGCAGCCTTTCCGGATTGCCCGCGGACGGCGTGCGCGCGCAACTGGGCAAGCCGCTGTTCGCGCAGATCTGCGCGGCGTGCCACGGCGCCGACGGCAAGGGCAATCGCGACATCGGCGCGCCCAACCTCACCGATCGCATATGGCTGTACGGCAGCACCGAAGCGGCGATCACCGAGACGGTGACCAAAGGGCGCGGCGAGCCGTCGGCGGTGCCGCGCATGCCGGCGCACAAGGAGCGTCTCGACGACGGCAAGATCCAGCTCCTCGCCGGATATGTGTGGGGTCTGTCGAACGTCAGGTAACGCGCCATGGTGAAGGTCGAGAACCGGGAAAGCGCGGGATCGGCGAACGGAACGGCCGCTGCGCCGCCGCGCAAAGTGATTCCGATCCAGCCGACGAGCGAGGAGGTCGCGCTCTACGAGATCCGCAAGAAGATCCATCCACGCGCCGTGCACGGATGGTTCGCCGGATGGCGCTGGACGCTCGTGTTCGCGACGCAGGCGCTCTTCTACGGCCTGCCGTGGTTCACGTGGAACGGCCGCCAGGCGGTGCTGTTCGACCTCGGCGCGCGCAAGTTCTACCTGTTCGGCACCGTGTTCTGGCCGCAGGACGTCATCTACCTCGCGGTCCTCCTGATCATCTCGGCGCTTTCGCTGTTCCTGTTCACGGCGATTGCCGGGCGGCTGTGGTGCGGCTACGCGTGCCCGCAGACCGTCTACACCGAGATCTTCCTGTGGATCGAGCGCAAGATCGAAGGCGACCGGCTCGCGCGCGTGCGCCTCGACGCGGCGTCGATGTCGCTCGAGAAGTTCCTCGTCAAGGCGCTGAAGCACACGGCGTGGCTCGTCGTCGCGCTGTGGACCGGCTACACGTTCGTCGGCTTCTTCACGCCGATCCGCGATCTCGGCGTGCGCGCCATCACGTGGCAGCTCGGGCCGTGGGAAGCGTTCTGGGTGCTCTTCTACGCGCTCGCAACCTACGGGAACGCCGGCTGGCTGCGCGAGCAGGTGTGCAAGTACATGTGCCCGTACGCGCGTTTCCAAGGCGTCATGTTCGACAAGGACACGCTCGTCATCACCTACGACCGCGAGCGCGGCGAGCCGCGCGGCGGACGCGCGAAGGCGGTCGATCCGCGTGGCCAGGGGCTCGGCGACTGCATCGATTGCGGCATCTGCGTGCAGGTCTGCCCAACCGGCATCGACATCCGCAATGGCCTGCAATACGAGTGCATCGGCTGCGCGGCCTGCATCGACGGCTGCAACCAGGTGATGGACCGGATGGGCTACCCGCGCGGGCTCATCCGTTACACGACGGAAAACGCGCTCGCGAAGGGACTCGACGCGCAGGCGATGTGGCGGCGCGTGTTCCGGCTGCGCACGCTGGTCTACGGAGCGGCGCTGCTCGTCATCGTGTCCGCCGGTGCGACGTCGCTCGCGACGCGCAACCCGCTCAAGGTCGACATCATCCGCGACCGCGGCGCGCTCGCGCGCGAGAGCGCGCCAGGCGTCATCGAGAACGTGTATCGCGTGCAGCTCATGAACACCGACGAACGTGCGCGCCGCTACACGCTGCGCGCAGCGGGGATGCCCGGGCTCGAGGTGGTGGGTCTCGCGCAGCCGGTCGAGATTGCGCCCGCGTCGACGCGGCTTTTCGCTCTGCGCCTCGCCGCACCGCTCGAGCCGGGCGGCGGCGCGACACCGGCGCCGGGCGCGCACAAGATCGAGCTCACCGTGCAGGCGCTCGACGATGCTTCGGTTGTGCGCAACGAGCAGTCGACGTTCATCATTCCGCGCTGAGCGAGGATCCACGATGACGCACCCACGAGCACGATCGCCACACGGCGCACCACGCGAGCACTGGCCATGGCTGCTCGCCACGGGACCTGCGGTCGTCGTGGTGGCGTCGCTCGCGTCCGCCGTGATCGCGGCGAGCGGCAGCGACGGCCTGGTCGCCGACGATTATTACAAGCTCGGGCTGACGATCAATCGCAGACTGCCGGCGGCGACGCCGTCGACGCGCGAGCCCGCGGCGGACATCGCGATCGCTGCCGACGGCGACGTGCGCGTGCGCCTCGTGCAGCCGGCGGGCACGCCATCGCGCGTGCGCCTGGCATTGCGGCATCCGGGCGAGCGCGAAGGCGCGCGCACCGTCGAGCTTCGTGCCGCCGGCGACGAGTGGGTGGGGCGGATTGCGGATCTCTCGCCGGGGCTTCGCATCGTGTCGCTCGAATCGGACACGTGGCGCTTCCCGGTGACGATCGTCGAACGGCTGCCGGCCGCCGCGCACGTCGGCGCTCCCCAACCGGGCTCCTGAAACGAGCGGCCGCGCGGCGATGCAATCCATGTTCGAACGACCGGCGGTGCAGCGCGCGATGTGGGTCGTGTGGCCCGCGTTTCTCGCCGCAATGGCGGCGGAAATCGTCTTCTTCGCGATCTTCGATCCGCTCGATTTCAACATCCGCCTGCAGCTGTCGCGCGAAGCCGTGTACACGTTCGGGTTCGTCGCGTTCTGGCTGCTCGGCGCGCTGTCGTCGCTGCTGACGCTGTTCCTGCAAGGCTTGCCGCCCCACGCCGAACCCCGAGCCGGCGAGCAGGCGACCGAGCCATGACGCAGGCAGCGCGTCGTCGCAACGGATCGGGACGCGCGCGCGGCGGACTCGTCGCTCGATGAGCGTCACGCTTCTCGTCGGTGCGTGGCTCGTCGGTGCGCTCGGCGGCGTGCATTGCATCGCGATGTGCGGCGGACTGATCGGCGCCGTGGCCGCTCGCGATGCGAACGGTGTCGCGCCGCTGCGGACCGCCCGCGAGATCGCGCGCCGCCAGTTCGCCTACCACGCGGGCCGGCTCACCACGTATGCGGTGCTCGGCGCGCTGTTCGGTGCGGCAGGTGCCGCCACGCTCGGTGCGGTTTCGCTGTTGCCGTTGCAGCGCGCGATGTATGTGGCCGCCAACGTGTTCGTCGTGTTGCTGGGGGCGAGCCTTGCATTCCATGCCACGGCGATGGCGCCGCTGCAGCAGGCGGGATTGCGCGCGTTCGCGCCGGTGCTGCGAGGTTTGCAGCCGCTGCTGTGCCGCCCGGGCGCATCGGGCCGCGTCGCGCTGGGCCTCGCGTGGGGATTCATGCCGTGTGCGATGATCTACGGCGTGCTGCCCCTGGCGCTGCTGTCCGGGGGTGCGTGGCAAGGCGCTGCCGTCATGCTGGCATTCGGCCTCGGCACGCTGCCGAACCTGCTCGCCGCCGGCGTGCTGCTCGCACGTGCGCGCAGGCTGCTGTCGGCGCGCGTGCTGCGTCATGCCGGCGCGGCGGTGCTGATCGCCTTCGGCGTCATCGGCCTGTTGCGCATGGCGTGGGCACCGGGCGACCTCGCGCAGGGACCGTTCTGCCTGCTGCCGTAGTGGCGCGCTAGCAGGCCATTGGTCCGTGCGCGTAGCGCACGCGTCGCGTCCGAACTCGCGCGGCCTGCCGCTGACTGAACGATCGGGTGCCCGCTTCGTCAGCCGTCGCCCGCTCCGATGCGACCCCGATGAGCCGCCAGCCGACCGATCTCGACGCGTTGTGGCAATCCGCGCCCCCCGCGAGCCGCGCGTTCGATCCGCGGGACTTCGAACATCTTCCGGCTTGCGTCCAGCGTTATCTCGGACACGCGATCGCGCCGGGCACGCTGCTGGCATCGGCCGTGCGCCTGCGCATGCACGGCCAGATCAGGCTCGGCAAGTGGCGCCATTTCAGGGCGGAGCAGGTGATCGTCGCGAGCGGCGCCATGATCTGGCGTGCGCGCGTGCGCACGCCGGGCCTGTCGATTCGCGGTTTCGACCGCTACGTCAACGGCAAGGGAGCTATGCAATGGCGGATCTTCGGCATCCTTCCGTTCATCCGCGTGGCGGGCCGTAACGTGACGCGTTCGGCAGCCGGGCGCTTTGCGGCAGAATCGGTGTGGCTGCCGTCGATGCTGTGCGAACCCGGCGTCGCATGGACCGCCAACGAAACGGGTGTCGCCCATGCGCACTTGACGGTGGGTTGCGAGCCGGTCGACGTCGCGCTCGCGCTCGACGACGGGTGCCTGCAGTTCGTCGCGCTGTCGCGGTGGGGCAACCCCGACGGGGGAGCCTTTCGGGCCGTGGATTTCGGCGCGATGGTCGAGCAGGAGACCACGTTCGGCGGCTACACGATCCCGGCGCGCCTTCGCGTCGGCTGGTACTTCGGTACCGACCGCTTCGAGTCGGACGGCGAGTTCTTCCGGGTCACGATCGACGACGCCCGCTACCGCTGAAAAGTCGCCTGTCTATAATTTTCGGATGGCGACATCCGCGCGGGAACCCGACGGCATCATCCTGGCACTCCTGGCGCTTGCCGTGGCGGCGCTCGTCGTCGCGATGCTCGCGCCGTCGTGGCGCGAGGCGGCGCTGGTCGTCGCCGCGGGCGGCGGCGCGGCCGGCGCGCTGCTCGGTGCGACTGCGCTGCGCCGGGCCACGCGCGGCCACGAGGCGGTCAGCCGCGAACTGCGCAGCGCGCACCTGCGGGCCGACAACGTCATCGAAGCGGCGATGGATCCCATCATCACCGTCGACGAAGCACAAGGCATCGTCGCGTTCAACGCGGCCGCCGAGCAGGCGTTCGGGCGGCGGCGCGACGAGGTGACCGGGCAGCCCCTGGACATGCTGATCCCCGAGCGCTTTCGCGCCACCCACCGCGCCGACGTCGATCGCTTCGGTCATACCGGCATCACGTCGCGGCGCATGGGCGCGAATGCGGTGCTGTGGGCGCTGCGAGCGGGCGGCGACGAATTCCCGATCGAGGCGTCGATCTCGCAGCACGTCGACGGCCGCCGCAAGTTCTACACGGTGATCCTGCGCGACGTGAGCGAGCGCCTGCGCGCGGCGACGCGGCTCGAGCAGAGCGAGGCGCGGCTGCGCGGCATCCTCGACTCGGCGATGGACGCGATCATCACCGTCGACGAGGCGCAGCGCGTCGTGCTATTGAACAACGCGGCGGAAACGATGTTCGGCTGGACGCGCGACGAGGCGCTCGGCGCGCCGCTCGACCGTTTCATCCCCGAGCGCTTCCGTGGCGCGCACGCGGCGCACGTGCGGCGCTTCGGCGAGACGGGCGTCACGACGCGCCGCATGGGCGGGTCGCTGCGCATCGTCACCGGGCTGCGTCGCGACGGCGCGGAGTTTCCCATCGACGCGTCGATTTCTCAGATCGAGGAGTCGGGCAAGCGTCTGTACACGGTGATCCTGCGCGACGTCACCGCGCGCTTCGAGGCGGAGGAAGCGCTGCGGCGCTCGAAGGACGAGCTGCGGGAGCTCGGGGCGGCTGCGCACGCGACGCGCGAGCAGGAGAAGAGCCGCATCGCGCGCGAGCTGCACGACGAGCTCGGGCAGCTCCTCACGATGCTGCAGATGGACGTGGCCTGGTGCAAGGAGAAATTGCCGCCGGGCAACGATGCATTCGCCGCGAAGGTCGACCGGATGGCGACGCTGCTCAAGAGCACCATCGCGGCCACGCGGCGCATCGCCGCGGACCTGCGGCCGCTGATGCTCGACGACCTGGGGCTCGTGCCGTCGATAGAATGGCTGGTCGAGAACTTCACGCAGCGCACCGGCATCACGGGCGACCTTTTGGTCGGCCGGCGGGAACTCGAGCTGACGAACGCGCAGGCGAGCGCTGTGTTCCGTATCGTGCAGGAGTCCCTGACCAACGTCGCGAAACACGCGCAGGCGGCCCATGTCGACATCGCGATCGAGCGTGACGACGGCGCACTCGTCGTGCGCATCGAGGACGACGGCGTGGGGTTCTCTCTGCAGGCGCCGCGCAAGCCGAACTCGTTCGGCCTGCTCGGCCTGCGCGAGCGCGCGTCGCTGCTCGGCGGCGAGGTGACGATCGAGAGCGCGCCGGGCGAAGGGACGATGGTCGAAGTGCGCCTTCCGAACGAAGCGCCGGTGGCCTCGGCATGATCCGCGTCGTCATCGCCGACGACCACCAGATCCTGCGCGAAGGGCTCAAGCAGCTGCTGCTCGCCACCGGAGACCTCGAGGTCGTCGGCGAGGCGGCCGACGGGTACGAGGTGCTGCAGCGCGTGCGCGACCTGGAGTTCGACGTGCTGCTGCTCGACATGTCGATGCCGGGCAAGAGCGGCGTCGAGCTCATCAAGCAGGTGAAGTCCGAGAAACCGAAGCTGCGCATCCTCGTCCTCAGCATGCACGAGGAGCACCAGTACGCGGTACGTGCGATCCGTGCCGGCGCGTCCGGCTACCTGACGAAGGAGGGCGCCGCGGTGCAGCTCACAGCCGCGCTGCGCAAGGTCGCGGGCGGCGGTGCGTTCATCACGCCGGAAGTCGCCGAGCGCCTCGCGCTCGACGCGATGCCCCACACCGACGGACCGCTGCACGAGACGCTCTCCGACCGCGAGTTCCAGGTCTTCCGCCTGCTCGTGAACGGCCGCACGGTGTCAGACATCGCAGAGCAGCTGCATCTGTCCGCCAAGACGGTGAGCACGCACAAGGCGCGGCTCATGGAGAAGCTGCAGGTCGACAGCAACGCCGAGCTCATCCATTACGCGGTCCGGCATCGCCTCAGCGACGAATCGGGTGCATGATCCGTCGATTGGCGCGCGATGTTGGAGTTTGCATCACCGCGCGGCCGCAGTACCCGGCGCGCTCGGAACTCGCAACCATGCCTGCCTGCGGGTGCCCGGCGCTCCCTTCGCGCTGCGGATTGCTTCTGCCGTTTCCTCGTGCCCACAGCTACCAGACGCGCGCTCGTACGCGCCACCCGCTACGGCAGGCGCTCCTTACTCGCGCCGCCGGGTACTGCGGCTGCGCGTTGATGCAGGCACGCTCCGCGTGGCGCGCCGCGCATTGGCACCCGGCGACCCCAACGGGGGGTAGGGCGATTCCTACCCCCTATCGGGCGGCGACGAGAGCGGAACGCGGAATGTCCTGAGGGGGCGAATCAGCCGCCCCCGATACGCGCGCCGTGGGCCGATGCCGACAATGGCATCCGTGAACCCCGCAGGGCCCCGCACCGAAATCTTCATCGTCGACGACCTGCCGTCGATGCGCGATCGCCTGCGCGAGCTGCTGTCCGATATCGAGGGCACCGACATCGTCGGCGACGCCGGCACGCCGGCCGACGCGATCGAAGGCATCCTGCGCACGCACCCCGACTGCGTGCTGCTCGACTACCAGCTCGTCGACGGCACGGGCGTCGACGTGCTGCGCGCCGTGCATGCCAAGCTGCCGCAAGTTGCCTTCATCGTCCTGACCAACCACGCAACCACGCAGCACCGTCGCGCGTGCCTCGACGCGGGCGCGCGCTTTTTCTTCGACAAGAGCACCGAATTTGGCCTGATCCGCGGCGCGATCGCGGAAATCGGCGCCACCGCCCAGTGATCGACCGCGAGCCTCATGGGCCAACAAAGGAGCGAAAGATGCATGCCGCCATCGCCACACCGATCGCATTTTCCGTCCGTCCTTCGGCGCCCACCGCGACTCGCCCGGCGTTGCGCGACGTTGCCCGTCAATCGACGTCGTGCGTCGATTGCAGCCTGCGCAGCATCTGCATGCCGGTCGATGTCGAGGATGCCGACGCGAACGCGCTCTTCGAGCAACTCGTCGCGACCCGCATCCGCCTGCGCAAGGGCGACGTGCTGTTTCGTCCCGGCGACCGCTTCACGGCGCTGTACGCGATCCGCCTCGGCTCCTGCAAGACGTTGATGCTGAGCGACGAAGGCAACGAGCAGGTGACTGGATATCACCTGCCGGGCGAGATCATCGGTGTCGAGGGGATGGGCAACGACGTCCACGGCTGCCAGGCGATCGCCCTCGAGGATACCGAGGTGTGCACGCTGCCGTTCGAGCGCGTCGAGCGCCTCGCGCGCGAGGACGTGTCGTTCCAGCGCAGGGTCTATCGGCTGCTCTCGGGCGCCATCGCGCGCGAGCGCACGACGTCGCTGATGCTCGGCACGATGCGCGCCGAGCAGCGGCTCGCCTCGTTCCTGCTCGATCTCGCGAGTCGCTACCAGATTCGCGGCTACTCGTCGTCGGAATTCGTGCTGCGGATGACGCGTGAGGAGATCGGCAGCCATCTCGGTCTCAAGCTCGAGACGGTGAGCCGCCTGTTCTCGCGCTTCGACGAGGAGGGCCTGATCCAGGTGCAGGGCAAGATCGTCAAGCTGGTCGACCGCATCGGGCTCCACCTGCTCATCGCGGCAAGTTGACGCGCGACGCCGGCGCTCTCACCGATGCGCCGGCGCGAGCGACATGATGTAGCGCGCCATCGCGCGCGCTTCGGCCGCCGAGACTTCCGGATGCGGCGGCATGTGCCACGGACCGCCGCTTCGCATGCCGTGGCGGATGTTCCGGGCGATGACCGCCACCGCATCGGGCTTGCCACGGAAATACGCGGCCACGTCCTGGTATGCGGGTCCGGCCTTGGCCTGCCGGTCGGCGTGGCAGATGTAGCACTTGTATTGCGTGAGCAGCACGCGCGGATCCACCGCCGCGGCGCCGGCTGGCGATGCGAGCGCGGCAGCGCATGCGAGCACGCCGAGCGCGGCTGCCCGCCGCGCGTTGCTTCGTTTCCGTTGCATAAGACCCGTTCCTGCGGCAGCATTCATTCTGAGAGCTCGGCACGCGACGACCTTGACGCGAGTCAATTCGCACGTCATCGACGCGAATGAGGCGGCAAAGCCCGGTCGGGGCGGCCGCTGCCGACGGGAGAACGTGAGGTGAACGAAACCCAACGCGGGGGCGTCGACTTCACGCGCGCGTCGCTCGACTGGTGGACGGCGCTGTCGCGCGCATGCGAGATCTGGTGGGTGCGCAGTGCGGGCCGGCGCGCGATCGCCGCGAATGCCGCCGAGCGCACCGCCGACCTGATCCGCTTCGCGCGGGCGCGCTCGCCGTTTTATCGCGACGCGTGGCGATCCCTGCCCGACGACGTCGCGCTCGACGCGCTGCCCGTCGTCGGCAAGCGCGACCTGATGGAGCGCTTCGACGACTGGGTGACCGACCGCGCCGTGAACCGGCGCGACGTCGAGCGGTTCCTCGGGGATCGCGGCCACATCGGCGATCTCTACCTCGACCGCTTCGTCGTATGGAAGAGCTCGGGCAGCACGGGCGAGCCCGGCATATACGTGCAGGACGCGGCGGCGCTGTCGACGTACGACGCCCTGCTCGCCGTGCAACTGCAGGCGGCGCATCTCGCCGGACGCTATGCATGGGGCTGGCTCAGCCAGGGCGGGCGCGCTGCGCTGATCGCCGCCACCGGCGACCACTTCGCGAGCATCGCGTCGTGGCAGCGCGTCTGCCGCGGCAGTCCGTGGCCGAACGCGCGGGCGTTCTCGGTCATGGACTCGCTGCCCGATATCGTCGAGGCGCTGAACGAGTACCAGCCCGCATTCCTCGCGAGCTACCCGACGACGCTGGCACTGCTCGCCGGCGAGCAACGCGAAGGGCGCCTGCACATCACGCCCGCCTGCATCTGGTCGGGTGGCGAATGTCTTGCACCCGCTGCCGTGAAAGCGATCGAGCACGCATTCGGCGGCGTGCTCGTCAACGAGTACGGCGCCTCCGAATGCATGAGCATCGCGTTCTCGTGCCGCGAAGGCTGGCTGCACGTCAACGCCGATTGGGTAGTGCTCGAGCCCGTCGACCGCGATTTCCGTCCGACGCCACCCGGCCACCGGTCGCACACGGTGCTGCTCACGAACCTCGCCAATCACGTGCAGCCGATCATCCGCTACGACCTCGGCGACAGCGTGCTCACGAGCGCGCGTCCCTGCCCGTGCGGAAGTCCGTTGCCGGCGATACGCGCCGAGGGACGTCGTGACGACATCCTCGCGCTGCGCTCGACCGACGGCCACGTGATTCGCCTGTCGCCTCTTGCACTGAGCACGGTCGTCGAGGACGCGACGCCCGGCCATCGCTTCCAGCTCGTGCAGACGGCACCCGACCAGATCGACGTGCGCCTGGACGTGGCCGATCCCGACGCGCGCAGCGCCGAATGGGATGCCGCCGAGAAGGCGCTCAACGCCTATCTCGCGCACCAGTCGCTCGCGAACGTGCGCGTGTGCCTCGATGAGACCCCACCCGTTCCCGATCCGCGAAGCGGCAAGCTTCGTGAAGTGATTGCAGCCGTCCGCGCCTGACGCGGCAGCGTGGTGGCTGCGGCCCGTCGCGGAGTTGCTGGCCGATGTCGGTGTCGGCGCGCCCGGGCTCTCCGAGGTGCAGGCACGCAGGCAGGCGCGGCGCTTTGGCGCGAACCGCTTGCGCGACACGCCCGAGCAGCCGCTGCCGATCCAGTTCCTGCGCCGCTTCGGCAATCCCCTCGTGATGATCCTGCTCGCCGCGAGCGTCGTTTCCGCGCTGACCGGCGAAGTCGCGAGCTTCGTCATCATCATCGCAATGGTGTTGCTCAGCGTGACGCTCGATTTCGTGCAGGAGCATCGCGCGGGGCGCGCCGCGCAGCGGCTGCGCCACTCGGTGCAGGTGCATGCCACGGTGTTGCGCGACGGCGCTCCGAGGAGCGTACCCGCGACTCGCATCGTGCCGGGCGACGTCGTCCTGCTTGCCGCGGGCAGCCTCGTTCCCGCGGACGGCGTCCTGCTCGAATCGCGCGACCTCCACGTCAACCAGGCGCTGCTCACGGGCGAGGCGTTCCCCGTGGAGAAGGATGCGCAGGCTCGCCCGCGGGCCGGCCCCGGTCTCGCGGAAGCATCGAACGCGCTGTTCGGCGGTACGTCGATCGTCAACGGCAGCGGCCGCCTGCTGGTCTGCCGCATCGGTGATGCGACGGCCATCGGGCGGATTGCCGCCACGCTGACGCGCGCGCCACCGCCCACCGCATTCGACATCGGCACGCGTCGCTTCGGCATGCTGATCCTGCGCCTGACGATGCTGATGGTGCTGTTCGTGCTGCTCGCGAATGCGGCCATGCACAGGCCGTGGCTCGAGTCGTTCCTGTTCGCGATCGC
>Ga0079222_10000290_pt1 | contig 11118 bp, 6 predicted proteins | sample GAPlitter_FD_75070 | JGI IMG/M metagenome (GOLD analysis project Ga0079222, IMG submission 75070) | Agricultural soil microbial communities from Georgia to study Nitrogen management - GA Plitter | ecosystem: Environmental > Terrestrial > Soil > Agricultural land | place: USA: Georgia | collected...
CCTTCTTCTCCATCTCGATGCCGAGGGCGGTGACGACGATCCCCGTCAGCTGTGTCGGTGCGACCGCGAGCTTGAAGTCCTGCGAATTCGCGCCGGCGGCCAGCGTGAGCTGAACCGAGCGTGGTTGGTAGCCGATGCGGCGCGCCGTAACGGTCACCGTCTGCCCGGCCCGCGCCGCGGAGACAATGAACGTGTAGCGACCGTCGGCGTTCGTGTACGATCCGACGCTCAGGGCCGGAATGCTGACGCTCGCGCCCTGGAGGGGAACGTCTGCTTCACTCGTCACTCGGCCAGTGATCGTGGTCCCCTGCTGCGCCCTGGCCAACGCGGGCATGAGCGCGAATAGCGCCACGCAGCCAGCAAGGACACCTCTGAGGTGACTCGTCATAGAGTGCCGTGACCTCTCTCGTGAAAAGGACTGCCGTGGCGTGCTCCCATCGCCCCGTTGCGGAATGGAGAACGACCGCGGTCGTGCTGCGCACTCGTGAGGACAACATTGACATCTCGGCGCGATGGGACTTCGCGGGAGACGGGGCTGCGCGAGTGCCTGACGAATTCTGCAGCCAGTAAATAGACCGCTGTCAGGACGGGTGTCAACGGGCCTGACGAGACGTCCAGAGGGTCGTTTTGCACAACGATGCCACACGACGCCAAACGAGGTGCCACAAGCATGTGACGGATCGCTCAATCGCAGGGTTCAAGCGCCGCCGATAGAACGGAGTGGGCAGGGTTTATTGGGCCCACAGCTGTGACGTGATGGCGCGCGGCCGGCAGAAGGCCTAACGAGTTCGCGCGTTTCTGGACTCGACCCCAAAAAGACGACGCCCTTCGGAGGTACATCCCGAAGGGCGTCGTTTCGCCAACCGGCCGCGTCGCGGCAATTAGCGTGGCATCATTGGCACGTCGGCGCAGCCGACGTTTTATCCCACCACACGTGGGTGTTGTTGTCGTTCCCACCCATGTGCGATGTGGCCGCTTGCACCTGCGCGCCATTCGCCGACAGCTCGCTCGTCGGATACTCGAAACGGCGCGGAACGTACGAGAAGATCGCAACCTTCGACGGCACCAGATTCGGTATGCAGGTCCGGCGCCACTCGAACCACGCTTCACCGCCATCGGAGAAGAGCGCGATCCACTTCTGGAGAGCGATCTGCTTCAGACCTGCCGTCCCGCCTTGATACACTACCTGCGGCTGGCTGAGGTACGCATTGATCGTCGTTGGCGACGTGATGCCCCACTGGTTCATCGACGCCGTGATCCCCTGGTTGTAGAAGGTGGCTGCTTGCGCCGCTGTCAACCCGCCGATGCCGCGCTCCGCCGCTTCCGCTTTGATGAACGAGACTTCCGCAAACGTCATGAGATACGACGGCTGACTCCCGCCGGTGCCACCATAGTTCCCCGTGCCATACGCGACCGGCCCCGGGTAGAAGATCGCGCCCGGACGCGACGCACTATCTGAATAGGCAACCGCCGTCGCGTTGGTCAAACCGTTAGGCTGACCGGCGTACTGCCCGGTTGCCGCCGCCGGCATCGCGTAAACCGCGACGCGGGGATCGTTATAATGATTGAGGGTATCGATGAGCGTCTTCGACATCCGGTCGTCGTCGCGGCTCGAGAAGTTCACCGCCCACGGATTGTTGAAGATGTTGTCACCGGGCCAGTCGAGCTGCGCATTGTCGGCGTTCGACGTGAAGACACCGCCCGCCAATGCCGCCGTGAGCTGCGTGTTCGCCGTCGCCGGATCGGCGTTGATGATCCGCATCGCGTCACGCGCGCGCAGGGAGTTCGCGAACCGGATCCACTTGGTCTTGTTCCCCTGATAGATCGGATCGGCCGCGCCTAACGACGACGACGTCGTGCTCGCCAGCGCCGTCGCCGCCTTGGCGAGGTTGGCGAAGAAACCCGAATAGATCTGCTGCTGCGGATCGTACGCCGGCGCGAGCACGGCGACCGACGAGTCGCCCTGCAACGCCTGCGAATAGGGGACGTCGCCCCAACTATCCGTCAGGTACCCGAACTCCCACTGCTGCATGATGAGCGCGGGCGCCCAGAGCGAGGCGTCGTTCGCCGCCATCCCCTGGCGAACCACCACCTGCAGGTCCTCCAAGTCGTTCTGATACGCCGCCTGCCAATTGCCATTGGCCCCGCCCGGGCCCACACCTTTGTACTGGTCGTTGCCGATGTACTGATTCTCGGCCAGCTGCTGGACGATCAGCTCGATGTTACGAAGATCGTAACCGGAGCCGAGCCAGTTGCCGACTGCGGTCTGAACACCGTTGGTGAACAGCGTCGCCGGCGGGACCGCTGTCGGTGCGTTGGGGTTGTTGTTGACCGTGGGAAGTTTGCTGTTGTCGCAGCCGCTCAGGACCGCCGCCACGGCGACGGCGGTCATGGCTGCCAATGAGTGAAGTCTCATCGTCATATTTGATGGCGAATGGTTACGGCGTCACGCGCACGGCGAAGCCGACGCTCCGCGGCGCGGGAAGCGCGCCGTACTCGATGCCCTGATTGCTTCCGGTGTTGTACGTGACCTCGGGGTCGATGTTCGGCACCTTGGTGTGCGTCCAGAGATTGCGTCCGATGAGCGCGACGTTCACGGAGTTTGCCGAGAGCTTGCTCGCCCACTTCGGTGACAGATCGTAGCCGAGTCGCACCTCGCGCAGCTTGATGAAGCTGTCGTCATACACGTATGGCTCGGCGACGCTGTTGTAGGCGAGCGACTGCCAGTACTGCTCCGTCGTTATCGTCTTCGTATTCGGCTGGCCGGTCGACTCGATGATGCCGTCGATCACGATCCCCGGATTGTCCCAGTCGACCTCACGACCGTGCAGCGTGCTCTTGAGCACACCGGTCGCCGTGCCGTAGAAGTTCGTCCCGCTGAAGATCTTTCCACCGTGCCGCATGTCGAGCGTCGTCGTGAGTGTGACACTCTTGTACCGCACCGTGTTGACCCACCCGCCGATCCAATCGGGCTGGATGTTGCCGAGCACCGACAACGTGTCCGATCCCTCGAACTCGCCGAGGTCGTCGAGCAGCGGCTTCCCCGTCGCGTCGTCGCGCTTGATCGTGTAGCCGCGAATCGTGCCGAGCGGCTCTCCGGGGCGTGCCTCGACGTCGACCGAGCCCTGGAACTGTCCGAATACGATCGACTGCAGCCCGGGATAGAGTGAGATCACCCGACCGCGATTGTGAGAGAAGTTGAATGTCGTGTTCCAATTCCAGCGGTCGTTATGCACGGGCTCGATGTTCAACAGCGCCTCGAAGCCCTTGTTCTGGATCTTCCCCGAGTTCACGAGCTTGCTCGAGTACCCGGTGCTCGACGGCAGCGCAAGCGCGGTGATCTCGTCGGTGGTGTACTTGTCGTAGATGCTCGCATCGAGCGACACACGGCCGCCCCAGAAGCCCATCTCCACGCCGCCCTCGTTGGAGTGCGTCGTCTCCGGCTTGAGGTTCGGATTGAGCAGCTGGTTACCGAGACTGAAGAGCGAAAGCCCGTCGAACTTCGACGCGTTGCCGACATACGTCGTGTAAAGGGAGTACGCCGGTGCATCGTTGCCGACGCGTGCCGTGCCGCCGCGCAGCTTCAGATATGTCAGCAAGCTGCGATTTCGCAGTGCCGGAATGGCGTCCGTCAGCACGATCGAGGTGCTCACGGAGGGATAGAAGTACGAGTTCTGTCCCGGTGGCAACGTCGACGACCAGTCGTTGCGCGCCGTGCCTTCGACCGTCCACCAGCCGTTCCATGTCAGCGCTGCCGAGCCATAGACGCTGTTCACCGACTGGTTGGTGATCGTTTGCGCGTTCACCGGCGGCAGGCCGGCATTCGCGACGTTGTACGTTTTCGCGACCGTGATGCCGTTGACGACCACGCTGTTCTCGTTCCGCTGCGAGTAGCGGCGGTTCGCACCGGCCGTCGCATTCAACGAGAGATTGCTGAACAAATTGTGGAATCCGTTCAGCAGCAACTCGCTGTTGTTCTCCGTGTACTGATCGCCGACGAGCGCGAACGCGCCCGCATATGAAGGGTTCACCGTGTTCGAGCCGTTATTCAGCTCGATGTTCCCCTCGGCGTAATCGGCATTGATGTTGAAGCGATACGTGTCCGTTCCCGAGCGCGCCGTCGCCGACAACCAATCCGTGAACTTGTACGTCGCCGACCCCGTTGCGATCACGCGATCGCGCTGGTCCTGTTCGGGGTTGTCGTACTGCATGAAGTACGGATTGTTGTGGTAGCTGTAGTTCCAGTTGAACTCCCGGTTGGACGGCCCGTTGTTCATCGTCGCCGACTTCATCCAGTTGTCTTTTAGCGCCTGCATATCGACCTGGCGCCCGAACCAGACGTACAATCCTTCGACGATGCCGCCGACGTAGCCCTGGCCGGGACGGTTCACACCGTCGTTGCGGACATAGTCCACCGAGCCATTGAGTGAAAGCTTATCGGTGGCCTGCAGCTGGCCGGAGGCAACGCCCCCGAGGCGGCGCAGGAAGCTGTTCGGGATGATGCCGTCGACATTCTCTCCGCTCACGGATAGCCGCGCGTTCGCGCGGTCTGTACCACCCGAGATTGAGAAGTTCGCATCAGCTGTACGGCCCGTATTGAAGAACGACGAGACATTGTTTGGGTGCGCGACCCACGGTTGCTGCGGGCCGGTGAACTGGTCGATCAGTCGCCCGTCGAGCTTCGGACCGTAGCTCTGATCGTTGCCGTCCAGAGCACCGAGGCCGTTGACCCACTTGAACTGTCCCGCCGATCCCTGACCGTACTGATTCTGGAAATCGGGCAGGATCGATGGCCGGTCGAAGGTCACGCTCGACGAAAACTGCATCGCCGGCACGCTGCCGCCGCCGCGCTTCGTCGTGATGAGAATGACGCCGTTCGCCGCGCGTGAACCATACAGCGCCGCCGCGTTCGGGCCTTTCAGCACCGTCATCGACGCGATGTCATCGGGATTGATGTCCTGAATCACGCTCCCGAAATCCTTCGAGCTCACCATGCCGCCGCCGTTCTGCGAGCTGCCTTTATCGTTGTTCGAGACCGGCACGCCATCGACGATGAAGAGCGGCTGATTCGACCCGGTGATCGACGTGAATCCGCGAATCGTGATGTTCGTCGATCCGCCTTGCGTTCCCGAGCCGACGATGTTGACGCCGGAAACCTTGCCCTCGAGCTGATTCACGACGTTCGGATCGAACGTTGTGTTCAGGAGCTCGCTGCTGACCTCCTGCTGTGCAGTTCCCAACTTGCTCTTCTCGACCTGTTGGCCCAGCGCCGTCGTGACGACGGCGCTCAACGAGACGGGAGAGGGGTTGAGTTGGAAGTCTTGTGTGATCGTGCCGCCATTGAGCGTCACGATCACCGTCCTTGGCTCGTAGCCGATGCGTCGCGCGACGAGCGACACCTTCTGCCCACTCTGCGTCGCCGGCACGACGATCATGTAGCGGCCGTCGGCGCTTGTGCTCGCGCCCAGCATCAGCGACGCGATCGAGACGCGGACTGCCTCCAGCGGACCATTGGCTTCGTTGAGAACATGCCCAGTAATCGTTGTTTGCTGCGCCGCCAGAGCAGCTGGTACGAAGCCGACCAGCATGCCCACTCGGACGAGCACGCGCTTGAGGCTCATCGTCATGACCTGTGCTCACCTCGAAGGAAGAAAGGAGACTGACCTCGGAACTCGATGCCCACGATCTTCCCGCGAAAATGCACGCTCCGCCCCGCGCCTAACGCTGGTGCGCGTCCAACTCGACGCAGGCGCCTGTGGGATGCGCCTCGTCAAAAGCGGCTCGTGACCTCTCGCAGAAAGGACCACCGCGTTGCCTGTCATCGCACGTGAGTGCTCGAGACCGCGCGGACTCACCACGACGCCCCCCATCCGCCAGCGAGTGCGACCCGGCCCAGGGCCGCCCTGCTCAGTCGCCGTTACGGAAGCGCCATCGGTTTCGTGCTGCGTGCACGTAATAACGTCCGCGTGCAGCGGGGTGTCAACGGGCCGATCAGCGTTGGGATCCGGCTGTTGAGCACTGTCGAAACATTAAGAAACCTTATTGCCCAGTTCGGCGCGTGACGAAACGACTGCTCGCCGAGTTTCCTCGCCGGCCTCGTTCTAGTCGAGCTCGCTCGGCGACTCGTTAGGTTCTTCGGTCGCTAATCGTTAGGCTTTGGCTGCTGCGGCCGCGCCGCGACAACACGCGTCAGCTCGATCAGCCCCATCGGATCGAATGTGTGCTCGCCGTACCGCGCGCTCCAATGGAGATGCGGCCCCGTCACGCGGCCCGTCGCCCCGACGATGCCGATCTCTTGTCCGCGTTCGACCGTGTCGCCAACCGCGACGAGCGCCTGCGTCAGATGAAAATATCCCGTCACGACGCCACCGCCGTGGTTCACGTAGACCACATTCCCAGCGAGAAAGAAATTGTCCACGAGTGCCACAACCCCACGATTGGCCGCGTGCACGGGATCACCAGGTTGGCCCGCGAAGTCCACTCCACCGTGGCTGCTCGTGAGGCGGCCGTTGAATACGCGCCCCGATCCGAACGAGCTCGTTATGCGCGACGTCCTCGGCCGCACGAACGGCTGTGTCCAGAGCTCTGGTGTCTGGTGCGCACGGCGGCCGACGGCGCGCGCCAGGGCGTTCTCCCGCTCGATGCGAGCCTGCGTCAGCGAATCGGGGCGCGCCGTATACAGCTTCGCAACCCGCAGACGCCGCGCTCGCCCACCGCGCGCCGCCGTTGGCGTGGCACGGTGAGGGACTTCTACCCCCAAACGCAAAGTGTCCAATACGCCGGACGTGAGGTGAAGGATGACACGTACGACGACACTATCGGATGCTTCGACCGGAACCGCCCCAAAGGCACGCTCGGTGCCCGTGCTATCTATTCGGAAGTGCAACGGCTCCCCGGCCATCCAGCCGCTTATCGACTGAATGGAATCGCCGGTGGCGTTCGCGCGTCTAAAGGAAAGGAGGACAAGTGACCCAACTTCGGGCCGCCGAGGCGTGACCGTGAGTCGCGCGCCATCGGCGACTCCGCCAGGAGGCAGCGAGTCCGTTCGCGCTTGCGCACGAATTGATGTTCCGAAAAGGCCGAAGGCGATCAGCCCGAGGCGCACAATCGAGGAGAATTGCATTCGCGTCATGTTGTGACCGGATGATAGACGCATGCGCATCCTGAGGGAAACTCGCGCGAGCAACCCTCATCAGCGACGCGGGTACTGACCAATGATGGCCGTTCTTGGGAATCATCGACGATTCTCGCTGCTGCTGACAGCGAGCTTGCTGGGCGTCGTATCGACGTTCGGCTGGCTGCGCGCGCGCCCCGAGATGAGCGGCGATGCGGCGGCGCACATGCGTAGCGCCGCGGCATACTACGATTCGCTTGTCGTCATCGAGCGCGCCGCGGCCACGCCCGCGCGCATCCGTCCCGCCACGGCCGTGGCGTTGGGTTATCTCGAGCGCTTGCGTCTCGGACTCGGCAGTCCGTTTCGCCTCGCCGACTTTGCTCTCACTGACCCCCGCCTCGACGACACGGCGCGCGTCCGCGTCGCGTGGGCGATACTGGCGCGGCTCCGTCGTGGCGACGCGTACGTCATCGATCCTTCCGTCGCCGACGCGTTCGATGCGCAGTCCCACGGCGCAGAGCACTTGGCGCTCATTCAACGAACGATCGAATCCGCGCGCGATCCCCGCGCCGGAGAGCTCACCGTTCGCCTCGCTTATGCGCTCGCGGCAGGCGAACAAACTGTCAGCGAGCCGAGCGACGCGATCGCGGCGCAGGCCGCCGCGCTGGTTCGTGATCGTGTCCTCGCTCAGGCCGATGTGCGCGATCTCCTGCGTACCGCAGACGCGCAGCATCTCGATCCACTCGTCGAGCTCGTTAGGCGTCGCCGCGCGCGGTCGCTTGCCGTGGAGCGCCCCGCCGCCGAGCCCCTCGACGCCGACGTTCAATCGCAAGGACTCGCCGCCGTTCCGCGACTTCTCGAGTCGATTCGCGCGCTCAGCCGCTCGACGAAGTCCTCGGAAGACCTGTCATCGTTCGCCTACTCGCCGATGCTTGGCGCGGCGGCTTCTGCCCGGCTCGTCGTCGCGGGCCTCGGCCAACCGCCCGAGCCGCCCGTCGCCGTTACCGTCCGCACGCATCGCGCTCAGCTCCTCGGCGTTCTGTCCGCGCCAGATGTCGAGCGCGCGCGGACGCAGTTCGTCTCCGGCTCAGTGAACTCGGAGACACTCGCGGCAGAGTACGACATGTTGCTGGCAACCGGTGACACGGCGCGCAGCGCCGGCGCTCTCGCGGTGCTCGCCGCGGCAACGTCGCTTCGGGCAATGGCGCAGGAAGTCCCTTGGTTCGTCGGCGAGCCGGCACCGAGCGTCGCCGATCTGCGTGCGGAGTTTGGCCTGGCCGGCGTGAGCTTCGATCGCGACGTCCGTCGCGAATGGCAGCCATATTATCTCCGCTTGATTGGCACCAGCATTCGCGATCTGCAGCGCGTGTTGAGCGGTCTTTCTGTCGCCGGTCTTCGCATCGCCGTCGGGTCCGGAGGACTTCCCGACACGATCCTGGCGCTGCACGATCCCGGCACGCGCACGATCAAGATGTCGATCTTCTCGTCGTCGGGGACGCTCGCGCACGAGCTCGCGCACGATCTCGATTGGCAGGCGGCGCGAAGTCTCTATGCAGGCAGCGGCTATAGCACCGATCGCGCTGTACGCGAGCAACGCGGACCACTCGCGGCGTCGATGCGTGATCTGGCGGCGGCGCGCGTCGTTCGCCGCGGGGCCGCACCGAAGGAGGAACGGCCGGCCGAGGTCTTCGCGAGGAGCGTCGATTGGCTCGTCGCCGTGTCGCTTGCTCGCGACGGCCGCTCGGACGGCTATCTCTCGGCCGTGCAGGACGCCGCACTCACCGGCTACACGACGGTCTCTCCCGTGGCGATGATCTTCGGCGCGGCGCGGCCGCTGGTCGACGCCGTCGAAGAGATGACTTACCTCCCCGAGTCCATCCGCGACGAGTTCCTCGCGCAATGGGCAGACGCGCGTTCGGTCGATCCCTACCTGCTCGTCCGCCACGTCCTTTCGGTGCCATTGCCGAGGCGGCGCATCGCGCTCAATCCGTCGGTCTTCGACGAGGATCCGCTCGGCCTAACGAGTAACGCCGCCGCCAGTTGTGCTGATCATGGCTCGCTCGCTCCGGAGTTGCGCGCGCGCCAGAATTTGATGGAGATGGCGCTCGATGCGCGCGCGCTCGGCATCGTGAAGATGCGCGCGCGCTGGTTCGCTTCCGACGCCCGGCCGGCCTGGGCCAACAGCATCCTCGGCGTAGCCCCGTGGTCACCTTCCGTCGGCGATTTCGCCATCCGCCGCGTCCGTGCGAATCTCGTCGCCCAACTGGAGGCGGCACGCGGCGGTGATCAGCTGCGCTTCGCGACCCCCTCCATCTTCCGACCAAGCGTGTCCAGCTGCTCCTTGAGCGAGCGCTGAGCCGACTCCAGTCGTTCGAGGTGTAGCATCAGGTCGTGGTGTCGCCGCTCGTCATCTGTCGGGTGCTTAGGAATGAAGGTGAGCGCGCCGCCGGTTTCGAGACGACAGTGCTTGACATGAGCAAGTGACTCGAGCCCCTGGCGGCGTGCAGCGGCCTCGAGCTCCGCGAGGGTGATCAGCTCACGCTCGAGATGCTTGCGCATCACGTGGCCGTTGCGAATGAGGAGATCGGGCCGGCCTTCGATCGTGTCGAGCTTGCCCCAATGGAAGAGGGCGCGAACGAGGATGCCGTTGAGCAGCAGCAGCGTTGCTGCGCCAAAGATGCCGCCGACGAGTGAGTTGTCCTCGCCGATGATCGCATTCTGAACCGTGTTGGAGAGCAGCAGCAGCACGACGAGATCGAATGGGTTGAGCTGCGTGAGCTCCCGCTTTCCGGCCAGGCGCAAGCCGACGAGAAGGAAGACGTAGACGACAACCGTCCGGATGACCTTCTCGATGACGGGCACGCCGGGGTGGAGGAGATCAGTCCAAATTGTGTTCACGGCTCGTCAGGTAGGGAACCAATGGAGGAGTTCACCACATCGGACCGTCCGGTCAGCGCTCTGGTCACTCGCTCTTCTCAAATGAAAACGCGCCGGCGGCCGCCGGCGCGTCTCGAGATACGAAGAATGAGGCTGCAGCTACTTCGAGTAAATCAGGGAGAGCTCAGGCTCGGAGTACGCCAAGGTATTGGCATCGATCCATGTGACGGAGTACTGGAGAAGTCCCGAGCCCGTCTGAAAGTTCAGGGTGATATTGTTCCCGGTCTGAACATAGGTCCCGACCCGAACGTCAATTCGGGGCTGGGCGGCGCTTCCCGTCGGCGTGAAACGGTCGGAGAGGCTGTCGACGAAAGTGAAGTCACTGCCCAGCACGATCCGCCCATGAAGGACTTCGTACACGCCACTGGCGTCTTGCGACGCGATGCCAGGAACGGCGATGCCATTGGCGGTGCGAAGGAGGTAGCTCCCACTGAGCGTGCCTGACTTCGGCGCGGTTGAATCGTTGTTACAGGCAGCACCAGCAACGAGGGCGAGCAGGAGCGCGCCGAAGGTCTTTCGCATCGGACTCCCCCGAGGAGTGAGTGTATACAATTACCACTGCATGCTTGGGGCCACAGGCGGGAGGCTGTCATCAGCCACGCGATACTGCCTAACGTGCACGCGGGGCGGAGGAAATTGACCCGCTGAGAGGACAGCCTGTGCGAGAACCGCACGTGTGACGCAGGCTACGAAACCCGTCAAGCCCCGTTAGGCAGACGAGGGGAGCTAACCGCCTCTCCATCCCGATCGCGGCGACCTGTTCGCGAGGAGGCGCAGCGAATGACCCGGGCGGGGATCGAACCCGCGACCTACGGATTAAAAGTCCGTTGCTCTACCAACTGAGCTACCGGGTCGTACTCGTTTTCCCTCTCTGAGCGCGGCGCGGTGCGGCGAGGTGCGGCACGATACGGAGCCCAGTTTGCAACAATTTCTGCAACAATCTCGAAGGCACTCAGCGCAGGCACGGAGTGGGACCTACGCACGAGGAATATAGCGACCTATGTGCCGACGCTCGTCGAGCACCCTACATTCAGCCGGACCAGCAGGAGAATCACCCGCCGCCCGGA
>Ga0079222_10000293_pt1 | contig 11086 bp, 11 predicted proteins | sample GAPlitter_FD_75070 | JGI IMG/M metagenome (GOLD analysis project Ga0079222, IMG submission 75070) | Agricultural soil microbial communities from Georgia to study Nitrogen management - GA Plitter | ecosystem: Environmental > Terrestrial > Soil > Agricultural land | place: USA: Georgia...
CCCGGGCGCGGGCGGCCGGAGCCCCGAACCTTCTCGTGCTCGTCCGAATCTAACCAGAAGCGGCGATCGGGCGATCTCCGCAACAACCCACGATGGAGCGCGACGCATGAATCCTGTCGTTCATTTCGAGATGCCGTACGACAACGGGTCGCGGATGACCAAGTTCTACGAATCGGCGTTCGGCTGGAAGACGAAGCAGTTCGGCGAGGACATGGGCAATTACATCACGGCCGACACGACCGGCGCTCCCGAAAATGGGCGGCCCGGAGCGATCAACGGCGGATTCTTTCAGCGCAAGCCGGACTGGCCCGCGCAGCATCCGTCGGTGGTGATCGCCGTCGACGACATCAAGGCGTCGATGAAGAAAGTCGCGAGCGCCGGCGGCAAGGTGCTCGGCGAGCCGATGGAGATTCCCGGCATCGGGCAATACGTCTCGTTCGTGGACACCGAAGGAAACCGCGTGAGCATGCTGCAGCCCGCTCCGCGCGGGTAGCGCGGAAGACGAGCGCGGGGCGGCCCGGTCGCTCCCGCATGGGCAGGGCCGACTTCAGAACGCGACGTTGTTCCGCCCCTTGCAGGCGAGCATCCTGCGCGCCTCGTCCGGCGTCGCGATCTCGAGCGAGAGCTCGTTCAGGATGGTGCGGATCTTGGCCACCTGCTCGGCATTGCTCTTCGCGAGCTGGCCCTTGCGCAAATAGATGCTGTCCTCGAGACCGACGCGGCAGTGACCGCCCATGATCGCGCCCATCGTGATCAAACCCATCTGATGCCGGCCGGCGCCGAGGATCGACCAGTGGAACTGATCGCCGAAGAGGTGATCGGCGATCCGCCGCATGTGCATCAGGTTCTCCGCTTCCGGTCCGATGCCTCCGAAGATCCCGTAGATGGTCTGGATCAGCATAGGCGGCTTCACCAGCCCGCGGTCGACGAAGTGCGCGAGATTGTAGAGATGACCCACGTCGTAGCACTCGAACTCGAACTTCGTTCCGCATTCCTCGCCGAGATGCTTGAGGGAAAACTCGATGTCCTTGTAGGTGTTGCGAAAGATGAAGTCGCGCGTGTTCTCGAGGTACTGCGGCTCCCAGTCGTATTTCCACTGCTTGTACTTGGGCACGAGCTGGAACAGGCCGAAGTTCATCGAGCCCATGTTGAGCGAGCACATCTCCGGCCGGGCGGCGAGCGGCGCCTCGAGGCGCTGCTGCACGGTCATGTTGTGCCCGCCGCCAGTGGTGATGTTGATCACCGCGTCGGTCTCTGCCTTGATCTTCGGCAGGAACTGCATGAAGACTTTCGGGTCGGGCGTAGGCCGCCCGTCCTTCGGATCGCGCGCGTGCAGGTGGATGATCGCGGCGCCCGCTTTCCATGCTCCGATCGCGCCTTCGGCGATCTCGTCGGGCGTGATCGGCAGGTGGGGCGTCATCGTCGGCGTATGAATCGCGCCGGTAACCGCGCAGGTGATGATGACTTTGTCGCGAGGGGCCGCCATGGTGTTCTCCAGTCGATGGGATGATTTCGATCGCTTGCGCCGCCCGGAGCGCTCGCCGAGGCGGCTGCCGGCTCCGAGGGTCAGGCGAGGGATTCCACGTTGCCGCACACCGACAGCGCCTGTCCGCTGATGTTCCGTCCCGCGTCGGTGGCGAGAAACAGCGCCATGTTGGCGATGTCGCGCGGGCTCACGGTCCGCCGCAGCGAAACCTTGGACAGCAACTGCTGCTTGTATTGATCGAAGCTCATGCCGAGCGCCTTCGCCTTGGCGGAGATCACCCGCTCGATGCGCTCGCCTTCGACGATCCCGGGCTGGAGCGCGTTGACGCGGATGTTCGACGGCCCCAGCTCGATCGCGAGGCTCTTGGTGAATCCGACGACCGCCCACTTGGCCGCCGAGTACGGCGTGCGCAGCGGATAGCCGAGCCGGCCGGCCACCGACGACAAATTGATGATGCTGCCGCCCCCCGCCGCCTTGAGCAGCGGCACGGCACGCCGCGTGCAGTAGAACATCCCGTTCAGGTCGATGGCGATGGTGCGATCCCAGTCGGCGATGGCGATGTCTTCGACCGGCGCGGTAGGTCCGGCGATGCCGGCATTGTTGACGAGCACGTCGACGCCGCCCAGGAAAGCCGCGGCCGCGTCGAAGAGAGAATCCACCTGCCGCGAGTCGGCGACATCGGCGATCCCGGCGCCGATCGCGGGGTGCGCGACGCGAAACGTCTCGATCGCCGCGCGGTCGACGTCGCAGATGAAGACCTTCGCCCCCGCGTCGGCAAACGTCTCGGCGAAAGCCTTGCCGATGCCGGCCGCGCCGGCCGTGACGAGCACGCGCATCCCCCGAGCGGAATCATTCATGGTCGATCACCTGTCTCCAGAGAACCGAGGTGGCTTGCACGATTCGAGTGCCGTCGCTACTTGGCCCGGAGCATCGCGATCACGGGTTCGACGTCGGGCCGCAGGCCGCGCCACAGCAGGAACGACTCGGCGGCTTGCGCGACGAGCATGCCCAGGCCATCGGCGAAGCGTGCCGCGCCCTGCTCGCGCGCATGGGCGAGAAACCGTGTCGGCTCGTTGGCATAGACCATATCGTAGGCGAGCGACCCGGGCGCGAAAACCCCGGGCGGCAGCGGCGGTAGCTCGCCGGCGAGGCTGGCCGACGTCGCGTTGATGATCACGTCGAACGGCTGGCCGGCAAGACTCGCGTAGCCTCCCCCACGGACGTTGCCGAACGGCGCGAAGTGGAGCTCGAGCTCGATCGCTTTGCCCACCGTTCGGTTGGCGACGGCGACGACGGCCGGAGATTGCCGGAGCAGCGGCAGCATCACGCCACGCGCCGCCCCGCCCGCGCCCATGAGCAGCACGCGCTTTCCGCGGACCGCACAGCGCAGCCGCTCGCCTATGTCCCAGACGAGCCCGGCACCGTCCGTGTTGTCGCCCAGGATGGCTTTGCCGTCGAACGTGAGCGTGTTGACGGCCCCTGCCCGCTCGGCGCGCTCGGTGCGCTCGCTGGCGAGCGCAAAGGCCTGCAGCTTGAAGGGGACGGTGACGTTCAGACCTCTGCCGCCGCTGGCGCGAAAAGCCGCCACCGCCGCGGCGAAGCCGTCCCGCGGCGCGAGGATCGCCTCGTAGCGAAGATCCTGCTCGAGCTGGCGCGCGAACTCGGCGTGAATGCGCGGCGATTTCGACTGCGCGATCGGGTTGCCGATCACCGCATAGAGATCGGTCATCAGGCGCGGTCGCGGCCGAAGCCCACGCAGGTCGAGATTCGGGGGTCGAGCACGAGCATTGCCTTCATCGATCAAACCAGTCTGTGGGTCGTTCCGGTTCGTGCGGCCTCGGCAATCGCCTCGGTGACCCGCAGATTAGCGAGACCGTCGCGCGCTGTCACGAGCGGCGTCGTCTGCCCGCGGATCAGCGCGCAGAAATGCGTGAGCTGCCGCGCCAGCGGATCTGCCCGCCCGACCGGCACTATCTCGGTCCGGAACGGCTTCCGCCAAGATCGGTCTTCCTTGCGCGCGTAGGTCTTCAGGCGCATCGTGGGCACGGCGAGCGAGCCGTCGGTGCCTACGACGACGTAGCAATCTTCTTCCGGGTACGTCGCGTAGCTCGGGTTCTCTTGCGAGGTCTGCTCCCAGCTACGGGCCGAGGCGGCGGTATCCGAAAGCAAGAACGTGCCGAGCGCGCCGTTCGCAAAGCGCAGATTGATGGCGACCGTATCCTCGACGACGAAGCCACGCGTCGCGCTGGACGCAAGTGCCTGCACCTCGACGACCTCGCCGCACATTGCGCGCAAGCTTCCGATCTCGTGGGTGAGGTTGATCAGGATCGGGCCGCCGCCGGGCTGTCGCCGCCAGGGCGCCTCGTCGAAATAAGCTTCGGGCTTGTAGAACATCGCGCTGCCGGTGACTGCGACCAGTCGCCCGAGCGTGCCGCGCTCGATGATGGCGCAGGCGGTGGCGAGCAGCGGACTGTGCACCCGATGGTGTCCGACGAGAACCTTCGCCGCCGCCCGCTCGGCGGCGGCGCACAGACGCTCCCCTTCGCTTACCGAATCGGCAACCGGTTTTTCGACGAGGACCGCAACCCCCGCGGCGATACATTCGAGCGCCTGCTCGACGTGGATCTGATTGGGCGTCGAGAGGATCACGCCGTCCGGACGCCGGGACTCGAAGAGCTCCGCCAGCGTCGCGTACAACGGCACACCGGCGTTGCGAGCAACCGCGGCCGGCGCCGGATCGACGATCGCCGACAGGACACACTCGGCACTCGCCTGGATCAGCGCGATGTGCGTGCGGCCGATGAGACCGGCCCCCGCGACCGCAATCCGAAGCTTTTCCACCCGTGAGATGCTGCGATTCGTCGACCGACGGACTGCGCCCGTTCAGCGGGCGCCGCGCGCGCGCCGTATGATGTCGTAGACGGTATGAAGATCGGCGATCGGGATCTGCCCGGGGGCGGAGGCGGCTTCGCCGACGGCGAAGCTCAACGACGAGCCGAACACGCCGCCGATCATGCGCGTCACCGAGCCAAGCGGCCCCATCGCCATGCTGATGAGGGGAATACTTCCCTTTGCGTCCGCCCGGGCCGTGGCGGCGAGCAACGTCAGCACGTCCATCCGGTCGCGCGGCATGACCGCAACCTTTGCAACGTCCGCGCCAAGCCGCTCCGCTTCGAGAAAGCGCTGGACGAGGGTCTCGATGCCCGGCGTGTACGCGAAGTTGTGGTACGAGAGGATGAGCCGCACCTCGTGAGCCCGTGTGCTGTCGCGGACGCGGCGCAGGTGGTCGGAATCGTTACCCATCTCGAAGTCGATGAAATCGACCAGCCGGCTGGCGGCGACGGCATCATAGAGACGGACCACTGCCTCATCGTCTATCGCGATAAGCTCGCCGCCTTCCTTGACCGAGCGGCGCGTGAAGACAATCGGCGTGTCCCCGAGCGCTGCGCGAAGCGCCTTTGCGGTCCCGAGCACAGCCGCCGTGTCGGCGATGCCTTCGAAATAATCGACGCGCCATTCGACGACATCGGGCTTCTTGGCGATCACCGTCGCCGCTTCCGCGAGTACCCTCTCGCGGATCCGCCCGACCAGCGGCGAGCAGACCAGCGGCGCCTCCCCGCCAAGCTTGCGTCCTCTGATGTCAATGATCTTTGCTGCGTTCATGAATTGCCCGCCGCTCGCGTGATTATCGCATTATCGGACCGGGGCGATCCTGGTCGAGGCGAAGGGCGGCGAATCGCCGCTACGAGAGCTTCGCCACCGCCCGCAGCTCGTCGGGCGTCGTCGTGCCGAAGCCGAAGAACTCGAGGTACGCGGGAATCATCTCGAAAAGCATGTCGGTGCCGACCACGAAGCGGCACCCCTTTGCCTGCACCGCCCTGAGCAACGGCGTGATTTCCTGCTTCATCACCACCTCGCCCACGAATGTTTGCGGCGCGAGCCGCGTGACGTCGAACGGGAGCGGATCGGCTGACTTCATGCCGAGCGGCGTCCCGTGCACGACGAGATCGTAACCAGCCGGATCGTTCGAGCGCACTTGGACGTCGAGGCGCGGATAGTGCTGGCGCAACCGCGCCGCGAGACCTTCGGACGAGGCGACATTGATATCGAACAGGGCAATGGCAGCGACACCTTCCGCCGCCAGCGACGCGGCGATTGCCGAGCCCACGCCACCGGCCCCGACGACCAGGCATTTGGCCCCTCCGAAGACGAACCCCTTGCGTCGCACGCCGCGCGTGAACCCCGTGCCGTCGAACATGTCGCCGAGCATCGTGCCATCATCCCGTTTCAGAATGGCATTGCAGGACCCGGCGACCTTCACCGTGGTCGTGCACTCATCGACGAGGCCGACCGTGGTGACCTTGTGTGGCATCGTCACCAGCGCTCCGCGGATGTTGGTGAGCTTGAAGAGAGATTTCAGCACGCCCGGATAATCGCCCGCCTTCACGCCCATCGGCACCACCGCGGCGTCGATTCCGGCCTTTTCGAACCACGGGTTGTAGATCAGCGGCGCCTTGAAGGCGTCCGTGGGATAACCCAGGTGCGCGATCAATGCCGTCTTCCCGCTGATCATGCTAACCCTTGTAGCCCATCACCCTCGGCAGCCAGAGAACGGTCTCCGGGACGAACGCAATGAACGCGAGGACGAGGATCGCCACGAAAATGAAGGGCACGCACTCGCGCACGATGACGACGAGAGGTTGCTTCGTCATGTTGGCAATCACGAAAAGCAACAGCCCGAAGGGAGGAGTCAACAATCCGATCATGATGTTCACGACCACGACCACGCCGAAATGCACGAGATCGATGCCCAGCGCCTTGGCGGTAGGGATCATGATCGGAACGACAACCAGCAGGATCGTCGTACCCTCGAGCAGGCAGCCGAGCCCCAGCAGAATGGCATTGACGAGCAGCATGTATGTGACCGCTGACAGGTGGAAGCCGGCGATGAAATGCTGAACCGAAATCGGGATGTTCTCGATCGTGACCACGTAGTTGAAGACCAGCGCACCGCCGATCAACATGCCGATTGACGTCGTCGCCTTGGCGCTGGAGAGCAACACCCCGTACAGCTGTTTCCACGACATGGCGCGGTAGATCAGTGCCGCCGCAAGCAGCGCGTACGCGGCGGCCGCGGCCGCGCCCTCGGTCGGCGTCATCACTCCGCCGTAGATGCCGAACAGCAGGACGACAGGCAGCATCAATGCTGGAAAAGCGTCCAGTGCGGTCCGCGGAATCTGGCGCAGCGGGACCGCGGGCTCCACGGGATAATTTCTGCGCCGGGCAATCACGGTATTCATGACCATGAATGCGACGCCAATCAATAGTCCGGGTATCACTCCCCCCAGGAAGAGGTAGCCGATCGACGCGTCGGAGACGAGCGCGTAGACGACCATCGGTATGGACGGCGGAATGATCGGCCCGATAATGGCGGCCGATGCGGTGATCGCGCCGGCGTATGCAATCGGATATTTCCCGTCGCGGGTCATCATTCCGATGATGATGCGGCCGATGCCCACGGCGTCGGCGATCGCCGATCCGGACATCCCGGCGAAGATCACGTTCGCTACGACATTGACGTGTCCGAGGCCGCCGCGGAATCTTCCGACGAGCACCAGGCAGAACTTCAGCAGGCGATCGGTCAGGCTGCCGGTGTTCATCAGATCCGCGGCGAGAATGAACAGCGGCACCGCAAGCAGCACGTAGCTGTTATACAGCCCGTTCAGCAATTGCTCCGCCGCCGTCCCGAGATCGAGCCCGGCGAAGAGCAGGTAGAAGATCGACGCCCCGATCATCGACAGGCCGATCGGCAGGCCCAGGGCCGCCAGGCTGACGAGCACGATGATGCACAGCGTGAACGCGCTAGGCATCATGACAGCGCGCCGGGCTCCGTTCCGTCCAGTTCGGGCGAATTCGCACCGCGCACGGCAAGCCATACCAGCCTGCCGTGCCTGGCTATGCAGGCGACCGCGAAGATCAGGTAGATCGCGTACAGCACGTCGAAGCGCATGTGCAGGTAGGCCGAGTGCTCGCGCTTCATGAAAGCCACGTACTGCCAGCTGGCCGGGAGCGAAACCGCAAGCAGGAGGATCAGTGCGATGCTGCTGATCGCGGTGAACACACGGCGCCCGCGCTTGGGGACTGCGTCATAGACGATGTCGAAGCGGATCTCCTCGTGATCGGACAGGATGAACGCGGCGCCCCAGAGAACCACCCACAACCAGCAGAGAACGGTGACTTCCTCGGTCCAACCCAGCGGTCGATTCAGAACATAGCGAAACGCAATCTGCAGCAGGAAGCAAATGAACATCGTCGCGATCAACGCGACGATGACATTCTCTGCCCTCTTGCGGAGCCACCGGCCGGCGATGAACCAGCGTTCTGAAGTCATTGGATCCTCACTCGCCTTCGCGCGATTGGCGACGAAGCGAATAGATGTCGCGCACTCGTGTTGGCCGGCCGTTGCAATCAACGGCCGGCCGGCCCCCGCAACGGAGAACCGCCAAGCGCCTGTTTACAGCGCGTTGATGCGTTCGAGTGCGCCCTTCGGCCAATCCTGGCTGTATTTGTCGAGATATTTTTTCTGGGCGAAGACTCGAAACGCGTTTACGTCGGGCGTATAGACCTTCTTCCCCTCGGACTTGAAGAATTCGATGACGTCTTTTTCCTGGGCATTGAGCTTGGCCGTGTAATCGTCGATCGCTTTCTCGGCGGCCGACTGGAACTTGGCCTGCTGTGCCGGTGCCATTGCATCCCAGATCTTCGACGAAATTGCCATGACATCGTACCCAACGACATGACTCGTGAGAACGAATTGCGTTGTCACCTCGTAGAACTTCATGAGCTTGCTCAAGACGAGGGGATTGTCCTGACCGTCGATCGCGCCCGTCTGCAGCGCGGTGTACACCTCGGCGAAGGCTACGGGCGTCGGATTGACGCCGATCGACTCTCCGAGAAACTGCCAGAATTCGCCAGGAGGCATGCGCAGCTTGATGCCGGAGAGGTCTGCAGGCGTCCGGATCACCCGGTCGGGCTTCAGATTGACGTGGCGCGATCCGAAATAGACGGGCGTAATGATCTGGATGCCGAGCTGATCGCGCGCCATCTTGATGAACTCCCGGCCGACATCGCTCTTGAATGTCTTCTTCATGTGATCCGCGTCGCGGAACAAGTAAGCCGAGGTCATCAACGACCATGCGGGGACTTGCTTCGAGATATCCTGGGGCGCCAGGTTGGCCATCTCGAGGTTCCCGCGCTGCAACGCGACCAGCTCGGTGCCCTGCTTGAACAGCGTATTCGCCCAATAGGGCTCGAAGTCGTAGCTGTCCTTTATTGCTGTGGCGAATGCCTTGTACGCTTCGGCGCGCAAATCCTGCTCGGTGAAGGCGCCGCTGAAGCGCAGCTTGGTCTTGGCCTGGGCACGAGCCAGCGGCAATGCGCCGAGCGCGAGCATCGAGCCGCCTGCGGCGAGCAGGGCGCGGCGCGTGATTTTCGCATTCATGTGATTCCTCCTTTGTCGCGTTGGTGAAGGCGCCTGCTACGTCGGGCGCGATTCCGGCCCCGCGCACGGAAAGGCTGCAGCCGCGTGTGCGCGGGCAAGACCCTGAAATGACGAATGGAGCGTCGGTCGCAATCCTGGCTCGGCACGCATCACGCCGCGCTCCTTTGCTCGTGTTCCATGTCGTGTGCGTCAGCGCGCGAGCCCGCGCCGTCAAGATGCCTTCGAGCGACGCGAAGCGCCAGCAGGGCAACTTCTTCCGGGCCGACCGCCTTCGTCAGCGCCACGCGCGGAATCTCCAGCGCATACGGAATGTCCTGCGGCATGGTCGCGAGGATGCCGCGCACGTCGATCCCGCCTTCGCCCGGAAAGAGCCGTTCGTCGCGCGCCGTGCGGATGATGCCGGCCATCGTTGGCGGGACTTCCTTGGCGGCATCGCAGACGTGGGCAAAGCGGAACCATTCCCGGGGCAGCTTCGCGAGCTCGTCGAGACTCGAGTCGGAGCGGCCGAAATGAAGCATGTCTACGAGGATGCCGGCATTAGCCCGGTTCACCGCCCGCACGACCTTCGTGGCGGCAGCGAGGTTGCCCGTTTCCGTCCAGTGCGGAAACTCGAGGCTCACGAAGATCCCCAGCGGCTTCGCGAGATCGCAGAGCTTCGCAAAACGCGCGGTCGCGCGCTCGCGGTCCGGATCCGGCAGCTGCGCGATGATGTGCTGCGCTCCGAGCTCGGCGGTCGCCTCGAGTTCCGGAACGAAGTCGTCCGGCCCGAGCGTAGGATCCAAGCGGAAGAGCTCGCCGTCGTGCACGGCGACTCCGGTAGCGGCGAGCCTCGCCTTGGTTTCCCGCATCAACGCCCGGTCGCGCGCGAGGTCGTACAGCACTTCGTCCGGTGTCACGCGCGTCATCCGCAAGCCCACATAACGGTAGCCGGTGCGGCCGGCCACCTCGACCACTTGCGGCGGAGTCAGCGACAGCACCGTCAGATGCGCGAGCGAATAGTCGTGCTTCATCGTGTCCTCCTTGCCTTGTCGCGCGCGGGAGGAGTCAAGCGTGCACCGCGCCGCCGGTGCTCACGTGATCAACTTTCTTGCCCGGTGAGTAGATGTCCATGATGTTCCAGTGGCCCGCGGTCGGGACCGGCTCGTTCTGCATCACGACGTCGATGACGACGGGCTTTCCCGACTTGATCGCGCGCTCGAGCGCCGGCTTGAATTCCGCGGCCTTGTTCACCTTCACGCCGTCGATGCCGTAAGCCTTCGCGATCGCCGCGTAATCGGGCGAGTAAGGCTTGCCATTCTTCTCGAACACCGTTCCGTACGTCGTGCCGTAGTGCGCCTTCTCGAGCCCCGCGATCGTGCCGAACGCGAAGTTGTTCATGATGACCCAGACGACAGGGATGTCCTGCTCAAACGCGGTCGCGAGGAGCGCAGGGTTCTGTCCGAACCCGCCGTCGCCCACCAGCGCAACGACCACGCGGTCGGGCCGCGCGAGCTTGGCGCCGAGTGCCGCGGGCGCGCCGAATCCCATCGTGGCGTAGCCGCCCGGCGTGAAGATCGTCCCCGCCTGGAGGATGGGAAACTGCTGGCCGACACCGTTCTTGTTCCAGCCGACGTCGGTCGTGATAAGTGCATCGCGCGGGAGCACGGCCCGCACGTCGGCGAGGATGCGCTCCGGTCGCATCGGATATGCGTCGCTCTCGGCGTGCTTGCGGTTGCCCTCGATGAAGGCCGCGTGCACCGCGGCGATCTCGCTTGCGAGCGCAGCGCGGCGGATGCCTTCGGGAAGGAGCTTGCGCGCGACGCGGTTCAGCACCGTCAGCGCCTGCTTCAGATCCGCGACCGCACCGATGGCGACCGGATAGTTCCGGCCGATCTCCGCCGGGTCGATGTCGATGTGAATCAGCTTCGTCGGCGGGAAGTTGAACGTGTATTGGCGCTCCCAGGAGCTGCAGTCGGCCTCCGAGAAGCGCGTGCCGAGCGCGAGAATGCAGTCCGCACCCTTGCATTGCTCGTTGATGAACTTGGTGCCCCAGAATCCGGTCATGCCGAGCACGAACGGATGATCGTCTGGAAGCGCGCCTTTGCCCATGAGCGTGTGCG
>Ga0079222_10000294_pt1 | contig 11084 bp, 10 predicted proteins | sample GAPlitter_FD_75070 | JGI IMG/M metagenome (GOLD analysis project Ga0079222, IMG submission 75070) | Agricultural soil microbial communities from Georgia to study Nitrogen management - GA Plitter | ecosystem: Environmental > Terrestrial > Soil > Agricultural land | place: USA: Georgia...
GAGGTCCTGATTTTTGTGGGAGGCAAAGGCCAGGAGGAAGCGACGCTTGATGCCAGCCGGGGAAAAGTTCTCAGCGCCCTCAATGCCGAGTATAAGGTAGAAGCTTCCGGCAAGCCTGATTTCAATTCTGCAACTCCCGCTTCTCTTGATAAGGTTCTCAACGAAAAAGATCCCTTGTTTCTTTCCGTCAACGCCGGCGACCGCTATCAGCAGCTTGCCAAGAGACTGCTCGACTATCGCGACACCGAGTCCAACGGTATTTTGACCAACTTCGATGATCTTTCTCGCGTTACCGGAGCCACTCCGGCAGTGGTCAACGCGGTGAAGTCCAGTTTTGCCCTTGGTCCCTTTGCCATTCGCAACATCGAAATCGTAGGCCCCAAGGTTGGCGCCGAACTCCGCCAGCGAGCCATTCAAGTTACCCTCTATGCTTTGGCGGGCATGCTGGTATATATTGCCTTCCGCTTTCACAGCGCGGACGTCGTTCTGACTGCTTCGGGGGCTTCGAAGGGACTGACCGGGTTCTTTCTGAGGCAGATCGATAAGACCATTTACGGGTTGGCGGCGGTCTTGGCTGTGTTTCACGATGTCCTGATTACCTTGGGATTCTTTTCGCTTCTGCATTTTGAGATTTCACTTACGGTGATCGCGGCCCTGCTGACCCTGGTCGGTTATTCGATGAACGACACGATCGTGATTTTCGACCGCATCCGGGAAGACAGCCGTCTTCTGCGCAAATTGCCGTTTGCGGACGTGGTGAACAAAGCCATCAACCAGACTTTGTCGCGGACGATTTTGACCAGCGGATTGACCTTCCTTACCGTGCTCGTGCTGTTTGTCATGGGCGGCCAGGTGCTTCGTGCATTCTCTTTTGCCCTGGTGGTGGGGATTGTGGTAGGAACGTACTCCAGTTTTGGTATTGCCGCCCCTCTTGTGGTCGCGTGGAATCGCTGGCGTGGCCTGGGAGCGATGGCGGGAGCCGGAACCGCAGCCGGAAACAAAGCCCGAAGCGGCGAAACTTCCCCGGGGAAGCTCGCCCCTGCCGGGAGGAGGTAAGGACCCATGTTTGAAGAGATGGTGGTTTCCAGCCCGAATCCGAGGAAGACGAACAAGCGGTGGACGGTGGTTCTGTCCATGGTTGTTCAGATTCTGTTCGTGGCTGTCTTGGTTTTGATCCCGTTGATTTACACCGAAGCACTGCCGCGAACGAGCCTGACGGCCATGCTGATCGCGCCGCCTCCGCCACCTCCGCCGCCACCTCCGCCGGCGCAGACGCAAATCGTGCATGTGAAGCCCCAGGTGCACCTGATTCAGAACAACCAGCTGATGGCGCCGAAAGTTATTCCCCACGATGTCAAGATCATCAAGGAAGACGCGGAGCAGCCGGATGTAGGCGTTCAGGGCGGAGTTCCCGGCGGCGTCCCCGGGGGACAGATGGGCGGAGTTATTGGTGGCGTTATCGGGGGAGTCGGCGCGGCGCCGCCTCCGCCAAAACCGGCCGTTTCGCGTATCACGCGCGGCGGCAACGTCCAGGCAGCCATGCTTGTCAATCGCGTGACGCCTCAGTATCCGCCGCTGGCGCGGCAAACACGCATCTCCGGAACGGTTCGTCTGCACGCCATCATCGATAAGGATGGCACGGTGAAGGAGTTGGAGGTGCTCTCCGGTCATCCTTTGCTGGTGCAGTCCGCGCTGGACGCGGTCCGGCAATGGCGCTATCGCCCGACGCTGCTCAACGGTGAGCCGGTGCAAGTAGACACCACCATCGACGTGATTTTCTCTTTGAACCAGTAGGAGGAACGGCTGGCTGCGCCGGTTGTGGGACAGGCGCGGCGAGTCGAGTGCCAGGCTTGGTAATTACTTTCAGTGGCCGCGCTCCACTCGAGGCCACACCGAATTAAGGAGCAAACGAATGGTAGCAACTCTGTATGTCTACGCCGCCATGTTCCTGCAGAGCCAGACGGGAACGTCGTGGGATCTGCGCAGCATGTGGGCTTCAATGAGCATCCTTCCCCGTGCTGTGGTCGTGATTCTCTTCATCCTCTCGATCTATTCCTTCGGCGTGATGATCGATCGCGCGCTGATGTACAGCGCCGCTCGCAAGCAGTCGCGCATTTTCGTGCAACAGGTTGCCGGGGCGCTGAAGGAAGGCAAGCTGGACGAAGCCATCGCCATTGCCGAACGCAACAAGAAGAGCCACATCGCCAAGGTGGTGGCGACGGGCTTGAGCGAATTCCAGTCCGCTTCCCAGCAGGTGTCCGATTCGGACGTGGTCGACGCCGCCAAGCGCGGTCTCGAGCGCTCCGTCGCCATCGTGCACGCCGAAATGAAGCGCGGCCTGTCGGCTCTGGCCACCATCGGCTCGACGGCTCCCTTCGTGGGCTTGTTTGGCACGGTGGTCGGCATTTTGAACGCGTTTAAAGGCATCGAGCAGTCGCACGCCACCGGCTTGTCCGCGGTCGCTGGCGGTATCGCCGAAGCGCTGGTCACCACCGCGCTCGGTTTGCTGGTCGCCGTGCCCGCCGTGTGGGCTTACAACTATTTCACCAACAAGGTCGAAGCCTTCGACGTTGAGATGGACAACTCCTCGATGGAGTTGATCAACTACTTCATCCTTCGCCGCGGCGCCAAGAAGTAAGAGAGGTTCCCATGGCAGGTTCAAGCAGCGGCAAGACCGAAGCGGGGCGTTACAAGCCCCAAGCAGGCAGCCAGATGGCGTCTCCCAACGTCATTCCCATGGCCGACATCATGCTGGTCCTTCTGATCATCTTCATGGTGGTCACGCCCATGTTGCAGAAGGGCAAGCAAGTCGACCTGCCGATCACCGACACCGCGCACGATATGCAGGATGCGGACAAAGACAACGCCATCATCGTGGCCATCACCCGCGACGGCAACATCTTTCTCGGAACGACGCAGATTCAGAAAGCGGATATTTCCGAGCAGATCAAGGACCGCGTGTCGCAACGCCTGGACAAGACGGTCTATCTGAAAAGCGATGCCCGCGCTAAATATGGCGACGTGGTGGCGGTGGTGGACGAAATCCGTTCCGCCGGCGTCGATCAACTCGGGTTGTTGACCGAACGAAACCAGAGGCAGCCGCAGCCGGGACAGCCGGTTACGCCGCCACCGAGCGGAGACTAGGGAGTTTCCGTATTGCCGTGACGCCATTCGTTTGTCGAAGAATCGTTTCCGCGCCGTCTCCCACGCGGCGCGGAGCAACAGCTCCGAACCACTCGCAGGGTTGGGGCTGACAGGAGACTCGCAATGGGGATGCAGGTAGGCGATAGCAAGGGCGGTGCGATGGCGGAAATGAACGTCGTTCCGCTCATCGACATTTTGCTCGTGCTGCTGATCATTTTCATGGTTATCACCCCGCTGACGCCGAAAGGCCTGGATGCGCTGGTGCCTCAGCCCAATCCGAACCAGCAGCAGAATCAGGAAATCGAGAACAAGACGGTGGTGGTGCAGGTTCTGGACGGCGGCAAGCTGAAGATCAACAACGAAGATGCCACTTGGGACAGTCTGGGCCCGCGGCTCGAGCAGATCTTCAAGGAGCGCGCCGAAAAAGTCGCCTTCGTCAAGGGCGATAATGACGTGCTCTTCATGGATGTGGCTCGCGCCATCGATACCATGCGCCAGGCCGGAATCGACAAGGTTGGCTTGATTACCGCCAAGCTCGAAGCGGGCCAGTAGTCGTTTGCTCGTTCGCAGGTTGTGAGGAGTCCTCCTCGCTCGCAGTGAATTCAGCGAGGTGACTCATGGGTATGCAGGTAAGCGGCAAGGGCGGCGCCTTTGCCGAAATGAACGTCGTTCCCTTGATCGACATCCTTCTGGTCTTGCTGGTGATCTTCATGATTATCCCGCACCACCAGACGGGACTGGACGCGCAAGTTCCGCAGCAGGCGGCGGAGCAACGTCCCGCGGTGGAACCTGAAGTGATTGTCGTTCAGGTCCTGGCGGACGGTTCTCTCCGCATCAACCAGGAGCCGGTGACATGGGATGCGCTGCCGGGGCGGCTTCAGGAGATTTACAAGGAGCGCGTCCGGCGCGTGGCCTTTATTCGCGGCGATGCTCCGGTGGAGTTCCAGGTGGTTGCCCGGGTCCTCGACATCATGAACCGCTCGGGTATCTCGGTGGGATTGCTTACACCGAAGCTGGAAGAATCCCGCTGATTGTGGTGGAATAGTGCCCGCTTAGGGCGGACGTGAATTCTTGAACGAATGGATGCTTCGATGAGTATATTGCTGGAACAGGACGCCGCGGGCAGGACTGTCCGTATCGCCAAGACACTGGTTGCCGGCGCGGCGGCGCTGGTGCTGCTCGCCGGACTTTCCGGCTGCAACAAGCTGAAAGCCCGCGATCTTCTCAACAAGGGCGTTCAGTCGTTCAAGGCCGGGCAGTACGATACCGCGGTCGAAGAGTTCAAGCAGGCCAAGGACCTCGATCCCGACCTGATGAACGCGCGGCTGTACCTGGCGACCGCCTACGCGAATCAGTACATCCCGGGCGCGCCTTCGGACCAGAACCTGAATTTTGCCAAGCAGGCGATCCAGGAATATCAGGAAGTGCTGCAAAAGGATCCGGGCAATTTGAACTCGATCGACGGCATCGGTTCGCTGCTCTACAACATGGCGGGCACGCCGTACGATCCCGCGAAGTTCGAGGAGTCGAAGACCTATCACCGCAAACACATTGAGCTGAAACCGGACGACCCGGAGCCCTACTACTGGATCGGCGTCATCGACTGGGTGATGGCCAACCGCGTGAACCTCGAACTGCGCGCCGCGTATAACAAGGATCATCTGAAGAAGCCGGTTAAGGAGACGGAGCCCTTGCCGGCAGCCGAGCGCGGGGATTACAGCAGCAAGGCCGGCTCGCTGATCGATGAAGGCACGCAGAATCTCCAGAAAGCCCTGGAACTTCGGCCGGATTACGACGATGCCATGGCGTACCTCAGCTTGATGCTGCGCCGCAAGGCGGACATGGTCGACAGCGCGGAAGAGCGAGACAAGCTGGAACAGCAAGCCGACGACCTGCTGGACAAGGTGAAGGAGATCAAGCAGAAGCGCGCTTCGCAGGCGCCGCCGACCGCTTAACCGGCTGCCGCAAAATCGCCTTTAATAAATCGATTTATCCAGGAAGCCCGGCCACGAGCCGCCTGCGGCTGTCGACTCGGCTCACTTCCTCCACGGCGGGCAAGGCCGGTCTTTTGCCGGCCGGCGAGAAACTTTCTCCTCGTCACGAGCTTTGCTGTCCACTCCGGCTATGCGCGGTCCAAAGAATCTCTTCGGGGAATGGGAAGAAATACGGCGTGCCGCGCGGCGCGCGCGGAAGGTATTTCTCTTTTTCGATTTTGACGGAACATTGGCTACTATCCGGCTCAGGCCGGAGGACGTGCATCTCTCCGTTGAGCTTCGGCGTCTGCTGGCAAGCATTAGCCGTGCAGGCGTAACACTTGCGATCATCAGCGGGCGCGGTTTACGTGACGTTTGCCGCCGGGCCGGAGTGCGCAACATCTGGTATGCCGGAGCGCACGGATACTTTCTGCGGACGCCCCGTGGCTCCAGGATATCTTTGCTGGGCGCTGCGATGCGGAAGCAGATTGACCAGACGTTGCGCTTCCTTCGCGTGGAACTGCGCGGCATCCCCGGAATCCAGATTGAGCCGAAGGACGCCACTATCGCCGTGCACTATCGTCGAGCGGCCGGCACGGCGCAAGCGCGGGCATTCGAAGCCGTGCATCGGGCGGTGAAGCGCCACTCCCTTCTTAAAGTCATGCACGGCAAGAAAGTTTGGGAAATTCTGCCGTCCGCGCACATTGACAAGTGGACCGCCGCGAGCACGGTCCTGGCGAAAGAGCGATGGAGCGCGTCTCGCGACCTGCTTTTCTATTTTGGCGACGACACGACGGACGAAGCCGTCTTCCGCGAAATGAAGGGAATTACTGTGGCGGTCGGCAAGCAAAGCGGGACCGCAGCGCGCTATTTCGTACAGTCGCCCGCGGATGTAAGGCGTTTCCTGCGGCGGTGGAAAGAGGCGCGCGGTCCTGCCTGAATTTGTGCCAGAACTTACGGCTAACGCGGCTCGAGTTCAGTAAGGTTTTTTGCTCGTGCCACACCCACGTACTTATCCGCCCCTCCGTAGTAGAAGAGCCAGTGATTGCCCTGCCTCGCCATGCCCTCGACGAACACCACGTTGGGTACCTGGCCGGTCTTCTCCCACTCCCTTTCCGGCTGAAAGACCGGCTCATCGCTGCGATACAGAACTTTTCGCGGATCGTTCCGGTCGAAGACGGCAACGCCTGTGCGGTACACAAGATTGTCGTCCGCGCCGTTATAAATCAGCACGATTCCGTCTTTTGTCAGTAGCGGAGGCGGCCCCGGCTCCACTACGCGCGAGTCGAACTTTCCCGGCCGTCGAGGGAGCACTGGCGTCTCCATGGCTTCCTTCCAGTGCAGCAAATCGCCGGACTCGGCAATTCCCATCTGATCGGTCTTGTCGGCGGCGGTCCCGAGCCAATACATCCAATATTTGCCCTGAATCTTCACAGGGAGAATTGCTCCGGACTTTGTCCATCCGCGGTTCCAAGCTCCCCGATATGCCGGCATAATCACGCCGTGCCTTCTCCAATGGATCAGGTCGATCGAGGTAGCTAGACACAGCTGAGCGTCCTTTTTGTTGTAGCCCGTGTACGTCAGGTAGTACGTTCCTTCAATTTGAACGAGCCGCGGATCTTCTACTCCGCCATTCGCTTCGTAGCTCGCTTCCGGAGTCAGGACGGGGTTTTCACGGCGGGTGAAGTGGATTCCGTCGGTGCTCTCCGCATATCCGAGGCGCGACGTCCCTTCATGATCCTGCGCGCGGTAGAGCATCACGTATCTGCCGTTTCGCACCACTACGGCCGGATTAAACGTTCCTGCGCTTTCCCATCCGTTGCCCGTTGGCCGGATGACCGGTTCGGTGCTCGCGCGTTGCCATTGGCCAAAGACGAGTCGCTGCCCGCCGATGGCCACACCCGTCACAAGGGCCAGAAGCAAGACTGCCGACGCCGCCAAGGCACGCCGGAACGATGTTCCCGAAGAAAAGCGCATACGCTTCAAGCGTTCACCCTACCGGAAATTGCGAGCAAAACGAAGGGGTATGAAGGGCGAAGGAGGACTTAGCCGGCGGCCGCTTTATGCCAAAGTTCCCTGAAGCAGTTCGCGCAGCGACTCTTGCTTCTGCAGCGTCAGCTTCACCCCGCCGGAGGTCAGGTAGAACACATCGATCGCCTTGTAGCCTTCGGTGTCGATCAGGGCGACTTCGATGTTGCAGCTCAAGCGCGCGAGCGCCGAACCCATGTCGTAGAGCAGACCTGGCCTGTCCTGCGCCACGACTTCCAGCAGCGTGCAATGCGCGGAAGCAGTGTCATCAAAGCTGATCCTCGTCGGGACGGCGACTTTCGGCGCCCGCGCACGGCTGGCGCTGTCGCGGCTCTGCAGCAGCGGCTCGAGCGCGGTCTTGTTGCCGAGCACGGCGCGCAAACTGTTGAGAAAACGTTCCCGCTCGCTCGGATTCAGTTCGAGTGTGCGATGCAGATCCGAAAAATGAAAAGTGTCGAGAACCACCCCGGCCGAATTCGCGAAGGCGTCCGCCTTGAGGATGTCCATTCCCCATCCGGCCAGAACGCCGGCAATCGTGGAAAACAGCGCCGGACGGTCCGCCGTCAGAAGCGTCAGCGAAAACCCGTGGCGTTCGGTCTTCAATTCCGTTTGGAGCGGCGCGGCGCTCAGTTTCTGGTACAGACCAAAATGCGCCGCGATCTCGGCCGCGGAGTGCACTGCCAGGTAGCGCCGCGGGAACCCTTCGAGGAAGCGCACGATCTCTGCCGTTGAGGCGCTCTTTGCGAGCGTGCGCACCTGCTCGAGAAGCGAACGCTCGTCGATAGCATGCAACCGATCGCGGTCGAGCGTGCGGCTGAAGTAGTTCGACGTAGCCACGAAAAGCTGCCACAGCATTTCCGCTTTCCAGGGCGTCAACGCCTCCGGATTCACGGCATGAATGTCCGCGTACGTCAGCAGGCAGAGCCGCTGCAAGCGCTCGAGGGTTCCCACGCCGGCCGCGAAGGCGGATACCGTGGCGGGATCGAAAATGTCTCGCCGCTGGACGGTGGCCGACATGTCCAGGTGCCGCTCGATCAGGAAGCGAACTTCGGCTTCCTCGACGGAATCAAGTCCAAGCCGCGGCGCGGCGCTCGCCAGAGCTTCCAGGCTTCCGTGGACATGATTCTCCACCGGCAGGCCTTTGCCGACATCGTGCAGCAGCAAAGCAAAGATGAGAAGTTCCCGCCGTTCGAGCGATTTCCAGAGCGGCCCAAAAGGCGTCCCTCGCGCGTCAGGAGGCTCCGCCAGCTCCTGCAAATGCTCGATGGTACGCAGGGAATGCTCATCCACGGTGTAGCGGTGGTAGAAGTCGCGTACCACCAGCGAATCGATAGCTCGCATTTCCGGCAGAATTTCATTCAAGAGCCCAAGCCGGTGCATGGGACGCAACGCCACGCCGGGGTGGTCTCCGGCCAGCAGGTCCTTCATCATCTCCCAGGAAATCGCGGCATTTCTTACCGGCAATTCGGAATGCGACAAGACATAAGCGATGCTTCGTTCCGCCTCGCGGCTGAGCGGCACGCCCTTTCGTGACGACTCCACGAAAAGCGCATACATCGCGGCGCGATCCGAAAGCGCCGTGAGGTTGGTTACCTCGATCTGGCCTCCGCGAATGCCGTAATTCGTTCCGGAAAGCTCGAGCTCCGGCCGCGTCACGTTCTTCGCCGCACTAAAAAGCCGCTCCCGGAGCGAGAGCGGCGTGGCCATTTTCTGATCGAGATAACGCAGCAACTGGCGGTTCAGGGTGCGCGCATGGCGGAAATAAAGACGCATCCACTCCGCGGCGTTGCGCTGGATGCTATCGGCCACCCCGAGCGATTTTTCAGCCGCTTCCGCCTGCTGTTCGTATGTAAGCGTGTTGTCGTTCCGCCCGTTGCTGTAGTGCAGAAAACATCGAATCGCGCCGAGGAATTCCACCGCGCTGGCGGCCGATTCTTCCTCCGCGGCGTTTGCTCCGCGCAAGTCCGGGCGATCGCCTAGGATCTGCCGCAGCCAGTACGCGGCTTGGTAATCGCGCAACCCGCCGGGCGCCTCCTTTACGTTCGGTTCCAGATGAAAAATCGTGTCGCCGTAGCGCGCCAGGCGCTCTCTGGTGAGCCGATGCAATTGTGAGAACAGGAAGCTCCGCGCCTGCTTCTCCGAAGGCGGCAGAACTCGCTGATCCAGCTTTTCAAATAGTTCCTGGTCACCTGCCAGAAAGCGCCGGTCCAGCAAAGCCAGGTGAAACTCGGCGTTGTCCTCTTCAATGCGCTTGCATTCGTCGACGGTCCGGCCCGCCGAACTGACGCGGAATCCCAGGTCCCACATCGTCCGGGAAAACTCCGCAATGGTGGGCTTAAATTCCGCTTCGGCGCGCTCGTTTTCAAACAAAAACAGGATATCGAGGTCGGAATACGGGAACAGCATTCGCCGCCCGTATCCGCCGAGCGCCAGAAGACAGAATCCTTCCGCGCGGCCGCGGCTGGCGCGCAACGCTTCGCTGAACACTTGCTGGCTGTGCCGGTCTGCCCCTTCGCAAAGCGCGCTCAGCGTGGCGCGGGCGCTCGCGCCCGCTTCGAACTCATGGCGAATTCTCCGCCGTTCGTCGTCGCAGCTACGGCCGAGCATCGATAAGGGTATACTGCTGCCTTCCATGGCGTGTGAAGTTCCAGTGTCCAAGCTGTGGCCTTGTTGCGAAGCAAGGCCCTCCTGTTCCGGCGCGGCAATTCCTAGAGCGCGCTCTCCCCGCGCTCCTCATTGCGAATGCGTATCGCTTCGTCAACCCGCGTGAGGAATATTTTACCGTCGCCTATCTTTCCCGTCTTTGCGGTCTTCAAAATCGTGTCCACCACGGTACTCACCAGCCGGTCCGCCACCACCAGCTCTAACTTGATCTTCGGCAGCAGGTCCACCGTGTATTCGCGTCCCCGGTAGACTTCCGTGTGGCCCTTCTGGCGTCCGTGCCCGCGCACTTCCGTCACCGTCATTCCCTCGACTCCCGCTTCGCGCAGGGCTTCCTTTACCGATTCAAACCGCGAGGGCTGTATGACCGCTTCGACCTTCATCATCGGATTTCGCTCCGCAACGTTCAACTCTCGAGGTTATACGCCTCTTCGCCGTGCTGCGTCACATCCAGCCCCTTGACCTCGTGCTCCTCGCTTACGCGGAAGCCCGTGACCCAGTCAGTCACCTTTAGAATGACAAAAGTTCCCGCCAGCGCAAAACCCCACGCGATCAGAATTCCTATGATCTGGTTGCCGACCTGGGCCCAGTGGCCGTCAATCCCTCCCACAGGCGCTCCCGCTCCGAAGATCGGATTGACCAAACTCGCGGCGAATACCCCCGTCAGCAGCGCACCGATGGTCCCGCCGGCCCCGTGTACGCCGAATGCATCCAGCGCGTCGTCGTATTTGAATACCGACTTCACCTTGGTCACCATCAGGTAGCAGCACACGCCGGCAATGACGCCGATAATCAGCGCCGGTATAGGCGCTACGAACCCTGCCGCGGGTGTAATCGCCACCAGTCCTGCCACCGCCCCGGAAATCGCGCCCAGCGCGCTGGCCTTCCCGTTGCGCAGCCATTCCGCCGCGCTCCAGCTGAACGCCGCGCCTGCGGCGCCGAAGTGGGTCGCGACAAAAGCGCTTGAGGCCAGGCCACTCGCCGCCAGCGCGCTTCCCGCGTTGAAGCCGAACCATCCTACCCACAGCAGGCACGCCCCGATGAAGCTGAGCACCAGGTTGTGCGGCGGCATCGGCTCCTTGGGAAAGCCAACCCGCTTCCCGATGTACAGCGCGCATACCAGCGCCGAGACTCCCGACGAAATGTGCACGACCGTCCCGCCCGCAAAATCGAGGCACGGGAACCGGCCGCCGTTTGCATTCAGCAGGCCGCCTTTGCCCCATACCATGTGTGCCAGCGGCGCGTAGACGATAAGAAACCACAGCGTCATGAACAGCA
>Ga0079222_10000295_pt1 | contig 11079 bp, 10 predicted proteins | sample GAPlitter_FD_75070 | JGI IMG/M metagenome (GOLD analysis project Ga0079222, IMG submission 75070) | Agricultural soil microbial communities from Georgia to study Nitrogen management - GA Plitter | ecosystem: Environmental > Terrestrial > Soil > Agricultural land | place: USA: Georgia...
CCGCGGTAGCGCATGTCCAGCTCGTGTGAGAACTCGAAGCTGCGGGTGACCGACGCCGACGTCTCCAGCAGGTCCTCCGCCTGGGCTTCGAGGCGCGCGAACTCCGCGTCGAGGTCCGCCGGAGTGATGGCGGCGGTTGGCTGCAGCCAGCTGCGGCGCAGGTCGTGTCGGATGTCGGTGGCGAGCAGCCCCAGCGCGGCCGCAACGCCCGGGTAGCGCGGGATCACGACGCGCGGGATGCCGAGCTCGTCGGCCAGGGCACAGGCGTGCATCGGCCCGGCCCCACCGATCGCGACCAGCGCGAAGCGGCGCGGGTCGTGGCCGCGGGCGATCGTCATCACGCGCAGCGCGTTGGCCATGTTGGCATTCGCGATGCGCAGGATCGCGACGGCGGCCTCCTCGACGCCCAGGCCCAGCGGCTCGCCCACTGCGGCGGTGACAGCCTGCTCGGCCAGCTCGCGGTCAAGCGGCACGCCGTCGGCCAGCGCGCTCTCGGCCGACAGGTTGCCGAGCACCACGTGGGCGTCGGTGACCGTCGCATCCTTGCCGCCCAGGCCATAGGCGGCGGGTCCCGGCTCGGCGCCGGCGCTGGCCGGGCCGACGGTGAGCGAGCCGAACTGGTCGACGCGGGCGATCGACCCGCCGCCGGAGCCGATGCAGAGCACGTCGATCTGGGGCAGGTTGATGGGCATCCCGGCTGCCTCGCCGGAGAAGCGGCGCTGTGGGCTGCCGTCGATGACGAGGCCGATGTCAGCTGTGGTACCGCCCATGTCGAAGGTGAGCGCGGCGCTCTCCCCGACCAGCTGGGCCAGGCGGGCGCCGCCGATCACGCCGGCGGCGGGGCCGGAGGCGGACAGGGCGATCGGCAATTCGCTGGCGCGGGCGGCTGGGGCGACGCCGCCGTTGGTCTGCATCATGTGCAGCGGCACCGAGACACCCTCGCCGGCCACCTGATCGGTGACCGCGCCCAGATAGGCGCCCATCAGCGGCAGCAGCGAGGCGTTGAGGGCGGTGGTCGAGGCGCGCACGTACTCGCGGAACTCGGGCACCACGCGCGACGACAGCGACACGACGGTGCCCGGCAGCTCCTCGGCCAGGATCTCGCCCACGCGCCGCTCGTGGTCGTCGTTGATGAAGGAGAACAGCAGCATCACGGCCACCGCCTCGACGCCGCTGTCGCGCAACGCGGCGGCGGCGGCGCGGACGCTATCGGCGTCCAGCGGCTCGACCTCGTCGCCGGCGGCATCCAGGCGGCCGCGGACGCCCAGGCACAGGTCGCGGGGAACGATCGGCTCGGGCTCTGGCGTCCACAGGTCATAGACGTGGGCCCGCATCTGGGTGCCGATGGCGAGCACGTCGCGGAAGCCCTCGTTGGTGATCAGGGCGGTGCGGGCCAGGCGGCGCTGGACGATCGCGTTGGTGGCGACGGTGGAGCCGTGGGCCAGGTAGCCGACGTCGGCGGCCTTGGCGCCGGCTCGCTCCAACAGCTGGCGCAGACCGTCCATGAAGCCGGCCTCGATTCGCTCTGGCGTCGAACGCACCTTGGCGATGCGAACGTGGCCGTCGTCGACCACGATCACGGCGTCGGTGAATGTTCCACCGACATCAATCCCGATACGACCGCGCTTGTCGCTCACCGGCGTGATGCTACGACATCGCAACCGATGCGCCAATCCGTCGATCGACGCACGCGGCGGCGCAGCTCACGGGTTCGTCAACGCGATGGTGCCGTTTCGGGCGATCGAGGCGTTGCTTGCGGGGATGTCGTAGTCGGGGTCATCCCCACTACCGCTGAACGTGCCGCCGACGACCTCGGGCCCACTCAAAGCGATGTTCTGGTGCCCTGGATAGGCGATCAGGTCCTGGGACCAGTAGTCGCCCCCGAAGGGGCGGCCGCCGCGCTCGTACCAGCGCGCCGAATACACGCAGATGTGATCGCCGTCGTCGTATTGAACGCTGGCGCGCTGGTGCGTGATCAGGGGCCCATTGGTGAGCCTGGCCAGTGCCGGACGGAGGTAGTTCTCCGGACGATTCCAGGTGGTAACGCATCGACCAAGCTGGGAGACGGACCCCGGAGAGGCAAGGTGCTTCGGACCACAGCCGGCTGCTGCCAGCAGACCACAAAGTACGAGCGATATCCATCTCGTGTCATTGCGCATCTGACCCACCCGCGTTGGGTTGCAACGGTTCGGTCAGCCTACGGGCGGCCATGGTGTGTCGCATCGGGGAATCCCCTCGAGAGACGTGTCGCACAGGGGCGCCGCCGTCACCACCAGCCGCGCGAGCATGCCTGGGTCTACGGGCTGCTCCAGTGGTCCGGCGGCCGACCGCTGCGCGGATCACTTGGCTCCGTGTTCGCGGGGTTCCCCCTCAGAGCCATCCTGGCGTCCTGCAGGCTCTGGGCCTCCTCGTCGAGGCTCCGGCCCTTCTTCGTCCAGCGCCCGATTCCAACGCCGATGACCAGCGCCACTACCGCGACGACGATCTCCATCTCTGAGCCCCGTTTCGCTCGGATTCACCGCACCGACGGGACGCCGGCGCGGGTTGTGACCGTGAACCTGATCCCAGCCTACGGCAGGCAGGGCGCGATCGCGAGCTCAGGCCGGGTCGGCGTTGCCCGGCTGCGACGTCAGCACAGGCGACGTGAGCGTCTTCTTCTTCAGCGTGGACGGATCGACCGGCCTGTCGCCGTGCTTCCCCACCCGGATCGCGCGGTGCAGCGCGCTGCCCTGAACCAGCTGCTTCCACGTCAGGAACCAGACCGTCCAGCCGTTGCCCCAGGCGCCGCCGCGGGGGCTACCGGTGACCGTCACCGGATCGCCCGGCACCGCCCAGTTGTAGTAGGTCTCGGCGTTGGCCGGCGACAGGTTCACGCAGCCGTGGCTGACGTTCGTGAAGCCCTGCTCGCCCACCGACCAGTACGCGTCGTGCATGTAGTCGCCCGACCACGTGAACCTGACCGAGAACGGCACCATCAGGTCGTACCCGGGTCCCTTCATCTCCACCGGGTTACCTTTCTCGATCGTCAGGTACGTGCCGTTGGGCGTGTCGTCTCCGGGCTTGCCGGTGCTGATCGGCCAGGTCGCGTACAGCTTCTTGTGCCGGTAGATCTGGACGTGGTGCTCGGTGGTGCTGGCGACCGCGATCAGCGAGTCGCCGATCGTGAACACCTGCTTCAACGTGTGCGTGCCATAGACGCCGGGCGCCGCCTCGACGCCGTCCAGGTCGCCCTCGAAGTGCACGGTCGTGTGCTCCGGCCAGTAGTTCCGCGGCCGGAAGTAGACGGTGCTGTCGCCGTCCCAGTACCAGGCGCCGGTGACGGGCTTGGACGCGGTCACGTGCAGCGCTCGCTCCACCGCTCGCCGGTTCGTGACCGGATGGTCGAACGTGAGCGTGATCGGCATGCCCACGCCGTAGGTGCCGTGGGAAGCCTCGAAGATGGTGGTGTTCTCGACCTGGCGGGGCGCCAGCGTGCGGAACCTGCTGGTCGCGGTGACCGTGTGGCCGTCGGCGTCAACCGCCGTCGCGTGCACCGTGTAGCGGGTGGCGGTGTGCAGCGTGGTTCGGCTGATCCAGACCGTGTGGCGATGCTTCAGCTTCCCGGTCAGCGGGTCGCCGGGAGCGCCGGCCGTGACGCCGGTGAGCCGGCCGTTGGTGACGCTGACCATCACCGTCTTGCCCGGTGGCACCCGCCGGTGGCCGTTGGAGGGCTTGATCGAGAAGTGCACGGCCGGGGTCGCCGGCGGCGCCGAGACGCCCCCGGCCTGGGACGGTCCGCCCGCCGACATGCCGCTGCTGCATGCCCCCGCAACGGCCAGCATGCCCGCAATGACAACGACGGAGACCGGGGCGCGAAGTCTGCTGGTCATGCTGGCCACGCGCCGTAGAGTACCGGCAGTATCGACCGGCACGAAGCCGGCTGGCCCACCGATACACAACCGATCACGACCGCGGCCGCCGCTGATCGCTCTCCGCCAGCCGCGTGAGCAGCAGCGTCGCCTCGGCTAGCAGGCGCCGCTCGCGCTCCGTCAGGTCGCGCTCGATGGCGTTGGCCAGCCAGCCCTCGCGGCGGCGGCGATCCTCCGCCACGGCCCTGCGGCCGGCCTCGGTCAGCGTGACCACGACCAGGCGCCGATCGACGGCGTGGGGGCCGCGCTCGACCAGTCCGCGGTCGGCCAGCCACGCGACGGTGCTCGCCATCGACTGGGGCCGCACACGCTCGTCGGCCGCCAGGTCGCTGATCGACGCAGGGCCCAGCCGGTCGAGCCGGCCGAGCACCGTCACCTGGCTCAGCGTGAGGTCGCGCCGCTCCTCCCGCAGGCTTCGGATCAGCTGGCCGATCACGACCCGCAGGTCGCTTGCCAGGATCGATGGCTCAATCATCATTACAGCCTATCTTAACAGTTTGCCTGTAGACTTGACGCATGGATTCCGATCGCTACAAGTGGATCGCGCTGTCCAATACCACGCTCGGTGTTCTGCTGGCGACCCTCGATGCCTCCATCATCCTGATCGCCATGCCGAACATCTTCCGCGGCATCAAGCTCGATCCGCTGGTGCCGGGAAACAGCTTCTACCTGCTGTGGATGATCCTCGGCTACCTGGTCGTGACCAGCGTCCTGATCGTCAGCCTGGGACGGCTGGGGGACATGTACGGCCGCGTGCGCATCTACAACCTCGGCTTCGTGATCTACACCGTGGCCTCGCTGCTGCTCGCGATCGACTGGATGACCGGCACCTCCGGCGCCACCTATCTGATCGGGTTCAGGATCGTGCAGGGCATCGGCGGCGCCTGCCTGCTGGCCAACGCGGCCGCCATCATCACCGACGCCTTCCCCGCCAACCAGCGCGGGCTGGCGCTCGGCATCAACAACATCGTCGGCGTCAGCGGCATGTTCGTGGGACTGGTGCTGGGCGGGTTGCTGGCGCCGATCGACTGGCGGCTGGTGTTTTTGATCTCGGTGCCGATCGGCCTGTTCGGCACCGTCTGGGCGTATCTCAAGCTGGAAGAGCGGAGCGTGCCGCGGCGGGCGCCGATCGACTGGTGGGGGAACGTCACGTTCGCGCTGGGTCTGGTGCTGGTGATGGTGGCGGTCACGTACGGCATCCGCCCGGCAAACGGCCATCCCACCGGCTGGACGAGCCCCAAGGTGCTGGCGCTGATGGCCGGCGCGACGGTCAGCCTGATCGCCTTCGCGATGATCGAACGGCGCGTGGCACATCCCATGTTCCGGCTCCAGCTATTCCGGATCAGGGCCTTCACGTTCGGCACGCTCTCGACCTTCTTGTCGGCGGTCGCGCGGGGCGGCCTGATGTTCATGCTGATCATCTGGCTGCAGGGCATCTGGCTGCCGCAGCACGGCTACAGCTTCGAGCAGACGCCGCTTTGGGCCGGCATCTTCATGCTGCCGCTGACGGCCGGGTTCCTGATCGCGGGGCCGACGTCGGGGTTCCTCTCCGACCACTTCGGCGCGCGCCCGTTCGCGACCGCCGGCATGATCGGCGCGGCCATCAGCTTCGGCCTGCTGATGCTGCTTCCGACCAACTTCTCCTACCCCACGTTCGCCGGCATCCTGCTGCTGAACGGCCTCTCGATGGGCATGTTCGCCTCGCCCAACCGGGCCGCGGTGATGAACAGCCTGCCTGCCGGCGACCGCGGCGCCGGCGGCGGCATGAACCAGACCTTCCAGAACTCGGCGCAGGTGCTCTCGATCGGCATTTTCTTCACGCTCATGATCCTGGGCCTGGCCTCCACGCTGCCAGAGACGATGCTGGGCGGCCTGCAGGCGCACGGCGTCCCGCACGCCACGGCGGAGCGGATCGCGCACCTGCCGCCGGTCTCGATCCTGTTCGCCGCGTTCCTCGGCTACAACCCGATCCAGCACCTGCTCGGCCCGCACGCCGTCGCCGCGCTGTCGCCGCACGACAAGGCGGCGCTGGTCGGCCACTCGTTCTTCCCGGACCTGACCTCGGGCCCGTTCCGCGACGGCCTGCACGCGGCGTTCTCGTTCGCGATCGCGGCCTGCCTGGTGGCGGCCGCGGCGTCGCTGGCCCGCGGCGGCGTCCCCGGCCGGGCCGGTCAGCCGGCGCTGGCGCGGGAGCCGGTGAGCGCGCCCAGGAGCTCGCTCAGCGAGTATCGGTAGCCCCACTGAAATGTCGCAAACGTAACAGTTCTTAACTAAACCTACAGACAAAATGGATACCCTGGTACGAGGCACCTACCAGGAAGGCATCCGATGTCGAGCCCACCCCGCGTGGTACCCGCCCGCTTCCGCTTCGGCCGCGACCCCGAGTCCGAGCTCGTCCAGCCGTCCCTCGTCCACGCCGACGAGCTGATGCTGCGGCGCTGGTACCGCCACCACGACCGCAAGGGATACCTCACACGCTCCGAGCTCGCACTCTTGGCCGAGGACCTCTCGGCGCACCCCGAGCTGTGGCGGCACCTGCTGCGCCGATCGCCGGACCAGCGCCAGTACGTGCAGATGTTCTTGGACGCGCACGTCGAGATCTGGCTGATCTGCTGGTGCCCGCCCCAGGGGACCGGCTTTCACGACCACGGCGGCAGCCGCGGGGCGGTGGCGGTGGCGCAGGGCATGCTCTCCGAGACGCTGCCCAACATCGGCGGGGGGCACCGCCGCGCGCTGTACCGGAGGGGCGACTGCTTCTCGTTCGGCGCGTCGCACATCCACGACGTCCAGCACGCCGCCGGCGATCCCGCGGCGTCGCTGCACTCGTACTCGCCACCCCTGGGCGAGATGGGCTTCTACGAGCTGGACGACGGCGGCACCCTGACGCGGCGGCCGGGCGACAGCGACGAGGAGTCTGCTGACGGTCCGGGTCAGGCGGCCCGGCTGGCCTCCGGCTCCGGCGCCGACGAATCGCCGCGCGCCCTCGCCACGGTGACCAGCGCGATCACCAGGTAGAAGCCGGCCGCGGCATTGGGAGCGAAGATCGCAAGCACGGTGGCGCCCACGTAGAGCCCGATGTTGGGCGTCGACCGGTTCGTGATCGCGCGGACCTCCTCCTGCGTGACCTCCGGCCGCAGCAGCTTGGGGTCGCGCACAACCGTGCGCCACAGCGCTGCCAGCGCCACCGAGACGAGCAGCAGCGATGCGCCGTAGAAGATCACCGCCACCCGCTCGGCGTTCGCGTCGCGCACGGCCTGGGCCGCCAGCCCGGTCGGGAAGGGCAGGAACGAGACCGTCATCAGCAGCAGCAGGTTCAGCCGCATCACCTGGGTGTTCACGTACCTGAGGCGCCGGAAGATGGCGTGGTGGGCCAGCCAGATGCCGCCGATCGTGACGAAGCTGGTCGCGTAGGCCAGGTAGTTCGGCCACTGGTGCACGATGCCGTGCAACAGGTCGTTCATCGCCGACTCGGGCACGTGCAGGTCGAGCACCAGCAGCGTGACCGCGATCGCGAACACGCCGTCGCTGAATGCCTCCGTGCGGCCCCCGGCCCATCGGCTCTCCATCTCGTCCCGTTCGCCCCGGGGCACGCGACTCCTCGCCCGCCCCCAGGCGGTTCCCAGGAAACCCTAAGGTTCGGCTCATAGCCTGGAGGCACGATGCAGAACGAGGCACCCCGCATACTGGTGGTCGACGACGAGGAATCGATCACGCAGCTGGTCTCGACCGTGCTGCGCTACGAGGGCTTTGAGGTCGAGTGCGCCGCCAGCGGCCGCGCCGCCGTGAAGCTGACCGACCGCTTCCGGCCCGACCTGGTCGTGCTGGACGTGATGCTGCCCGACCTGGACGGCTTCGAGGTCTACCGACGGCTGTCGGCGACCGAGCCGCGGGTGCCGGTGCTGTTCCTGACCGCGAAGGATCAGCCCGCCGACCGCGTGCACGGGCTCACGCTTGGCGCCGACGACTACGTCGGCAAGCCGTTCAGCCTGGAGGAGCTGGTCGCGCGCGTGCGCGCGATCCTGCGCCGCACCCAGCCGGACGCGGCCGCCGGGTCGGAGTCGCGGGTCGCCTACCACGACCTCTCGATCGACGACGACGCGCACGAGGTGCGCCGCGGCGACCGGCTGGTGCAGCTGACGCCGACCGAGTACAACCTGCTGCGCTACCTGCTGGTGAACGCCGGCCGCGTCGTCAGCAAGGCACAGATCCTCGACCACGTCTGGCGCTACGACTTTGGCGGCGACTCGAGCGTGGTCGAGACCTACATCAGCTACCTGCGCAAGAAGATCGACCAGCCGGGCGAGCCGCGCCTGATCCAGACGGTGCGCGGGTTCGGCTACGCGATCCGGCTGCGGACCGGCTGACGTGCGCTCGCCCCGGCGCATGACGCTGCGGCTGCGGCTGTCGATGCTGGCGGTGGTGCTGGTCGCGGCCGGTCTGCTGGCGGCGGGGATCGCCACTCGCTACGAGCTTCGCGGCTTCCTGATCGACCGGGTCGACTCCCAGCTGCGATCGGCTGCCGGCCCCGTCTCGCTCTACTTCGTGCGCGGCGACACCGACCACGGTGCGCAGCAGCAGGTGCAGAACGTCCTGCCGCGCGGCAGCTACGCGGCGGTGGTCGCCCCCGACGGCTCGGCGCTGGCATCTCTGTACTTCGATGAGGGTCAGGTACCCGCGTATCTGAAGCACGAGGCGACCCAGGCGCCGCTGGGGACGTCCACCCAGGACGACTATCGCGTGTACGTGATGCCCGGCCAGGCCGACGGCGGCTCCGCCCCGGTCCGGCTCGCGATCGCAACACCGCTTCACGACGTCAACTCGACGCTCAACCGGCTGGCCATGCTGGAGCTACTGGTCGGCCTGATCGTGCTGGCGGTGGTGGCGGCGATCGCGTTCTGGCTGGTGCGCCGCGAGCTGCGGCCGCTGGTGCGGATCGAGGACACGGCCGCGGCGATCGCCGGCGGCGACCTCACGCAGCGTGTCCCGGCGGAGGCGTCCGGCACCGAGATCGGTGACCTGGCCCGCTCCCTGAACGCGATGCTGGCCCAGATCGAGCAGGCCTTCGAGCAGCGACGCCAGTCGGAGGAGCGGCTGCGGCGGTTCGTGTCCGACGCGTCGCACGAGCTGCGAACGCCGCTGACATCGGTGCGCGGCTTCGCCGAGCTGTTTCACCGCGGCGCGGCCAGCCGGCCCGACGACCTGGCGCTTGCGATGAGCCGGATCGAGTCGGAGGCGGAGCGGATGGGCGTGATCGTGGAGGACCTGCTGCTGCTGGCCAACCTCGACCAGGGACGGCCGCTGGGGCAGGAGCAGTTCGACCTGGAGGCGGTGCTGGCCGAGATGGTGGCCGATCACGCCATGCTGCACGCCGACTGGCCGATCAGCTTCAGCTCGAGCGGCGGCTCCGACCTGGTCGGTGACGAGCTGCGAATCCGCCAGGCGGTCGCGAACCTGCTGGCCAACGCCCGCGCTCACACGCCGCCCGGCACCAGCATCGCCGTGACGCTGGCGACGGCCGGCGACGACCGCACGGTCGAGGTCAGCGACACCGGGCCGGGCATCGCCGCCGACGACCTGCCGCACCTATTCGAGCGCTTCTACCGCGTGGATGCGTCGCGCGCCCGCCGCAGCGGCGGCAGCGGGTTGGGGCTCGCGATCGTGCAGGCCATCGCCGAGGCCCACGGCGGCTCGGTCGGCGTGACCAGCGTCGTGGGCGAGGGCGCGACGTTCACGATCGCGCTGCCGATCGGCGGCGCGGCAAAGGCAACCCATAAGGACACGGGGCTGGCTTCAGCCTGAGCTACAGCTGCGTGGCTCCGTGCGGGGTCACCAGCAGGTTGATCGGCTGCGCCGGATAGGCGGTATGGAGCGCGTGGCCGTTGACCCGCAGCCGAACGCCGGTGGGATCGCCCAGCCGCAGCCACACGCGGCGGCCGTGCAGGCGCACGGCCTGGCCCGGCGCCAGCGTCCGCTCGGCCAGCAGTGCCCCGGTGGCGGAGCCGCGACGCGCCTCCAGCCAGCAGCTGCCCTGCGTCGCGGTCACGGTCATATGCACGCCCGTCGGCTGCGCCGGCGGTGGCGTCTGCGTTGCCGTGGTGTCCGGGCTGGTGACGGGTTGCGTGGCCGGCGCATGCGAGGTCGGCGGGGACTGCGCGGCGTGGTCGCCGCCCGAGCGGCTTGTCAGGTAGAGCACAGCCGAACCGGCCAGCAGCAGACAGGCCAGCGCCACCCACAGGCTGAACAGCCCGGACGGCGAGCTGCGTGCGACCGAGACCGGCGTCTGCGGAAGCGCCGGCTCGGCTCGGTGGGCCGAGCGATTCCACTGGTCGTTGAAGATGGCGACGACGTCGTCGCCGTTCAGGCCCAGGTACTCGGCGTAGGTGCGCACGAAGCCGCGCGCGTAGGCCTCGGCCGGCAGCGCGTCCAGGCGGTCGTCTTCGATCGCGCGCAGCTGCGCCGAGCGGATGCGGGTGGCCTCTTCGATCCGATCGAGCGGGATGTCGCGCAGCTCGCGCTCCTGCCGCAGCATCTGGCCCAGCGTCGGCGCCGACGCCACCTCGTCAACGAGGCCGGCGTCGTCGATCACGGGCAGCTCCCGCTGCTCCGGCAGCTCGCTGCCGGCGCCGTCGCGGACTCCGTTCTCACTCACCTGCCAACTCACACGTCCCACCCCTAACGCCGCCGAGTTGCTCGCCGCCGTTTGCCCGCTACCTATGGTGCCACCCGTCGCGCGCTTCGGCAAACATCGCAAGTGCGCACCCCGAGCGTTGATCGGCGGCGGCGTTTCTGCGAGCATCGGGCCGTGGCCCCGATCACCCGCGATGGCGTCGAGCTCGGCCTGCCGTTTACGGAGACGGAGTACCGCGACCGCGCCGGGCGTGTGCGCGATGAGATGGGGCGACGCGACGTCGACGTGCTGCTGGTGCTGAGCCCCGCGAACCTCTGCTACCTGACCGGCTTCGAGTCGATCTGGTATCCGCCGCGGGCACCGGTGGGGGTGATCGTGGCCCGCGAGGACGAAGGGCTGCTGTTCGTCGACTACGACCGCCACCGCACGCTGGTGGAGCGGGTGGCGCTGTTCGACGACGCCGTCTTCTACGACTACGCGACGGCGATCGACCAGCTGCGCGCCGCCGTGCAGGATCGCGGGTGGTCGTCGGCGACGATCGGC
>Ga0079222_10000298_pt1 | contig 11034 bp, 9 predicted proteins | sample GAPlitter_FD_75070 | JGI IMG/M metagenome (GOLD analysis project Ga0079222, IMG submission 75070) | Agricultural soil microbial communities from Georgia to study Nitrogen management - GA Plitter | ecosystem: Environmental > Terrestrial > Soil > Agricultural land | place: USA: Georgia | collected...
ACGACATTCCGACGCGAAACTCCGTGTACGTCGGCCGAGTGCTGGGCGTGACGTTGAAAAAGCCGGACGGGCGCGCTCGAATCTCACCCATCGCCTCGAGCGTGTTGCCAAGCGGGAGAAGGAGACCGCCGCCGTAGCTCCAGCCGCCTTCGAGATTAGTAGAGTTGTAACTGCTGGCGTTGTAGAAGGACGCCTGCTGATTGCGGACGGCGAGTCCGGCGCCGGCGAAGACGTACGGGGCGATCCCGCTGCCCCGGCTGCCTCGCGAGGCGAAGTCGAAGATCAGCATCAGATCGGCGTCGCCGCCCCAGCGCGGCATGTCCGTGGGCGACGTCGTCCCTGTTGCGTACGCCTGATCCAGAGCGCTGAAGCCGCTCACACGGAGGCCGACGGGTCCGACGAGGACGCCCGTCTGCAACCCCGCTGTCGCGGGATGTCCGCCGTGGATCGATGCGTAGTCGAGGAACGGACCGATGTTCCACTCCGCCTGCGCGTGCGCCAGCGCCGGCGTCGCGAGGACGAGCAGCGTCGCGATGAATGGAATGCTGACGACGGCTACGAAATAGGGAACGCGGTGCGGAGCGCGTGCTTCGACGACACGGGAGCGCATGGGTGCCTCCATCTGGGATGGCTACTCCCAGAGGCACGCTCGCGGCCGTGGCGCGGGCTCATCGTCAAACGCTGACGCTGCCGAGAGTTAGGCGAATCCCCCGGGCAAGTCGTCCGCCGGCTTTGTCCCGCGCCCGGGACAGTGCCGTGTCAGTCACCGGGGACGACGCCGTTCAACAGAACTTATCAAACGCCTCGACGAGATCTTCGGCGATGTCCTGCGCGGGACGGCCCTCGATCTGCCAGCGCTCGAGCATGTACACGAGCCGTCCGTCCTTCAGCAAGCCGATCGACGGCGAAGAAGGCGGATAGCCGGTGAAGTACTCGCGCGCACGCTGCGTCGCATCGACGTCCTGACCTGCGAAGACGGTCGTGAGCTTCTCCGGCTTAGCCTCGTTGCGGAGCGCGACCGTGACGGCCGGTCGTGCATTACGTGCGGCGCACCCGCATATGGAGTTCACGACGACGAGTGTCGTGCCCGGCGCGTCCTTCAGTGCGCTGTCGACCTGCTCCGGGGTTCGCAGCTCCTCGAATCCGATTCGAGTCAGCTCCTGCCGCATGGGAGCAACCATGCGCTCATCGTAAATCGCTTGATGCTGGGGAAGACGCATGCTGAATCCCTTCACCTCATGAGTTCATCGATATCGTCCCGCACCAGCGCCAAGATCGCGGCTTGCGGGACGACGAGATAGCGGTCGCCTTCGAATGTTATCTCGACGGCAGCCTTGCGGAAAAAGAGCGCGTAGTCGCCCGAGCGCGCTTGCATGGGCACGAAGCGTGTCTCGCGCGACGTCACCCGCCAGGGCTCGTCGACGTTCGAGTCTGGACTCGGCATTGGGAGCCCCGGCCCAGTGGCGACAATGGTGCCGCCCTGAACTGCCTGGTTGTCGACGGCGGTCGGCGGAAGATAAAGACCGACGTTGGTGCGCTCCTCACCTTCTTCGAGGCGCACGAGGACGCGGTCGCCGACGACGAGAAGCTCTTTGTTGTTATGGCGCATTGACGAAAGATAAGGCGAGGCGCTAGGGGAGTAGGGGCTAGGGCTCGCTGACCCCGAGCGCCTTCTCACTCATCCCACGAGTCAATCGAAACGCCGGATAGCTCACAGCAAGAAGGGCAAGTGCCCACAACGAATTCTCCTTGTCGGCCGCCACGGCGCTGAGGAGAAAGGCTATCGAGCCAATGAGAACCAACCCCGTGGTCCAAGGGTGGCCAATAGCGCGATACGGCCGCGCTGCATTCGGTTCCCGGCGCCTCAGAACGAAGACCGCGAGAAACGATAGAGCATAGTCGGCGACGAAGAAAAAGGCGGCGATTGCGATCGCGCGGTTGAAGCCGCCCGTTCCGATGAACAGCAGGCTCACGATGGCGCTCGCCACGAGCGCCACCGTCGGCGTACCGCCCTCGTTAACGCGAGTGGCGAAGCGGGGACCGAGCCTATCGCGCGACACACCGTAGAGCACACGCGACGACATGAGCAAACAGGCATTGACCGCGCTGGGAAGGGCGAGGATCACGACGAGCCTGACAACCGTGTCTCCGCGCGGACCGAAGATCGTCTGCGCGACGCGCGCCGCGGCGAGCGTGGACCCGGCCATTGCGCTCACCGGCAGCACATACAGGAACGCGATGTTGATGAGAAGATAGATTGCCCCGACCACGAGCAACGATCCGAACATCGAGCGGGGGATCTGACGCCCGGGATCGCGAAGCTCCTCGGAGAAATACAGTGGGCCGCTCCAACCATCGTACGTGTAGATCACCGCCTGGGCGCTGAGCACGAAGCCGACGAAGCTCGTCGACGTTGACGTCGCGGATGCCGTGACGTTAGGCGCGCGTGCCGCCGCGGCGGGCCCGCCAAAGATGAAGCACGCCGCGACAAACACGAACAGCGCCAGCGTCTTGAACAAGCTCGTGAGCTCCTGCGAGCGTCCGCCGACCTTCGTGCTGTGCAACAACAAGGCGGTGAACACGATCACGGTGCCCATCGCCAGCGGCACGGCGCGCGTCGTCAGCGAGGGAATGAGCGCGGCGAGCGACTCGCCAATCACGATCGAGATCGCGGCGGTGCTGGCGCAGGTCGAGATCCAGTCGTTCCATCCGACGACAAACCCAGCATAGTCGCCGAAGGCGTGGCGCGCGTAGACGTATTGTGCTCCTGACCGCGGGAGCATCGTACCCAGCTCGGCGAGTGCATTCGCGCCGAGCAGGGCATACAGGGCGCCGACCACCCAAACGCCGAGGAAGAGCCACGGCGTCTGCAGCATCGATGCGACGTCTCCCGGAGTTCGGAGAATGCCCGCGCCGATGGTGTTCCCGACGGCGACGGCGAGACCGAAGGTGACGCCGAGGATGCTGAGAAGCCGAGACACTACGCGCGCGCTTCCTCTTTCTCCTCCTCCACCGTCCCAGCCATCACGCGACGCACGATCTGCACGATGCCGGCAAGCATCAACGACCAGACGAGAATAAGCAGCCCACGCGTCGCGAGCGTCCCCATCGCCATCGCTGGCCAGTCGTGCCACTCGGCGCGCGCCGAGCCGAGTGGCTCGCGGCCCAGCCAGATGAGCAGAAGGCTCGTCATCATCTCGCCCGTGCACTCGAGGAGCGCGAAGGCAGGCGCGCGCCAGGCCCATTTTTGAATCGGAAAGTTCGCCAGGTGCGCCGTCGTCATGAACAACAGGAAGAGCAGACCCAGCGCGAGCGAGCCACCGAAGAACAGCCAGCCGTTCGCGCCGTGCGTGAGCACGTACGCGCGATAGACATGGAGCAGCACCCCCGTCACGAGCGACATCTCGACGAGCGACAACGAGAGCCGGCGGAATGCACGCGGCTCCTCGATGTGCCACTCGATTGTCTGGCGAGGAAAGAAGGACACGGAGAGGGAGTGCTAGGCTAGGGGCTTTGTAGGTGCTACGTGTTCGGTGTTAGGTGCTAGTACTCGTGTTGGATGCTAGGCTCTGCGCTCGGTCCTGGCTAGCACCCAGCACCGCTTCACCAAACACACGATTCTGCCCACACCCTGGCAACTTGGCCGGGTCAGGTGAGGAATTCATGAAGCAGGGAATGGAAATGATGCACGCCATTCTCGCGGGCAGCCGAGTAACGTCCTCTATCGTAGACACGAGACCGCAGATTGCGCTGAACGACCTCGCAGATCTCGATGTCCTCCCCCTGAATCTCATCAGAAAACTCGAGGAGGCGAGACCACTTGGCGTCCGCCGCGGGATTCTCGGGGACGTCGGTCGCGTACCACTCGAACACCACTTTGGTCCGATCGTGAGAGATTGGTAACACGACGTTCGTCTGCATCTGCCCCATGTAGACGTTCAGCATGACATTGGGGAAGAGCCAGAGGTACACGGCTTCGGGAACGTCGGTCTCGTTAGGGTCGTAGCGGCGCGTGCGCGCGCTCCCATGGACGGGACGGAGGGGCGCGTGCTGGATCGAGAAGTAGCGATGCGGCTCGACCTTGTACTGATCGTAGTCGAGCTCCTTGTGGAGTCCCGGATGAACGACGGGAAGATGATACCCCTCGAGATAGTTGTCGACGTACACCTTCCAGTTGCAGGCGAGGTCCCATTCCTTCCTCAGGACGTAGCGCATCTCCTCGCACCGGAAAGCGCTGACGCGGCTCGGGATGTCTTCGAGGACCTCGGTGAGAGGCGGCGCCTTGCCGTCGAGATTTGCGAACACTAACGGTCCCCACGTCGCCACCTGGATCGGGAGGAGGTGCATGTCGTTAGGCCGGAAGTTGTCGACCCCCTCCATCTCGGGCGCGCGGAGGAGCGTGCCGTCGAGCGTGTACGTCCACCCGTGATACTTGCACTGGAGTGTCTGCCGCTTCCCGCAGCCATACGCCACCGGTCCCGCCCTGTGCAGACAGATGTTGTAAAAACCACGCAGCGTGTCCGTGTCGCGCAGAATGACAATCGCGTCGTTCCCGATCTCTGTGGTGAAGTACTGCCCGCTCTCCATCACGTCATCGACACGTCCGACGAGCTGCCAGGTGTGGGCGAAGATCCGCTCGCGCTCCAGCTCGAGGTATACCGGATCGTTGTACAGCCGCGCCGGGATGGTCGAGGCGCGAGCGATGTTCGGGTCAAAGGGAAAGACTAGGGGCATCGTCGTCTCGTCATACCGAGGGAGCGCCGCGACCGAAGGATCTACTGTCCCGTCTCAGGGGCATGCCACAGGTCGGGGGAAACAGATCCTTCGTCGCTTCGCTCCTCAGGATGACACGTGGCATCATCTTGGAAGATGCTCTTCGAGATACTTCGTGAGCAAAGAATAAAGATGCATGCTCGTCCCGCGCTGCTCGCAGATGCAGTGGCTGCGATTCGGATAGACCATCAACTGAAACGGCTTGTTCGCGCTGACGAGGGCGTTGACCAGCGTCTCGCTGTTCTGATAGTGCACGTTGTCGTCGCCGGAGCCGTGGACGAGCAGCAAGTCGCCGCGCAATCCATTCACGAAGGTCACTGGTGATGCCTGACGATAGTCTTCGGCGTTCTGCTGCGGCAGTCCCATGTACCGCTCGGTGTAGATCGTGTCGTAATAGCGAAGGTCGGTCACCGGCGCGACCGACATGCCCATGCGATACACGTCGGGCGATCGAAAGAGAAGATTGAGCGTCATCGAACCACCGCCGCTCCACCCCCACACACCGATCCGTGCCGGGTCGATATACGATCGTCGCGCGAGCGCGCGTGCCGCGGCCGTTTGGTCGGCGGTCGCGAGAACGCCGATCTTCCGATAGACGGACTTGCGCCATGCACGTCCACGCGGCGGCGGCGTCCCTCGATTGTCGACGCTCGCGACGATGTAGCCCTCCTGCGAGAGCAGGAGATGCCACAAGAACTGCGGGCCACCCCACGCGTCCTGCACCGTCTGACCCGCCGGCTCGCCGTAGACGTTGAAGAGAACAGGGTACTTCTTCGTGGAATCGAAGCCCGGTGGCTTGATCATCCAGCCGTCGAGGTCGTAGCCATCAGCGCCCCGCACGCGGAAGAACTCCATCGGTCCATGCGTGATCGCCGCGACCCGGGCGCGCTGCTCGGCGTTATCCACGAGCGTGCGCACGACCTCGTGGCTCGGGAGCCTAACGAGATCCGTGACCGGCGGCGTGCCGAATGACGACCACGTGTGGATCGCAAACCTTCCGCTGGGGGCGATATCGTACGCATGGGTTCCGGGCTGCGAGGGCGGTGTCACACGCGCCGGCGCGTCGCGTCCGTCGAGACGGGCACGATAGAGATAGAGCTGCGTCGGATTGTCCGGCGACGCGGTGAAGTAAACGGTTCCGTCGTCCGTCCCGAGCACGAACGGCTCGCCGAAGAGATACCCCGGATTCACGATGTCGAGGGCACCGGGCGTCACGTCACGCGACGTCGCGCCGTCCCGCGAGACGACGTACAGGTGCCGCCATCCGCTGCGCTCACTGACCCAGGTGAAGCTTCTGCCCTTATCGAGCCAGCGCAGGTCGTTCACGACGTCGACCCACGCGCTGTCGCGATCGACGAGAACCGGCTTCGCCGTGCCGGTGCGCACGTCGGCCAGGTACAGTGTGAGCGTGTTCTGAAGGCGGTTGAGGTGTTGGAGGATGATTTCATTCGACGTCGCCGCCCAATCCATGCGCGCGATGTAGCTGTTCCGCGGATCGCCGGGAATCATGATCCATCGCGGTGGGCCGCCCGCGGCACTGACGACCGCGACTCGCGCCGCCGAGTTCGTCGTCCCCGCCTTCGGGTACTGCACCGGCACGGGAAACGAGTACAGCGAATCGGTGTCGTCGATGAGGAGAAAATCCTTGACGCCGTCGACGTCGAGCTGCCAGTAGGCGATGCGTGTGCCGTCCGGACTCCAGCGAAACCCGTCGCGCAGCGAGAACTCCTCCTCGTACACCCAGTCGAAGGTGCCGTTGATACGCGTCGGTGAGCCATCTCTCGTCAGGCGCGTGATCGTCGGCGTCGTTGCATCGAGCCGTTCGACGTAGAGATCGTGCTCGCGCACGTAAGCGACCCGTCCGCCGTCGGGGGAGAACTTCGCGAACATCAACGTCGACGGCTTTGCTTCACCGCCGAGCTTGCGCAAGCGCCACGTACCGAGGTCGAGCACCCAGAAATCTCCGCGCGTGTTCTCACGCCAGACGCGTTGAGAGTTCGTGAACAGCAGGAGCTTCTTGCCGTCCGGCGACCACGCGTAGTCTTCGATGTCGAGCGGGTCGGACGCGCCGGTCGGCGTGAGTCGCGCCGCCGGCACGATCACCGCGCGGGCCCCGGTCGCGGCATCGTAGCGGACGATGTCCGTGCCACCGCCGACCGCGAGCTCGAGCGTCGTGTACGCGTCTCCCGACTCCAGCCACCGCGCTGGCCCGAAGCGTTGGCCGAAAAAGTCGCGAGAGGCGAAGATCCGTTGCAGGGTCAATCGCCCGGGATCGGTCGCTTGTGCATCACTTCTGTTCCCGGCACTCAGAATGGCCAGAACAATCCACAGTTCGCGCTTCAATCTCATCGAGGATTCTCTTCTGTTTCACGCTTTGGAATCACTTTCCAGCGTGCCTACACTGCATCCGCGGCGAGCCGAGAGGCAGCCCGTAACGCCAATGCGCAGAACGTCAACGTCGCATTCGCGCACCCACCACTCACCGACGTCGGCGCGCCGACGATCCACAGATTCTCGTGGTCGTGTGATCGACCATAGCTATCCACGACACTCGTTGTCGGATCGGTGCCCATGCGGCATCCGCCGGCGGGGTGATCCTGGAACTCATCGACCGAACTGCGCATCACCGTACCGCCCCCGGCGCTCGCCATTCGCGCGAACAGCGCACGAATGCGCTCCTCGGTGAAGGGGCGCAGCTCCACGGATGCGGGATCGTCGCGGAACGACAGCTTCGGAAGCGGGTCGCCCCACGCGTTGCGGCGCGACGTATCGAGAGTGAGCTCACTCGCGCGAGCAGGAATCACGTCGTAGTAGGCGCGTACCCGTGCAACACCGGTCTTCGCTCGCTCACGCCAGTCGCTGAGGATCTCGTCCCCGAGCATGAGCGCGCCGCGCTCGTCCGTGAGCCGCGCGCCCCGCCCCGAGGCCGACTCCCATACGCGCAGGTCGTGCCGTACGTATCGTCCATCGGTCTCGGTCGGCGTCACACGCATGAACTGCTTCGTGACCAGGCTATGCTGCTCGTTGATTCCTGGATAGAGTCGCAATGGAAGGGCAATGAATGCCTGCACATTGCGGTGGCCGGTGAGATACTTCCCGACGAGCCCCGACCGGTTGGCGAGCCCCGAGAGGAGCAGGAGGTGCGCGCTCCAGACGTAGCCGCCGGCGACGACGAACTGCTTTGCGTGTACCTCGAGCGTGTCCGCCGGTCGATCGCGCGCGACGGCGACGGCGTGGCTCACCCGCGACGAACCCGCCCCGGTAACGAGGCGCCTAACGAGCGTGCGCGTCCGCAACTGCACCTTCTTCGCCGCGCCGAGCGCGTTCCAGGTGAAGTCCGGCGAATACTTCGCGCCAATGGGACAGATCGGCGCGCAGGTATCGTTGCGGCAGCATTGAACGCGTCCCCCGTACGGCACGGAGTTCTTTGCCGACGGCTGACTCCACATGGTGATGCCCGCCGTCCCCGCCCACTCCTTCAGCAGCATCAAGTTGTACGTGAGGGGCAGCGGCGGCATCGGAAATGGCTTTGCGCGTGGGTCCATCGCGCTCGGCCCCTGTTCACCGGCGACGCCGAGGATCTGCTCCGCCGCCTGATAATCGGTCTCGAGGTCCTCGTACGAGATCGGCCAGTCGTGCCCGACGCCGAAAAGTGAGCGAACGCGAAAATCTTCCGGACTGAAGCGCGGCGTGACACCGCCCCAGTGCATCGCCAGCCCGCCAACGCACATCGAGCGCGACTGCAGCGGCCCCTCGACGTCGTAGCCGTCGAGGTGATCCTTCGGCCACGGATTCTCGCCGTAGGCGAGCGTGCGCTGTCGTAATGCATAACGACTTGCGAGCGGGGGAATGTCGTCCCCCGCCTCGAGCACGAGAACGTGGTGCGGCGGGCCGTCTCGCGCGAGGCGCTCGGCGACCATCGCCGCCGAAATCCCCGAGCCGATGATGCAGATGTCCGTCTCGATGACCCTTCTCATCGTTGAGCGCTCGCCTGCACCGGCAGGGGCTCGCGCCCAGATTGCGCGAGCGGCCGGCACTGTTCGCGTCCGATCACGGCGCCGTAACACAGATCGGTCGCAGCGCTCGAGCCGTAGAAGTGCGCCAGCAGTGCCAGCGCGACGTGCTCCGCGCCGGCGACGGCGGGCATGCGATCGAGCTTCGCGACCGAAAGCGTCCCCCGGACGATTACTTCCCGGCGGTCGCGCGCGATCGAGGCGAACGACGCGCCGAACTTCGTGCGCGCCGCGACGTCGAGCGCCTCGAGCTGCGAGGTCCAACGCGTGACTGGGGTCGGCCCCGAGTAGCGAATGCGTGACGTGCCGTACCCATGCGTGAGCTCAGCGTGCTCGCGATAGTCGGTCATCCACGCCTTGAATGCGGCGACGGCGCGGTCGATTCCCCCAGCGCCAAGCGCTGAGGGAAGCACGACGTCGCCGACTGCGCGCAGCGTTGCCGTCGGCGGTTCGCTCTCACGCGATAGTGCGTCGACGGAGAGTGCATGCGCCCAGCGCACGATGATGGCGGCGGGAACCGCACCGGCCGCCCACGCAAGAAAAGCACGGCGAGAGAGTGCCACGGGTGCTCCAGCGCACTGTCGGTCAACCTGCGGGACGCCTAATCTTCGCGCTCAACCATCCGCGCGGAAGGTCTGACGCTCCTCGATGCTGAACGTTCATGGGCTGACCAAGCGCTACGGTAGCTACTGGGCGCTGCGTGGCGCGAGCTTCTCCATTCGCGTCGGAGAAGTGCTTGGCCTCGTCGGACCGAACGGCTCAGGAAAGACGACGCTCCTCGAGTGTCTCGCCGGTCTGCTCTCGATCGACGGTGGTAACATCCGGCCGGACGATCCGCTCACGCCCCGCAAGCGGCGCAACCTGCTCTTCTACATGCCTGACGGAATTCTTCCGTGGCCCGATCAGACCGTCGGCTGGGCGCTCCGATTCTTCGCATCGCTCCACGGCGCCTTACGAGGAGAGCTCGCCGAGATCGCGCGCAATCTCGACGTCGTCTCGCTGGAGCGGAAGCGCGTTGGCACGTTGTCGAAGGGCGAACGTAAGCGAGTTCTCATCGCGCTCGCGCTCCTCACACCGCAGCCGCTCGTCCTCCTCGACGAACCTTTCGACGGACTCGATCTCCGTCAGACACGCGAGCTCGCGCCCTTGCTGCGCCATGTCGCGTCGACGGGACGGGCGATGCTGCTCTCGATCCATCAGCTGCACGACGCCGCGCGTGTCTGCGACCGACTCGTGTTGCTGAGCGACGGACGCGTCGCCGGCGAGGGGACCCTCGACGAGCTGCGTGCGCGTGCGGGCCTCCCCGACGCCGACGTGGAAGAGGTCTTTCTTGCGCTCACCTGACGCCGCGCGTTGGCGGCGCCTGTTCGGCAAGGAACGTCGCGAGCTGGCGAGCTCGCGCGCGTGGATCGTTTTGCTCGTCGTCCTCGGCCCGCTCGTCGGCCACGCATTCGTCACGGCGATCGAGAGCTATGCGGAGGCGAGCGGCGCCGGCGGTGGACCGGCGGCGCTCGCGCAAGGGCTCAGCCCACTCGATGGGATCGTCGTGCCCGTGTTCGGCGCGTACGCGATCGCCGGGATCCTTCTCTTCCCCTTCGTCGCGATCCGACTCGTCTCCTCGGAAAAGCAGAGCGGCGCGCTCAAGCTGCTGCTGCAGTCGCCTGGCTCGTTAGGCACGATGCTCGTCGTCAAGCTTCTGCTGCTCGTCGGCGCGTGGATCGTGGCGTGGACGCCGGGGCTGGTCGCGGTCGCGCTCTGGCGGTGGTACGGCGGCCATCTCGCCGCACCCGAAGTCGCGAGCGTGCTGTTGGGACATCTTTTGCGCGCTATTCTCACGTGCTCGCTCGCCATCGCGGCGGCCTCGTTGACGGACAACGCGGCGACGGCGGCCGTCGTCACATTGGCGGTGACCTTGGGAACGTGGGCGCTCGACTTCATCGCCCAGGTTCGCGGTGGCGTCGCCCTGGCGTTGGACGCGTTCACGCCGGAGTCGGCGCTCCGCACCTTCGAATCGGGAGAAATTCGCGTCGCGATCGTGCTCGTGACTCTCGCCCTGACGGTTGGCGCGCTCGCGCTCGCGGCGCTCTGGCTGCATCCGGGGCGTCGACGACGCGTGCAGATCGGCGGAAGTGTCGTCGTCGTCGTGGCGACGGCGATCGCCGCCTGGGCGGCGGCGCAGCCGCGCATGAGTTGGGACTCGAGCGAAGACCGTCGCAATTCGTTCTCACCCGGCGACGCGCGCGCCCTG
>Ga0079222_10000299_pt1 | contig 11030 bp, 9 predicted proteins | sample GAPlitter_FD_75070 | JGI IMG/M metagenome (GOLD analysis project Ga0079222, IMG submission 75070) | Agricultural soil microbial communities from Georgia to study Nitrogen management - GA Plitter | ecosystem: Environmental > Terrestrial > Soil > Agricultural land | place: USA: Georgia | collected...
CGTTGCCGCCGAGCACGATGTCGGTGCCGCGGCCGGCCATGTTGGTGGCGATGGTGATCATCTTCGGCCGGCCCGCCTGGGCGACGATCTCGGCTTCGCGCGCGTGCTGCTTGGCGTTCAGGACCTGGTGCGGAAGCTTGCGCTTGTCCAGATGACCGGAGAGCATCTCCGAATTCTCGATCGACGTCGTGCCGACCAGCACCGGCTGACCGCGCTCGTGGCAATCCTGGATGTCGTCGATGATCGCATCGACCTTCTCCTGCAGGGTCCGGAACACGAGGTCGTTCTCGTCCTTGCGGATCATCGGGACGTTGGTCGGAATCACAACCGTTTCCAGGTGATAGATCTGCTGGAACTCGAAGGCTTCCGTGTCCGCGGTGCCCGTCATGCCGGCCAGCCGCTGATACATGCGGAAATAGTTCTGGAACGTGATCGAGGCGAGCGTCTGGTTCTCGCGCTGGATGGGCACGCCTTCCTTGGCTTCGACGGCCTGGTGCAACCCTTCCGACCAGCGACGGCCGGCCATCAGACGCCCGGTGAACTCGTCGACGATCACCACCTCGCCGTTCTGCACGACATAGTGCTGGTCGCGGTGGTACAGCGCGTGGGCGCGCAGCGCCGCGTAGAGATGGTGCATCAGCGCGATGTTGTGCGCGTCGTAGAGGCTCGTGCCGGCGGGAAGCAGCTTCGCTTCGGCGAGAAGGTTCTCGGCGCGCTCGTGGCCTTCTTCGGAGAGAAGGACCTGGTGCGCCTTCTCGTCCACCCAGTAGTCACCCGAGCCCTGCTCTTCGGCTTGCTTGGTGAGCCGCGGCGCGATCTCGTTGAGCCTGTAGTACAGCTCGACGTTGTCTTCGGACTGACCCGAGATGATCAGCGGCGTGCGCGCTTCGTCGATGAGGATCGAGTCCACCTCGTCGACGATCGCGTAGTTCAGGCCGCGCTGCACCCGGTCGGAGGCCTGGAACACCATGTTGTCGCGCAGGTAGTCGAACCCGAACTCGTTGTTGGTGCCATAGGTGATGTCCGCGGCGTACGCCGTCTGCTTGTCGGCGTGGCTCATCTGCGACAGATTGACGCCCACCGTGAGGCCCAGGAAGCGGTAGATGCGGCCCATCCAGTCCGCGTCGCGCTGGGCGAGGTAGTCGTTTACCGTGACGATGTGAACCCCGTTGCCGGTAAGCGCATTCAAGTACGCCGGCAGAGTCGCGACCAGCGTCTTGCCCTCGCCGGTTCGCATTTCGGCGATCTTGCCGTGGTGGAGCACCATGCCGCCGATGAGCTGGACGTCGAAGTGGCGCATCTGCAGCGTGCGCTTCCCCGCCTCCCTGACGATCGCGAACGCCTCGGGAATCACGGCGTCGAGCTCCTCGCCGTTTCCCACGCGCTCCCTCAACTTCACGGTGCGAGCGCGGAGCTCGTCGTCCGAGAGTCCCGCCGTGGGCGCATCGAGGGCATTGATCCGGCGCACGACCTGACCGTACTGCTTGAGCAGGCGTTCATTGCGGCTGCCGAAAATCTTGGTGAGGATGTTCTGGATCATCGTTCGATAACTGACGCCGCCCGCAGGAAAAAGCAAGGGGTGAGGATCTCCTCACCCCTGCCTCGGGAGCCTGCGGCTCCCGCTAGCACGTCCTTGTGGGTCAGTTGGCGGACACCAAGAACCGCGCCGGGTTCTGGGGTACGCCGTTCAGGCGCACTTCGAAGTGCAGGTGCGGCCCCGTCGCCCGCCCGGTCGCGCCGACCATCGCAATTCTCTGGCCACGGACCACCAGGTCGCCCTCCTTCACGAAGAGCCGCGACGCGTGCGCGTAGCGCGTGACCAATCCGTTGCCGTGATCGATCTCGACCATCTTACCATACTGGGGATGCACCTCGGCGAAGATGACCTTGCCGCTCGCGGCCGCCGCGATGGGCGTCCCTGCCTCCGACGGAAAATCGAGCCCCTCGTGGAAGCTTTTCTGGCCGCTGAACGGGTCGATGCGCCAGCCGAAGCTCGAAGAAAGCCATCCGCCGTCCACCGGCGCGAGCGTCGGGAGAAACTGCTTGTTCGCGGAGCTGGTGACGAGGAGCGCCTCGAGCACCGTGAGCTGGTCGGAGCGTTGGTCGACCGCATGCGAGAGCTCCGAGAGAAGGGATCCGAATTCCTCGACCGAAAGGTCGCGGGAAAGGCTCGGTGCGGGGCCTCCGCGGCCCGGTCCCTTTCCGGGCTCGACCGGCGGCGGCAGGTCCTTCGGCTTGAGGCCCGCCATCTGCGCGAGCCGCTCGCCGAGGCCGTCGAGCTGCAGGAGCTGCGCCTGCAGCGCGCCGAGCTTGACCGCCATCGCGTTCAGATGTCCCTGGACGATCTCCTGCGCCTTGCGAGCCTCCTCGCGCTGATCGTCGAGAAGGATGGCCTGCAGGATCGGATGCTTGATCGCCGCGGCGTAGCGCAGCGTGAGATAGTTGAAAAGCAGCGTGAAGGAGAAGAACAGCAGCAGCAGGGTCAGCCCGCCGAGCGTCCAATGTCTCCAGTCCAGCGTCAGGGTTCGCGCCCGGCCCATGGCGCCGGACACGACAATGATGTTCAAATGCCCTGCTCCCCGTCCTGCCCCGCTTCGCTGCCGGCCGGACAGTCGACCGCATCAGACCACTGATACCCATGCGCCCATTGCGCGACGTCATCTCCGCCGAAGGCGCTCTGGCCGGACTGCTCGACCGGCGTCGGCGCGAGCTCGCGGTTCTGAAACGATTGCAATCGCTGCTGCCGCCGGCGCTCGCCGCGCAAATCAGCATCGCCGACGCGTCGCGCGCCGAGCTGCTGCTCCACACTGCCTCCGGTGCGGCGGCCTCCCTGCTCCGTCACCGCGCTCCGGAGATGCTCGACACGTTGCTGCGCGAGGGGTGGAAATTTACTGGAATCCGGATCAGGGTGCAAGCCCGGCAGCCTTCGGCCGATACAAGCAAGGTTTATGCAAAACAGATGGATGAGATTTCCGCCGGCGTGCTTCGCGAAACCGCGGAGGGGATTGGCGATCAGGCGCTCGCCGCGGCGCTGAAGCGGCTCGCGGCTCGGGGCACGGCGGCTCTAGAAAACGAGCACCAGCCTCTCGAAGGCGTAGAAGACCAGCACGCCCAGAAGAAGAAATAGCGTGTAGCGTACGACCAGACCGATGAAACGCAGGTACCGCCTGTCGCGCTTGACCAGGTAGAGCGCGGCGGCCACGCCGATGGCCGCGAGGGCGAGGAAGAAGAGCAGGCGAACGAGAACCAAGACCGTTGCCTCGTCGCCGACGCGTCAAGCGCGCCGCAGCTGCCGCGACCCGCAGGGCGTCAGCGCCCGCTCGGCTGCCGAAGTCAGGTTGCCTGGAGCTGCCAGGCGAGAAACGCGTGCGGCACCTCGCCGGGCGCGTCGAAGGTCACCAGCTCCCAGGCCTCCGGACGGTCGAGCAGAGCCCTCGAGACAGCATTGTTGAGCGCATGTCCCGACTTGAACGCTGCGTAGGTTCCGATCAGCGGATGACCGAGAAGATACAGATCACCGATCGCATCGAGGACCTTGTGCTTCACGAACTCGTTGTCGTAACGCAGGCCCTCGCTGTTCAGTATCCGCGTCTCGTCGAGCACGATCGCGTTCTGCAAGCTGCCGCCGAGCGCGAGCCCGGCTTCGCGCATCGCTTCCACGTCTTCCATGAAGGCGAAAGTGCGTGCGCGGCTTACCTCCTTGGTATAGGAGTGCTCGGCGAAGTCGATCACGACCTGGCGGCTCTCGCTCCCGAATACGGGGTGCGGGAAGTCGATGGTGAAATCGAGCTTGAATCCCTGGAACGGCTCGAAGCGCGCCCACTTGTCGCCCCGGCGAACCTCTACCGGCTCCTTGATCCGCAGATAACGCTTGCGCGCGGGCTGTTCCTCGATGCCGGCGGTCTGAAGCAAAAAGACGAACGGTCCCGCGCTGCCGTCCATGATCGGGATCTCCGGCCCCGCGACGTCGACGTAGAGGTTGTCGATGCCGAGCCCTGCGAGAGCCGACATCAGGTGCTCGACGGTCGAGATCCTTGCGCCGTCTTTCTGGAGTGACGACGACAATCGCGTATCGCCGACATACGTCGCGTGCGCCGGAATCATCACAGCCTCGGGCAGGTCGACGCGGTGAAACACGATGCCGGTGTCCGGCGGAGCCGGACGCAGGTTCAGATCAACGCGCGCACCCGTGTGCAAACCCACGCCCGTGGTCCGGATCGAGCTTTTAAGGGTTCTCTGTTTGAGCATGGTAGGCTGGCCTTCCCTCGTCCTCAAGGACGCCGATGGTGCGATTTGCATGGCGGCTCAAGGAGTTAGCCGCGGCGATAGTACCATAATTCGTCGCGCTGCGGCACGCTCCCGCACCGCCGTACGCATGCTTTCTGCCGGGCTCTCTGTTGCTTCGTCCTACCCGGCGAGGCATTCGTTCACCCATGGGGAACCCCTAGTCGGCCTGCTTGCGCAGGAACGCCGGAATGTCGGACGGATCGAAGCCGGCGGCATGACTGCCCGCTGAAGGCGCAGTCCGTCCGCGGCGGATGACTGCCGGCGTACGCTCAAGGTGATCGTAATCGACGGCCTCGCCCGTCGTGCCGAGACCATCCGTGCCGGTCCGCTCGATCACGTGCTCGACGACCTCGAGACGCGGCTGCCGTGCCTTGGCGGCGCCGCTGCCGAGGCCCGTCGCGACCATGGTCACCCGCAGGCGATCCTCCATCGTCTCGTCGATCACCGTGCCGACGATCACCATGGCGTCCTCGGCGGTGAACGCTTTGATGGTGTTCATCACCTCGTGGTACTCCTTCATCTTGAGACCCGCGGACGCCGTGATGTTGACGAGCACGCCGCGCGCCCCCGCGAGATTGACTTCTTCGAGCAGCGGGCTCGCCACGGCTCGTTCGGCCGCCTGACGCGCGCGATCGACTCCCGCGGCCGTGGCCGAGCCCATCATCGCCATGCCGATCTCGGACATGACCGTGCGCACGTCGGCGAAGTCGACGTTGACCAGGCCGGGATAGTTGATCACTTCGGCGATGCCGGCCACGGCGCTGTGGAGGACTTCGTTCGCCGCGGCGTACGCGTCGAGCACCGACACCTCCTCCCCGAGCACCTGCATCAGCTTGTCGTTAGGAATGATGATCAGCGAATCGACGCTCTTGGAAAGCTCGTCGATGCCGGCTTGCGCGACCTTCTGCCGCTTGCCTTCGAAGCGGAATGGGCGCGTCACGACGGCGACCGTCAGGATGCCGCGCTCCTTGGCGACTTGCGCGACGACCGGCGCCGCGCCCGTGCCTGTTCCGCCGCCCATGCCGGCGGTGATGAAAAGCATGTCCGCGCCCTCGATTGCTTCGGCGACGCGGTCGCGGTCTTCCATTGCCGCGTCGCGGCCGACTTCGGGCCGGGCCCCTGCGCCGAGACCGCGCGTGAGGTTGCTGCCCAGCTGCAGCTGCGTGCGCGCCGTCGAGCGCTTCAACGCCTGGGCGTCGGTGTTGGCGGCGATGAATTCGACGCCGCCGACGCCGCGCCCGATCATGTGCTCCACCGCGTTACCGCCGCACCCGCCTACCCCGATGACCTTGATGACTGCTTCCTGCGGACCTTCGTCGATGATCTCAAACATGTTGGTGCTCCTCTTTTCCTGTCGAGTTGAATGACCGATCGGCTCTGCGCTCTCTCGTTTTTTCCTTGCAGTTACTGCCGAGAACCGACGGACTCGGTTGGCAAATGAGCCCGCGACTCTCGGGTGATGTTTCCGGACAAACGTAGGGATTCACGTTTGCCCGTTTATCTAGAAATTCGCCTTGAACCATTGCTTCATCCTCCCGGCGACGTTGGATAGCCCGCGGGCCTCGGTGCGCGCGGCTTCGTCGCGCAGGAACTGTTCGCGACCCTCCAGAAGCAGGCCGACGGCCGTGGCGTAGCGGGGGCTGCGCACAACGTCGGCGAGGCCGCCGATGTAGGCCGGCACGCCGATTCGAACCGGCAGGTGGAACACTTCCTCGCCCAGCTCGATCATCCCGGCGAGCAGTGCGGATCCGCCGGTCAGCACGATGCCGGAGGAGAGCAGCTCCTCGAAGCCGCTGCGTCGCAGCTCGGCCTGCGCGAGCGTGTAGAGCTCCTCGATGCGCGGCTCTACGACTTCCGCGAGCGTCTGCCTGGAGAGCTTCCGCGGACCGCGCTCGCCGACGCCCGGAACTTCGATGACGTCGTTCGGATCGGCGAGCTGTCGCAGGGCGCAACCGTGGCGCAGCTTCAGCTCCTCGGCGTCCTTGGTCGGCGTGCGCAACGTCATGGCGATGTCGTTGGTGACCTGATCGCCGGCGATCGGAATCACCGCGGTGTGCCGGATCGCGCCGCCGGTGAAGACGGCGAGATCGGTGGTGCCGCCGCCGACGTCCATGAGGCACACGCCCAGCTCCTTCTCGTCGTCATTGAGGTCAGCCTGCGCGGCGGCGAGAGGCTGCAGCATCACGTCCTTGACGCTCAGTCCGCAGCGCCGGACGCACTTGGTGATGTTCTCGACCGCGGAGACGGCGCCGGTGACGATGTGCACCTTGACCTCCAGCCGCACGCCGCTCATGCCGAGAGGCTCGCGCACGTCCTCCTGGCCGTCGATGATGAATTCCTGCGGGATGATGTGCAGGATCTCCTGGTCGTTCGGAATCGCGATCGCCTTCGCGGTCTCGACGACGCGGTCGATGTCCGCCTGCGTGACTTCTTTCTCCTTGATCGCCACCATGCCGCTCGAATTGAGACTCCGGATGTGGCCGCCGCCGATGCCGGTATAGACCTCCGTGATCGCGCAGTCGGCCATGAGCTCGGCTTCCTCGAGCACGCGCTGTATCGATGCCATCGTGGCTTCGATGTTCACGACCACGCCTTTCTTCAAGCCCCGCGACGGCTGAGCTCCGAGCCCGATGATGTTCAGCCTCTTCTCCGGCGACATCTCGGCCACGATGGCGACGATCTTCGATGTACCGATGTCGAGGCCCACGATGAGGTTCTTGCTGTCCTTCACCATGCGTTTCGTCCCCTATCCCGTCTTTCGAGCGCTCTTGTCGACGAAGCCCGGCACGCGCACCGCAAAACCGTTGCCGTAGCGCAGATCGACGTAATCGACGCGGGTCCCGGCCCGTGCGAGCGCGCCGATCGTGCGGCCGTAGTAGGCGATGAAGCGCGACAGCCGCTCCGCCGGGTCGTTGCGCCCGAGCTGGATCGTGAGCGGCGCGCTGCCCGCGGTGCGGAGCTGCCATCCGCCGCGAGGCGACAGCCGCAGCTCGGCGATCGAGAGCGCGCGCGAGGCGAGCTCGGTGCCGTACTCCCTGAACCGCGAGGCGACGAGGGACGCGCTGCCGTCCGGCCCGGCGAGCTGCGGCAACGCGCCCGCGAACTCGGCGGTGAAGACCTCGCCCTCGGTATCGAGCAGCGCGCCTTCGGTCCAGCGCGCGAGCGGGTGGTGCTCGACGACGGTGATGCGCAGCGTGTCCGGCCACTCGCGTCGCAGCGCGACGGTTTTCACCCAGGGCACGCGCTGCAGCGAGTCACGCGCCTCGGGCAGTCGCAGGGTGAAGAACGTGCCGCGCAGCTCCTCGCGCACGACCGCGGCCAGGTGCGCGGCATTGGCTCGGCGCAGCTCCCCGTCGATCACCACCTGCCGCAGCGCGAATGCCGGCTGTCGAACCGCCCAGGCGGCGGCGCCCCACGCCGACAGCCCCAGCGCGGCAAGCGCGAAAGCGAGCGCGAGCACGTTCAACTGGCGCGGACTATCCCACATGCGCGCCTCGGAGGATTTCGACGCAAAGATCGGGAAAGCCGATGCCCGCCTGTTTCGCCGCCATCGGCACCAGGCTGTGGCCGGTCATCCCGGGCGAAGTGTTCACCTCGAGGAATTGCCACGACCCGTCGGCACGAAGGATGAGATCGAGTCGACCCCAGCCGCTCGCGCCTACCAGCCGGAAAGCCTCCAGCGATTCCGCCTGGATCGCACGCTCCACCGCCCCTTCGATCCCGCTCGGACAGAAGTACCGCGTTTCGTCGGAGAAATACTTGTGGTGATAGTCGTAATTGCCTTGCGGCGCCTCGATGCGGATGAGCGGCAGGGCGCGATCGCCGAGGATGGACGCGGTCAGCTCGGTGCCGGCAACGAATTCCTCGGCGAGCACCAGATCGTCGTGCTGCTCGGCCTCGCGGTACGCGATCGCGAGCTCGTCGTGATCGACGGCGCTGACCTTGGTGAGGCCGATGGTCGAACCCTCGCGCGCGGGCTTGACGATCAGCGGCAGACCCAGCTCGGCGACCACGGACCACCAGTCGGTCCTTGCGTCGACGACGCGGTAGCGCGGCGTCGGGATGCCGCTTGCGAGCCACACCAGCTTCGTGCGCCACTTGTCCATCGCGAGCGCCGAACCCATGACGCCGCTGCCCGTGTACGGAATGCGCAGCGCCTCGAGCGCGCCCTGGACGGTGCCGTCCTCGCCGAAGCGGCCGTGCAACGCGATGAACGCGCGCTCGAAGCCCTGGGTCTTGAGCTCGTAGAGGGAGCGCTCGGCCGGATCGAACGCGTGCGCGTCCACGCCCTTGCCCTTCAGCGCTCCCAGGACCGCGTTGCCGGAGAGGAACGAGATCTCTCGCTCCGAGCTCGGTCCGCCCATCAGCACGGCGACTTTGCCGAATTCGCTCAATGGACCCCCGGGCTCGCGGGCGGGTGGATCGATTTGGCGGCTGCGCTTCGCCCGGAGAGGGCGCCCGCGCCGTGAAGCGGCTCGGCCGCCCTCATGCCGACCTCTCGCCGACGATGCGCACTTCGCTCTCGAGCGTGATCCCGGTCTGCGTCGCGACCGCGCGCTGGACGTGCTCGATCAGATCCTCGATGTCGGCCGCGCGGGCGCGCCTCTCCGGATTGACGATGAAATTCGCATGCTTCTCGGAGACCTTCGCTCCGCCGATCGCGAAGCCCTTGAGGCCGCACGACTCGATCAGCCGCGCCGCATGGTCGCCGGGCGGATTGCGGAACACGCTGCCCGCGTTCGCGAGCTCGAGGGGCTGCGTGGCGATGCGGCGGCCGAGCAGCTCCCGGATGCGGGCGCGGGCGGCGTCGCCGTCGCCCGGAGAGAAGCGGAACCACGCCGCGGTGAAGATGCCGTCGGCTTCGCGGCCGTCGGCGCGCTTCACGGACCGGTAGCCAATCGTGTAATCGGCGGGCGTGCGCACGCAAAAGCTGCCGTCGCGCTGCACGAGCTCGACCTTGGCCACGAACGGCCAGGTCTCTCCGCCGTAGCATCCGGCGTTCATCGCGAGCGCGCCGCCGACCGTGCCGGGAATCCCGGCAAGGAACTCCGCGCCGGCGCAGCCGTGGCGGGCAGCGAAGCGGGCGAGCTTGGGGCACGCGACGCCGGCCTCGACGTAAATGAGTCCGTCGGCAACTGCCAGCGCTCCGCCCGGATCGTGCAGCAGGATCACCGCCCCTCGCACGCCGCCGTCGCGCACCAGCGTGTTGCTTCCGAGGCCGAGCACCGTGACCGGCTCCAAGATGGGCAGTTGACGCAGGAACAGCGCGAGATCGTCGCGATCCGCCGGAACGTAAGCGACCTCTGCCGCACCGCCCGCGCGCCAGCTCGTGTGGGGCGCAAGCGGGGCGCCGAAGGTGAGCGCGCCGCGCAGGCTTGTGAAGTGGCGAGGCTCGATCATGTTCATGCCGGGCTTGAAGCGAGTTGCTGCGCCACGCCGCCGATCGATCCGGCGCCCATGGTGAGAACCACGTCGCCGTCGCGGACGAGCGAGCCGATCGCCCCGGTGACTTCGGCGATGTCCTCGACGAACACCGGCTCGATCCTGCCCGCCACGCGCAACGCCCGGGCGAGCGCGCGGCCGTCGGCCGCGACGATCGCCGATTCGCCCGCCGGGTAGACCTCGGTGAGGATCAGCGCATCGGCCGTGGACAGAACCCTGACGAAGTCCTCGAACAGGTCGCGAGTGCGGGTGTAGCGATGGGGCTGGAACGCGAGCACCAGCCGCCGGCCGGGGAACGAGCCGCGGGCTGCGGCGAGTGTCGCCGCCATCTCCGCGGGATGATGGCCATAGTCGTCAATCAGCGTGTACGACCCGCCCCCGTCGAGCCGCACTTCGCCGTAGCGCTGAAAGCGACGGCCGACGCCCTTTAATTCGGAGAGCGCCTTCGCGATCGCCGCGTCCGCGACGCCGACCTCGCGTCCGACCGCGATGGCAGCGAGCGCGTTCAGCACGTTGTGCACGCCAGCGAGGTTGAGCTCGACCAGGAGCTCCGGTTGCCGGGCATGGCGCGCTGCGAAGCGCATCCTTCCGGCTTCGTGAGCGACGCTTTCGGCGCGAAGCTGCGCATCCTGCGCGAGCCCGTAGGTGACGATCGGCTTGGTGATCTGCGGCATGATCTCGCGCACGTTGGGATCGTCGACGCACAGCACCGCGGCGCCGTAAAACGGAAGCCGTAGCGTGAAGTGCACGAACGCCTCCTTCAGGCGCGCGAAGTCGTGGCCGTACGTCTCCATGTGATCCGCGTCGATGTTGGTGATCACGGCCAGCACGGGCTGCAGGACGAGGAAGGAGGCGTCGGATTCGTCGGCTTCGGCCACCAGGAACTCGCCGCTGCCCAGACGCGCGTTCGCCCCCGCCGACAGAAGCCGTCCGCCGATGACGAACGTCGGATCGAGGCCGCCTTCGGCGAGAACGCTCGCGACCAGGCTGGTCGTCGTCGTCTTGCCGTGCGTTCCGGCCACGGCGATACCCTGCTTGAGCCGCATGAGCTCGGAGAGCATCAGAGCCCTCGGTACGACGGGCACGCCATGCTCGCGGGCTGCGACGAGCTCGGCGTTGTCCGCCGCCACGGCGCTCGAGGCGACCACCACGTCAGCGCCGGCGACGTTCTCGGCGGCATGGCCGATCGTCACCCTCGCGCCGAGACCGGCGAGCCGGCGCGTCGCCGCGCCGGAAACGACGTCGGACCCGCTCACGCCATAGCCTTGCGTGAGCAGCACTTCCGCGATGCCGCCCATTCC
>Ga0079222_10000300_pt1 | contig 11020 bp, 10 predicted proteins | sample GAPlitter_FD_75070 | JGI IMG/M metagenome (GOLD analysis project Ga0079222, IMG submission 75070) | Agricultural soil microbial communities from Georgia to study Nitrogen management - GA Plitter | ecosystem: Environmental > Terrestrial > Soil > Agricultural land | place: USA: Georgia...
ACACGACGCGCACGCCGACGTTTTCCTTCGCGAGCAACTCACGCGCAGCGACGGCGAGCGGCACTTCCGAGCCGGTGGCGATGATCACGACGCGCCGCTCCTCACGTGCGAAGTCGGCGACGACGTAGCCGCCGCGCGCGATGTCGTCGATCGCGGCAGCATCACGCTGCATGAACGCGACGTTCTGGCGCGTGAAAAGCAGCGCCGTCGGGCCGTCGCGGCGCGCGAGCGCCTGCTGCCATGCCACGGCCGTCTCGACGGTGTCGCAGGGCCGCCACAGGTCGAGCTGCGGAACGAGCCGCAGGCTCGCCGCGTGCTCGATCGACTGGTGCGTCGGGCCGTCCTCGCCGAGCCCGATCGAATCGTGCGTGAATACGAAGATCGTCGGCGCCTTCATCAGCGCCGCCATGCGAATCGCGTTTCGCATGTAGTCGGAGAACGTGAGGAACGTGCCGACGTACGGAATGAAGCCGCCGTGCAGCGTGACGCCGTTGGCGATCGCCGCCATCGCGAACTCGCGCACGCCGTAGTTCACGTAGTTGCCCGCGTGCGTGCGCGTGACGGCCACGCTGCCCGACCAGTTGGTGAAGACCGATCCCGTCAGGTCCGCCGCGCCACCGAGCATCTCGGGCAGCACTCTGGCGAACGTCTCGATCGCCTGCTGGGACGCTTTGCGTGTGGCAACCGTCTCGGCCTTCTGCGCCTGCGCGTCGATCAGGCGCTGCGCCGTGGCGGCGAAATCGTCGGGCAGGCGGCCCGCCATCCGGCGCTCGAACTCGCGGGCGAGCTGCGGATGCTCGGCAGCATAGGCAACGAAGCGCTTCGACCAGTCGCGCTCGAGGCGTTCGCCGCTTGCGCGCGCGTTCCACGCGTCGTAGATGGGCTGCGGAATGACGAACGGCTCGTACGACCAGCCGAGCGCCGCGCGCGTGGCCGCGACCTCGCTCGCACCGAGCGCCGCGCCGTGCGTGTCGGCGGTGCCGCCTTTCGTGGGCGCGCCCTTGCCGATCACCGTCTTGCAGCAGATGAGCGTCGGACGGTCGGCCTGCGCCTTGCCTTCGGCGATCGCGGCGCTCACCGCCTCGACGTCGTGGCCGTCGACGCTCGGCACGACATGCCAGCCGTAGGCCGCGAAGCGCCGCGGCGTGTCGTCGGTGAACCAGCCTGCCGTAGGCCCGTCGATCGAAATGCCGTTGTCGTCGTAAAGGACGATCAGCTTGCCGAGCCCGAGCGTGCCGGCGAGCGAGCACGCCTCGTGCGAAATGCCTTCCATCAGGCAGCCGTCTCCCGCGAACACGTAAGTGTGGTGGTCGACGATCGCGTGTCCCGGCCGGTTGAACGTGGCGGCGAGCAGGCGCTCGGCGAGTGCCATGCCGATGCCGTTCGCGAGGCCCTGCCCGAGCGGCCCGGTCGTCGTCTCCACGCCGGGCGTTACGCCGACCTCGGGATGTCCGGGCGTCTTCGAGTGGAGCTGGCGAAAATGCCGCAACTCGTCGAGCGGCAGGTCATAGCCCGTCAGGTGCAGCAGCGCGTACTGCAGCATCGAGCCGTGGCCGTTCGACAGCACGAAGCGATCGCGATCGAGCCAATGCGGATTTGCCGGATCGTGGCGCAGATGCCGCGTCCACAATGCGACCGCGATTTCGGCCATGCCCATCGGCATGCCCGGATGTCCCGATTTCGCCTGCTCGACGGCGTCCATCGCAAGCGCGCGGATTGCGTTGGCGAGGTCGGCGTCGCGCACCGTCAAAGGTGGCGGGTCCAGCGTGCTGGCGGAATCGTGCATCGGGTAGGCAACGGCGGAGGCGGTTACGGATGCGCCATGCAAGGAAACGACGGCGCGAAGGGATTGATTGTTCCCGCAAAAGCACCATTATTGTGCCATAATTTCGTATTTCCCGATTCGCGCGCGAAAAGCGCGGGAGCTGTATCGAACATTCCGACGGGCGCACGCCGCCCGTCATGCGCAAACAAGTCGGCAACGGTTGCTCCGGGATCCGGAAGACGCCCGCGCGTGGAGGCTAGACGCCATGGACGGAATCCATCTGCTGGGGGAGTGGTACGGGTGCCCGGGCCACGAACCATTGCTCACGCAATCCGACGCATTGCGCGATGTGTGTCGCCGCGCGGTCGAGGAAGCAGGGCTGACCATCGTCGGCGACCGCTTCTTCCAGTTCGAGCCGCAAGGCGTCACCGGAACCGTCCTGCTCGCCGAATCTCACCTGGCGATCCACACGTGGCCCGAGGCGGGCTTCGTGACGGTCGACGTCTACGTGTGCAACTACACGACCGACAACACGGGGAAGGCCGAGCGCGTGTTCCGCGCGCTCGAAGCCGCGCTCAAGCCGCGGCGCAAGCGCTTCCAGGCGATTCACCGCGGTGGCAGGGAAGAGGATGAGGCACGACGAAGCGCCGCCGCCGGGTGATCTCGCGCCCGGCGTTCTTACCGAGTATCTGACCGACGACTGGGGCCTGTTCGTTCGCTCCGCCGCCAGGCTCGAGGCATTCCGCTCGGCCTATCAGGACGTCGAGGTGCACGACAGCGCGCCGTTCGGCAAGCTGTTCCGCCTCGACGGCCATTTCATGACGTCGGAGAAGGACGAGTTCTTCTACCACGAGAACCTCGTTCACATCGCGGCGCTCGCGCACCCGGCCCCCACGCGCGTGCTGATCGTCGGCGGCGGCGACGGCGGCTCCGCCGAAGAGGTGCTGAAGCATCCGTCGATGAAGGAGGTGACGATCGCCGAGATCGACCAGGCAGTGATCGACATCTCGCGACGGCATTTCGGGCAGGTGCACCATGGTGCGCTCGACGATCCGCGCGTCACCGTGCGCGTAGAGGATGGCTTCAAGCTCGTCGAGAATTCGCGCGATGAATACGACCTGATCGTGCTGGACCTCACCGATCCCGGCGGGCCGTCGACGGCGCTGTACACGCCGGAGTTCTACGAGGCGTGCGCCAGCCGCCTGACGCCCATCGGCGCGATGACGATGCACGTCGCGAGTCCGATCGCGCACCACGCACGCATCCGTGAAGCGCTCACCGAGTTGCGTCGCGCGTTTCCGCGCGTCACGCCGTACCTGACGTCCGTGCCGCTTTACGGCGGGTTGTGGATGATGGCGTGCTGTTCGGCGCAGCTCGATCCGCACGAGCAGTCGGCGATCACGATCGACCTGCGGATTTCGCAGCGGCGCATCGCTGACCTGCAGTACGTCAACGGCGACACCTACCGCGCCGCGCTGGCGCTGCCCAACTTCGTGCGCAACCTGGTCGCGTAGGCTGCGCGGCCAGGGTCGTGTAGGCGCCGCTCCGACGGCGGCAGCCCTGCACGTCTTTAGGCGCCGCGGCCTTGAATGCCGCTCGGCCCGCAGGCATCTTGTCGGCAGGAAGGGCACGCGCCCTTAGCGTGGCCCGCGAATCGAAGGTGCCGATGTCATGACGCTCAAATTGTCCGATACGATGCACGACGCGGATTTCGTCGTCATCGACGGCGTCGTGTTCGAGACCGAATACGTCCGCGTGCCCGACGAATTCACGGTGGCCGACGACGTCGTGCTCGAGGCGCGGCACGGCGAAACGGAGCTTGCCTTCACGCAGGCGGATTTCGAGGATGCCGAGCACGTCGCCGACGGCTTCTATCGCCTTGCCGCCGGTCACCTGTTGCGCTTTCTGACGAGCGCCACGGTTCACTGATTCTGGGGTCAGAGCTGTAAGTATCACGGCGCCGAGCCGCTCACGAATCGGCGTCGTCCTGGCTGGCGATTCCTACAGCTCTGACCCCAAAGTCCGTCAGCCGTCGGGCGTCGCTCGACGCCCGTTTACAATGCCCTCCATGCACGAATCGCAACGAGGGACGTCCATGAATGCAGAACGCAGGGAGGCGCTCAGGGCCGGGGGCGCCTTGACGCTGCTGACGCTCGTCGCCGCGGCGGGCTGGCTGCGGCCCGGCGAGGCCGCCGCCGCCGACGTGTGGAACAAGGCGGCATTCGAGACGCACTCGCTGGAGGAGACGATGAAGGCGCTCGGGGGTGGCACGCCCGCTGCGAGCAAGGACATCGTGTTCTTCTCGACGCCCGACATCGCCGAGAACGGCGCCGTGGTGCCGATCGGCATCACGAGCAACGTGCCGAAGACCGAGTCGATCGCGATCCTGATCGAGAAGAATCCGAACATGCTCGCGGCGGTGTTCGACGTACCTCCCGGAACCGAGCCGACGCTCTCCACGCGCATCAAGATGCAGCAGACGTCGAACGTGTACGCGCTGGTGAAAGCGGACGGCAAGTACCACGTCGCCTCGAAGGAGATCAAGGTGACGCTGGGCGGCTGCGGCGGCTGACGGCAGGGGAGCGAGACATGGCAGATCCGATGAAGATCCGGGCGAACCTGGTCGGCGATGCGACCGAGGTCAAGGTGCTGATGAGCCACGAGATGGAAACGGGCCAGCGCAAGGACTCGCAGGGAAAGACGATCCCCGCCTGGTTCATCCAGAACGTGAAGGTCACGCACAACGACAAGGTCGTGCTCGCCGCGCAATGGGGACCGGCGGTGGCGAAGAATCCGTTCGTGTCCTTCAAGTTCAAGGGCGGCGCCAAGGGCGACAGGATCCGGATCACGTGGACCGACAATCACGACGACACGCGCACCGACGAAGTCACGATCGCGTGAGTCCGGCGAGGAGGAAAGCATGTCGAGCACGATGCGGCGCACGCTCGCCGCGGGCATCGCGGCGAGCGCGCTCGCGGGACTGATCGGCGCGGCGTTCGCGCAATCGTCGACCGCCGACGAGATCGCGAAGTACCGCGAGGCGTTGCAGGAGGGCAATCCCGCCGAGCTGTGGGAGGCGCGCGGCGAGGAAATGTGGAAGGCGCCGCGCGGGCCGAAGAAAGTGTCGTTCGCGACCTGCGACCTGGGGCTCGGAGCCGGCGTCGTCAAGGGCGCGTATGCGCAGCTACCGCGCTACTTCGCCGATGCCGGCCGCGTGATGGATCTCGAAACGCGGCTGGTGTGGTGCATGGTGCACCAGCAAGGCATCGCGGAAGCCGATGCGGTCAAGCACAAGTTCGGCAACGGCAGCGAGCGCTCGGACCTCGAGGCGCTCGCCGCATATGTCACGTCGCAGTCGCGCGGCGTGAAGATGAACGTCGCGCTGGACGAGCCGCACGTGCGTGACATGTACCGGCTCGGCGAGAAGATGTTCTTCTACCGTGGCGGCACGCACGACTTCGCGTGTGCGACGTGCCACGGCGACGATGGCAAGCGCATCCGGTTGCAGGACCTGCCGAACCTCACCAAGGTCGAGGGCGCGCAAAAGGCGTATACGACGTGGCCGGCGTACCGCGTCTCGCAAGGCGAGCTGCGCACGTTCCAGTGGCGGCTCAACGACTGCTTCCGCCAGCAACGCTTTCCCGAGCTCGAATTCGGCTCGGACGCATCGATTGCGCTGACCGCGTATCTCGCCGGGCGCGCCAACGGCGCGGCGTTCGACGGGCCCGCGATCAAGCGCTGACACGGAGGAACGACCCATGCGCAGCAAGCATCGCCTTCTCCGCGCGGCGGCGGGCATTGCATGCATCGGCGCGGCCGCCGTGCTGCTGCATGGATGTGCCACGACGCCGGGCGATCCCGAGGTGAATGCGCGCGCCGCGGCGATGATGAAATCGTCGTTCAAGGCGCGGGGCCAGGCGAAGCTCGACCGCCTCGACCAGGACGAGACGCAGCGTCTGTGCAGCGAATACGCGAACCGGCCGCTGCCGCCGTCGGTCGCCGAGAAGATCCGGCAGGCGAACCTCGCGACGATCCGCTACCCGGCGGACGGCAAGCTGGTCGGCGACTGGAAAAGCGGCGAGAAGATCGCGCAAAGCGGCCAGGGCTTCCAGTACAACGACGATCCGAAGAATCCGGCCGGCGCGAACTGCTACGCGTGCCATCAGCTGACGCCGCAGGAGCTTTCGTACGGCACGATCGGGCCGTCGCTGTATCGATTCGGCAAGACGCGCGGTTTCACCGATGACACGCGCAGGTACGTGTGGGGCAAGGTCTACAACGCGCAGGCGTTCGCGGCGTGCTCGAACATGCCGCGCTTCGGCTTTCACGGCATCCTGACCGAGCAGCAGATGCGCGACGTCGTCGCACTGCTGACGGATCCCGTGTCGCCGGTCAATCAGTGAACGGTCCCCGTGCTCGACTCCCGCGCGGGGACGACAAGCGCGCGCGAGCGCGCGCAGCTGCGGCCAAGGCGAACGTGAGCGGAGCGAACGTTAAGCCCGACGAATAGTCGGGTGGCCGAAGCCAAACGGGTTGGGGTGGAGGTACGAGTGAGACGACGGGAATTCCTCCACGCGCTCGCGGCCGCGGCCGTCGCGGGCCTGCCGCTCGACGCGCGGGCGGCCGACTCGCCCGGCGACGCGCGCCTCTACGATGCGCTGCGCCCATTCGGCAACGTTGCGCTGCTGCATCTGACCGATTGCCACGCGCAGTTACGACCCACCCGTTACCGCGAGCCTAGCGTCAATCTCGGCGTGGGCAACGCGCGCGGCAAGCCGCCGCATCTCGTCGGCGAGGCGCTTCTCCGCGCCTTTGCGATCGAGCCCGGCACGCGGGAGGCGCATGCGTTCACGTACCTCGACTTCGAGCGCGCCGCGCGCGCGTACGGCGCGATGGGCGGCTTCGCGCACCTCGCGACGCTCGTGAAGAGGCTGCGCGCCGAGCGCTCCGGCGCATTGCTCCTCGACGGCGGCGATACGTGGCAAGGCTCGGCCACCAGCCTGTGGACGCGTGGGCAGGACATGGTCGACGCAGCGAAACTTCTCGGCGTCGACGTCATGACCGGCCACTGGGAGTTCACGTACGGCGCCGAGCGCGTAAAGGAGGTCGTCGACAAGGACTTCGCCGGGCGCATCGAGTTCGTCGCACAGAACGTGCGCACCGCCGACTTCGGCGACGCCGTGTTTCCAGCGTACGCGATGAAGACCGTGAACGGCGTGCCAATCGCGATCATCGGTCAGGCGTTCCCGTACACGCCGATCGCGAATCCTCGCTATTTCGTCGCCGAGTGGACGTTCGGCATCCAGGAAGAGAGCCTGCAGAAGGCGATCGACGACGCGCGCGCCCGAGGCGCACAAGCGATCGTGCTGTTGTCGCACAACGGCATGGACGTCGATTTGAAGCTCGCCGCGCGCGTGAGCGGTCTCGACGCGATCCTCGGCGGCCACACGCACGACGGCGTGCCGCAGCCGGTCCGTGTCGCCAATCGCGGCGGCAGCACGCTCGTCACCAACGCCGGGAGCAACGGCAAATTCCTCGGCCTGCTCGAGCTCGACGTGCGAAACGGCAAGGTTTCGGACCTTCGCTATCGGCTGGTACCGGTGTTCGCGAACCTGCTGCCGCCGGATCGCGACATGGACGCGCTGATCGCGAAGGTGCGCGCGCCGTACGAAGCGAAGCTCGGCGAGAAGCTCGCGGTCACCGAGCAGCTGCTCTACCGGCGCGGCAACTTCAACGGCACGTTCGACCAGCTGTTCCTCGATGCGCTCATGGCGGAGAAGAACGCCGAGATCGCGTTCTCGCCGGGTTTCCGGTTTGGCCCGACCCTGCTGCCGGGTGAAGCGATCCGCTACGAAGACGTGCTCGACCAGACGGCGATCACGTACCCGTACGTGACGGTGTCGAAGATGAGCGGCGACACCATCAAGACGATCCTCGAGGACGTCGCCGACAATCTCTTCAATCCCGATCCGTACTACCAGCAGGGCGGCGACATGGTGCGCGTCGGCGGGATGCGCTACGCGATCGATGCGTATGCGCCGATCGGCCGCCGAATCACGCGGATGGAACTCGCCGGCAAGCCGATCGAGCCCGGCAAACAATACGGCGTCGCGGGCTGGGCGCCAGTCTCCGAGGAAGCGAAGGCTGCCGGCGGCGAGCCGATCTGGGACGTCGCGGCGCGCTACCTGCGCGCGAAACAAACGATCAAGCCGCGCACTCCCAATTTTCCGAAACTCGAAGGCGTTTCCACCGACCCTGGGCTCGCATCGTAAGCTCTGTGGTCATGCAGCGGGCGGCGCCCGCTACCTTGGCAAGCACAATTACTTCACCGTAACGCGCGCGAATTTGCGCTTCCCAGCCTGCACGACCACCGTGCCCGGCGCGACCACGAGCGACCTGTCGGCGACGACATCCCCGTCGACCTTGAGCCCGCGCTGCGCGATGAGCCGCAGCGCCTCCGACGTCGACTCGACGATACCCGCCTGCTTCGCGAGCTGCGCGATCGGGATGCCGGCGCCGTCCGCGTGCAGCGTCACTTCCGGCATGCTCGTCGGCATCGCGTGTTGTCGAAAGCGCGCGTCGAATTCCGCCTGCGCCGCATCGGCCGCCGTGCGGGAATGGAAGCGCTCGACGATCTCGTGTGCGAGCATCGCCTTCGCCTCGCGCGGATTGCGTCCGGCATCGCACTCGCGGCGCAGCGCGGCAATCTCGCTTTCCGGGCGGAACGACAGCAGCTCGTAGTAGCGCCACATCAGCGGGTCGGAGATCGACATCAGCTTGCCGTACATCGACGACGGCGCCTCGGTGATGCCGACATAGTTGTCGAGCGACTTCGACATCTTGTTCGCGCCGTCGAGCCCCTCGAGCAGCGGCAGCGTCAGGATGCACTGCGGCTCCTGCCCGTAATGCCGTTGCAGCTCGCGGCCGACGAGCAGGTTGAACTTCTGGTCGGTGCCGCCGAGCTCGACGTCGGCTTTGAGCGCCACCGAGTCGTAGCCTTGCGCGAGCGGATAAAGGAATTCGTGAATCGCGATGGGCTGCTCGGCCGCGTAGCGCTTCGCGAAATCGTCGCGCTCGAGCATGCGTGCCACCGTGTACTTCGCGGCGAGCCGGATCATGCCGTCGGCGCCGAGCGCCGAAAGCCACTTCGAATTGAACGCGACCTCGGTGCGCGCGCGGTCGAGGATCAGGAAGGCCTGGTCGGTGTACGTCTTCGCGTTCGCCTCGACCTCCTCGGCGGAAAGCGGCGGGCGCGTGACGTTGCGCCCCGTCGGGTCGCCGATCAGCGTCGTGAAGTCGCCGACGAGGAACACGACGTGGTGGCCCAGATCCTGCAGTTGACGCAGCTTGTTGAATTGCACCGTGTGGCCGAGATGCAGGTCGGGACGCGTCGGATCGAAACCTTCCTTGACGATCAGGGGTTTGCCGCGCTTGAGCTTGGCGCGCAATTCGCTTTCGACGAGCAGCTCGTCGGCGCAGTGCCGAAAAACGGCAACGTGGTGGTCGAGATCGAAGGCCATCGGTCGCGGCTGAAGGGGGCGAATGGGCTCGGCTGGGTGCGGCGTGCGTCGCGTTGACGCGCCTCCAACGCCGCAGGAATCGGTCGCGCCGCGGCTTGCGGCGTTCGTTCAGGCTGCTACAATCGCTGCCGGCTCGCGGCGGGACGCCGATCCTCGCGCTGCGATCAACGGCTCACCGCACGACATTCCGTTGCCGACGCACAAACACAAATCCCGGATTCTAACGCAGGCCCTTCGCGCAACGGTGCGCGCGGCGCAGCACCTGTTGTCACCGGGCCAGGCGCTCGCGATCGTCGTGCTCGGCCTCGCGGGTGTCGCTGCGTTCGGCATCACGCCCGACACGACACTCGACACGCTCGCCGTGCGCAGCATCACGCGTGCGTTGCCGCTGCCCGCGCTCGCGAACACCGACGACGGCGCCGATCGCTATTGGCGCGAGGAGCGCGTGCAGCGCGGCGACACGATCGGCAGCCTGCTCGCGCGCGCGTCGGTCGACGATCCCGCAGCGATGGAATTCCTGCGTACCGATCCGTCGGCACGCGCGCTCTATCAGTTGCGGCCGGGTCGGCCGCTCTACGTCGCGACCGACGAGGAAGGTCATCTCGCCGGATTGCGCTTCCTCGCGGGCAACGGCGAACTGCTCACGATCGCGCGCGCGGGCGACCGCTACGTCGCATCGCGCGCATCACCGCCCGACGACACGCGCGTCACGCTTCGCGCCGGCACGATCGACTCGTCGCTGTTCGCCGCCGCCGACGATGCGGGACTCCCCGACGCGATCACGCTCGCGCTTGCCGACATGTTCGGCGGCGACATCGACTTCTATCACGACCTGCGCCGCGGCGATCGCTTCGCGGTGCTCTACGAGACGCGCTACGTCGACGGCGAGCCCGCGGGCACGGGGCGCATCCTCGCCGCGGAATTCGTCAACAACGGCACTATGCTGCGCGCGTTTCTGTGGCACACGCCCGACGGCGGCACCGGCTACTACAACGACGACGGCCGCAGCTCGCGCAAGGCGTTCCTGCGCTCGCCGATGGAGTTCTCGCGCATCACGTCCGGCTTCACGATGGCGCGCCTGCATCCGGTGTTGCACGACATGCGCGCGCACAAGGGAACCGATTTCGCCGCACCAATCGGCACGCCGGTGCGCGCGACGGCGGACGGCGTCGTCGATTTCGCGGGGCAGCAGAACGGCTACGGCAACGTCGTCATCGTCAAGCACGACGGGCGGTACTCGACTGTTTACGCGCATCTTTCGCGTTTCGCCGAGGGTTTGAGCAACGGCGACCGCGTGCATCAGGGCGACACCATCGCCTACGTCGGACAGACCGGCTGGGCCACCGGCCCGCATCTGCACTACGAGCTGCGCGTCGACGGCGAGGCGCGCGATCCGATGACCGTCGCGTTGCCGGTGGCCACACCGGTGACCGACAACGAGCGCGCCGCGTTCGCCGCCGCGATCGCCCCGCTCGCCGACGAGCTCGCCGTCGTGCGCAACCTGCCCGAGCGCCTCGTAGCGGCCGAATAGTAGTCTTCAATCGAGAACGGATGCGCGCCATCGGCAGCATTCGTTGGACGGCGAGCGTTACGTCCGTCGGATGCAGGTCTCTCCGACGCGGACAAACGTTCGCTTGTGACATACTTCCTTAACCCGGAATCAGGCGATCCATGATCTGAGCCGGAGTCCGTGCGGCTTCGCGCGGCGCCGGACGGGGACTCCAGGGAGGGTCGT
>Ga0079222_10000304_pt1 | contig 10967 bp, 10 predicted proteins | sample GAPlitter_FD_75070 | JGI IMG/M metagenome (GOLD analysis project Ga0079222, IMG submission 75070) | Agricultural soil microbial communities from Georgia to study Nitrogen management - GA Plitter | ecosystem: Environmental > Terrestrial > Soil > Agricultural land | place: USA: Georgia...
GGTGAACGCGGGGAAGGGGAAGGGAGTCTATCGCTTCTTTTTGCCGGGCAGCTCTCTCCAGCGCAACGCGACGTATCGACTTGTCGCGATCACGACCGCCGGTGAGGTGCTAACAGCGGAGACCTCGGTCCCCGATGGCACGGCCGCGCTGGCGCCGTCGTTAGGCAACATCGACCGCACGAAGGACACCGTCGTTCTGTCATGGCCGGCCTCGCCGAGCGCGCGCAGTTACTTCGTACGTGTGGAGACGCCCCTCGGACCACGGTCGTTTTTTACCGAGGACACGACCATCAGGCTCCCTGGGATGTTGCGGAACGCCGACGTCGAGGATCTGCCGCACGTCTTCTTTCCCGGCTTCACGCAGCCGGTGACCGTGTCGGCGGTCGACTCGAACTACTACGACTGGTACCGCTCACATAACGATCCGCTGAGCGGTGAGGGGCTGATCAATCGCGTCACCGGTGGACTCGGCGTCTTCGGCTCCCTCGTGCGGCTTCGTTTCGACAGCGTGCGAGTTACGGCACCGCGAACGCGCGCCGTCGAAGGGACGTTTGTGCTCGACGCGTCCAGCATCTCGTCGCTCGCATCGGGTTACCTGCGCTTCGACATCTGGGTCGAGTCGCCGGCCGCGCGCAGCGGCCAGTCGGACGCGCTGAGTGGCAACGCTCGGCCACGGCCGGTTATCGGCTACACGGGTTGTCTCGTGTGCGGCATGCTCGGCTCGGCGCGGGATGGCCGCGTCGAGCTCGCGCTGCTCAAGGATTGGTCTGGGCGCGATACCGTCGACGTGTTCGACGGAACGCTACAAGCGGACTCGCTCACGGGCTTCTTTCGGTTCGGTGGTGGGCCGTTCCGCTTCATCAGGCGGTAGGATGTCATCCTGAGGAGCGAAGCGACGAAGGATCTAGTTTGTCTTGTTAGTGGCCGGCCACCAACAAAAGACAGCAGATCCTTCGCTTCGCTCAGAATGACAAAGAAGCCTCAGACAGCAACCGGCTCCCGAACCGGCGACTGAACGACCGTGCTCGGCTCCTTCGCGATTGAGATGCTGCCACGGGCGCGCCAGAAGAGCCACGCAGTGGCGACGATCGCGAGCGCGAGCGCGGCGCCGAACTCGCTCGTGAGCCACTTCGTCGGCCCGGTGTCGACCGTGATGCGGTCGAAGAAGCCCTGGACGAAGAGATTATGCGACGCGTGGAGGATCGCGGCGGGCCAGACGCTCCCCGATCGAAGACGCAGCCAGGCGAAGGGAACGCCTAACGCGACGACCATCACGGCGAAACACATGACGGAATACCAGCTCGGCGTTCCAGCGTTGTAATCGGCGAAGATGATGAGCGGGACGTGCCACACGGCCCAGATCGCGCCGCTCAGCAGTGAGAGCTTACCGAACGACATCGTGCGCGCGAGCGTCGGCACGAGGAAACCGCGCCATCCGAGCTCCTCACCGGTCGCCGAGATAAGGCTCGAGAGTGCGCCGAAGAGGAGAAAGTACGCGACGTTGTACTTGAAGCGGCTCAGGTCGACGCCGCCCAAGCGGGTGAGCCAGACGAGGCCGTACGCGACGGTCGCGTAGCCTAACGGGAGCACATACGCGAGCGCCGCCCAGCGTGTCGTCCCGCGATTCCAGCCCCATCCTTCGCCCCGAAGATTGTGCTGGAAGATCAGGCGCGTGACGAGCGCGCTCGTTCCGGGCGACCACATCAGAGCAAACACGTATAGTCCGCCGTGCGCGCCGAGGCTGCCGGCGCGGATGATGAGCGTGTACCAAATCGCGCTGAGGCCGAAGGTCAGCGTGAGAAAGGTTGCGAGTGGGGCTCGACTGTCGCGGGACATTTGGATCCTTAGGTTCGTTGAGTCAACAGCGGTTTCAGCTGGCTCCTACGCCTCTTGTCGCTCCGTGGAGACAACGAACTTGAAGCCATCGGGATCGTGCAACCGAAACGCGCGCCTTCCGAATCGGCTCTCGGGCTCGGAGTCGAGCGTTCCGCCGCGCTGTTTGATGGCGGCGGCAATCTCGTCGACGTTCTGGGTCGTGGTGATCATCATCGAGAAGCCTTCGCCTTTGACGCGATTCGCTCCCTTCTTCCCGTCGTCCTGCGTGATCAGGATCGCAACCGCTCCCGCCTTCAACGAGACGGCCATCTTGCGGCCGTCACGCTCGAATTCGCGCTCGACGTGGAAGCCGAAGATGTCGCGATACCAGGCGAGGCTCTTCGCGAGATCGTTCACGGTCAGCGATGCGCTGATCTCACGACCGCGCAGCGTCTCGGGGGTCTTGCGTTCCGTACTAGTGCTCATTGCGTTGTCTCATGTTATGACAGCGGGCGATCACCACGCCACTTCCGGCGACGGATAGTAGTTGACGCCGAGGAAGCGCCAGCGTGGGGCGTGGGCGGCGATGCGGGAGCGGAAGTCGTTCCAGTTGCGCGCTGACGCGGGACTCCACCCGACCTCGGCGATCGCCGGCAGGCGCGGCACGATCATGTACTGCGCCGCCGTGATGTTCTTCACGGTCTCGCTCCAGAGCGGCGCTTCGACACCGACGACCGAAGTCTCCGGAACGCCTTGCAGATACGTCACCGGGTCCCAGTCGTACGATGTGCGCAGGTCGACGAAGCCGGCCCAGTCGAGCCCGAGCTCCGTCGCCGGCGTGTACTTCATATCGAGATACGCTTTGGAAGCTGGGGACAACAGCAGCTTTGCGCCCTGCTTGAACGCGAGGAGCGCGCTGTCGCTCTTCCATTGCTGCGCGATGGTCGTCGGGCGGAGACGCGCTTTGCCGATCTCCTCCCAACCCACCATAGTTTTGCCGTTCTTGTAGACGATGTCCTGCACGCGCTCGACGAAGCGCGCGTACTGCTCGTTGGTGAGCGCTTGCACCTCGTCACCGCCCACATGGAAGTACGCGCCCGGCGTCATCGCGCTCAGCTCGCGCACGACGTCGTCGACGAACTTGTAGACGACCTCACTGTCTGGACAGAGACTGCTAAACCCGACGGCGATGCCGGTGTAGACGCCAGGGCCCTGCGTGCCGCCGTAGATGCCGGGCGTCGGCTTACTGCACCCGAGCTGCGGGTAGGACGCGATGGCGGCGTTGGTGTGCGCCGGCATGTCGATCTCCGGCACGATCGTGATGTAGCGATCCTGCGCGTACCTAACGATGGAGGCGTAGTCCTGCTTCGTGTAGAAGCCGCTCTCCCTGCCGCCGACCTCCGTGCTCCCGCCGATCGTCGTTAGGTTCGGCCACGCATCGATCTGGATGCGCCAGCCTTGGTCATCCGAGAGATGCAGGTGCAGCGTGTTGAGCTTGTAGAGCGCGAGGAGGTCGATCGTCTGCTTGACCTCGTCGACGGTGAAGAAGTGGCGCGCGACGTCGAGCATCGCGCCGCGCCAGGCGAAGCGAGGATGGTCGACGATACGTCCCGCGGGAATCGTCCAGCCGCTCGCCATGCGCAGCTCGCTCTGCTCGGCCTCGATCGCTGCTGGAAGTAGTTGACGTAAGGTCTGTGATCCGTGAAACAGACCGGCGGGGCTCGTGGCGACGATCTGCACGGCGTTGGCGTCGATCGTGAGCTCGTAGCCCTCGGGGCCGAGCTCGCTGGAGCCACCCAGGCGGAGGGCGATCGAGCCGTTAGGCGGGGGGCCGTCGGCGGTCGACGTGACGAAGCGGAAGCCGGTCGCGCGCCGCAGCAGCGTCGCGAGGTCCTCGCCGATGCGCGCTGCCTCGGGGCTCGTCGTCGGCACAACGATCGTCGTCGTCGCCGTGAGGGCGAAGGGCGCGCCGGTTCCCGCCGTCACCGAGACGGGCACGGGAATGACGCGATGCGCGCTCAGTGTCGCGAGTGGGGCCATCTGAATCGGGCGTGGACGGGGCCGCGTGGCTGTCTGCGGCGGCGGCGAGGGCCGGCAGGCGGCGATCGCGAAGGTGAGCGTTAGGCAGACAATCGAGCGCGCGACGGTCATTTCGTGGATCGTGGGGGTCGGGGGCAGTTCCGTGCCGACAAAATGCTCGCCGCCCGGCGTCGGCGATAGGTTCGCCCGACTTGTCTGAGGAGCGAAGCGACGTTAGAAGCTAGCTCCTAACAAGGGACACTAGATCCTTCGCTTCGCTCAGGATGACAGGAAACCCTCAGATCACCAGCAGGCGAACGCCGCCGCCGGCTTTATCGAGAAGCAAGACCGTGGCCTTTTGGCCGCCGGGGAGTAGGAAAAGAACCTTCGCGGGCGCGGTGTCCCAACCTGAGGAGTCGGCAGGTGATTGCCAGGCGCGGATCTCCCAGCCTCCAACCGTGCTCGCCACGTACTGGATGTTCTGGCTCGTCGGATTGGGCTCGTAACTGAGTGGGGAGCCCAACCATGCGACGGGCGTATGCACGTCCGGCTGTGTGCGATAGATCTGCAACGGCGCCGCGTTAGGCGCGAGGTGGAGGACGCGCACCTTCGTCGCGTTCGCGTCGACGACGGTGTTCGTGTCGTCGAGTACCGCGCTCGACAGCGCACCCGTCGACGCACGAACCGCGGCGATCGTGCTCGGCGGGGCGACGGCCCCGATTAACGGCTGCGTGATCGGCGTCGACGATCCGGTCGACCGGAGCGCGAGTGTGTGGGTACCGAGCGTGATTGTGCCGTTGAACATGTCACCGGGAGTAAGCGCCGCCGCCACGACGTTGCCGTCCACGAGTATGTCGACGGGTGACGTGTATGCGTTGACGACGCGGTACTCCCGAAAGGGCGCAGTGCCACCGATACGTGTCGACACGTCGCAGCTCACGACGACGGCGAGCAGCGCGAGAAGGATCAATCGCGAAGTGCAGATCCCTCGTCGCTTCGCTCCTCGGGATGACATCACTCAGATGACGAGCAGGCGCACGCCGCCCGTGGGCTGATTGAGGATCAGTATCGTCGCCTTCTCACCGCCCGCGAGTGGGAGAATCAGTTTGGCCGGAGCGGTGGTCCAACCCGAGGCGTCGGCGGGAGTCGTCCAGGCACGGATGTTCCAGCTGCCGGTAGTGCTCAGAACAAACGGCGCCGCCTGAGTGGACGCATCCGAGTTGTAGTCGAAGGCCGACTGCCACGCGGTGGGCGTCGAGACATCAGGCTGGGTGCGATAGACCTGGAGCGTCCCCGCGTTAGGCGCGAAGTTGAGGATCCGAAGCGAAGTCCCGCTGGCGGGGACGACGCCGGTGGTATCGTCGAGCACGGCGCTCGACAGCGAGCCATTCGTCGCGCGGAGGGCCGCAAATGTGCTCATCGCGCCGACGGCCGACGTGAGCGGTTGTTGCGACGTCGACGACCCCGCGCCAGTGGTGCGAATGACGAGCGTGTGGTTACCCGGCGCGGCAAGGCTTGTCGTGACGGAGCCGGGCGTGAGCGCGGTGATGACGACGTTGCCGTCGACGAGGACGTCGACCGACGATGTGAACGCGTTGACGACGCGGAACTGCGGATTGCCCGCAGTCCCGACGATGGTCGTCGACACGTCGCAGCTCGCGATGACGCCGAGCAGGGCGAGGGGGATCAATCTCGAGAAGAAACGCACATCAGCCTCCAAATCGGACGCGACGGGTCTCCAGCTCCTGACCCGTCCGGCGCGTTAAGCATTCATACAACTCGGGACGTCGTGCGCGCAACCAGCGTCGCCCGGAGGACGTCGCGAGCAGCGACGCCTCCAGATCGGCGACGACCATCGCGTCGCGCGGCTCGCTTGTCTCGACGATTATCTCCCCGTAGGGGTCAAGCACCATCGCGTTGCCGGTGCGAATCTCGTCGTCGTCGGGACCGATGCCATTCGCGAAGAGCAGAAACATTCCGTTATCGTGCGCTCGGCTCGGCAGCCAGCGCATGATCCACCCGCGCCCCTTGGGACCGCACAGCTCCGCGCGGATCGCCTCGGGATCCTCGTGTCGACGCGCCCAGATGGTTTGATCGACTGGCTTCATCGCGCGAGGACTCACCGAATCGCAGCCGCCCGTCTGATGCGGCGCGAGCAGGATCTCGGCGCCGGCGAGCGCGGTCGCCCGCGCGTTCTCGACGATGTTGTTGTCGTAGCAGGTGAGCACTCCCACGCGACAGCCGTGCGGCGTGTCGAAGACGGTGTAGCGATCGCCGTTGGCGAGAAACTCGCTCACGAACTCGTGCAGCTTGCGGTGGCACGCCCATGTCCCGTTAGGCATCGCGACGAAGTAACCATTGTACAGGCGTCCGTCGTCGTCGCGTTCGATCAACCCCGCGCCGATGGACATCGCATGCTCCCTCGAGAGACGCAGCAACTGACGTGTGAGCGGCCCGTCCGGAACTGGCTCGGCCAGCGCTTCCATTTCGTCGCGCGAGAGCTTGCGGGTGTGCCAGTAGCCGGTGAGGCACATCTCGGGGAAGGCGATGATCTCGACTTTCGCTTTCGCCGCCTCGCCCACGAAATGCGCGACGCGCCCGAGGTTGTATTTCTTGTCGCCGGGGGCGTGCTGGAATTGAACGGCGGCTGCTCGAATGTCACGCATAACCTTTTGTCATCCTGAGGAGCGAAGCGACGAAGGATCCAGTGTCCCGTGTTAGAAGCTAGCCACTAGCAAGGGACGCTAGATCCTTCGCTTCCCTTCGTCGCTTGCGCTCCTCAGGGCAGGCGCTCAGGATGACAGAGGGGACCTTTTACGACCCTTCCCCTTCCGCGAAACCAGGCGCCAAAACTGCCCATCGCCGATCACCTTCACCGAATGACCGCTGGCGGCGAGACGGCGGATCTCCATAATCTTCGTTCCACCGACGGTTCCAGCGATCTGCAACGCGTTAGGCTTGCCGCGGACGAGGACGTCGGTCAGCTGGCCGGGCTTCGACTGGACGATCGCGCCTGCCTTCTTCGCGGCGGCGATGGCTTCGCTGCGGGGGCGGCTCAGGAAGCCCGTGAACGAGACGCGCATACCCGTTAGGCTGCTGATGCGGCCGAGTCGTGGCTGGGCGGGGGCTTTGCGGAGCGCGGCGATCAGGTCGCCGGCGGCCTCGTAGCGTTTGCCGCGGACGCCGAGACAGCGGTGGATGACTTCCTTGAGGTGATCGCTGCACGGGAGGCGGCGGACGTCCTTGCTGCGCATCGGGCTTTTGATGTCACCCTTGAGCAGCATGGTCGCGATGAGAGCGACCTGATAGATGTCGTCCCGCTGTTGCCAGCGGCGGATCTTCCCCCAGGCGATCTCCGTCGGCGCGTTGAGGACGTTGAACGCGTCCGCGGTGACGCCGCGGCGGCTGAGCTGGTGCGTCGCGATGCCGAAGTCGCCGAGCTTGAGCTGCTCATTCTCGCAGACGAAGACGTTGAATGGCGTGAGGTCGCGGTGCAATGCCTGCCCTCGATGCAGCGCGTCGAGCGCTTGTAAGATCGCCGCGATCTCCCGCCTAACGAATCGCTCGGACTGCGGCCCCTTCAGCGCGAGCCAAGCGCCGAGGTCGCCGTGTTCGGCGTACTCCATGGCGAGACAGTAGCGCATGCGGAGGCCGTCGACGATGGCGAAGCGGTCGAAGACTCGTAAGGCGCGCGGCTCGCGCTCGAGGAGCTCGGCGAAGTACGCCTCGCGCAGCCATCCCGATATCCGCTCGCTGATCTTGACACACACCTGCGACGGCAGTCCCTGCGCCGGAATCGGGGTTGCCAAATAGACCTCGCCGAAGCCGCCCTTGCCGATCAATCGCTCGAGCCGGTAGGTGCGGCCGGACTCGTAGCTGTACGCGGTCGGCGCGCCGAGCGGCGTGGTGAGCTGGCTTGCCCCGTTAGGCGAGGTCGTTGTGGAGCGCTTCGTGGGCATTCAAGCAGGTAGAGGGTGGTGGGGGAGGGTGAAAGAGCGGAGGAAACCCTCCATGTCATCCTGAGCGAAGCGAAGGATCTAGCACACCTTTTTCGTGGCTAGCGTCTTACAAGGGAAGCTAGATCCTTCGTCGCTTCGCTCCTCAGGATGACACTTATTGGCCGTGCGCCCCGCTCCCCGCACCCCGCCCCGCGCGACGGAATACAAGAATGGCATCTTTCTCCGCGTCCAGCGAGTGCGGGACGACTCGCTGCTGGCGCTTGGCGATGTTCTCGAGATTCATGGACGCGACGAGGACTTCGGGGGAGCCGTCGCCCTCGAGGTCGGCCGTCGCCGTGAGGTTCCACTGATTGCCGGCGGAGACGGTGAAGGAATAGGGTTGGAACCGATAGTCGCCGAGGTTCTCGAGGAAGACGATTCCGCGCTCGGGGTGCCCTTGGAAGTCGGCGAAGTTGCTCGTCACGAGGATGTCGAGCTTTCCGTCGTGGCTATAGTCGGCGACTTCGGCCCGCGCCGCGCCGTAGACGGGGTAGAAGTAGCGTTCGCGAAAGTTGTTCTTGCCGTCGTTCTCGAGGATGCGCATGCCGTGGTAGGGCTTGAGCACTCGTGAATAGTCGAAGTTGTCGCCGTTGACGTAGACGATGTCCGGATGGCCGTCGCCGTTGAAGTCGAACATCGCGAAGTACATCGATCCGTAGACTGGAGGAAAGCGGGCGAGAATGCGCTGCGCTCCGGTGAAATTCCCCTTGCCGTCGTTCTCGAAGAGGACGATGCGCTCGTCGGCCTGGGCGAGAAGAGCGACGATGTCCGGCGCGCCGTCGCCGGTGAGATCGCGGATCTCGAAGCGGATCGCTCCCGGGTTCGCGTCGAGCACCTGGCGCACATAACGAGAGTCGTCATGCTTATATAAGGCCAAGCGGCCCCTGTTGTTGCCGAACTCGCAGATGACGTAGGTCTCGTGGCCGTCCTTCGTGAAATCGTAGCGCTGGACGAAGACGGGGCGAAGGAGCGAGTCGATTATCACCTTCCCGAAGCGCAGGGAATCTCGGCCCACTCTGTCATACTGAACGAGGCGCCCTTTGGCCTGATCGTTAGGGTCGAGGATCCCCGACTCGAGGATCAAAACTTTATCGCTGTCGAAGATCGCGGCGGTCGGCGGGCTGCCTAACGTAATGGAGGTGAGCAGCCGGCGATGGAAGTCGAAGACGCGGAGCGAATTGTTCGCTTCGCCGACGTAGATGCGTTTCCGCGCCGAGTCGACCTTGAGCAGCGTGATGATCCCGCTGCTGGGCAGCTTGTGGGCGAACGGCGTGACGGTGAAGAAGGCGGGATCGACCGTCGCCTGCGCGGGCGGAGTCTGTGCTGGCAGCTTGTCCGGCGCACTGTCCCGATAGTAGGCGACGATCTTGGTCCAATCGGCATCGGACACCGGCCGCGCGAGGACCTTCATATATGGATTCGGGATGGCCAGCCATGATGTCCCCGGCAGCGTGACCCCAACTCGCCGCGCCATCTGCGGCAGCACGCCTTCCTGCCAGGTCTTCTTGTCGAGCAGTGCGGGCTCGGGAAAGGCGTGGCACACCGAGCAGTTGGCGCGCGCGAGCTGCGCGCCATTGGGGGCGCGCTCACAAGCGAACGTTGCCAGGCACGCGAGAGAAAGGATCAGTGTTCTCAAAATGTCATCCTGAGCGAAGCGAAGGATGTACTCAAGGGTTCGTTCCACCAGTGTCGTAAGAGAAATGTCCGGATTCTTGGCGGAAATGCGATAGGGATACGTAGCCCTTTCTTCGACCGTTCAAAAGGAGAATCCTACCATGACCGCCCCCACCGTGGTCCGTCGTACCCTCATCGTTGCATCCCTGGCCGCAATCGCCGGCACCGTCGGTTTCGTCGCGCGCCCGGCCGCTCCCAACGTCCGCACGGAGAACCGGCCGACGACGATCGAGCCGACCAACAACTGGCTCAAAGGACTCAAAGCGAAGCATCGCCAGTTCTTCGACAATCCCGCGCCGAATGGCGGCGTCGCGCTTGTGCATGTGCTCAACTATTACGACACGTACAACAAGGCGTTCAACGTCAAGGACTCGGACATCAAGGCCGTGCTGACCTTCTACGGCGGCACGACGTTCTACGGATTGAACGACAATGTGTGGGCGAAGTATAGGCTCGGCGAATTCCTCGACGCGAACGATCCGGCGACGGGCAAGCCGGCGACCGCGAATGCGTGGCGCACCGCCCCCACGATCCTCGGCATCAACTTACCGCCCGCGAGCATCGAGTCGCTCCAGAAGCGCGGCGCGACGATGATCCTCTGCAACAACGCGCTCACGATCTTCTCGGGATTGCTCGCGGAGAAGCGTGGTCTGGATGCGAAGGAGGTTTATGAAGATTTCAAGTCGAACATTCTCCCGGGCGTCGAGTTGATTCCGGGCATGGTCGTCGCCGTCGAACAGGCGCAAAGGGCGGGACTATCGTATCACCGACAGTGAGTCGCGGGTTGTGGGTGATGGGTGATGGGTGAATACGGAAGGCCGGCGCGGGCGCCGGCCATTCCGAATTACCCGCGACCAACCACCCACAACCCACCGCCAACTACGCCTGACTGAGCTCCGTCGTCAGCCAGCGCGCACCCCATACACATCCGCCCGACAGCGGGATCAGAACGATCGTGCGCAGCAGTAAGCCGAACGATGCGTTCGCGGTTCCGCTGAGGGCCTGCGTTAGAGGGGCCGTCAGGACTTGGGTGACGAGGTCGGCGGCGACGCCACCGACGAGCAGCGTCAGGCCGATGATGAGACCCGCCGCGAGCCAGCTGTCGTCGCGCTGCCAGGTCACGACGAAGAACAGATACAGCGCCGCGGCGAGCCAGATGAGCGCGCCGAGAAACGACACGAGCGCGCTCATGGGCACGAGCGCCGGAATCAACTTCGCGAGCGTGCGGACGCCCGCGTAGCCGATCGCGGTCGTGAACGCGGACGAAAAGCCCGCGTGCGAGAATTCAATCTCGATGTCCATCGTTTGCTCGACGACTGGACCCAGCCGCGCGAAACAGCGGACAGAGCGCCGCGCTCAGCGCGTTGGACTTTCGTCCACTCCGTCCAGCCCGAGCCGCATTTCTACGTTGAGTCATCTCGCGCTACGAGCCACGCGTTTGTGTTCGACAACGCGGTGGCA
>Ga0079222_10000305_pt1 | contig 10952 bp, 13 predicted proteins | sample GAPlitter_FD_75070 | JGI IMG/M metagenome (GOLD analysis project Ga0079222, IMG submission 75070) | Agricultural soil microbial communities from Georgia to study Nitrogen management - GA Plitter | ecosystem: Environmental > Terrestrial > Soil > Agricultural land | place: USA: Georgia...
GCCACGACCTGGTAGCCGTCCATCGCCGCCTCGAGCGCGCGCAGCGGGTTCACCTCGGTGACGAGCACGGTGGCGCCCATGCCCTTGGCGCGCGAGGCGAGCCCGCGCCCGCACCAGCCGTAGCCGGCGATCACCACGGTGGAGCCCGCGACCAGCATGTTCGTGGCGCGCAGCACGCCGTCCATGGTGCTCTGGCCGGTGCCGTAGCGGTTGTCGAACAGGTGCTTGGTGTCGGCGTCGTTGATGGCGATCACCGGGTAACGGAGCGTCTTGTCCGCAGCCATGGCGCGCAGGCGGGTGACGCCGGTGCTGGTCTCCTCGGTGCCCGCGAACACGTCCTTCAGGTACGGCTTCATCTTGGTGTGCAGCACGGTCACCAGGTCGCAGCCGTCGTCCATGGTGATGTGCGGCTTCGCCTCGATGCAGCTGACGATGTGCGAGTAGTAGGTCTTGTGGTCCTCGCCCTTGATCGCGAACGTGGGGATGCCGAAGTCCGCGACCAGCGACGCGGCGACGTCGTCCTGCGTGCTGAGCGGGTTCGAGCCGCACAGGAACACCTCGGCGCCCCCCGCCTGCAGCGTGCGCGCGAGGTTCGCGGTCTCGGTGGTGACGTGCAGGCAGGCGGAGAGGCGACGGCCGGCGAGCGGGCGCTCCCGGGCAAACCGTTCTCGCAGCAGGCGGAGCACCGGCATGGAGCGCTCGGCCCACTCGGTGCGGCGGCGCCCTTCGGCCGCGAGCTTCGGGTCCTTGATGTCGGAGTCGGTGCGCTGAGCGGTGGTCGTCATGCCGTCACTTTCTTGCCGTAGTGCTTGGAGCGTTGCACGGCGAGGCGCAATTCCTCTACGCGGTTCGCGTGCTCCCAGCTGAACAGCTCCACTTCGCGGTCTCCGTCCTTGTCCACGAAGCGGCGCCGCTCGGGCGCGCGGCCGAAATGTCCGTACGCGGCGGTCGCCCGATAGAGCGGGTTGCGCAGGCCGAGCGCCTTGATGATCCCGAGCGGCGTGAGGTCGAAGACCTCGCGCACGGCGTCTTCGATGGCCTCGTCGGGCACGGCGCCGGTGCGGAAGGTGTCGACCATGATCGACACGGGCTGGGCGACACCGATGGCATAAGCCACCTGGGCCTCGCAGCGCTGCGCCAGCTTGGCGGCCACGATGTTTTTCGCCACCCAGCGCATCGCGTAGGCAGCCGAGCGGTCGACCTTGGAGGGGTCCTTGCCGCTGAACGCACCGCCGCCGTGGCGGGCCATCCCGCCGTAGCTGTCGACGATGATCTTGCGGCCGGTGAGGCCGGCGTCGCCCTGCGGCCCCCCGACCACGAACCGTCCGGTCGGATTCACGAGCAGGTCCGCTTCCCGCACCTCGAAGCCGGCGTCCGCCAGCACTGGCCGGACCACGAGGGCGGTGACGCCTTCGCGCAGCTCCACATTGTCGATCTTGTCCGAATGTTGGGTCGAGACCACGACTTTGCTGATGCCCACGGGGCGGGCGCCCTCGTAGACCACGCTGACCTGCGTCTTGCCGTCGGGCCGGAGCCACGAAAGATCACCGGCCTTGCGCACGGTGGCGAGCCGCTCCGCCAGCCGGTGCGCCAGCACGATCGGCAGCGGCATGAGGGACGGGGTTTCGTCGGACGCGTACCCGAACATCATCCCCTGGTCCCCCGCCCCCCCCCGGTCCACGCCCATCGCGATGTCGCCCGACTGGCGGTCGATGGTGGTGAGGATGGCGCACGTCTGGGCGTCGAAGCCGAAGCTCGCGTCGGTGTAGCCGATCGAGCTGATCGTGCCGCGCACGATGTCGGGGATATGGACGTAGGTCGAGGTCGTGATCTCGCCGGCCACGACGGCCATACCGGTCGTCACCAGGGTCTCGCACGCCACCCGGGCGGTCGGATCCTTGGCAATGATGGCATCCAGGACGGCATCCGAGATCTGGTCGGCGATCTTATCGGGATGCCCCTCCGTCACCGACTCGGAGGTGAAAACGTGGCGCTGCGCTGGCATGTGTCGGTCCGACGCGGGTTTAGACGTTCAAGCTAGCGGCCCGCCGGCCGCCCGGCAACGGGGCGTCAGGGTCGAGCAGCTTCAAGTCGACGGCTTCCGCGAGCGCCAAGCGCAGCAAATCGAGAACGTCATCCGCGGTCCGCGCGGCGAGCGCCTGCTCGGCCGCGGCGCGGGCGCGCGCCGCGCTCACCTGTCGGACGGTCCACTTCACGATCGGCAGTTTCGGCGGCGCGACAGAGAGTGTGTCGTAGCCGAGACCCAGCAGCAGGAAGGCCGAGAGCGGCTCCGAAGCCATCTCCCCGCACACACTCGCTGGTTTTCCCGCGGCGCGTGCCGCGTCCGCCACCATGCGGAGCAGCCGCAGCACGCTCGGGTCGTGCGGGTTGAAGCGGTCCGCGAGCCGGGCGTTACCGCGATCCACCACGAGCGTGTACTGCGTGAGGTCGTTCGTGCCGACGCTCAGGAAGTCGCAGGCTTCGGCGAACCGATCCGCGAGCAGGGCGGCGGCGGGCGTCTCCACCATCACCCCGACGGGGAGGGTGGTCGCGGCCTCGACGCCGTCGCGGGCCAGCCGCGCCGCTTCTTCGGCGACGATCGCGCGCGTACGGTCCACCTCGTCGAGCCGCGTCACGAGCGGGATCATCAAGTGGATCTTGGCGTGCGCCGCAGCGCGCAACGCCGCGCGGACCTGGGCGCGGAAGATCTCGGGACGATCGAGACACACGCGAATCGCCCGCCAGCCGAGCTGCGGGTTGGCCTCGGCCGTGACGCGGAACGGCCCCGGCAGCTTGTCGCCTCCCAGGTCATACGTGCGGACCACGATCGGATGCCCGGGAAACGCGTCGCCCACGCGCCGAAAGTAGGCGGCCTGCTCATCCTCGGTGGGCAACGCGGTGTGGCCGGTGATGAGAAACTCCGTCCGCAACAGCCCCACGCCCTCGGCGCGATGATCCTGGGCCGACTTGATCTCGTCCGGGAGGTCCACATTGCCGCGCAACAGCACCCGCACCCCGTCGGTCGTCACCGACGGTAGCGCGACGACTTCCTCCAGCTGGTTCGACAGCGCCTGCCGCAGCTGATCGCCCGCCTTCGCCTCGGCGAGTTCCTGGGGCGTGGGGTTGAGCAGCACCGTGCCGCGATCGGCATCCAGCAGGAGCATCGTCCCCGGCTCGATACGCTCCATCACGCCCGTCACCCCGAACACGGCCGGAATGCCGATCGAGTGCGCCAGGATGGCCGCGTGCGAGGTGCGCGTCCCCTCTTCGCTCACGAGCCCCACCACGACCTCGCGATCGAGCTGGACGGTGAGTCCCGGGCCGAGCTCCCGTGCCACGACCACGGAGGGATGGGTAATCCCTTCCCACAGCTCGTCGGCGCCGCGGTGCAGCAGATGCTCGATCACACGGATGGTGACGCCCGAGAAGTCCGCGAGCCGGTCCTTGAGGCGGGGGTTGCCGGTGGCGGTCCACATGTCACGCACCTCGAGCGCCTTGAACTCGAAGGCCTTCTCGGCAGTGAGGTGATTCTCGCGAATCAGACCCGCGACGCCAGTGAGGAACTCCTTGTCCTCGAGCATCAGGAGCTGCGCGTCGAAGATGCGGGCCTCGTCCGCCCCGGCGCGATCCTCGGCCTTCGCCCGCAGATCCTGGAGGAACCGCTTCACGTCGCGCACGGCGGCCCGCAGGCGGCGAACCTCCTTCTCGACCTGGGAGCGCGGCACGACGCGATGCGGGACCTCCGGCATGGTCCAGCGTACCATCACCGCCGGCCCGACCGCGATTCCGGTCGACACGCCGATCCCCTTGAGCATGCGGTCGCTCACGCGTGCCCCTCTTCTTCCTGCTCCTCCGCGTCGCGCAGCTCTGCCTCCCTCAGCTCGGCGGTCAGGTGCATCTCGTGGAATCCGTCGGCCACCAGATCGAGCAGCGCCTGCATCGCCTGCTCCGCGTCCTCGCCGTCGGTCTTGATGATCATCGACGAGCCGCACTCGGCGGCGAGCATCATGACTCCCATGATGCTCTTCCCATTCACCGCGAGGTCGTCCTTGCGAACTTCCACCGAGGACTTGAACCGGTTCGCGACCTTCACGAACTCCGCCGCGGGGCGCGCGTGCATGCCGAGCGGGTTCACGATCTTCGCCGTGCGCTCGATCATGGCCGTAGCCACCCCGCGAGCGCGGCGAGGGCCAGCAGCACCAGACCGAACCGCAGGCCCGTGAGGCGTGACCGCAGCCACCACAAGAGCGCGAACCCGCCCGCGGCCACGACGGCGAGCGCCACGCGCGACCACCCCAGGAATCCGCCGCTCAAATAGCGCGCCGTGATCGGCAGCGCCGCCCCCAGCACGAGTGCCATCGCCGGCCCCGACAGCGCGGTCGCCCGCTGCAGAAACGGCTGGCGCAGCGCCGCGGCGACGCCCACGCCGTGGCGCCACCCGGCCCGCAGGGCCCACCAGCGCAGGGCCACGTGGCCGGCGTTGTACACGACCAGGAAGGCGGCGATCGCCCGCAGGCCGAGCCCGAGTGCCACGCCGATGAGCGCGAGCCCCGAGGTGAGCGGCAGCCAGCCCGCCCATACCAGCCGGTCGCCGAGCGACCCGAGCGGCCCACACAGCGCGGTGCGCAAGCGCTCGACCTGCTCGGGGGGAACCCCCTCGTGCTCGGCACGCGCCGCAGCGCCGACGGCGAGCCCGCAGAGATAGGGATGCGCGTTGAAAAAGTGGGCCCCCCGCGCCACCGCGCCACGGTACACCGCGCCGTTCCCGCCCACCCGCAGGTCGCGCAGCAGCGGTTCCTCCGCGACCCCCATGCCGACCCCCTGCATGCGCTCGTAGTTCCATGACCCCTGCACCGTGAACAACCGCAGCAGGCTGCGGCCGAACGCCGGACGCACGCGCCCGGGGCCCGTCACCGGAGCCACACCACTACGGCGCCGCCCAGCACGCCCAAGGCGAACCAGCGCAGGCTCGCTCCGCGACCCACGAGGCGCAGCGCGCCCACCGTCCCTGCGGCGAGCGCGGCGCCGACGGCAGCGACATTCAGGAACAACACCGCGCGCACCGGGAGGGTGCCGGCGAGGTACACGCGCGCGAGGTGCGCGAGCCCGAGACCGAGCGCCGTGACGACCGCCGCACGAATGGCGTCGCGCCCGATCCCGCCCACGTGCAGGCGCACGAGCACCCGGGGGTCCCCGGCCTCGAGAGCGGCCGCGCGGTGCCGCACCGCCCGCACATTGAGGCGCCTGACCAGGTGCAAGCTCACGCCGCCCGCCATCGCGGTGATCAGGCCGACCAGCGCGCCCAGCCCTAGCCCCAACACACCGGCGGGGCCGTGCGCCGCGCTGACGGCGGCGACCGTGGCGGGGCCGTACTCGGGATAACGGGCGGCGCCAAAGGGCAGCACCTCGTACTGGAACAACTCGAACAGCACGCCCAGAGTCGCACCGGTCCAGAGGTCGCCCAGCAGGGCACCGGCGATGGCGCCCGCGACGAGCGGCCGCGCAATCATCATCTGCGGGACGCTCACCAGATCGAGCCCGACGAGCGTGCCCCAGACCAGCAGGGGCAGCAGCAGATGGAGACTCATGCGAAGTCCTTCAGGGGCACGGGCGGGGCCGTGGGCACGTCCTGGGCCGAGACGTCGATGCCCTTGGCCGCGAGTGCCTTGAGTTTGGCGACCTCCTCGTCGCTCAGATAGACGTAGCGCAGGCGTGGCGAGCGCCCGGGGCGATGGTGCAGCCCGCCGAGATTGATACGCGCCACCCGATGGCTGTCGTTCGAGAGGGTGGCGAGCGTGTCGATGTCGCCCGCCACCAGCAGCCCGACGCGCGGGTCGCGCTCCCATTCGAGGAGCCGCGCGACCGCCTCGGTCGTCGAGGTGAACAGCACCTCGATTTCGGCGGGCACGCCCATGCGGTAGAGCTCCTGCTCCCAGGGGCTCGCCCGCACGGCGTCGTCGACCAGCACGATGAATCCCACGTTGAGTGGCTTTCCCCAGCCGACGACCACCTGGCCGTGAATCAGCCGGTCGTCGATGCGATACAGGGCGATGCTCATGCAGCCGGCGTGCGGATGGCCCGGCTCCCCGCCTCGGCGGCGCGGCGCGCCGCGTCGGCCGGCGGGAGGTCCCGATGGAACACGAAGTCCAGCAGCATCGCCAGATTCACGCCCGTCACCACCGCCACGTCGGCCCGGCCGCGCGCCAGGCGTACGGAGCTCGTGAGACAGGAGCCGCCCGGGAGGTCGACGAACAGGACCGCCGGCTTGCCGGCGATCGCCTGCGTGAGGCGCTCGGCCAGCGCCCCGGTGTCGCAGCCGTCGTTGGACACGGGGACCAGCGCGTCGCTCACGCCGGTGATCGCCGCCACCGCCGACATAAGCGCCTGGGCGACCGCCGCGTGCGACACGATGACGCCGCGCAATGGCTCACTCATTGTCTTCCTCGAGATACTCCTGCAGCTGGCGGCGCTCGGCGAGACGCTTGAGCAGCCGGTCGTTGAAGGCGCGGGCCGCGTCCACCCCACTGTAGCGCAGCAGGTGGTTCATGGCTACGACCTCGCAGATCACCGTCAAGTTCTTGCCGGGATTGAGCGGGACGGTCACGAGCGGCAACGTCACCTCCAGCACCTGCATGGTCTGGCCGTCGATGCCGGTGCGGTCGTATTCGCGGCTCGCGTCCCAATCGTCCAGCTGGACCACGACCTCGATGCGCTTCTGCTGCCGCACCGAGCGCACACCGAACAACGCGCGGATGTCGATCAAGCCGACACCGCGAATCTCCATATAGTGCTGTGCCAGCTCGTGGCCGCGGCCGATGAGCACGTCGTTCCCCCTGCGGGTGACGTGCACGACGTCGTCCGCCACGAGCCGATGCCCCCGCTCCACCAGGTCGAGCACGCACTCGCTCTTGCCGATCCCCGAGCGGCCGAGGAACAGCAGGCCGACTCCGAACACATCGGCGAGCGAGGCGTGCATGGTGGTCGTAGGCGCGAACGCGTCGTCGAGGAACGGCTTGAGGCGACGGTAGAACTCGGCCGTCTTGAGCCGGGTGCGGATCACCGGAACGCCCTTGGCGCGCGCGAGCTCGAGCAGGTCCGCCGGCGGGTCCTGGCCCTTCGAGATCACGATGCAGGGAAGGTCGAACTCGAACAGCGTCTCCAGCGTGCGGCGGCGCGCTTTGGCGTCGAGCGACGCGAGGTAGGTGACCTCGGTCTCGCCCAGGATGTGGAGGCGGTGCGCGGCGAAGCGCTTGGTATAGCCTGCGAGCACGAGGCCCGGGCTTGACGCCTCGGGCGTCGGAATCTCGCGGTCGAGTCCGATATCACCGGTGAGGGCCTCGAGCTGCAGCGGATCACCCTTGCGCTCGAGCAGGTCGCGGACCTTGGGCGCGTTCACGGCGAGCGGCCGGGTGTGAGCCGCCGGGCCGCCGCGCGCCGGCGCGCCGGCGACTTCTCGAGCTGGCGCCGGACCTTGGCCACGGCCTGGTCGAGCGCGCTGCCATGATCGGTGCCCCGGGCGGTCCCGACGTGCAGGGTGCGCCGCGCGGCGTGCAGCCGGACCTCCACCGTCGGCCGCCCGTGGTCGGCGACGAACACCACCTGGGCGTCGTGCGGGCGCGCGGCCACCCGCGCCAGCCGCTCGAGCAGCGTGCGCGCGCGGGCGCGCAGCTCGGGTGGAACGACGCAGTGCCGCGCCGTGATGGTAATCCGCATGCCTCAACCTCCCTGCGCGATGGCGCGGCGCAGTTGCGCTTCCGTGGCCTGCGCCGCGCGCGCCCAGGACAACTGCTCCGCGAAGGCCCTCCCACCCTGGCCCAGCCGCGCCACCAGCGCGGGGTCGCCCGCCAGCGCCAGCATCCGCTCCGCCAGCGCTGCCACGTCTCCGTGCGGCACCAGGTACCCCGTCTCGCCGCTCCTGACCGACTCGCGCAACCCCGGGCTGTCGGACGCGAGGGCCGGCGTGCCGCAGGCCGCCGCCTCCACGTTGGAGATGCCCCACCCTTCCTTGGGGCTCGGGAACACCAGCGCCCACGCCCGGCGTAACCGCCGGAGCTTCTCCTCTTCCGAAACGAAGCCGAGGAACCGCACCGCGGCGGCGATGTCGAGCGCGCGCGCCAGCCGCTCCAGGCGCGGCCGGTCGTCGCCCTGGCCGGCCACTTCGAGGATCAGATCGGAGCGCACCGCCCGCGCGCGGGCCAGCGCCCGCAGGGCGATCTCCACTCCTTTATAACGCTTGAGCCGTCCCACGTACAGGAACGTGGGGATGTCGGCCCGCGGCACTCCCGGGTCGGGGGCATACCGCGTCGCGTCCACACCCGGGTAGATCACCTCGACGCGCTCCGCCGGCACTCCGCGACGCACCAAGTCGTCGCGCGTGCTCTCCGAGATCGCGTGGAACCACGCGCGCCGATAGAACCGCGGGATCGGCCGCTCGGCCGCCCACACGACCGCGGCGACGGGCCAGCTCGCCTCCCGGAACGCCGTGGCGCCGAACAGATGCGGGACGACGGCGCAAAACGGCAGCGCGGTCAACGCCGGGAGGAACAACGGCAGTTTGTTGATGTCCTCGACCACCACGTCGTAGCGGTTGGAGGCGAGCAACCGGCGCACCGCCGGCCGCGCCCGCAGCGCGAAGCTGTGCCGCCCGCCCACGCGCTGCACCCGCATGCCGTCGAGCCGCGCCTCGCGAGCGGCACCCTGCCACCCGCTCGCGAGCAGATCGACGGTATGACCGCCTTCCCGCGCCAGCCGGCCGAAGATCTCATGCAGGTGAACTTCCGCGCCGCCAGCGTGGGGATTCTCCCGGTCGTTCCAGTTGACGAGCAGGATCCTCACAGCGCGCCGGACTCCCGCGCCACCGCGTCGAGCACGCCGTTCACGAACGCCGGCGCCTTCGCTCCCGCGAACCAATGGGCCAGCTTGACCGCCTCGTCGATCACGACGCGCGGCGGCGTGGCTCCCTCGTCGAGCTCGGCGAGCGCGAGTCGCAGGATGTTGCGCTCGATGACCCCCACTCGCTCGAGACGCCAATGCTCCGCCGCCGCCGCCACGCGGGCGTCGTACTCCGGCTGGCCGGCGACGGCTTTCGCCGCGAGGTCGGCCCCGCGGTCGAATCCTTGCGGCGCGGCGCCGTAGCTCGACGCGAGTCGCGCCGCCACCGTGTCGATCGACGGATGGCCCGACAGGTCCCAGGCGTAGAGCAGTTGAAGCGCGCGCGCGCGGGCCTTAGTCTCGGGGCGCTGCACGGGTGAGCCGGGCCAGGACGTCGGCCGTGGTGAGCGCGGCTTCGGCCGCCTCGTACCCCTTGTTGCCGGACGCGCCGCCTGCCCGGGCCATGGCCTGCTCGAGCGTCTCAGTGGTGAGGACGCCGAAGCCGATCGGGAGCCGGTGCGCCAGGGCCACGTTGCCGAGCCCGCGGGCCGCCTCGCCCGCGACGTACTCGAAGTGGGGCGTCTCGCCGCGGATCACGCAGCCCAGGGCGATCAACGCCGCGTAGCGCCCGCTCGCCGCCGCCGTCTCTGCCGCCACCGGCAGCTCGAACGCCCCTGGCACCCACACCACGTCCACCCGCGCGTCAGGGACCCCCCGCTCTCGCAAGGCTTGCTGCGCCCCGTCGAGCAACCGCGTCGTCACGATCTCGTTGTAACGACTGACCAGCACGGCGACGCGCACCTGGCGCGGCGCGCGGGACGAACCTGCGATCTCGGCCACGGTCAGTGTGTGAGCAGGTGACCGAGCTTGTCGCGCTTGACGTCCAGGTAGGAACGATTCTCGTCGGACGGCGTCATCACGATGGGGACCCGTTCCACGATCTCGAGGCCGTACCCCTCGAGCCCCACCAGCTTCATGGGGTTGTTCGTGAGCACGCGAATCGAGGAGAGCCCCAGGTCAAGCAGGATCTGCGCGCCAATACCGTAATTCCGGAGGTCGGGCTTGAACCCGAGCTCGCGGTTCGCCTCCACCGTGTCGTGGCCGGCGTCCTGCAGCTCATACGCTTTCAGTTTGTTGAGCAGTCCGATCCCCCGCCCTTCCTGGTCCAAGTACACCACCACGCCTCCCCCCTCCGCCGCGATCGTCCGCATGGCGGAGTGCAGCTGCCAGCCGCAGTCACACCGCCCCGAGCCGAACACATCTCCGGTGAGGCACTTGGAGTGCATCCGCACCAGTACCCGGCTGCGACCGCGCACGTCGCCGTACACCAGCGCGATGTGCTCGGCCGCGTCCACGTCGTTCGAGTAGCCGAGGATGCGGAATTCGCCGTACGGCGTGGGGAGCCGAGCCTCGGCCACGCGATGCACCAGCCGCTCGTGCGCCAGCCGGTACGCGACGAGCTGCGCCACCGTGATGAAGGTCAGCCCGTGCCGGGCCGCGAACTGCTCCAGATCAGTCTGGCGGGCCATCGACCCGTCGGCATTGAGGATCTCGCAGATCACGCCCGCCGGGTAGAGGCCGGCGAGCCGCGCCAGGTCCACGCTTGCCTCGGTCTGCCCCACCCGCTGAAGCACGCCGCCCGGTCGCGCCCGCAGGGGGAACACATGCCCGGGACGCCGCAGATCAGCCGGCACCGTGGCGGGATCGATCGCGACGCGGATCGTCGCGGCGCGGTCAGCCGCCGAAATGCCCGTCGTGACGCCGAAGCGGGCCCCGGCGTCGATCGACACGGTGAACGCCGTCTCGTGCGCCTCGGTGTTATGCTCGGCCATCTGGGTGAGCCCCAGCGCCTGGCACCGCTCCGGCATGAGCGTGAGACAGATCAACCCGCGGCCGTGGGTCGCCATGAAATTGATCATTTCGGGGGTCACCCGATCGGCAGCGCCGACCAAGTCGCCCTCGTTCTCGCGCGTCTCGTCGTCCGCTACGATGACGAGCTTCCCCGAGCGGACGTCCGCGATCGCCTGCGTTATGTCGCCGTGCGGCATAGTGCTCTCACGTACTTCCCCAGCACGTCGCCC
>Ga0079222_10000307_pt1 | contig 10939 bp, 8 predicted proteins | sample GAPlitter_FD_75070 | JGI IMG/M metagenome (GOLD analysis project Ga0079222, IMG submission 75070) | Agricultural soil microbial communities from Georgia to study Nitrogen management - GA Plitter | ecosystem: Environmental > Terrestrial > Soil > Agricultural land | place: USA: Georgia | collected...
AACGTGGAGCTGCCGCTGCTGCTGACCGATCTCTCCGCCGCGGAGCGCCATCGCCGCGCCCAAATCGCCCTCACCCTGGTCGGCCTCGCGGACCGCGCGCGCCACCGGCCCCGCGAGCTCTCCGGCGGACAGGAGCAGCGGGTGGCCATCGCGCGGGCGATCGTCTCCGACCCGACCCTGCTGGTGTGCGACGAGCCCACCGGCGACCTCGATCGCGCCACCGCCGACGAGGTGCTGCGCCTGATACAGATGCTGAACCGGGAGCACGGCAAGACGGTGGTGATGGTGACCCACGACCCGAAGGCGGCCGAGTACGCGCGCCGGCGCGTGCACCTCGACAAGGGCACGATGACCGCGGAGCCGGTGTCCTGGTGAGGTACCTGCCGCTCCTCTGGGCCGGGCTCTTCCGCAAGAAGACCCGGACGATCCTGACCCTGCTCTCGATCGTGGTCGCGTTCCTCCTCTTCGGCCTGCTCCAGGCGGTGGAGGTGGCCTTCGAGTCCGGGGCGGACGCGGCGGACGCCAAGCGCCTGCTCACCACCGCGCGGTACTCGATCATCGAGCCGCTGCCGATGTCCTACCAGCGCCGCATCGAGCAGGTGCCGGGCGTGATCGGGGTCGCCTACGCGGACTGGTTCGGGGCCAAGTACCAGAACGAGTCGAACGCGTTCCCGGTGTTCGCGGTGGACCCCACGCGATACCTCGACATGTACCCGGAGTTCACGATCTCGCGCGAGCAGCGCCTGGCCTTCGCCCGGACGCGCACGGGGGCGGTGGCGGGCAAGCGGCTGGCGGACCGCTTCGGCTGGCACGTGGGGCAGAAGCTCCCCATCAGCTCCGAGATCCATCCCAAGACGGACGGCAGCCTGAACTGGGAGTTCGACCTCGTCGGCATCATCGACGCGGAGGATCCCGCGGTGCGCGGCAACACCGACATGGTGCTGATCAACGTCGCCTACTTCGACGAGGCCCGCCAGAGCGGCAAGGGCAAGACCGGCTGGTACATCGTCCGGGTGGCGGACTCGACCCAGGCGCGCGGGATCTCGGCCAGCATCGACACCCTGTTCGCCAACTCCCCCGACGAGACCAAGACCCAGCCCGAGAAGGAGTTCGCCATCGGCTTCGCGAAGCAGATCGGCGACATCGGAGCGCTCGTGACCCGCATCCTGATCGCGGTGTTCTTCACCATCCTGATCCTGACCGGCAACACCATGGCCCAGTCGATCCGCGAGCGCATCCCCGAGCTGGCGATCTTGAAGACCCTCGGCTTCTCCGACGGCAAGGTCACCGCGCTGGTGCTCGCGGAGGCGATGCTGATGCTGGTGCTGGGCGGAGGCATCGGGATGGGCACCGCGGTGGCCGCGATGCCCGCGCTGAACGGCTCGACCGGCGGCCGCTTCCCCCCGCTCTTCGTCGGCGCCGAGACCTGGCTCCTCGCCGCCGCCCTGGCCGCCATCGTCGCCCTCATCATCGGCCTCCCCCCCGCCCTCAGAGCCAACCGCCTGAAGATCGTCGACGCCCTCTCGGGCCACTGAGTCATGGCAGAACCAAACGAGAAGCCACCGCCGGTGACGCGTACGGAGCGCATATCAACCGCCACGCGTCGAAACAGTGCGGTGGGGGGGCTTGGGGGAGGAGCGACGCCGCTCTCCCCCAATCAGAACAATGCCCTACCGCAAACGGCTGACGGCAAACCCGTCCATCCAAAGCGCGAGGCAAAGCCCGCGCCAAAGCTCGCGGGCCTGTCATGCGCACCCTGACCCAGGTCCTCGCCATCACCGCCATGAATCTCCGCAACCTCCCCCAGCGGGTCGGCACCTCGCTCGTGGTGGTGGTGGGCATCGCGGGCGTCGTGGGCGTGCTGGTCTCGGTGCTCGCGATGTCGGAGGGCTTCCGTCACACCCTGGCCAGCACCGGGCGGGCCGACCGCGTGATCATGCTGCGCGCCGGCTCGGACGCGGAGCTGTCCAGCGGGGTGGATCGCGACCAGGCCACCCTGCTCGCGTCCCTGCCCGGGGTGGCGCGCGACGAGGCGGGTCGTCCGCAGGCCTCCGCGGAGCTGGTGGTGATGGTGGACCTGCCCCGCAAGGGCGAGAGCAACCCCAACAACGTGCCGTTCCGCGGGGTGCAGCGGGCCGCCTTCACCATCCGCGACGAGGCGAGGCTGGTGGAGGGCCGCCGCTTCGAGCCCGGCGTCCGCGAGGTCATGGTGGGACGCAAGGCGGCCGGGCAGTTCGCGGGGCTCGCGGTGGGCTCCCGCATCGGCTTCCGCGACAGCGACTGGACGGTGGTGGGCATCTTCGAGAGCGGCGGCGACGTCCACGAGTCCGAGATCTGGGCCGACGCGGAGGTGGCGATGTCGGCGTTCCGGCGCACCGGCTACCAGTCGGTCACCGCGCGCCTGGCCGACGGCTCCGCCGCGGGCCTCGCCGCGTTCCGCGACGCGGTGGCCCGCGACCCCCGCTTCTCCATCACCGTGCTGCGCGAACCGGAGTACTACGCCAAGCAGGCCTCGGTGCTCTCCGGCCTCATCAACGTGCTCGGCTACACGGTGGCCGCGTTCATGGCGGTGGGGGCGACGTTCGGCGCGCTCAACTGCATGTACTCCGCGATCGCGAGCCGCCAGGTGGAGATCGCGACCCTGCGGGCCATCGGCTTCGGGGGCGCCCCGGTGGTGGTCTCGGTGGTGATCGAGGCGCTGCTCCTGTCCCTGGCCGGCGGCATGGTCGGCGGCGCGCTGGCCTACGTGTACTGCGACGGCGCCTCGCTCTCCACGCTCAACTTCAACACCTTCTCCCAGGTCGCGTTCGACTTCCGCGTCACCCCCGCCCTGCTCACCCGCGGCCTGGTGTGGGCCCTGGTGATCGGCGCGGTCGGCGGTCTGCCCCCCGCGGTCCGCGCGGCCCGCATCCCGGTCACCGAGGCCCTGCGCACGCTCTAGCCGCCGCCCCCGCGCGCGGGCGCCCCGTGGCTGGACGCCGGCCGGAATCGGGCCCACAATTAGGGTTGACAACCCTGGCTCATTAGGGTTACCTAACTACGCCTGCTAGCCAGCCCCGGTTGCACGACCCATGCGAGCCAGCCCGGGCATCTCATTCTCGGGAGGCATTCGCATGGGAGGCTGCAGCCGATCGTTCCGGAGACATATGGCGCGGGCCAGACGTCGCGGCCTCGTGCTCCATCGCACGCTGGGCCGGGTGGTCGGGTCCACCGTCGGCGTGAGCCTGGCGCTGGTGGCGGCAGAGGCGTGGGCGCAAACGCCGCCGGCCACGGACCAGAAGGAGAGCAAGGACGACGTCGCGCTGCCGGGGGTCGACGTCCGGGGCCAGCGCAACCAGTTCAAGATCGAGGAGCCGAGCCTCTACAAGCTCCCGGACCCCATCAAGGACACCCCGCAGTCCATCACGGTCATCCCGGAGCAGGTGCTGGAGGAGCGCGCGATGTTCACCCTGCGCGACGCGCTCCGCACCGTGCCCGGCATCAGCCTGGCCGCGGGCGAAGGCGGCGGGCGTCAGGGTGACAACCTCACGCTCCGCGGCTTCCCGGCCGGCAACGACATCTACATCGACGGGGTCCGCGACCTCGGCCAGTACGCCCGCGACACCTTCAACCTGGAGTCGGTCGAGGTGCTCAAGGGCCCCTCCTCCGTGCTGTTCGGCCGCGGCTCGACCGGCGGCATCATCAATCAGGTCAGCAAGACCCCCAAGCTCACCCCGTTCTACGAGATCAGCGGCACGGTGGGCAGCGGGCCCCAGGGACGCGCGACCCTCGACCTCAACCAGCCCTTCGGCGGCTCCGCTGCCCTGCGCCTGAACCTGATGGGCTTCAAGGGCGATACCCCCGGCCGCGACGAGGTCACGAGCGAGCGCTGGGGCGTGGCGCCGTCCTTCGCCATCGGGCTCGACGGCCCCACCCGCCTGATCGCCAGCTACTTCTATCAGGGCGACGACAACCTGCCCGACTACGGTCTGCCGTACCTGCGCGGCGGACCGGCCAAGGTCAACACCGAGAGCTTCTACGGCATCCCGAGCCGCGACTACGAGCACGACGACATCCACATCGGCACGCTCCGGCTCGAGCACGACTTCAACGAGAACCTGCGCTTCCGCAGCACGCTGCGCCTGGCCTTGATCGAGCGCGGCTCGCTCGTCTCCATCCCCGCCATCGTGGGCACCCCGGACAGCCTGCCGCTCTCCGCGATCCAGGTCTCCCGCACGGGCACCCAGCGCTCCCAGGTCGACACCAGCGTGCTGAACACCACCGAGCTGGTGGCCAAGTTCGACACGTGGCGCTTCAAGCACACCCTGGTCACCGGGTTCGATGCCTCGCGCGAGAACTCCGACATCCGCCGCTACACGTTCACCGGTGTGCCGACCACCGAGCTGCTCAACCCGAACCCGGACCCGGACCTCTCCGGAATGGGCCGGGTGAAGAACTTCGACGGTAGCTCGGGCGCCACCTCGGTGGGCGTCTATGCGGTCGACGAGATGGCCATCACCGAGCAGTGGAAGATCATGGGCGGGCTCCGCTATGACCTGTTCGACGCCCAGTTCCGCAACATGTTCCTCGGCCAGAAGCTCTCCCGCACCGACGAGGCCCTGAGTCCCCGCGCGGCGCTGGTATTCCTGCCCACCAAGTGGCAGACCTACTACTTCTCTTACGGCACCTCCTTCAACCCCTCCGCGGAGGCCCTGGTGCTCGCGCTCAACAACGCGGGCACCGAGCCCGAGAAGAACGAGACCTTCGAGCTGGGCGCCAAGTGGGACCTGTTCGACGGCGCGCTCGGCATCCGCACCGCGTTCTTCCGGACCTACAAGAACAACGCCCGCACCACCGACCCGGTGCTGGGAGTGCAGGTGACCAACGGCAAGCAGCGGGTGCAGGGCGCGGAGCTGGAGGTGGTGGGCCGCGTGTTGCCGGGCTGGAACGTGTGGCTGAGCTACGCCTACCTCGACTCCCGCATCCTGGAGTCGCCGGACATCCAGAACGGGGTGCCGATCGAGGGCAACCGAATCCAGAACGTGCCGGAGCACTCCGCGAGCCTGTGGACCACCTACGACATCACCCCGCGGTGGCAGGTCGGAGGCGGAGCGGTCTTCGTGGACAAGCGCTACGCCAACAACGACAACCTGAACGTGGTGCCCTCCTACGTGCGCGGCGACCTCACCGCCGCGTACCGGCCCATCACGCCGCTGGAGCTTCGGTTCAACGTGATCAACGTCGCCGACGAGCGGTACTTCGACGCGATCCATCCGGGCCACGTGATTCCCGGCAACGCGCGGACGTTCCTGCTCACCGGGACCTGGAGGTTCTAGCCGCGCGATGCTCCTGCACATCCCCCGGGTCCTGACCGAGTCGCAGATCGCGCGCGGCCGCCCTCTGCTCGAGCAAGCCAAGTGGGTGGACGGCCGCGCCACCGCCGGGCACCTGTCGGCCCGGGCCAAGCACAACCTGCAGGTCGCGGAAGGCACGCCGGAGGCGTGCGAGCTGGGCGAGGTGGTGGTGACCGCGCTCGAGCGCACGCCGCTCTTCATGTCCGCCGCGCTGCCCCTGCGGGTCTTCCCGCCGCTCTTCAACCGCTACGAGCCGGGTATGACGTTCGGCGCGCACGTGGACAACGCCATCCGGCAGGTGGCGGGCAGCCCGCTCCGCGTGCGCGCCGACCTGTCGGCGACGCTGTTCCTGAGCGCGCCCGAGGAGTACGACGGCGGCGACCTGGTGGTCGACGACACCTACGGCGCCCACTCGGTGAAGCTGCCCGCGGGTGACCTGATCCTGTACCCGGCCACCAGCCTGCACCGGGTGCAGCCGGTGACCCGCGGCGTCCGGCTCGCCTCCATCTTCTGGGTCCAGAGCATGGTGCGCGACGACGGCGAGCGCGGCCTGCTCTTCGACCTCGACATGGCCATCGGCCAGGTCAGCGAGGCGCAGCCGGACCACCCCGGAGTCGTCGCGCTCACCAGCTGCTACCACAACCTCCTGCGCCGCTGGGCCGACGCCTGAGGCGATCGACGAGGAGACTCCACCGGAGGAGATGTCGATGATGACCGACGCCCGACTCATCGGCTGGCCGATCTGGGTCTCGGTCGGCCTCCACGTGGCCGGCCTCGCCACCGCGGGCACGGTGGTGTCGGTGGCACACCACGAGGCGGCGCGCGTGCTGGTGCCGGTCGAGGTGGTGCGCGTCGAGCCTCCCCCGCCCCCGCCCGCTCCGCCCCAGCTACGCATGCCGCGGCCGGTGGCCAAGCCGACGCCGGTGGCGCCGGCGGCGCCGACCCAGAACCAGACCTTGATGGACGATCCCAGCCCGCGCTTCGCTCCCACGCCGCAGACCTCCACCGCCTCGCCGTACCGGCGGTACATGGCCTCCTCCGAGGCGCCCGCCGGTTTGGCCGTCCCCGGTCCCGCCGGCGCGGGCGGCCTGCTCCTGCCCTCGCCCACGATCCCGGGAGCGCCGAGTGGCGGCTCCCGCGGAGGCACCAGCGTGGCCCGCGGCAGCGGTGACGGCGCCACGTCGTTCGCCCGCCCGCTGGGCGGGTACCAGACCACCCCCCACTACCCGGAGGCCGCCCGGCGCGAAGGCGTCGAGGGCACGGTCACCCTCCGGTTCGAGGTACTCGCGAGCGGAAAGGTCGGCACCGTGCAGGTGCAGAGCTCCGCGGGGCGCGCCGACATGGATCGCGCTGCGGTCGAGGCGGTCCGGACCTGGCTTTTCGAGCCCGCTCGCCGAGGAAAGGAGGCAGTCGCGGTATGGGTCACCTTGCCGGTACGCTTCGAGCTGAACACCCGCTGAGCCGCCGCCGGATTCCAGGCGGCCATCACTGGACCGCGGTCGGCCTCGCGTTCTGCGCCATCGCCACCGTCGGCACCGCGTCGGCGCAGGGCATCTGGGAGGATCCCGCGTTCTCCCTCTACCGCCAGGCCGTCGAGGCCATGGACAAGAAGGACTACGCCCGCGCCTCCGAGCTGAGCGGGCAGGCCATCGCCCAGCAGCCGACGCACGTGCTGGCCTACTACCTGCGCGGCCAGGCCGCGATGTTCCAGTCGCGCTGGGACGACGCGGCCGCCGCCTTCGGCAAGGTGGTCGAGCTCTACCCCGGCTCGTTCGCCGGCCACCGCGACCTGGGCGGCGCGCTCGAGCAGCTCAACCGCGTTGACGACGCGGCCCGCGAGTACGAGGCCGCCATCGCCCTGCGCGACCAGGACGATCTGCGGGTGCGCCTGGCGTTCATGCTGATCAAGGCCAACCAGCAGCCGCGAGCGCTGACCCAGCTGCAGAAGCTGGCCGAGCGGGACACCAAGGCGCCCGAGGTGTGGAGCACGCTGGCCCGCATGTCCTACGAGAAGAACGACCTGCCCGGAGCGGAGAAGAACTTCGCCCGCGCGGCGAGCCTGCGCGACGACGGACGCACCTGGTTCAACCTGGGGGTGGTGCGCACGCGGATGAACGACCTGCCCGGCGCGCTGCAGGCCTTCGAGAAAGCGTCCCAGCACAGCGAGACGAAGGACCCGGCCCAGAAGGAGATGTCCAAGGTGCGTGAGGCCATGAAGCAGCCGACCACCGGCGCGGCGCCCGACAAGGCGATGCCGGGCAGCACGCCGGGGCAGCCGGTTCCGAGTCGCCGCTACTAGCGCCACCGTGCCGGGGCGCTCGGTCGTCTTCTGGCTGCACCTGGCGGTCGGGTGGACCGGGCTCGCGCTGGCGTGGCGGCGCTCCCGGAGCTGGCGCCGGCGGGCCGGCGCGACGGCCGACCTCTCGCCGCTCGGCCGACCCGGCCAAGAAGTGTCAACCGACTGACACGCTCCGCTCATCCGTGAGGGCGGCCTACAACCCTCCCGCCGTTGCAGATCAAGCGCTTAGGCCATCCTGTCACTGGCAATGCGCTTGCAGCCTCGTTGCGCTGGCCCGGGCACGGTCCCGGGTCTCACAACGAGGAGGCTTCACATGGGCGTCACCGTCGCAAGCCAGCTGGAGCGGCTAGCCCGCTTCGTCCCGGGCGTGGCCGGCTACCAGGATCGCGAGAACGCGCGCGCCACCGACAAGGAGCTGCGCATGCGCCTGGTCCAAGAGCTGCGCCGGCTCGTGCAGGTCCTGGACGACCACAAGGCGCGCCTCGCCGAGGCGCGCGACTTCTCGGCCCTGCCGCGTCTGGATCGGCTCGCGGGCCGGCTGGAGCGCATGGGTCGGACCGTCGAGTTCGCGAGCCGCGGGTACACCGGCCTCTTCGATCTCCACGCGGTCGACGTCGAGGTCCTGGATCAGCTCTACGCCTTCGACCTCGGCCTCTTCGAGGCCCTCAGCGTGGTGCGGGCCCGCGTGGAGGCGGTGCGGGCCGCCGACCCGACCGGGCTCGTCGCGGCAGCGATCCACATGGGCGAGGCCCTGGACGACGTCGAGCAGCTCTGGGACCAGCGGCAGCGCATCGTCGACGCGGGCTAGGGAGGACACGCCATGGCGCCGATCATGATGGAAGTCATCGAGTGGTTCGACCAGAGCGGCACCGGGATCGTCCACCGCTACCCGGAAGAGGGCTCGGGCGACATCAAGATGGGCGCGCAGCTCATCGTGCGCGAGAACCAGGCCGCGGTGTTCTTCCGCGACGGTCAAGGGCTCGACGTCTTCGGGCCCGGGCGCCACACCCTCTCCACCCAGAACCTCCCGATCCTGACCCGGCTCCTCTCCCTGCCGTGGGGCTTCACCAGCCCCTTCCGGGCCGAGGTCTACTTCGTGAACCTTAAGGTGTTCACCAACATGCGCTGGGGCACGCGCGATCCGGTGGCCTTCAAGGACACCCAGCTCGGCCTGATCCGCCTGCGCGCCTTCGGCAACTTCACGATGCGGGTCACCCAGCCCCTGCTGTTCGTGAACAGCCTGGTGGGCACCCAGGGCTCCTACGCGACCGACCAGATCGAGGACTACCTGCGCGACGTGATCGTGGCGCGCCTCAACGACTTCCTCGGCGAGCACGTGCAGAGCCTGATGGAGCTGCCCGCGCACTACGACGAGATGGCGGTCGCGCTCAAGACCCGCCTGGTGGACGAGTTCCGCAAGTACGGCACCGAGCTCGTCGACTTCTACATCAACCGGATCACGCCGCCCGAGGACGTGGAGCGGATGATCGACGAGCGGTCCGGCATGGGCGCGGTCGGCGACCTCGATCGGTTCCTGAAGTTCAAGGCCGCCAAGGCCATGGGCGACGCGGCCCAGGGTGGGGCCGGCGGGCTCGGCAACGGGGCGGCGGCCGGCGTGGGAGTGGGCGTGGGCGCGGGGCTCGGCATGATGATGCCGGGGATGCTCGCCAAGAGCCTGGGGACCGAGACCCCGGCGGCCGTGAACGCGGTCATCACCTGCCCGGGCTGCCAGTCCGCGGTGGCCGCGGACAGCCGCTTCTGCTCGCGCTGCGGCCGGCAGCTCGCCGCGACCGCGCGGTGCTCGCGATGCCAGGCCGAGCTGCCGAGCGGCGCGCGCTTCTGCGCCGCGTGCGGGCAGGCCGTTCCCCGCACCTGACCCCGCGGCTGGCATGAGCCAGCTCGTCGTCTCGACGGAGTGCCCCACCTGTAGCGGCCCCCTCGACTTCTCCGAGGGGTCGAACGCTATCCGCTGCCCGAGCTGCGGATCCCGCCTCCTGGTCACCGGCCGCAAGCAGGTGCTGAGCTACTGGGTGAAGCCGAAGATCCGGGCCGACGTGGCTGGCGCGGCCGCGCGCACCGGCCGGCTCGAGGCGCGGGTGGCCCGCACCCAGCTCTACTTCGTGCCCTTCTACCGTCTCACCGGTCACGACTTCCAGTGGCAGGACGTCCCGCCGCGACCGGCGCCCGACGACGGTGCGTTCCCGTCGATGGTGCTGGGCGGCGGGGACCGCGCGGTCGATCGGCCCGAGATCGAGATCCCGATCGGCTCGATGCTGGGCTGGGGCGCGGATCTGCTGCTGGGGCGCAAGGCGGGCGACGTGGTGCGCGACCTGCTCGGCGGGCCACCCAGGCCGGAGATTCCCCTCGTCCAGCGCGTCGCGCTGCTGGCCCCATCCCGGCCCGCCACCACCGCCAGCGGCGAGGCCGCCGTCCAGTTCCTCGAACGCTACGTGGAGAAGAGCTTCCCCGCGGCCGACGTTCCCGGGCTCGGCCTCCACTCCCTCGGCGTGCGCACCCAGGCGTTGCACGTGTCGCTGTTCCAGCCGGAAGCGCTCGCCACGCTGGGCATCATCGTCCCGGCCCGGCTCGACCTCGGCGCCGCGATGACCCAGGGCCTGTCGGCGAGCGGTTTCGAGCACGTGATGTACCGTCAGGTGCTCGGCCGCGTGCTCTCGCTCATCTACTTCCCGCTCTGGGTCGTGGAGCTCACCCAGGGGAGCGAGCGGTGGCTCTCGGTGGTGGACGCGGTCGCGGAGAGCGTGGTGCAGCCGCGTGCGCCCCTCGCCCTCGCCGACGCGCTCGCGCCGGGCACGCCCGAGCCCCCCGGCACCGTGGGCCTGCGGCCGCTGGTGTGCCCGAACTGCGGCCGCGACCTGCCGGTCGAGCCGGACGACGTGATCTTTCTCTGCGGCACCTGCGGTCGCGCCTGGCAGATCCACGGCGCGGAGCTGAGCGAGACCCCCCACGAGATCGCCCGCGTCGTGGGCGGGAGCGCGGCGTCGCGCCCGGACGACGCCCTCTACCTGCCGTTCTGGCGGCTCGAGCCGGCCGCGCCGCCCGCCGACGGCCCCGCGTGGGTGCCCGCGTTCCGCTACCGCCGGCTCAAGGCGCTGCAGGACCTGACCACCCGCTTCTCGGCCAGGCCACCGACCTACGAGCCATGGACCGGGGAGCGTCCGGCGGCCCAGGGCTGCTTCTACGACGTGGAGGACGCGGTACTGCTGGCCCGCTTCACCGCCGCCGGTCGCCGGCGGACGCCGGACGCGGTGAAGGCCGCGGCCAGGGACGAGCCCACCTATCAGGGCGC
>Ga0079222_10000308_pt1 | contig 10880 bp, 8 predicted proteins | sample GAPlitter_FD_75070 | JGI IMG/M metagenome (GOLD analysis project Ga0079222, IMG submission 75070) | Agricultural soil microbial communities from Georgia to study Nitrogen management - GA Plitter | ecosystem: Environmental > Terrestrial > Soil > Agricultural land | place: USA: Georgia | collected...
TCCTTTGCCTCCATGACGGCGGACATCGCGCCCTGAACGCTGATCGCACCCCCACGCTCGCCGCCCTCGAGTACTGCCTCCCCCGCTGGCGTGACCTGGGTCTCCAATTTGTTACAATTACAGAAGCGGTGCATACACCCGCTCTGTGACTATGGACAACCGCACTTTTTACACCGAACGCGAGGAAAACAAGCAGCAGAAACTCGTTTGCCCGAGCTGCCGCAATGAGTTCACTGCTTCGGTGCGCTGGAAAGTCTGTACCAAGAAGAGGGAACTGCCACGAGGCGCCAGCTCCGAAGATCGCGCGAAATTTGCCAAGGCCGCTTCTTACATGGTGCGTCTGGATGACTTGGTCGCGTGCCACAAGTGCCGTAAGCGTATCGAGCTTACCGGCCAGTCCACGGTGCTGATCAGCGATGCGCTCGGCGATCGCAACGCCGACCCGGAGAATTTCGGCAACCGTTAGCGCCGGCCCGCGGCTCCTCCGCTATACTCCAGACATCCGCCGTGTGTATCCTCGCATCACACGGGCAGAACGGAGGATGCCATGCCACACCTCAAGCTCCTCGGAAATCCAGGTGAAAAGTTGCTGGCTCTCGTGGCGGCGTTCCTGCTCTCTGCGTTCGCTGTCGCTGCTCAGGAGCCTTCGGGCCCCCAAGCATCTCCTCCGCCTCCTGTCGCACGCCCTCAGGTGCCTGCGCAGCACGCTGGTTCCGGAGAAAAAATCACCGTTCCCGCCGGTACCCGCCTCGCCGTCGTTTTGGAAAACGGTCTCTCCACACGCAGCGCCAAAGCGGGCGACTCGCTCTACTTTCACACTGCGTTTCCAGTCACCGAAAACAATCGGGTGATCATTCCCGTTGGATCTTATCTTCGCGGTTCCCTGCTCGAGAGCAAACGTCCCGGCCGCATCAAGGGCAAGGGAGAATTTCGCCTTCGTCTCGAGACTTTGATTCTTCCGAACGGCTACACCGTCGATCTGCTAGCCGCACCTCGCAGCGCCGACACCGGCGGCAAGGAGACCACCGATCAGGAAGGCAAAGTCACCGGCCCCGGAGGAAGCGGTAAGGATGCCGGCACCGTCGCCACCACCACAGTTACGGGCGCGGGCATCGGTGCGATTGCCGGCCGCGGCAAAGGCGCAGGCATCGGCGCCGGAATCGGCGGCCTCGTCGGCCTCGGCGCTATCCTCCTCACGCGCGGCCCCGAAGCCGAACTTCCTCGCGGCACCACCATGGACATCGTCCTCGAGCGCGAACTCCGCCTCGACTCCAACATGGTTCCGTTCACCACCACCGGCACAGCCATGCCCATCACGCCGCCTCCGGCGCCTCAACAGTAGCCGCCATTCGCGCCTCATTTAATATTCAACAAGCCGTCGCCGTGTTCTTCGCCGCGTCCACAAAGCGCATCGGACTGAATCTTCCGAGGTCCGCCGCCACACGCTTCTTCATCACCCACTCGCGAATCAATCTGGCTGTCACCGGCGTCAGCAGCACTCCGCTCCGGAAATGCCCCGTCGCGAACAGCAAGCCCTCCGTTTCCCCCGGTCCCAGAATCGGCAAGTGGTCCGGAGTATCCGGCCGCAGCCCCGCCCACGTTTCTTCGATCCGCGCTCCGGCCAGTCCCGGAACAAGCGCAATTGCCGCCGCCAGCAGCTTCTGTACGCCGCCTGCCGTAACATTCTTCTCGAATCCCACATACTCGACCGTCGCCCCTGCCAGGATCCGCCCGTCATTTCGCGGCACAAGGTAAATTTCGTCGGCCCACAACACCCTTTCCATCTCCACGTCTTCGCACCGCAGCGAAATCATCTGGCCCTTCGCGGGACGCACCGGTGCATACTGCGAAACGCCTGCGATCTTCCCGGAAAAACATCCCGCCGCGATAATCGTCTCTCCCGCGGAGATTTCTTCGCCGCCCGCCTTCACGCCGACGCATCGTCCTGCTTCCACTCGGACGCCGTCGACGTTCTTGTCGCGAACGATCTCCACTCCCTTCCTCCGCGCTGCTTCCTGCACCGCTTCCGTCAGCGCTCGATTGTCCACCGACGCTTCGTCCGGCCGCAGGACTCCGGCTTCGATCTCCTCGCTCAACGCCGGCTCCAGTTCCCGGGCTTCCGCCGCGCTCAACGGCTCTGCCGCCAGTCCCAGTCCACGATGCAGCGCCACAACAGTGTTCAGTTGCTCTCGCGCTCGTGCCGAATCAATAGCGTTCAGCGTCCCCTTCGCTCTGTAGCCTGTTACCATTCCGGAGATTTCCTCGACTCGCTCGATAAACTCCGGGTACAGCCTCATGCTCGCTTTTCCCAGCGGCGCCAGCGGAATCATCGAGGAATTCTCCGGCGCCGGAGACAGAATGCCGGCGCTGGCCCACGACGCTTCCCTGCCCGGCTCTTGCCGGTCAAAAAGCCCCACGCGTAGTCCTGCTTCCGCAAGCTCCAGGGCGATCGAGCTGCCGATCAGCCCCGCGCCCGCAATTACTGCGTCATACGAATGCATGTGACTATTTTAGCGCGGCCCGCTCCGCCGCGCTCTCCAGGGCGAACCGGTTCCGCCTAAAGGGTCCCCGCAAGCTCCTGTGACAGGACCTGCGCCTTCTGCGCCAGATTCCGCGCTCGCGTCCAATCTCCTTCCTTTGCCGCCTGGCGCGCTTCGTCCGCGAAGCCGGTGATCTTTGAAACCAGGTCCGCTTGCACGCTGTCCAGTCGCCGTGCCTTTGCCGCTTGCAGATTGCGCTGCGCAACACTCAGGCTTTCGTTGGTCTGCTGTTTGGCCAACTCCAGCTCTTGGGGAGCCAGCTCCGGCGCCAGCGCGGGCGTTTTTGCGGGGTCCGCGTCGCCTTCCCCCTTGGTGGGTTCCACCCGCGGCTTGACAGGTCCCGCTCGCCGCATCGCCAGTTCCGACGGCGGCGCCGGCATCTCCATTCTTAAGTCCGGTGCCGCGCCTCCGCCGTCTCCTCCGCGCGCCACCTGGGATTCCGCCGCCAGCGGACGCACCTGCACAGCCGTAGCCCACGGTATGGCCGTGCCTCTTTTCTCCGCGCACCCCGCCAGCAACATCGCGCCCGCGCCGAACGCCACGGAAATTGCTGCTGTCTTCAGCACTCCATTTTCTCCGTTGCAGCGTTGGCGCGCTTCATGGCTAGGCCGCCAGCGGCAATTCGATCCGGAACGTCGTCCCCCGCCCTACCTCCGACGTGAAATCGATCGAACCGTTCAGCAGTTGCACGATCCGGAACGTACTCGCCAACCCGATGCCGCTGCCGCCCGGCCGCGTGCTGAAAAACAACTGGAACACTTTCTGCCGGTTCTCCAGTGGAATTCCTACTCCCGTATCCGCGACCGTGATCTCCGCTGCGTCTCCGCGCCGGCTCAATCCGATTCTCAATTGTCCCCCGCCGGGCATCGCGTCCGCCGCATTCAGCACCAGGTTAAGCACCGCTTGCTTCAGCAAATCACGGTCCGCAAACACTTCCGGCACGTCTCCCGCGAGATTCTGTGACACCTCGACCCGCGCCTTCTGCAGTTGCGGCAGCGCGATTCCCATCACCTCGCGAAGCAGCGTGGCCAGGTTCGTCGCCTCCAGCCGCACTTCCATCGGCCGCGAAAAATCCAGAAATCTCTTCACTACCGCGTCCAGCCGGTCGATTTCTTTGTCCAGTACCTTCACCGCCTGCGCCGCCCCGGAATCGCCGTCCTGCGGCAGCGCTTCCTTCAAATTCTCCAGCCACAGCCGCATCGAGTTCAGCGGATTCTTCACTTCATGCGCCACTCCCGCCGTGATCCGCCCCACCGCCGCCAGCCGCTCGCTCACCTGCAGTTGCGTGCTGATGCTCTCCAGCGAATCGAGGTCCCGCAGCGTTACCAGCGCTCCCATCCGCTCGCCGTCTTCCTGGATCGCTTGCACGCTTACTCCCACCCGCCTGGTTCCTCCCGCTGTCTCCAATACTGTTTCCGCCGCCGTTTCGCTCAACTCCTCCCCGTTCAGATGAAGCGCCTCACGAAGAGGGTGCCCCGCCGGAAAGATTTCCGTCAGCCGCCGCCCCATAAAATGTCCCGCCGGCGCTCCCAGGTATTTTTCCGCCGCCGGGCTCACCATGACCGCCCGCGAATCCCTCGTAAACAGCAGCAGCCCGTCTTCCAGCCCCGCCATTACCGAATTCAGATTCTCCCGCAGCGTGCTGAAGATCTCGTGCACGCCCCGCAGTTTCTTGCCCACTTCCGAAATCTTTTCGCTGACCTCTACGAATTCGTCTCCTTTGCTCGAAAACGGCCCCGGCTGTGCCGCCGGAGCGTCATACTGCCCTGCCGAAATCCGGTCCAGCTGGTCCGCGATGTCCCGCAGCGGCGCCAGCGTCGTCCCGATGACCACCATCGCAAATCCCGTCGAAATCAGGATCGCCACCAGCACGATCATTGCGGATTCTCTTAGAATCGGCGCGATCTTGCTCCTCAGAAGCGAGGACGACACGCTCACCCGCACTTCTCCGAACGGCTCTCCTCCCATATTGAACGGAGAATCCAGCTCGTAAATCTTTGGCGGGCCATACAGCAGCGCCAGCTGCTTCACGAAATTTTTCTGAATCAGTTGCGAGATCGGAATATGCCGCGATTCGAAATTCCCCGGTTGCGTCTTGTCCGTCGAAACCAGCACCAACCCGTCTTTGTCGGTGATCGATACTTCGTAAATATAGGAAGCTCCTTTCGCCGCGTCCAATTGCGATTGCAGCCTTTCGCTCGCCTCGAACGATTGCCGCACGTACTCATGCACGTCGCGCGCATCGCTCGAAGCCGGCACCTCTCCCCGCGCCCGCGCGTCGGAAATCGCTTGTTGTGCCTGCTGGAATACCTGCTGCGCAAGCTCGCTCGCGCGCTGGTTCGCCTCGCTCAGGTCCTGGTCCATCAACCGCACCAGGAATACCAGCGACAGCATCGCCGAGACCAGAAAGATCAGCCCCGTCGTGATTAAAGTAAGTTTTGTACGCAGCCGCAGCTGCATCGCAAATTCCTACTCCGCGTCCTCGTGCGTGCTTCCGTATTCTTTCAGCTTGTTGTGAAGAGTTTTCAGGCTGATCCCCAGCAGGTCCGCCGCGCGCGTCTTGTTGTTCCCCGTCGCGTTCAGCGTCTGCAGAATCAGTTCTCGCTCCATCGCGTCCACCGTCGTCCCGATGGGAAACCGGATTCCCCCTAGGTCGCTCGGCCCTTTCGCCGACGTTTTCCCGAATTCTCCGGGAAGGCACGCCCGCGTAATCAAATCTTTTTCGCACATGATCGCGGAACGCTCCAGCACGTTCCTCAGCTCGCGGATGTTTCCCGGCCAGGTATGGCTCATGAAAACGTCCATAACCTCCGCGCCGATCCCCTTCACGTTTTTCCCGTGCTTTGCGTTGATGTCCCGCAGGATATGTTCCACCAGCAGACTGATGTCCTCTTTATGCTCCCGCAGCGGCGGCAGATTGATGTGAAATACGTTCAACCGGAAATACAAGTCCTGCCGCATTTGCCCGCTGCCCACCGCCTGCTCCGGATCTTTGTTCGTCGCCGCCAGCACTCGCACATCCACCGGCGTTTCCGTTTTGCTTCCCAGCCTCCGCACCTTACGGTCTTCCAGTACGCGCAGTAGCTTCGCCTGCGTCGGCGCCGGCATCTCCCCGATTTCATCCAGCAGCAGCGTCCCTCCGTCCGCCAATTCGAAACATCCGATGCGTCGCTCCGCCGCTCCCGTGAACGCTCCCCGCTCGTGCCCGAAAATTTCGCTCTCCATCAGGCTTTCCGGAATCGCCGAACAATTAATCGCCACGAACGGCCCGCCCGCGCGCGGCGACAGCTTGTGAATCGTTCTCGCCACGATTTCCTTGCCCGAACCCGTCTCTCCCGTAATCAGCACCGAAGCCGAACTCGGCGCCGCCATCTCTACGATTCGCATCACTTCCTGCATCGGCTTCGATCCGCCTACCAGGTCCCCCAGCCTTCCGGCTTCCCGCAATTGTCTCTGCAGCACCGCCAGTTGCCGCGCGTCCCGCGCCTTGCTCAACGCGCGATCCAGCAGCGCTCTCAGCACTGGCGCCTTCAACGGCTTCTCGATGTACCAGAACGCCCCCGCCTCGATCGCAGACACCGCGCGTTCTTCGCTTCCCTTCCCCGTGATAATGATTGCCGGTACATCCGTCAAATCCGCGCCGAGTTGGCTCAGCAAATCCAAGCCGTTCATCCCCGGCAGCTCCACGTCCGCGATCAGCGAGTCCGGCTGGTACGAGGCAAATCTCGCCAGCGCTTCCTCCGCCGAACCCACGCCCAGTACGTCGCAGCCCCAGCGCTGCAGCAGTTGCTCGTACCCCTTGCGCGCGTTTTCTTCGTCTTCCACGATCAGCACGCGATCTTTGCGTTCTCCGGTTTCCACCGCACGCACCGCGGACTTCTTGTCGTCAGCCATCCGGCTCAACCTTTCCCGGGACTCCCCTGTATTTTCGCAGATTTACCGCCAGGCTGGACACTTTGAATCTAGCAGCGCCGCACGCGCTTGCCAAGCATTCTCGTCGGCGCGACTCTGAAAAAAATCGCGGCGCGACTCGCATCGCGCCGCTGCCGTCATTGGCCGCTCGAATCTTCTCGCGGAACGCCCCTGTGCCGTCGCTTCTCTTCTAGAGTTGCGCTCTCATTCCTTCGCCAGGTACAGCGGCCGTCCCAATTCCAGCTCCAATTTTGCCCCTTTCGGCAAATTCAGCTCGTGTCCGCGCCCCGACTCCATCAGATACGCCTCGAGCGCGCCCACCGCCGCTCCCTCCGCCGCTTGCTTCGCGTCTTTGTGCTGGACGCCGTGCACCGCTCCCATCGCCGCACCGGCCGCCGCCGCTTCGCCCGCCGCTTTTTGCGTGCTTTTCCTTCCCTCGATGACTCCTTCCTCGCTCGGCCCCGATTTCACGCTGTGGTCTCCCGGCACGCTCACCACGTCCGCAACGATCGGCAGCGTCCCGAATTTCGTCCGTATTTCATCGAACGTCAGCCAGATCTTCGCCCGGCCCGCCACTCCCGCCGGTTCCACCCGGCTCACGTGCCCGCGAATCTCCGCCCCCGCCGGCAGGTAAATTCCGCTTCCCGCCTCCAACGGTTCGAGAGTCCTCACCTTGAATCGCCGGTTCTCCTTTGTATCCGCCGAACTCAACCCGCCTTCCAGCTTCACCAGCACACGCGTTCCGGGCGCCACCGCGTAAGTCTCCAGCGGCAGTCCGTGCCTCTGCCCGTCCGCGGCGCGTTCCTGTCCCAAGACTCCTGCCACCATAGCCAGCGCCCCGCCTAGCAGGCACGCAAAACGCATCGCGTTCCGTTTCATCGCCGTCTCCTCCCGCTCCATCCCGCACCGCCGATGTGCAGGAGAAGCGCCAGCACCGCAACTTTCTTGCACTTCTAAGTTCCCTCGTCTCAGTGACTTCTGGGAGCACCGCCCGTGGCTCCCTCCGTGCCTCATCCTCCCGCAAGTTTTTTCTTGCAACCCCGCCATCCCCGCCCGCCACTTGCGCTCGGCTATCTCCCTGCGTTGACTTGCCTTTTCTCGACACCTAAGATGAGCCCCAATGCCCGATCCCCACTCCCTCGTCGGCCAAACCGTCTCGCACTATCGCATTCTCGAAGTGCTGGGCGGCGGCGGCATGGGCGTCGTCTACAAAGCCGAAGACACCCGCCTCCACCGCTTCGTCGCCCTCAAATTCCTTCCTCACAACGTCGCCGACGATCCACAGGCCCTCGGCCGTTTTCGCCGCGAAGCGCAGGCTGCCTCCGCCCTCAACCATCCGAATATCTGCACCCTCTATGACATCGGTGACGACGCCGGCCGCGCCTTTATCGCCATGGAATTTCTCGACGGAGAAACCCTTCGCCACGCCATTCCCGGCCATCCCTTGGACCTCGAAAATCTTCTCGACTCTTGCATCCAGATCGCCGATGCCCTCGATGCCGCTCATGCCCAGGGAATCATTCATCGCGATATCAAGCCCGCGAACATCTTCGTCACTCGCCGCGGCCACGTCAAAATCATGGACTTCGGCCTCGCCAAACTAGCGCCCGCCAAAGTCGCAGGCAGCGGAACCGGCGCCACCGCCACTCTCGTTACCGCCGAAGTCGATTCCGAACATCTCACCAGCCCCGGCAGCGCCATGGGCACTGTCGCCTACATGTCCCCGGAACAGGTGCTTGGCAAGCCTCTCGATCCTCGCACCGACCTCTTCTCTTTCGGCGTTCTTCTCTACGAACTCGCCACCGGCCATCTCCCTTTCAAGGGCGATAGCTCCGGTGCCATCTTCGACGAAATTCTCCACAAACAGCCGGTCCCTCCCGTGCGTCTGAATCCTTCCATCCCCCTCGAACTCGATCAGGTCATTTTGAAAGCCCTCGAGAAAGATCGCGCCCTCCGTTACCAAAGCTCCGCGGAAATTCGCGCCGACCTCAAACGCCTCAAACGCGATTCCACTTCCGGGCGTCTCACTCCCGCCAGCGGCTCCCACGTTTACGGCTCATCGTCCGGCTCCGCCGCTGTGCCCGCTGTTCCTTCCAGCGCCTCCGCTCCGCGAAGCCGGACTCTCAAGTTCGCCGCCTACGCCGCTGTCGTTCTTGCTCTTGCGCTCCTGTCCTTCGCGGCCTATCGCTTGTGGATTCGTCCCCGCGGCCTCGATCTTCAGAACATGCGCATCGCCAAGCTCACCGACAGCGGCAAGGTCGGCAACGTCGCCATCTCTCCCGACGGCCGCTACATCGTTTATTCCCTTGTTGACGGCGAACAGCAGAGCCTTTGGGTTCGCAACGTCGCTTCGAAAAGCGACGTTCAGGTCCTCTCTCCCGAAGCTGTCAATTTCGTCGGGCTCACGTTTTCTCCCGACGGCAACTACGTGTATTTTGTTCGCTCCGATAAAAACATCAGCGCCTACCGCTATCTTTTCGTCATGCCCGTCCTCGGCGGAACACCGCGCCAATTGCTGCCCGATATAGACAGCCCCATCAGCTTCTCTCCCGACGGCTCGAAGTTCGCCTTCATGCGCGGCCAGCTCAATTCCAGTGCCATCGACATTCGCGTCGCCAACATCGACGGCACCGCCGATCACGTCTTGGCTACTCTTCCCGCGGTCGGTTACTTCATCTACGGCGCCGCCTGGTCGCCCGACGGCAAGACCATCGCCGCCTCCACTCTCAAGACCGGCTCGGAAACTCGCTGGGTCCTCACCCTCATCGATTCTGCGAACGGCACTACGAGGGAGTTGCTTTCGAACGCCGATTACATCGCCCGCCCCGCGTGGCTCCCCAACGGAAATTCCCTTGTCGTCCCGATCTCCGTTCCCCGTGAACGCCGCACTCAGCTCTGGCTCGTCTCCCGCTCTTCCGGCGAGCGCCGCCGCATCACCAACGACCTCTCCAACTACGGCACCAACATCGAACTCACCCAGGACGGCCGCATGCTCGTCGCTCGCGAAAGCAAGCAGGACTCTCACATCTGGGTTGTCCCCCAGGGCAAGTCCTCTCTTGCCAGGCAAATCACCTTTGGCGAAACCCCCGAAGAAGCCGTTGCCGCCGGCCCCGCCGGCAAAATCCTCGTCCGCAGCGGCGACTCCGAAATCGTCCTCATGAACGCCGATGGCTCCCAGCGCGCTGCCCTCCGGCCTGAAATTCGCAACTATATCGGCTTCTCCACCTGCGCCGATTCCAGGATCGTTTTCGATCACGACACCGGAAACATGATCGAACTCTGGCGCACCGGCGCCGACGGTTCGAATCCCGCAAGGCTCGCCGAAAATGTCGGGGGCTCCGATTGCTCGCCCGATGGCTCCTGGGTTCTTTATAACTCCGGCACCAAGCTCTTTCGTATTCCTCTTTCCGGAGGCAGTCCCCAACAGATTCTCGACCTCGTTCGCACCGCGCCCTGGGCCGTTGTTTCTCCGGATGGAAAATGGGTTGCTTACCGCTACATGGAAGGCAGCCCCGTTGCCGTGCCCAGAGTCGGCGTCATTCCCGCTTCAGGCGGCTCGACCGCTCACGTCCTCGATATTCCCAGCGGCTCCGAAGGCCTGCACTGGTCCCCCGATGGCAAGGGCGTTCAATTTGTTCTCACGCGCAATGGTGCAGGAAATGTCTGGGAGCAGCCGCTCGCGGGCGGCTCGCTCCGCCAGGTTACCGATTTTAGCTCCGGCCTCATTTTCGATTTCGCCTGGTCCCGCGATGGCAGCCAGTTGCTTCTCGCGCGCGGCAACGTAACCAGCGACGTCGTCCTCATCAGCAATCTGCGCTAGCTTCGCCCCATTCCGCGGACGCGGCACGTTGCGGCCTTTCTGCGCTGCTCGCTTTCACTTCTCTTCCACAAACTTGCGGATTCTCTTCAACACCCGGTCGTACATCGCCGCCGTCACTTTTCCTGTTTGCGTGTTCTGTTGGCTCGGATGATATACCCCAAAAAGCTTCGGCTGTCCTGCTCCCAGTTCCGCTTCCGCTCCGTGGCCAAACGGAAATTGCGCAAGCGAAACAATCTTGCTTCCCTTCTTCAGTATTCCCAGGTAGGTGTCCCACGCGATTTTTCCCAGCGCCAGCACCGCTTTCGGCTGCAGAATCTCCAGCTCTCTCTGAAAGTATCCGCAGCAATTCCGGATTTCTTCCGGCGTGGGCTTGTTCTCTGGAGGAGCGCAGCGCGCCGCCGCCGCGATATACACCCCTCTGAGCCGCAAGCCGTCGTCCCGCCGAATCGCTGACGCTTGGTTCGCGAATCCTGCCCGGTACAACGCCGCGTAAAGAAATTCTCCGGAGCGGTCCCCCGTAAACATCCGCCCCGTGCGGTTTGCTCCGTGCGCCGCAGGAGCCAGTCCCACGATCAACAGCTTTGCCTCGGGATCGCCGAATCCCGGCA
>Ga0079222_10000310_pt1 | contig 10852 bp, 11 predicted proteins | sample GAPlitter_FD_75070 | JGI IMG/M metagenome (GOLD analysis project Ga0079222, IMG submission 75070) | Agricultural soil microbial communities from Georgia to study Nitrogen management - GA Plitter | ecosystem: Environmental > Terrestrial > Soil > Agricultural land | place: USA: Georgia...
GAAGGCATGGCCTTATACCGTGTCCCATCCCAGAAGAGAATGGCTTCGCCCAACCCGGTGCCTGCGGCAATGAGTGCGATTGCCTGCTTCTGCGCAGGCGGCGTGCCAGCGTTCAACGTGACCAATTCGTCGGGGCGGAGAAGCAAAATCCCATGTGCCATGGCTTCGAGATCGTTGAGCAACCGCACGTGAGGAATCTCGAAACGCTTGGCCAGCTCGGCGCCGTCGACGACCCACGGGAGATTTGTTGTGCGGGAATGGTTTTGAATTACGGGGCCGGCCACGCCGAAACAGGCGGCCTCGATCTTGGGCGCCTCCTCGGACTTGGGCTCCGTCGGTGGCTCCTGTCCCTCGTCCTTTTCCGTTTCGAGGTCTTCGATCAGAGTGGGAGGTTTTGGAGGAACGAGGAATTCCGCGAGCATTTCTTCGAGCGAGGCATAGTCGGCGCTGTGAAACGTTTCCAGCCGCAGATGCTCGACCCGTTCCGTCGTCCAGTCAAACAAGGCGAGATGGGTCTTCGTGCCCCCGATGTCTCCGGCAAGAATCATATCTGCCTCTTGTGAGTCTCTTCTCGATACCCGGCCAACTCGGCGGCAGCAGGACGATCCACCAGCCAAACGAGGCGGCCTCCCTCGGGCTTCACCAGCGCAGCCGGTAGCCGCCGGTCTGCATCATTGGTCGGCTCCAGAATGGTCTTAACGATCTCCGCCTTAGCCGCGCCTGTGACCAGAAACAGTATCACAGTCGCCCGGTTGATCACACCTAGGGTCAGCGTCAACCTAGTCTGTTGACCGGAAGGTGCGTGCCCCACCGTGACCCAACGTTGATGCTCTGTGACAGCGGCAGTCCCGGGGAAAAGCGAGGCGGTATGTCCGTCGTGGCCCAGCCCCAGCAAGATGAGATCCAGGCGTGGCCAGTCTCCTGGCGCAGATCCAACGGTTGCGCGAAGCTGCCGTTCATACTTGCGTGCTGCAAGGTCCGGATCGGAGACCTCCCCGCGCATACGATGGATATGGTCCGCACCGATGTCGAGCGGACGAAAGAGAGTTCGATTGGCCAGACCGAAGTTGCTGTCGGGATGATCCGGCGGTACACAGCGCTCGTCACTGAAGAAGAAGGTGGTATGCGACCAATCGAATCGATTGACGGACTGTGCATTGGCCAATCGACGGTACAGCCGTTCCGGCGTGGAGCCTCCAGATAGTGTGAGAAGAAAACGACCATGGTCCCGAATGGCTTGCCGACCAGCCTCGTGAACAATCGTGGCAGCTGCTGTAGCCCATTCCTCTTCATCCTGGGCGATGCGGATTTCCCTGCTACCAGCCATCTTATTTCTTGCGCGAAGGAGGACGCCTCTTGCTCGTGCCGGTCGCTCGGCGAACAGTGCGGGAAGGAGAGAGTGATCGTCTCAGGCTGTTGAGTGTAGCCACGGGACGCAGGCCCAATGAGATGACCAGTACATCCCGATGGTGAGCACGGAGTGCCTCGAAGTCACCCGCCGCTTGCGCTTGGGCGAGAGTCCCGAACGTTAATGCTTTGCCAGGAATGGGGACATCGGGATGCATCCGTTCTATCAATTGCAGGAAGACGTTGCGGCTCGGACCTCCTTTATGAAGCTGGCCGGTGGAGTGGAGATAGCGAGGACCGTAGCCCGCGGTGGTTGTCACGTGATAGACGGAAATGAGCGTCTTGCGAACCGAGCGAAGCGCTCGCTCGAGCTTGGCCGATGGCGTCGCAAACACGAGCATCGCCACGTAGGTTCCGGCACGACAGAGCCGTTTCAATTGGGTCGCTGTCTGAGCCGGGGTCACCGAGGTCTGTTTCGGCAACGAGCCGGTGGCCTGGAGCTGGCTTAAAACACGATTCGTGTTGTTCTTGCTCTCTTGAACATTCGGTTGGTCGAATGGATGGATGCCGAGCAGATGTCCCGCCACCGCAGTGGCATACTCCCAACGGAAGAACTCGCTGCCGAGATCGTAACTGTCACGCAGATTGAGCATCATGACTGGATGACCCAGCCGTATCAAGGAGGTCGTCTGTCGATCGAGTTGCTGATTGCGGTCGCCTGCGAGTCGCAGGTAAACAAAGAATCTGTCTTGTCCGTAAGCGGATGCGGGGGCGATCGGTTCCTCGGCGACGGGGATGAGCCCCTTCCCTTCCTTGCCCGTGCTCTCAGCGAGCAGCTGTTCAGCCCAGAGGCCGAAGCTCGTGATCGCCGGTGAGGCCATGATGCTGACCTTGTCCCGCCCTGCTTGAGCCAGCGCGGCCATCGTATTGCCGAGATCGGCGCCAGGATTCTGTTCGATCGGGGTCTGCAGGCGACAGCGTTGGGCCATTTCCGCGGCTCTCGCAAGCAATTTGCCGATGTCGATTCCCAGCAGCGAAGCCGGCACCAATCCAAAGTAAGAAAGCACGGAGTACCGTCCCCCAATGTCCGATGGATTCGTAAAGATCCGCCAGAACTGCCGCTCCGCCGCCAATTTTTCCAAGCTTGTTCCGGGATCGGTGATGGCAATGAACTGTTCTCCGACGTGATTGCCAGATCGTTTTTGTGTGAGCTCCCAGAAGTGAGCCAGCAGCGACATGACCTCGATCGTCCCGCCGGATTTGCTTGCGACAATGAAGAGCGTCTTGGCCGGGTCGATGGCCTTCGTCACGAGCCGTACCCAGCCTGGAACGGTTGAATCGAGAACCCACAGCCGCGGATATCCTTTGCTCGATCCAAACGATGCTTGCAACACTTCCGGCCCTAGGCTGCTGCCTCCCATTCCCAGCAAGACGACATCCTTCATGCTGCGCTCACGGACTGACTTAGCGAAGGATGCGAGCGACACAGCTTGCTCCTGCATTTCACCGATGACCGTGAGCCAGCCGAGGCGGTCGGTGATCTCGGTAGGCTCCGGTCGCCAGAGGCGATAGTCTTTGGCCCACAATCGTTCGACGACACGGGCGGTAGTGAGCGCTGCTCTCGATGCTTCGACGCGTTGTTGGAGCGGTAAGGCAAAGGTAGAAGGCGAATTCATAGCCTTCGTATCTTAGGTAGTGACTCAGGAAAAGGCAAACCATCTGCTTGGGACCCGTTCGGGCCTGCTAGGATGGTGGCAATGACGCTCGATGAAGGAGGAAGGGCATTCCTTCGGTGACCGTCCATGCCAATGATTGCGCATGATCGAAGGTGACGGTGAGATGGATTGAGGGTTGCCGCGGAGGTGCATTCCCGGTAGCAAGGATGAGACTCCAGTCTTTAAGCCATATCCACCATTCGCGCCCCTTGAATTTCAGCCCGCGCCAGAGATCGTCCGGGGCGGATGGATGGACGGTCACTGTCAAGGAAGGGGAAAACAACAGGGTAAAGTCGGTTGGCATGTCGTCGAGCGAAATGGGCAACTGTTCAGCCCCGGCAGCCGGATCGACCTTGCGGCGTGTAACCGGCGGTCGTTTTTGGAGGCGAAATGTCGCGGTGGCCTCGCCAAGTTGGGCGGCGGACCATCGCTCGATGGGAAACCGGTGAAGCTCGACGCCCCGGCTCTTGATCAAAACGGCCCGATCGACGAGATCGATGATCACGTAGGTTTGGGGACGAGCGGCCAGTTTCACTTCTTCGGCAAGAACGCGAGTGGCTTCCTGGAGGGCAACCGGATTGTTGATGTCGATATCCGGAGGACTCTCAGGCTCTGTCGCCCAGGTGAGCGGAATTGATGTCAGCAAAAGATTAAAAAGCAGGAAGGGAACGATCATAGGGGCTGCGTCCATTCCGACGCAGATTAGAAAATCATGATGGGAGTTCCGACTCTTGCGAGTCGATATACACTCTTCAAATCGTCGTCGTTTAATCGAATACAACCATGGGTCACATTCTTCCCTAAAAGTCTTGTATAGAGAGTGCCGTGGATGAAGTAGCCTTTCCCGAAACCGAGCGCATATTCTCCCAGCACTCCCGGTTCGATACGGTCTGTCTGGCTTTTAGGAATCGCCAGCCCCTCTTCGATGAAAGCCCAGTCTGGCTTGACCCACACAGGATTGATCAGCTTGGATTGCACGATGAATTCTCCGCGCGGCGTATCGAAAATCCATTGGCCCTTGGCTTCGCCGGGCTTGTCAAGAATGGTGCCACTGCCGGTCGAGGCGAGTGCATCCAGCATTACCTGATCTCGCCGTTTGATGTAGAGATGGTTTCTGGCCGTATCGACGACGATGTAGGGCTGTCCCGGCATCAGCTGGGTCAATTGTTTGGAAAGAGCTTTATATCGGGCTTGTAAGACATGGAGTGCAGCCCGATCCATGACGACCGATTGGGTCGTAAAGGCATCCGTCACCGGCAGTCCGCTGCTCTGGGCCAGCGTCAGAAGCACGAGGCCGATGAGACTCGACCAGAGAGAGAATGCGATGCGTTTCATGTAGCCCGCTCAGGTTTCGTCTCGGCGTGCGGAAAGATTCGCCAAGGCAAGCGCCACGGAATTGTGTTCATGGAGGGCGCCTACGATCGTGACCGGGGTTCCCTTGTCGACCCGGTCGAAAAGCGCCAACATCTGTGAATTGTCGAGCATGACGCACCCTAACGTTTGAGCCATCAACTCGTTCTCTACTCCGTGGATCTCGATCTGGCCTCCGATGCCCCGCAAGGCCGGGATATTCCCGATCTTCCTTTCAAGGACAAACCGCCGGCGATCTTCCTGGTTGGGATAATCCAGCAGCAGCGCGCGATAGAACTGTGTCTGACCCTGTCCGCGTTTGCTGGTAACGCGATATCGTCCTTCGGGCGTCGCGCCGTCGCCTTGATAGCGCTTCTCCTTGATGCCGTTAAAGCCCAACCGGACGGGGTATGATAGCACCTTCCGCCCGCTTCGGTAGAGCACCAGGGATCGCTCGGCTTTGCTGACGACGATCGCTGCTGTGCGGTGCTCTCTCGACCACTCAATGGTGTCTTTGGCCATGCGCTGCCATTGGGCGATACGATCGTGGCTCGCATAACGTCCCAATTCACGATTGAGCATTGCCGCTTGCGTCGCAAGATTGTGTGAGGCACGTTCGGAGGCCTCCAGCGACTGTCCGTAATGCCGCTGCTCATAGAGGGCGCGCGCTTGCTTGATGAGCAGGTCGATTTCCACCGGCTTCTCCCCCAATACGAGCCGGCTGTCGATGGTGCTCACTTCTGTGGCAATCAATTTGGCCCGCTCCTCCACATGAGCCAGTTGCCGCTCGGCGGAGCGGCGCAGCGTATCCTGGTGTTCCGTGAGCCGCGCAACGGTTCTTGTTCCTTCGGCCTGCAGATGGCGGAGGGCCTGTTCCAACTCGTTCGGTTCCCACGGCCAACGAATGACGTCGTCTTCAGCCTCGACACGGGCTCGGAGGGTCACCCATTGATGGGCAAAGTTGCTGTAGTCGTCCGGCGCCAATTCAGCCGCACGCAACTGCATCAAATCCCGATCGACGGATTCGACGGCCTCGACGATCTCCGGCGGTACAGCTTCCACACATCCGGCGAGCGAGCCGGTGAGCGCCAGGATTCCCCACCAGAGCGACAACCGTGCAATGGACTGGTTCTTCGACATCATGAACACTACGGAGTCACTCCTATTTCTTTTTCGTCGTCGATTTGCCTTTGCCAATCTTTGCCAGCGCGGTTTCGATTTCCTTGGATACCGCTTGGCCTTTCTCCTGAATCGCCTTAGCCTTGGTCTGCGCCCCTAAATAATCGGCTTTATCGAGCATCATCTGCACGTCATTCAATGATGCCTTGAGCGCTTCAGCATCGGTTTTGATCGATTCGAGCGCGGCTCGATCTTTCCCCGCCGGGGCCTTCGCTACCAGGTCCAGAGTGGACTTGACGACTTCCTGTGCCGCCTGTTGGGCCTGAGTGGCGGCAGACTTGGCTTCTTCCATCTTCTTAGTGGCGTCGGCCTTCACACGTTCGGCCTCTGTTTTTGTTGTGGCAGCAAGTTGCTCGGCCTTTCCGTAATCTCGCAGCAACGCGAACTTCCCGTCTTGATCCGCCACTTCTTTCTTCAGGGCCGCCATCAGCCCTTCGATCTTGGCGTAGTCATTCGCAACATAGGTTGCGGCGCCGCTCTGCTGGGCATCTTTCACCGCTTGTTCGGCGGCATTGATTTGATCAACCGGCGGTTGGGCACAGCCGCTGACAAGTATGAGGGTACAAAGGGCCGGCAATAGCACGTGGCGCATGTTCATTATCGCTCTCCTTTTAATTTAAGGCCGACGAGAATCGGCGTTCACTGCTGCTTGCACTGCATGCCTAAGAGTAGGGTAATTGAAGTGAATTTCGCAAAGGTGATGCCAGAGCCGTGAGAACCAGGCCTTGTGCGTTACCTTGTTCCAGCAACAAGTTACGGGATGGCTCTCTCCCACCTGGTGAAGTCTCTGTGGCAGTCTAGTCTATTTCGTGCCAAAGATCCACAAAATCGCCTCAATACGAACACGTTATCAACGGGTTAGATTGGTCTGGCGGTAGGCCTCGAAGCAGATGTGATCTCCCGATATTCTTTGCGGATCCTTCACCTGCGCCAGTTTGACAGTAGATAGCCTCGCCCCTATAATGCGACGTTCTTTCAGAATTTTGTCAGAAAGGGTGATCCATGTCGTTTACGTTTCAACAGCCGTCAAACCTGAAAAAGAAGCGCGAACACGGATTTCGCAAACGCATGAGCACGAAAAACGGCCGGAAAGTTTTGGCACGTCGCCGAGCTAAAGGCCGCGCTCGTTTGACGGTGTAGGTCCGGTCACGACACTGCACGGACTTCGCGAGGACTTCAGCCCCCCTTGTCTTCCTCAAGCAGGGACGTTCCTCTCACAGCATGACGTGAGCGGTCACAGCCGAGCCCGAGCGTAAGAGTCGAGCGGAAGGGGTCTCGCACAGTGGCCTCACTCGATGAACCGAACCATGTCACAGGGCGGAGGAGATCGAACCCCCTTTCTTCGCACAAGCCGAGACATCGAGTATGTCAAGCAGCATGGCCGGCGGACGTCCACGGCCTGCTTCAATCTGCTGGTCTGCAAGACTGAAGCTGGTGCGAGCCGAGTCGGCATCATTGTGGGAAAGCGCTTTGGGATTGCCGTTCGCCGAAATCGCGCCAAACGTCTGTTCCGAGAATTGACGAGGCAGGTCCACGGAGAATTGATTTCCGGCCATGCCGTATTGGTGTTTCCGAAACGGGATGCGCTAGGACTTCCGTTTGAAGATCTGAAAGGAATGTGGCGCGCGACGCTGCGGCGCCAAGGTCTGCTTAGCTGTCCTGAGAAATAACATGAAAACGATTTGCCTGACGCTCATTGTTCTGTACCGGTACGGGATGTCTCCGCTCTTGGGACCGGCTTGCCGTTTCGAGCCGACGTGTTCGGACTATGCCGGCCAGGCGATTAACCGCTTTGGTGTGTTTCACGGATGCCGTCTCGCTATCTGTCGTCTGCTGAAATGTCACCCCTTCCATCCGGGGGGTTACGATCCGGTGATGAGCGACCGCGGTTCACGGAGAGTCACGGATTGACATGGAAAAACGCGTCGTTGTTTTTCTCGTTCTTTCGCTGGCGGTCATCCTCGGATATGACCTGCTCATCAAGCAATTAGGGTTGCTACCGCCGGCTACGACTGTGCAAGAGCCGGTCAGTCAAGAGTCTGGTGCTCCCAGTAGTCAGCCAGGAACTCCCACTGACACAAAAAAAGACGCGGCTCGGTCCGGCGCCCAATCGTCGGCTTCACCGGAGACTGCCTCACCTCCCGCTGCCTCAACGGACTCGGCTCTTTCCAGCGAACGCACGATCACGGTTGAAACAGATGTCGTTCGGGTCGGTTTGAACGCCCTTGGGGGAGTGATCTCCAGTTGGGAACTCAAACGGTTTCATATTGCGGGTCCCGAGCAGAAACCGGTTCAATTGGTCTATCAAGGGGGCAAGTTCCGTGGGCCCCTGTCGATCGCCACGCCGAATTTGGCAGCCGACAAAGCTTTGCGCGAAGGCCTCTATGCCATCGAAACGGATTTTACAACCCTTGACGACGCCCATCCAGTTGGACATGCGACATTGCGATTTGAGGACGCCGCCTCCGGGCTCAACGTGCAAAAACGCCTGACCTTTCACCATGACAGCTACCTGGTGGATGTGGAGTTGACCATCGAAGGGCTGACCGATGCCTATGACGTCGTGCTGGGTACGAACTTCGGCATCGTCGAATGGGGGGATGGATTTATTGGTCTGATCGGTTCCGCCTCCCTCGTCGACGGGAAAGTCGAGAAAGAAACGCCGGACAATGAGCTGGAACGAAAAGGATCAGTCCAATGGGTTGCGCTCCAAGACAAGTACTTCCTCTCCGTCTTGATGCCGCAGGGTGGCACGGCGGTATTGGTAAAGAAGGAAGGCGACAAGTTGGTGTCATCCAGCGTGCGGATGCCATCCTCACGCACCGGTGCATCCGGTCAGCTGCAGCTCTACGCGGGTCCGAAGGAATACGACACGCTGCGGTCGCTGAACGTCGGTTTGGAAGACACAATCGATTTCGGCTGGTTCATTTTCGGCAGCTGGAGCGTCGTGAAGGCGGTGGCGAAACCGATCTTCTACGTGCTGCGCTTTATCAACGATTATACTCACAATTATGGGGTCACCATTATCCTTTTGACGATGGGCATCAAGATGCTCTTCGTTCCCTTGCAATACAAAAGCTATAAATCGATGAAGCAGATGCAAGTGATCCAGCCGAAAGTTCTGGCGCTACAAGAGAAGCATAAAGACGATCGCGATAAATTGAACAAGGAACTGATCAAGCTGTATCGTGATCATAAAGTGAATCCCGTCGGCGGCTGCCTGCCGATGGTGCTCCAGATGCCGGTCTTCGTAGCGCTCTTCAACATTCTGTATATGACGATCGATCTTCGACAGGCTCCGTTTGTCGGGTGGATTACCGATCTGTCGGTTCAAGATCCCTATTACGTACTGCCGATTATCATGGGGGCGACCATGGTGATTCAGCAGAAAATTACGCCGACGACAATGGATCCCACGCAGGCGAAAATCATGTTGGTCCTGCCGGTATTCATGACCTTCTTGTTCATCAATTTTCCGGCCGGCCTCGTGTTGTACTGGTTGACGAATAATGTGCTGACCATCGGCCAGCAAGTGCTGACGGAGCGCCTGTTCGCGAACAAATCATTTCTAGCTGAACCGTCAAAATAAGAGACTGTTGTCATGGTGCGCGGAGGGCTCGAGGACACAATCTGCGCGATTGCGACTCCAGCCGGAGAAGGCGGGATCGGGATTGTGCGGCTCAGCGGTGCCCAGGCCTTGCGCGTTGCCGAGGGCCTCGTGCGACTGCGGTCCGGCCAGCCGCTGCGGTCGGTCGTTACCCATACTCTGCACCTCGCCGACCTGCTCATTTCTGCCTCGTTGACACAGCCGGAGTCATCAATCCGCCAGGGTGGTTCTTTGGCAACGGGTCTCCTCGACGAGGCGCTTGTTGTCTATATGAAGGCCCCGCGGTCATTTACCGGCGAAGACGTCGTGGAAATCCAGTCCCACGGAGGTTGGCTGGTCTTGTCGCTGCTATGCCGGGCTTGTGTGAAGGCCGGTGCTCGGCTGGCTGAACCCGGGGAGTTTACCAAACGGGCGTTTCTCAATGGTCGGCTCGATTTATCGCAAGCAGAAGCCGTGCTCGACACCATTCGTGCGAAGTCTGCTGCTAGCCTCACTGCTGCACAGCGACAGCTGCGGGGAGATCTGGCGCGAGAGGTTGATACGGCAAGGGAAGCCTTATTAGGTCTGTTGGCTCATCTTGAGGCCGGTATCGATTTTGTCGAGGAAGACCTCGAGTTTCTCCAGAAACAGGAACTGATGCGGACGATCGAACGAGTTGCGACGCTCGTGCAGCGGCTGCAAGCCACTGCGAGAGAAGGGCGTTTACTACGAGACGGCGCACGCGTCGTGATCGCCGGACGTCCCAACGCGGGAAAATCGAGCATTCTCAATCGATTGCTAAAGGAGGACCGCGCGATTGTCACGCCGGTTCCAGGTACTACGAGAGATGTCATTGAGGAGTCGATTGATCTTGGCGGTGTGATGATCCATCTCGTCGATACGGCGGGGATTCGTGAGACTGACGATGTGGTCGAGCTCGAAGGCATCAAACGTTCTCGTTCGGCCCAAGAGGAGGCGGATCTCCAGATTATCGTGATCGATGGGAGTATTCCGCTGACCAGCGATGACCATGGATTGGTCAACCAGGCTCTTGGCGCAAAGCACGTGATCGCGATCAACAAGATCGATCTTCCGGCACAGGTTGAGCCGTTATCCTTTGACCGAACATCCTTCTGCGTGGCCATCTCGGCAACGACGGGGGCTGGTATCGACGATTTGCGCGCGGCGATTCGATCACAGTTAGTGGGGCCCGGCGGTGAGACAGCGGACGGAGTCATGGTGACGAATGTGCGGCACCAGGCGGCATTGGACCGGGCCCGTGAGTCACTGGGCCAAGCGCTTGAATCGATCGCGGCAGGAATGGCCGCTGAGCTGGTGGCCATTGATATTCGCGGGGCTGCCGATGCTCTAGGCGAGATTACGGGCGCGATTACGACGGACGAGATTTTGGAACGGATCTTTTCAGAGTTTTGTATTGGCAAGTAAACGGGGAGAACGAACTCGTGTCCCAATCGTTCGAGGTCATTGTTGTTGGTGGTGGGCATGCCGGCTGCGAAGCCGCGCTGGCCGCAGCTCGGATGGGAGCGAAGACCCTCTTGTTAACGATGGATCGAGACCGGGTGGCACAGATGTCCTGCAATCCCGCCATCGGTGGGATTGCGAAGGGTCATCTGGTCAAGGAGATCGACGCCCTCGGCGGTGAAATGGCCCGTAA
>Ga0079222_10000312_pt1 | contig 10812 bp, 7 predicted proteins | sample GAPlitter_FD_75070 | JGI IMG/M metagenome (GOLD analysis project Ga0079222, IMG submission 75070) | Agricultural soil microbial communities from Georgia to study Nitrogen management - GA Plitter | ecosystem: Environmental > Terrestrial > Soil > Agricultural land | place: USA: Georgia | collected...
CGGATCACGCGCGTCCCGAATGGTGCCCACGTCGTCGTCGCGCGACGGATTGGCTACGGCGCGGGTACGCGCACGGTCACGACCAGTGACGGCCAAACCGCCACCGTCGATTTCGCGCTGCAGACGTCGGCCGTGAATCTGCAAGAGGTCGTGGTCACCGGCACGGCGGGCAATCAAACGCGGGTCGCGCAGGGGGCCGTGGTGTCCACGATCAACGCCGCCGAGGTCACCACCGTCGCGCCGGTGTCCAACGTCACGCAAGTGCTCGAGGGGCGGGTCGCCGGCGTAAACGTGACGGCCGGTTCCGGCACTTCGGGCACGGCGTCGCGCATCAACATTCGTGGCGCCGCCTCGATCTCGCTCTCGAATGCACCCCTCGTCTTCATCGACGGCATTCGGACATACAGTGGCCAGCGCAACGATGTCGGCATCGGCGGCAACGCTCATGGACTCGAGCGACTCGGCGGACAAGCGGTCAGCGCACTCAACGATCTCAGTCCGGACGACATCGAGAGCATCGAAGTCGTGAAAGGACCGGCGGCGGCGACGCTGTACGGCGCCGACGCGTCCGCGGGCGTCATTCAAATCATCACGAAGAAAGGCCGACTCGGTTCGCGCAGCTTCCGCCAGAACATCACCACGGAATGGAATCAGATCCAGCCGAACTTTACGCCGCTGCCGATTTACGGAACGTACAGCGCGGCAGACGTCGCGGCGGGTGGCGTACCGCTCTGTCAGGGCAAGACGGCCGGTGCGACGATTTCCGACAATCCGCTCGTGCGGGAGGGCGTGTATCGCAACGGATCCCTCGGCTCGCTCGATTACAGCGGCCAGGGCGGGGGCGAGAGCTTTGGCTACTTCGTTTCGGCTGACGCGAGCAACGAGTACGGTACGGCGCCGAGTAATTACTATCTGCGGCGCAGCGGCCGGGCCCACATCAACTGGGTGACGACGCCGGCGTTAGGCATCGACGCTACGATTGGCATCAGCCGAAACGACTACCGCATGCCCCAAGGTGACGACGCGAACTATGGCTATTTGACCCAGCAGTACGCGCTCTCGAGCATCCAAGGCGTGCAGGTCGCGTCGAACGGGACGCGGAGCGGCGGTCTCAGTACGCCGGTGGCGGGATTGGAGGCGATCCAAAACGAGTTGACGACCGTTCGCTTCACACCAACGGCGCAGATCCATTACACGCCGCTCGCGTGGTTCACCAATCGTCTCACCGTCGGCGGAGACATCTCCTCGACGCACGGTGTGACCTTCTTCCCGAAAAACAGCGCGAATTGGTACAACGGCGATCAGGCGAACGGCTATGTCGAGGACGTGCAGGATCCCATCAACATCTACACGGTCGATTACCTCGGGAACATTCACTCCACGTTAGGCGGCGAGCGGCAGATCGCGTCCGACTTCTCGTTTGGCAGCCAGTACATCAACACCGTGGAGAATTTCCTCGCCGGCATCGGGATCGGCCTCGCTACCAACTCGTCGAATCTCGTCTCGTCCGCTGCGGCGAATGAAGCGCATCAGACGTACACGCAGTCGAAGTCTCTGGGCCTGCTCGCGCAGGAACAGTTGAGCTTCGGTCAAACGCTCTACCTTCAGGCCGGCGCGCGCGTCGATCGCAATTCCGCGTTCGGCAAGGCTTTCGGCTCTCTCTTCCTGCCGAAGGTGAGCGCGTCGTACGTCGTCTCGCAGCAGTCGTTTTGGTCGCGTTATGCGAACGCAATCTCCACACTGCGCTTGCGTGCCGCCTACGGCTCCACCGGCCGATCGCCGAGTCCGGGGGCGTCGCTCCGCACCTACGCGCCGTTCACATACGTCACGCCCGGCGGCGGCACCGGACCTGGTGTCGTCCAAGCCAGCCCCGGAAATCCGAATCTCAAGCCGGAGCGCGGGACCGAATTCGAGACCGGCTTCGATGCCGGCTTCTTCCACGAGCGGGCTGGCGTCGAGCTCACGTTCTACGACAAGCACACCTCGGACCTGCTGCTCACGAATCCCCTCGCTCCATCGCTCGCCTTCACGAGCAATCCCTTCATCAACGCCGGCAAGGTCGACAATCGCGGCATCGAGTTCACGGTGCGCGCGAATCCACTCGATCGGCGGAACGTTCGATGGGACGCGTCCCTCACCGGCAGCACGCTGAAGAATCGGCTTGTCAGCCTCGGTAAAATCGTCATTCCGAACCAGTCGGAGATCAGTCCCGATCTGACGTACCGGTACACGATCGGGAAGCCGCTCTCCTCATGGTACTCCAGTAAGATCACCGCCATCGACACGGTGGCTGGGCGCGCCACGGTGACGAGCACGCCGGTCTTTGTCGGACCGCAGTGGCCGACGTTCACGGCGAATCTCACCAACACTGTAACGCTGTACAAGAATCTGTCGCTCTACGCGCTCGTCACCCATCAACAAGGCGGCAAAATCCTGAACGTGACGCCTCTTTACCTCGACCTCACGGGCGCCAGCGCGGGCGCGAATAATGTGCCCGCCAATCAGGGCGGCTACAGCAAGGCCGAGCAGATCGCCCACTTCGGCCCCTTCTTTACTCCCGCCGGAGCACAGGTACCGCTCGTACTCGATCGCTATCTCCAGCCGACGGATTTCGTTAGGCTCGCCGAGGTCTCAGCGACGCTCACGCTGCCGAATCAATACGCCGAGCGAATGCGCGCCTCCGGCGCGTCATTGGTCCTCGGCGTTCGCAACCTGCACGTCTGGAAGAAGAAATCGTTCGATGGCCCCGATCCCGACTTTCAAGCGAATACGACGTTGACGGGGACCGGCCAATACGTCAGCGTCGAAGAGTTCACGGTGCCGCAGCCGCGCCGCTGGCTCGTCCGCCTCAACCTTCAGTTCTGACGGAGAAGAGCCATGATGAGAATCTTTCGATCGGCTGGTGTCCTGAGCATCGCGTGTGCGGCGGCGGTCGCCAGCACCGGCTGCAACATGGACGTGCGCAATCCGACGGTGATCGACGCCGCGACGTTCAACCCGAACGCGGATGGCACGACGCTTTCCCTCTCCGCGCAAACGAACTTTTTCATCGCCTTTCAAAGCGTCGCGCTCTACGGCGGCCTGATCTCCGACGAGCTGTGGAGCGGCGCCGCACGCTTGCAAACGAAGCGCCTCGCGGCACGTGTCTTCGCGTCGACGGATGACATCAACGCGGATTTCTTCGCGCCGCTCAGCCTCGCCATAGCGTCCAATGAAAACGCGATCGGCGCGCTGCAGAGCGGGGCGGGGGCGGCGACTGATCTCAATCTCGCTCGCGCGTCGATGAACATGGGATTTGCCCTCGAGCTCATGGCCGAGACGGCGTGCGCCGGCGTCATCCAGGGCGGACCTCAGCTGAGCGATGCACAACTGCTCGACTCGGCGATCACGCGCTTTACGAACGCGGTCACCGTGGCAAACGCGGCGGGCACTGCGGGCGCCTCCATCGCCAACGCATCGAACGTCGGGCTCGCACGCGCGTACCTGCAAAAGAAAGACTACGCCCACGCGAGCCAGACAGCGGCGCTGGTGCCGGCGAGCTTTTCCGCCAGCGTCATTACGAGTGCCAACGTGAGCACGCAGAACACGCTCGGGAATTCGATCTACGGAAACACGACTCAGGGCCAGATCATCTCGCCCTCGCGCTACCGTATCAACGATCCACGACTGCCGGTCGACAGCACGCGTGCGGGCGCCACACTCAACGGTTTGAAGTACGTCGTTCAGGCGAAGTACAACGCGTATGACGCGCCGATCCGCCTCGCCTCGGGTCTCGAGGCCCAATACATCACAGCCGAAGCCGCCTTGCACTCGAGCGGCAGCACGGGAGCGGCACTCACGCTGATCAACGCGCGCCGTACTGTCGGTGGGCAGGGCACGTATGGCGGAGCGACTGACACCTTATCCGTGATTACGGAGCTACTGAATCAACGCGCTCGGGATTTCTGGCTCGAGGGGAAGAAGCTCGGCGATTTGCGTCGCAATCCGTCGGTGGCATTGAGCTCGGTGTTGACGGACGCCGTCGGAGACCCGTTCTACGTACCGAACAGGACTCCGCCAACCTTTGGCAACACGTTCTGCACGCCGATTCCGCCCCAGGAAACGGGCGCCAATCCGAACTTCCAACCCTGAGATTAGTGGCGTCTCAACGCGCTCCGTTATTACCACCCAGCTCCTCGGCTCGCGGCATCGGCTCGGTGAGTTGCGACTGACCGTGGGCCGAGGTCTGAACTCGCTGTAGCGGATTCGTAGACTCTCGGCCCGATAGCAAGCGCTCGGACTCGCGGCGGATGATGAAATAACACTCACACGCCGCGGCTTCGAGCCCCTGTCGGTCGAGGACGCGAATGTTGCCCATCTTGTACTCGATGAGCTTCGCGTCCTGCAGGCTGCCCGCGGCCTCGGTGACCGTCGCTCGGCGTACGCCGAGCATCTGGGCGAGAAAGCGCTGCGTCAACTGAAACGAGTCCGAGTCAACGCGATCGTGCGTCTGGAGCAGCCAGCGCGCACAACGCGCGCGCATGGTGTGCACGCGATTGCACGCTGACGATTGCGCGACCTGCGTGATAAGCGCTTGGGTGTAGCGACCCAGAATCGTCACCAGCGCGCCATTGCGACGAAGCTCGGCCTGAAAGTCGCCGGCGGGCATGCGAAACGACTCGCCAGGCACCTGGCAGAAACATTGGGCCGCCGTCCGATCGACCCCGTGAAAGAGGGGGAGTCCGACCATTCCCTCGTAGCCGATTGTCGCCGTCTCCACGGCGGAGCCATCGCTCATGACGGCGACGACGGACGCCACTCCCGTCTCGACGAAGTAGACGAATTCGATCGGTGCATCGGGCTCGTACAGCACCTGGCTCGGCTCGAGGCAGATGCGCTCGAGACCTAACGAGAGACGCTCGAATTCGGCTTCGGGAATCGTGCGAAGTATGATATTTCGTGGACGCTCAGCATCGGCCGCCACTAACCCCTCCTCCCTTTAGGATGGGGGGAGATACACGTTCCGTTCCGCGTGAGGCTTGGCCGCGCGGAAGTCGACGTCGCAGCGGCGTCGGCATCGTCGTGCTCGCTGTGTTCAGGCGCGGCTTGCGCGGCAGGCAGCGCAAATGGTCGAACGCCGGGGCACGAGCCGCGCCACGAGCTGTCGCCAGAACCCACCGTGAAGATGCGCCGCGCACAAGAGGCGACCACACCGCGCACACGCTCCGCCGTACACGGGATCGAAAAGCGTTCGGCACTGCTCGCAGCGGCCGAGTTGTGCTGATGCCCTGAAGAAGCCCATGGCGTTGGTAAACGAAACTGACTTGCAAGCTACTCGATCGGACGCGCATCTCCACGGCCGTGCCCTTGACATCTAGGTATCAACGCTGAACAATACCTAGACTGCTAAGCACTCACCCGCCCGATGCCACAGACAAAAGACCGCCTCCACGGAACCCTCGACGCGCTCGTTCTCAAGACACTCACCTTCGGGCCGCGCCATGGCTATGCCATCGTGCGCTGGCTGCGCGAGCGAACGGACGACGCGCTGAACGTCGAAGAGGGTTCTCTCTATCCCGCGCTCTATCGCATGGAGCGCGACGGCTGGATCGAGGCCGATTGGGGGACCTCGGAGCTCGGCCGCAAAGCCAAATTCTACCAGATCACGGACAAGGGACGTCGCCAGCTCCGGGCGGAAACGAAGGAGTTCGCCAGCTTCGTCGCCGCCGTCGCCCCCTTGCTGCTGCCGGCGTGACGAACCGCCGGCGCTGGCAACTCAGGCGCACCTCAGTTCAGGAGGAGGTGGAAAGCGAACTGACTTTCCACCTCGAGATGACCACACGCGAATTGATGGAGCAGGGTATGACCCGCACCAACGCTCGTCTCGAGGCCGAGCGTCGCTTCGGCGACGCGGCGTCGATCAATGCCGAGTGCCGCCGCTTCGGCGAAGAGCGTGAACGCAAGGCGACGCGTGCCGAGTATCGTCACGAGTTGAGCCAGGACGTCACCTTCGCGATTCGCCAGCTCTGGCGAGCGCGCGGCTTCACCGTCGTCGCCGTGCTCACGCTCGCGTTAGGCATCGGCGCCACGGCGGCCGTCTTCAGCGCGCTCGACGCGGTCGCTTTACGCCCGTTGCCGTACGCGAACGCCGACCGCATCATCGATGTCGCTCCGACGCGTCGCTCCGAACCAACCCAACCGTCGCCACCCGAGTTCCTCGCCTTTCGCAACGTTCGCGCATACGACCACGTCGCCGCCGCGATATTGCAGGCGGGCCTCACCCTCCGATTGGGTGACGTCCCCGAGATGATCACGAGCGGTAAGGTGTCATCGGACTACTTCGCCGTCTTCGGTGCACACCCACTCATTGGGCGAACATTCACGGCCGACGAGGATGCTCCAGGGCACAGCAACGTTGCCGTAATCAGCTATCGGCTCTGGATGAGCCACTTCAACGGTGATCGCGGCGCATTGAATCGCGTCGTCGAGATGGATGGTACACCGCACACGATCGTCGGCGTGATGCCGCGCAGCTTCGACGTTACGCACGGCAGCGAGGACGTTTGGGTTCCGATCGCCTTCACCGCCGAGGACGCGACGAAATATGGTGAGCATTATTTAAAGGTGGTCGCGCGACTCCGACCCGACGTCACGCTCGAGCAGGCTCGCGCCGCGACGACGATCGCGGAACAGAGCGTCGCCGAGCAGACTCCGCATCGATCGCTTGCCATCAGTGACTACGGCGTCGAGATCCATCGTTACCGCGACGATCTCGTCGGCGGCTATCGCACGCTGCTGCTCGTCTTGTTGGGCGCGGTGAGCTTCGTGCTGGTGATTGCGTGCGTCAACGTCGCGAATCTCTTGCTCGGCCGCGCCAGCGCCCGGGGCAAGGAGCTCGCGATCCGTGCCGCGCTCGGCGCCGGCAACGGGCGCCTCGTCAGGCAGCTCCTCACCGAAAGTCTGGTGCTTGCCATAACGGGAGCGCTCGCGGGACTCGTCGTCGCGTTCGGTTTGCTGCGCGTCATTCTCGGCGTGAGCCCGGAGGACATCCCGCGCCTCGATCAAGCAGGCATCGATTGGCGTGTGCTCGCCTTCACGCTGCTCGTCAGCGTGGTCAGCGCCGTGATCTTCGGGCTGGTTCCAGCAATTCGCGCCTCCCGGCCGCATCTACAGCAGACGTTGCGCGAGGGCGGCCGAGGATTGATCACGCGCGATCGATTGCGCCCCTTCCTCGTGGGCGCCGAGATCGCGCTCGCGATCACGCTCCTCGTTGGATCGGGATTGCTCATTCGTAGCGCATGGCTGATGCAGCACGTCGACCCTGGATTCGATCCCAGTGGTGTGCTCACCGCGCGCCTCATTCTCCCAGCGGCTCGTTATCCGAGTGGCGACGCGGTCGTGCGCGCCTATACCGCGATTCGCGACGAAGCGGCACGAATCCCGGGCGTGCAATCGGCGGCGCTGGTTTCGGTGGTGCCGCTTTCGGGTTCGTCGATGGCGTCGTCCGTCGCGGCAGAGGGGCGAGCGGAAGGTGACAAGGCGCCGCAGGCGAATGTGCGCCTGGCAACGAGTGGCTATTTCGCGACGATGCACATTCCGATCGTCGCTGGGCGCGACATCGCGACAACCGACAATGCTTCGACGCCAGGCGTCATGGTGATCAACGAGGCGCTCGCGCGCTTGCTTTGGCCGACGTCCGATCCTCGCGACGCAATCGGTCGGCGCATCAGCGCGGTTGCATCGAAGAACGATCCGAAGTACCGCGACATCGTCGGCGTTGTCGCGAATCTGCACGACGCTGGACTCAATCAACAGCCGGCTCCGGAGTTCTATATCCCGATGGCGCAGACGCCGGAGGTCCTCTGGCCGCTCATTCAGCGCTCGATGGTCGTCGTCGTTCGCGGGCCGTCCGCGAAGGGCACCGCGGAAGCACTCGAACGCCCGCTCGGGCGCGCCGTTGGTCGCGTCGATTCGTCCCTGCCTCTGACCGAGGCCAAATCGATGAATGAATTCCTGCGCTCGTCGCTCGCGACCGCGCGGATGAACACGGTGTTGTTATCGCTCCTCGGCGGGATCGCGCTCGCGCTCGCGATGGTCGGCATCTACGGAGTTGTCTCGTACTTCGTGAATCAACATGTCCACGAGATTGGCGTACGTCTCGCACTCGGCGCGACACCTGGCTTGATCTGGGCGTTCGTCATGCGCCGCGGCCTTCCTCCCATCGTTGTCGGCCTGTTCGTCGGCATCGGCCTTTCGCTCATCACGACGACCGTGCTCCAGCAGCAGCTTTACGGCGTCACGCCGCACGATCCGCTCACGCTCGGCGGGGTCGGCTCACTCCTCCTCGTGATCGCCGTATTAGCGATGTACGTTCCAGCACGACGCGCGATGCGCGTTCCGCCGATCGTTGCCTTGAACGAGAGCTGAGATGGCCGTCATCCTGAGCGCAGCGAAGGATCTCGCGTGCGTTGTTAGTGGCAAGCCACTATCAACGGACGCTAGATCCTTCGTCGCTTCGCTCCTCAGGATAACAGGGATGATACTTTCCCTCTCTGCGTTCACACCGTTCCCCGTTAGGCAGGGCGGCATTCTCGCCTACATGAGTACCGAAGACGAGGCGGCGGCGTTGATCGCGCACGAGATCGAGCACATCGACGACGGGCAGGTCACGCGGCGCATCGATAGCCTGGTTCGCGCCGCGCATCGCGACGTCAATGATCCGAAGCAGTGGACCTGGGGCGAGTTCGTCGCGTTAGGCAAAGTGCATGCGCCGAGCGCGCCCGCGCCGAAGGCGATCGTCGATCGCATTCATCAGATCGATCGCGAGATCGCGGATGAGCACTGGGAGAGCCGCACGAAGACGCGTCCCCTGCAACTCCGGGGCAACGGCTGATCGATGCGAGCGTCGATCGCGCTCGTCGCCGTCGGCGTCGCGTGTGCGAGGCCACCCGCTGAACCAGCGCCCATTGCGCTCCCCGATTCGGGAAAGACGTACTTTCCCGCTGACGCGTGGCGCACGCTGCCACCGCGCGGAGCCGGTGTCGACGAGCACCTGCTGTCTACGCTGAGCGACGACATGAGACGCGGGAAGTACGGCTCGCTTCATGGAGTTGTCATCGTCCGCTACGGATTCGTCGTCTTCGAGCAGTACATCGGTTGGACGCGCGACCAGCCGCACACCATGCAGTCGGTGACGAAGAGTGTCACGTCGCTCCTCTTCGGCATCGCGAACAAGCAGCAGCCGGTCGCGCTCGCCCTCGATCGACCGGTGCTGGATGTCTTCACGCGCTATTCGTCGATCGCGAATATCGACGACAACAAGCGGGCGCTGACGCTGCGCAATCTCCTCACGATGCGCACGAGCATGGATTTCTACGAGCAGCCATACCCGGGCTCGCCACTCGACCAACTCAATCGCTCGAGCGACGACTGGGTGAAGTTCATCCTCGATCGGCGAATGCTTGCTCCGCCTGGAGGTGAGTGGGCGTATAACAGCGGCGCCGCGATTCTCACCTGTGGCGTTGTGCGTGAAGTCACCAACGAGAGCGTCGACGCCTTTGCCGCGCGCGAGTTGTTCGAGCCGATAGGCATTCGGTCGGCCACGTGGTTTAAGAGTCCGTTCGACGGCCTGCCACACTGCGGAGGCGGCCTCGGTCTGCGCGCCGTCGATCTCGCGCGGATCGGCTACCTCGTGTTGCGCCGTGGTCAGTGGGGCGATACGCAGATTGTGCCGAGCGAGTGGGTCGACGCATCGACACGCGTCGATTCGCATGGTCCGTCACTCATCTTCTCCTCGTTCAGTTCATCGTATGGCTACTTCTGGTGGCTCTTCCCCCACCAGCGCAACGGACCGGACGCGGAAGTGATCACGGCGTCGGGCTCGGGCGGCCAGTGGTTGTTCGTCGTTCCGTCGTTGGACCTCGTCGTCGCGGTCATCGCCGCCGACGGCGACGGGCTCGATCTCTTCTATGACGGCGTGCTTCCCGCGATTACGAACTGACAAAACTGTGCGGCGGTGACGCCGGTTCTCGACGTGGGGTGATTCATCGAGAGCACCACTGGTGTGCTCTCATTCACCCTCGTGAGGAGGAGGCTATGTCACGTTTCTTCGTCAGCTGCGTCGCCGCCGTGTTTCTCGCCGTCGTCCCGGCTCATCACGCAAGCGCGCAAGCGCCCGCCCGTGCGCAAGGCACGGCGCGCAAGGCCCGCGTCGAGAATCATCCACGCATTCATTCCGCGATTCGTGAGCTGCAGGCAGCCAAGGAAGAGCTCCAAAAGGCGCCCCACGATTTCGGCGGCCACCGCGCCGACGCCGTCCAGGCCGTCGATCGCGCCCTCGAGCAGCTGCGGCTCGCTCTGCAGTACGACAAGAAATAGCCTTCCTGCGCTGTCATCCTGAGCGAAGCGAAGGATCTAGCATCTCTTGGTAGTGGCAGGCCTCTAACAAGAGACACTAGATCCTTCGCTTCGCTCAGGATGACAATTACGCTCTGCGTTCAACACTCTGCGCTTCGCGCACCTGCGCGGCTGTGAGCACGGTCTCGTAATGGACCGACCGCTCGTCGAACCGCGTCAGAATCTTCCGCGCCGGCGGATGAATGACGGCGCGCGTGTAATCCTCGCCGGCGAATCGGCGAACTGCCTCCATATCGTCGAATTGCGTGATGGTGACGAACTCCACCTCGTCACCGACGCCGCGACGCAACAGGTAGGCGCCCTGATAACCCGGCACGCGCCCGATACCGGGCAGCACCTCGGCGCGGAGCATCCCCTCGTACTCATCGGCGTGCTCGGCCTTCGTCCATCCGTGCCATACGCGGCTGATCATATCTC
>Ga0079222_10000313_pt1 | contig 10806 bp, 8 predicted proteins | sample GAPlitter_FD_75070 | JGI IMG/M metagenome (GOLD analysis project Ga0079222, IMG submission 75070) | Agricultural soil microbial communities from Georgia to study Nitrogen management - GA Plitter | ecosystem: Environmental > Terrestrial > Soil > Agricultural land | place: USA: Georgia | collected...
GCAAGACGGCCGCGTTCACACTCCCGATTATCGAGCGGCTCGCCAATGGACCACGGCGAACCCGCGTACTGATTCTCACGCCGACCCGCGAGCTCTGCGTCCAAGTCGAAGCGAGTTTCAAGAAATACGCTCGTTATGCGCCGCTCGCGGTCGCATCCGTCTACGGCGGTGTGCCGCTCGATCCACAGGAAAAGCAGCTGCGTGCCGGCGTCGACGTCGTCGTGGCGACGCCGGGCCGATTGATCGATCACCTCGAGCGGCAAAACGTGGGGTTCGACGATCTCGAGGTGCTGGTGCTCGACGAGGCGGACCGCATGCTCGACATGGGATTCGCGCCGCAGATCAGCCGGATCGTGAACGAAGTTCCACCGTATCGGCAGACGCTGCTCTTCAGCGCGACGATGCCGCCCGAGGTGGAAGCGTTGGCCCGCAAGTATTTGCGAAAGCCTGTCGTCGTGCAGGTCGGGCGACGCTCGGCGGCTGCGAATACCGTCAAGCACTATGTCTACCCGGTTCCCCGCGACCGAAAGAGCGCCTTGCTCGCGGATCTTCTCAAGCGTGAGGCGATGGAATCGGTGCTCGTGTTCACGCGCACGAAGCACGGCGCCGACAGGGTCGTTAGGCATCTCGAGCGCGAGGGCATTCACGCGGCGGCGATGCACGCGGACAAGACGCAGCCGCAGCGCACCCGGGCGTTGGAGGACTTCAAGGCCGGCCGGGTACGCGTCCTCGTTGCGACAGACATCGCTCAGCGCGGCCTCGACATCTCCGGGATCACGCACGTCATCAACTACGACGTGCCCCAGCAAGCGGACGACTACGTGCATCGCATCGGGCGCACGGGGCGCGCGGCGAGCGAAGGTGATGCTTTCACCTTCATGGCGCCAGACGAAATCGCGATGGTGCGAACGATCGAGCGCGTGATTGGCCAGGAGATTCCGCGGATTTCCGTTCCCGGCTTCGATTTCGGGACCGTCGCGGCGGATTGAGATCGCGGTCCTCGCGGGAAGTGTAGACGCTCGCCGTCTCGATGACGTGACTGGGGCTGGCTCGTCTTGAAGGAGCCATGCTCGGACTGTCGCCGTGGATTCCGCTCCTCGCCATCACGCTCGCTGCGCTACTCGTTCGCATCGTACCCGCGTTCGAGTCGGACGCCGTTGAGCGAGTACTAAATGGTAGGTGGGCGCCGGCCGGCGCCGCGGCACTTTCGGTGCTGCTCTCGTTGTGGCTGTGGGGATCGCTGTCGCGAACTCCAGTTATACACGACGAGTCGGCGTATCTGCTACAAGCGCAGCTCTTCGCACGATTCCAGTGGACCGCGCCGGGACGGCCGCTTCCGGAGTTCTTCGAGCAGCTCCACGTGCTCGTCGACGGTGTGCTCGCCTCGAAATATCCGCCGGGCAACTCGCTGATCCTCGCGTTGGGCGTGCTGGTCGGATTGCCCGGCCTCCCGATCGTACTGCTGAACGCCGCCGGGAGCGGGCTGATGTTCGTTCTCGCGCGACGAATCGGCGGCGGCGTCGTCGCGCTGCTCACCTGGATCATCTCGGAATCATGTTTCCCGATGATCTATTATCACGCCAACTACATGTCCGAGAGCGTATCGGCGCTCGCGTGGTTGGTGACGTGGTGGGGGATCATGCGCTGGCATCAGGGCGATGGCCGAAAGTGGCTTATCGCGGGCGCAGGTGCCGTTGCCTGGTGCATGATCACGCGACCGGTGACGGGGTTGGCACTCGGTATCGTCGCGTTGATCGTCGTCCTCTGGTGTTCCCGTCGCACGCACCGATGGCGCGACCTGGTGCCCGCCGCCGCTCTCGCCGGAGCGATACTCGCCATCATACCGCTCTGGAGCTGGCGGACGACGGGCGACTTTCGCGTAATGCCGCTGACAGCGTACACGAAGATGTACGTGCCATTCGACAAGCCGGGTTTTGCGTCGACCCGGGGGGACGACCGGCCGAGCCCGCGACTCCCGTTCGATCTGCTGCGCATACAGAATGCGTTTTACCGCGAACATCTCCACCACACCGTCGCGGCGTTGCCGGCCATCGCCCGGGAACGCGTGAAGATGCTCGACAGGGATGCCTTCTACGAATGGCGCGGCGGCCTCCGTCTATTCATGCTCATCGGACTGATCGCGTTGAGCGTCGAAGGATGGATCGTGTTAGCCGCGTTCGCGTCGCAATTCGTCTTATACCTCTCGTACGCGCATCCGGCCTGGTGGACAATGTACTACGTCGAATGCATACCGGTGCTGGCGTTCGTCACCGCGTTAGGCATGGCGCGCTTCTTCGCGCTCCTCTACCGACCCGCGGCCTCGACCGGTGCCGAGCGCCGGACCATCGTCTCGCACCTAACGAGCGCGGTGGCCTTCCTTCGTCGGGGGCCGGCGTCGGCGATGGACGTCGATCGCCGCCGACTCGTGACGGCAGCTGTTCTCGTCACCATCGCTGGCTTTGTGGCTGCAGCGAGCGTTGTTCGGCAGGTCAAGTCGACGTTGGCGCAGGATCATTCCTTCTACGATGCCTTCACGGAGCTCGTGAGGCAGATTCCCGACCAGCGCGCGATCGTTTTCGTTCGCTACACGGAGAAGCACCCGGATGGGCTGAGCCTCGTGCGCAACGTCGCGGACCTCGACCGGGCGCCGATATGGACGGTGTACGACCGCGGCGACGACAATGAGAGACTGCTCGCCCTCGCGTCGGATCGCGTACCCTATTTGTTCGACGAGAAGAGCTGGACGCTGAAACCGATGGCTACGGAACGTCCGCAGGCGCTATCGAAACAGCCGACGTCGGATTCGCTCAGGGTACAACAAGCAGGCCGACGTCGCCGTTGAAGCTGTCCCGGCGCGTAGGCAAGCCGGGCGGCGCGAGCCACGGACCGCCATCGAGTCGCAGGTTGATCTCGTGAACGCCGGTGGTGACGGGAAGGGTAATGTCCCACATGTCACGCCCGCGACGCATCAACACGAGCGGCGTCCAATCGCTGAAATCGCCCATCACTTCGACCGTCTCGACGCCACCGACGCGCACCGTGATCTTCTGTGTTCCCGTTGCGAGTGGCCGCACCTCGAAGTCTCGCACCGCGGCGAGCGTACGCGGCGCAACAGGCACGGTGGTTCGCGGGATCGAGTTGTAGGACAGCATCATCCCGAAATTGGCGTAGTTGCGAGCGGGCAAACCGCGCGACGGATTCGCCGGAACGCGTCCGCCACCCATGACGGCGGCGACGCGATTCGTGATCCACACAACCGCCGTCCCAGCCGCCCAACGACGCGAGTCAGGAGTGACATCGTACGAATCGCCGAAGCGATAACCGGCTTGGCCCGTGAGCTCGAGCCAGCCGAATGCCCAGTTCACCGATCCCTCGACGTCGCTGAACCGCGACTGCCGTCGGCAATCGTTGCTGGGACTCGTCGCGGCGGAGCTCGAAAGCGAGGAACCGCCGCCGGCCGCGATCGCCAGCGGTTCGTTATGTGTGCCGCACGACTGTGTCGCACCCGACGAGTCGCGCGTCGCCGCGACTTTCGTAAAGAAGAAATTCGTGTATGTGCCGCTCAACATCGCGTCGCCGACGCGCGTCCATGCGCCGCCACCGGTGACGTCGACCGAGGAGACGACGGCGATGCGCCACGGCCGCGCGACACCGCCGCCAACCCAGATCCCGCCGCGCTGCGCGAACAGCATGTGCAATCGCGCTTGCGCATCGACCTGATCGTTCTCCAGCGAGCGATCGTAAAAGGCGCGGCTCGCGTTGCCAATCATTTCAGCGCGGAAGTGATTGAAGACGGGCGTGATCAGATTTCCGGAAAGGGTACCGTCGGCGATCTGCCACTGCTGGCCGGTGAGCCACGCGGAGCCACGCGCGGAGAGCGCGAGATAGGGAAGATCGACGCGAATTCCGGGCGCAACGCTGAATACGCTCGACGGAACTTCGCCATCCTGCTGTGTCGTGATCGAGCCGGCTTCTACCTTCGACGCTATCTGGGCCAACGCTCCTTGCGAAGCGAGGAGCACAAACGTGAGCGCGGCGATGGCGGCCTTCGGCTCGGTCATGAACTTACGAGCTCGGGTTATCCGGCTCCTGTGACGCTGGCGGTAGCTTGCTTCCGGGCGCCACGCGGACGGGAACCTCGCGCATGCGTTGTTCCAGCGCGGTTCCCGGATTCTGCCCAGAAAGTATGTCTTGTTCGACGTTCTTCCACAACCCATAGAAGTCGCCATCGGCCGCGCCGCGTTGCCACAGCTGCATTATGGCCGAGGACGCCTCGGGTACGGGAACGCCCCGCTGAATCAGATCGGTCAGCACCACGAGAGCACGAGTGAACGGCTTGCCAGTGCGCTCACCGCGGAATTTCGCGAGCGCCTCGAGCGGGACGCCGGCCTGAAGGGCGGAGACCGCGGTCGACCACTCCGATTCGTTCAACGCCGATCCCAGCGCGACACGGACATCGAGCTCAGAACGGAACTGCGACCGCACGGCGGCGATGATGTGTCGATTGTCGGCGTGTTTCGCGGAGCCCTCGAGTGCCTTCAGCAGCAGGGGCCGAGTCGGCACACCGGCGACGCGCGCGGAGTCGATGATGACTTCGACGGTGAAGCGCGTCTGCGGGTCGAGGCGAGACAGCGGATCGGAGTCCTGAGCGGTGAGCGCCAGCGGGTGCAACGCTCCGAGCAAGATCGCTGCAGCAGAGACGACAACGCGAGAACCTCTCGAGCTCACCAGCGTCACGACGAGGATCCTCCAACGAGGACGACCGAATTGGGCGCACCGAGTCCGTCCTCGGGAGCCAGTGGGGCCGTCGGATCGGCGACCCACTGGGTGCTGCCATTCGCGCCATTCACCACGAAGGCATAGACGTGCCGGCCAGCGGGGAGCTTAATCGCGACGCTCCATGTGCCGCCGGTTTTCGTGCGGGTCATCGGAGTTGCTTTCGCGTCCCAGTCATTGAAATCGCCAACGACGGCGACGTTCGATGCATGGGGCGCGACGAGCACGAACTTGATGATGTTCGTATCAGAAGAAGAGGCGAGCGGGGGCCGTGGTACAGCAACGGTGTCAGACCGTCCGGTCGGCGAAGGACCGCCCCGATCGATATTGATATGCCCGAGGAATGCGCCAATGCCGATGAGACCTGCCGCGAGGACGGCACCGACGAGCGGCGAGAGCGGGAGTGATCGTGGCTCGACGAGCCACCGCCAATGAGCCGCTCGGACGGTGGGAGGAGCCTCGAGCCGGACACGCGCCATGACGCGCTCGACCGCCATCGGATCGACGGCGACCGCGCGTTTGGCCTCGCGCGCTATCCACTCGACGTATGGATCCAGCTCTGGATCAATCATCCCGTATTCGCTCCCACCGTTCGCGCAGCTTATCGCATGCGCGCTTCACTCGCATCTTGAGCGCGGAGACGCCAGCACCAGTGAGTGCCGCCATCTCCTCGTAGCTCAACTCCTCGACGTACTTCAGCAAGAACGCTTCCCGCAACAGCGGGTCTAATTCGTTTAAAACACGCTGAACGAATTCCTCGTCTTCGCCAGACCATGCCGGCCGTTTATCTGGCGCGTTCAGCAGCAGTGCTTCTTCACGCACAAAGACGCGCTCCCGATGTGATCGGCGAGCAGCGATACTGCGGCACTGATTGACAAGGATCCGGTACAGCCACGCACTGAACCGGTCCCGTTCCTGATACCGACCCAGCGCTCGATATGCGCGAAGGAAGGTTGACTGTAAAGCATCCTCCGCGTCGTCGCGGTTGCCCAGCATTCGGATCGCAAAGCGCGCGCATCGATCGTAGTACCGATCGACGAGCTTCGCATATGCATCAACGTCGCCAGACAGCACGCGCTGCACGTCGGCGGCATCGTCGCTCATGTCCTTTGCTATAACCCACCCCCTCCGCGCCGACGTCACATCACCCGTTTACTCTGATGTATAACGCGCGTTCGCTCGCGCGCGCGCCCGCGAACGCCTGGTGATGCACGTCACGCTGCAGTCTCTACTCTTCCGCAAATTGTGGCGCGTTTTGGCTTCGGGCCAGCCACCCCTTGCGTCGCGGCGGGCACCCATTCAGTACCGCAGCCGCCCGAGGCGCGATACGAAAAGCGTGTCGGCGAAGCGGCCACGTCGCGCGATGACACTCAGATTCGCCGCTCCGACGCCTAAACCGTGGGCGTCGAACGCCATCGTGTCACGCGTCGCGGCGAGTCGCACCCCGTAGGCTCCGCCCAGGTCGCGCCGAACGAGGAAACTGGTGTCCGCGCGGGCAATGACCGAGCCTCGCAAGGTGTCGATCATGACGGCGACTGCCGCCCGGCGATAGATCGCTTCGTTCCTGGCCATTCGAAAGACGGCGGCCGCATCGGTGGTTGCGGCACGTACTGCGGCCCGGTCTGCGGCCGTCGCGACAAGGGGAATGGAGAGACCCAGCAGCAGGCCCATCACAGCCAGAACGACCAACAACTCCGCCAGCGTGAACGCGATCGGTCGCGTAGGATGAAGGTCAGCCGCGCCCGGCAGAGCGCGCCGACTCCGACGTCGAGGAACCATGTACGCATGCTATCTCTCCTTCCGCGCTCGATCGCATCGGATCCCCGCGGCCAGCAGCTTCCTGTCGCGTCCGAGGTCCAGTCGCTCGTCTCCTGCGCCACGTATGGTCTGCGCGTTGCTCGCGGCGCTCCTTCTCGCATCATGTCGCGATCCTCGCGCCGAGGCGAATATCGCCGAGGCCATGGTCCAGGTCGGAACGGAGATCAGCGCGATGCGACAGGATTACGCGCTGCTACAGAACCAGGTCGATTCACTGCGCGGAGTCGTGGCACGTCAGGACACCCTCATCTCGCGCCTCGCCGCGGCCGCGAACGTGCCGTTGCCGGCGCGATGAAAGTGCAGATCCGAAGGCGCTTGCCACTGACGCCCTCGGCGTCTAGTGTCGTCTTCCTCTCCACCAACGGGAGTCAGAATGGTCATCCTCCGGCGATGGCGCGGCGTGTTGCTCGTGGCCGGCGCCACGACCGTCGCGTCAGGCATCGCGCCGATCTCCGCGCAGCAGACGAACGACGCCGAATACACGGCCAAGATTCGCGAGCTTACTCCGACCGATCCGAGGTGGAAGTTCACGACGGAGCTCGTCGATCACCTGCCTGCCTCGTCGACAGTGCCGACGCCGTTGAAAGTGCTCGGCTATGTCCCGGGCACGATCGGGAGACTCTCGCGCACCGAAGATCTGAACCGATACTTCCGTGCCGTCGCCGCGGCGTCGCCGCGAGTGAAGGTGTTCTCACTCGGCATGAGTGAGGAAGGGCGCGAAATGGTCATCGCCGCCGTCGCCGATGAGAACACGATAAAGCGGCTAGACGACTATCGCGGGATGGCCGCGCGACTCGCCGATCCACGTGGCGTCTCGGATGCGGAGCGGGCGCGGTTAATCCGGGAAGCCAAGCCGATCTATTGGCTGACGGGCACGATCCACGCGCCCGAGACGGGCAGCCCCGAGATGTTGATGGAGCTGCTCTATCGCCTTGCGGTGGAGGAAACGCCCTTCGTTCAAAAGATTCGAAACAACGTTATCACCCTCATCACGCCGGCAACGGAAGTCGACGGCCGCAATCGCATCGTCGATATCATCGAAGAAGAGAAGCAGCTCAAGCTCGGCCGCGGTGGAATCCCCACTGTGTACTGGGGCAAGTACATCGCGCACGACAACAATCGCGATGGACTGATGATGAGCATCAAGCTCACGCAGAACATGAACGCCGGCTTCCTGCACTGGCGTCCGACGATCATGCACGATCTGCACGAGTCGGTGCCCTTCTTATACACCAGCACCGGCACGGGGCCGTACAACGACGAGTTCGATCCGATCACCGTCGGCGAATGGCATACTCTCGCGTATCAGGAGATCAATGAGCTGACCAAGCGCGGTTTGCCCGGGGTCTGGACGCACGGCTTCTACGATGGCTGGGCGCCTAACTATATGCTCGGCATCGCGCAGTTCCGAAACTCGATGGGCAAGTTCTACGAGACGTACACCTCGGGCGGCGCGGATTGTCAGATCGTGAACCTCCCCGGAAGTGCGACCTCAAAGGAGTGGTTCCGGCCGAACCCGCCGGTGAACGGCATCAAATGGTGCATTCGCAGCAACATCAACTACCAACAATCCGGAGTGCTCGTCGCGCTCAAGTTCGTCGCCGATAATAGGGAGACGTTCGTCGAGAACTTCGCGCTCAAGGCGACACGCATGGTCGAGCGCGGCAAGACTTCGGCACCGTACGCGTTCGTCATTCCGCACGACCAGCGGCACGCGGCGGAAGCCGCTGATCTCGTCGATTATTTCCGCAAGGTCGGCAGCGAGGTACACGTCGCCACCGCGTCATTCACGTCGCGCGACATGCCGGCTGTCATCGAACGTGGACTCGTCGCGGGCGGCGCGGGTCCGGCCGCCGCGGCCACCGGCGCCCGCGGAGGACGCGGCGGTCGTGGCGGTGACTCCACGGCGACGCGCGCCGACAGCGCGCGCAGCGGACACACGATCAGCGTCAGTGCTGGCGACTGGATCGTTCGCATGGATCAGCCGTACACGGCGCTGATTCGCACGGTACTCGCGGTGCAGAAGTTCCGTCCCGATGATCCCTCGCCGTATGACGATACCGGATGGTCGCTCGACGAGCTGCGGCATGTCACGGTCTATACGATCGCCGATTCGAGCATTCTCACGAAGCCAATGACGCTGCTGAAGGATGATGCGCGCGTTGCGGGGGTCGTCGCCGGCAGTGGCGGCACTCTTCTCGTGTCGCACTCCGGCGATTGGCGGTCTGCCGTTCTTCCGTGGAGACTCGGGCGCAGCAAGGTAAACATCGTCGATAGCGCATTCGCGGTCTCTGGCACTACGTATCCCGCCGGCACGTACCTGGTCGACAATTCACCGGCGGTTCGGGACGCGGTCACGCAGCTCGGCATGAAAGCAACGGCCGTGAGTGCCGCGCCCAGCGTCAAATCGCACGCGGTGCAGCTGCCGCGCATCGCGTTCGTCCACACGTGGATCGAGACACAGAACGAAGGGTGGGTGCGTCACGCGCTTGAGGAGATGGGCGTTCCGTTCACCTACATGTCGACGCAGCGTTTGAAGGAGGCCGGCCTCCTTGATCGCTTCGACGTCGTGCTCTTTCCGCATGTGAGCGGAGCGACGACGGCGATGGTGAATGGCAGACCGTTGGTCGGACCCGCGGTTCCGTGGAAGACGACAGCATTGACGCCGAGTCTGGGCAAGATCGATTCGACAGATGACATCCGACCGGAGCTTGGGCTCGAGGGATTGGCGGCGTTGCGGCGTTTCGTCGAACGTGGCGGTCTGCTTCTCGTCGAGGGCAATACAAGTCGGCTTCCGATCGATTTCGGCCTAACGTCAGGCGTCAGCGTCGCGACAACGACAAGGCTGCTTGCGCGCGGGGCGATTTTCCGCGCCGAGGCGGTGACGCGGTCGAGCCCGATCCTCTACGGATATGAGCGCGGGTCGATGCCTGTGTACTTCAACTCCGCGCCACTCTTCGTGGTCGCGTCCGCCCGCGGCGGCGGTGAGGGCGGAGGCGGGGCCGGGGGCGCCGGGGCTGATGATGAGCGTTCGCTCTCTGTTGCGCAGAACCGTCCTGATCCGTCGATCGCGAAACAGACCGCGGCGATGCGGCCGCGAGTGATTCTGCGATTCGGCCAGAACGTCGACTCACTGCTCGTGTCCGGATTGCTCGACAACGGGAGCGAGATGGGCGGCCGCGCGGCCGTCGTCGATGCGCCCTTAGGCCAGGGTCATGTGATATTGTTCGGCATTCGGCCGATGTGGCGCTACGAGACGCAAGGGAGCTACGCGATGGTGCTCAATGCGCTCGCGAACTGGAACGCGCTCGACGTCAACGAACGGCCGCAGCGCGTGGCCACGGACGGTGGCCAGAATCAGCACTGAGAGTTCAGTGATTTTTAAAACCCGAACGGTGTCAATGATCACAATAGAATACTGCACGGTCTGAAACTACGAGCCACGAGCCGTCAGTTTGGCGGCCGAGATTCGGCAGTCATTTCCGAACGAGGAGGTGAAATTGATCCCCTCGCGCGGCGGAAGGTTCGAGGTCCTGCGCGATGGTGCGCCGGTCTTCGAGAAGTCGAAGCTTGGGCGACATGCCCAAGCCGGAGAGGTCGTGAAGTTGTTGAGAAAGTGAACGGCGAAAGGAGCAGCTGTTGTGCTGTTATTCAGTTGCGGCCACATCAGTCGCGCCGTCCGTCAGTTTGCGGTGTAGGCGGTTGCGCAGTCCGATTGAAGTCCGCCATAGGTGACGAGGAATTCCAGCGTCACGGACAGGTTCCGGAGACGCGGGAACACGGCAAAAACTCAAGTGTATGACTGGCAAGCGCTTATAGGCAGTTCCGTCCGTGGCGCCGGTGGCACTGGCCCTGCTCGACTGACGGTGGGCGCCGATGTGCGGCGCCGATCGGAGGAGAGATGAAGCAACTCGCGACAACTTTGGCATTCTTGTGCGCCGCGGCGCTCGCACCGCTGCATGTGGCCGGTGCGCAGCAGGGGCGCGACAAGAAGCCGCCTACTATACCAGCGGAGAGCCGGCCACCGGCCGGCATGTGCCGTATTTGGTTGGACGATGTGCCGGCCGGGCAGCAGCCCGCGCCGACGGATTGCGCAACGGCGGTGAAGAACAAGCCGCAGAATGGCCGCGTCATTTTCGGCGACGATTACGCGAAGAAAGATGAAAAGGGCGACAAGAAGAAAGGCGTGCCGCCATTCGTGAAAAACTTCGC
>Ga0079222_10000315_pt1 | contig 10781 bp, 9 predicted proteins | sample GAPlitter_FD_75070 | JGI IMG/M metagenome (GOLD analysis project Ga0079222, IMG submission 75070) | Agricultural soil microbial communities from Georgia to study Nitrogen management - GA Plitter | ecosystem: Environmental > Terrestrial > Soil > Agricultural land | place: USA: Georgia | collected...
ACGGCGGCCGGGCAACTGTCGATCCTGCTCTTTCCCCAGCTCGCCGCGAGCGGCTGGCTCATGCGCACGCAGGTCGCGTTCTTTCACGCCGCGCTCACCAGCGTCGCGCTGATCGGGCTCGACAGCTGGCGCTTTCTCCAGGGGGAGATTCCGGCGACGCAACTCTTCCAGACGGGGCTCGTCTGCCTCGGATATTTCGCCACCGTCGGCATCGCGCTCGCCCTCGGACGCTATACCAAGGCGAGCGAGGACCTCGCCCTGCAGCGCGGCATCGACGTCGCCAACCTCGAGCAAGTCAACCGGCTGATCATCCAGGACATGCAGGACGGCGTGCTGGTGGTCGACCTCAACGGCGTCGTGCGCGGCCACAACGCGCAGGTCACGCGCCTCCTCGGCGGCTTCGGACGCATGCGCGGCGGCATGCGGCTGTCGGAATTCAGCTCGACGCTGCACGACTACTGGCGGCGCTGGCAGGAAGATTTCTCCGAAGCGCTCCCGCCCTTCAAGGTCGAAGCGACCCAGCGGCTGCTGCGCGTGCGCCTGGTGCGGATCGGCGCGGGTCTGAACGGCGGCACGCTCATCTATCTGGAGGATCTCGGCCGGGCGCAGAGCGAAGCGCAGCAGATGAAGCTCGCCGCGATGGGCCGCCTCACCGCCAGCATCGCGCACGAGGTGCGCAATCCGCTCTCGGCGATCAACCAGGCGGCGCAGCTGCTCGAGGAAGACGGCTCGGTGGCGCCCGAAGGCCAGCGCCTGCTCGTGATGATTCGCAACAACGCCAAGCGCATCGATCGGATCGTGGGCGAGGTTCTGCAGCTCAACCGCCGCGACCGCCAGCAGCCCGAGGTCATCCCGATGTTCGAGTTCATGGGCGGGCTGCTCGAGGAGATCGGCCAGGCGGAAGGCATTCCCGCCGGCGGCGCGGTCATGCAGATTCCCCACGACCTGCTCGTGATCTTCGACCGGGGGCATCTGAACCAGATCTTCTGGAACCTGGTGCGTAACGCGTGGCAGCACTGCCAGAAGAAACAGGGCAGCATCCAGATCCTCGGGCGGCCTGGATACATGGGCGATGCCGTAATATGCGAGCTGGGTGATGACGGGCCCGGGATACCCGCGGAGCTCCGCGGACAGATCTTCGAGCCGTTTTTCACCACGCGGCCCGGCGGCACGGGGCTCGGACTGTACATTGCGCGCGAGTTGGCCGATGCCAACGGCGCCGCGCTGGAATTGTTGGCCAGGGCACCGGGCGCGCATTTTCGTCTCACGATGAGGCGCGCCTTGAGCCCGGTCGAAAAACAGGGCGCCTGAGGGGAGGCGATCATGAGCCGGAAACCGCGCGACCGCGGACAGCCAAAAGTGCTCGTCATCGACGACGAGCCGGACTTGCTCGAATTGCTCGAGCTCACGCTCTCGCGCATGGGCCTCGACACGACCCGCGCGCAGTCGGTGGCGGAAGCGATCCGCATGCTGGACGGCCAGTCATTCGACCTTTGCCTCACCGACATGCGGCTTCCCGACGGCGAAGGACTGCGGGTCGTGGAGCACATCACCGAAAAGGGCCTGGACGTTCCGGTGGCGGTGATTACTGCCTACGGCAGCGCCGAGAACGCGGTCGCCGCGCTCAAGGCGGGAGCATTCGACTATCTGGCGAAACCGGTGGCGCTCGAGCAGTTGCGCGCGCTGGTGAAACAGGCGCTCAAGGTGCCCGAGAAGCCCTCGCCGCCCTCCTCCTACCAGCTGCTCGGCGAGTCTCAGGCCATCAATCAGGTCCGGCAGATGATCGAGCGGCTGGCGAAGAGCCAGGCGCCCGTGTTCATCACCGGGGAATCGGGCAGCGGCAAGGAGCTTGCCGCGCGCATGATTCACCTGGGCGGGCCGCGGGCCGAGCAGCCGTTCGTGCCGGTGAATTGCGGGGCGATACCCGAGAACCTGATGGAAAGCGAGTTCTTCGGCTACAAGAAGGGCGCGTTCACCGGCGCCGAGGCCGACCGCGAAGGCTTCTTCCAGGCCGCCAACGGCGGCACGCTGTTTCTCGACGAAGTGGCCGACCTGCCCCTGCCGATGCAGGTCAAGCTCCTGCGGGCGATCCAGGAGAAAATGGTGCGCAAGGTGGGATCGACCCAGGAGGAGCCCGTGGACGTGCGCATCATCAGCGCCACCCACAAGAAGCTGCCTGCGCTGGTCGATGCGGGCGAGTTCCGCCAGGATCTGTTCTACCGCTTGCACGTGATCGAGCTGGCGATGCCGAGCCTGCGGGAGATGCGCGAGGACATCCCGGCCATCGCCAATGCCATTCTGCGCAAGCTCGCGCGCGCCGCGCCTGCCAAACTCGACGATGCCGCGGTCACAGCCCTGGAGTCGTATCCGTTTCCGGGCAATGTGCGCGAGCTCGAGAACATCCTGGAGCGCGGTTTGTCGCTCGCAGGCGATCCGCAGAGGATCACCTCCGACGACCTGCACCTCACGCCGCCGCCCGAGGAGGCCGACGCCGCGCTGCCCGCCGGCGACAAATGGCCCCTGCAGGACTACCTCGACCGCGTCGAGCGCGCCGCGATCAACGAGGCGCTCGAAAAGACGCGCTACAACCGCACCGCCGCTGCGAAGCTCCTCGGCATCACGTTCCGGGCCATGCGTTATCGGATGGAGCGGCTTGGCATCAAGTAGCGTTCCCTCATTCACCGATGCAGCCTCACGGCGATTCACCTGCCTGCTACACTCCTCCGGTTCGGTTCTCGCGGCAGCGCAAGCTGAACTGGACGCAGGCAAATTGACATAAGGAACCGGCGTGCCTTCGCCCCGGTGAAGTGAATAACAAACGGAGTTGGTCATTCCTTGCAAGGAGACACACAAATGCTAACCAAGCTACAGGTCCTCGCAACGGTCGCTGGCCTCGGTCTTTCAATCGCGACCGCGCCCGGGCTAGCCGCTTCGGCGAAGAAGATCGAGTTCGATATGGTGGTCTCAGTTGGCGCCACGACGTGTCTCCCGGACGCGAGTGCGTCGGTGACGGTTACGCCGTCCGCCGGCGTCGAAATCATGGACGTGGACGTGGACGGATTGCCTCCCAACACGGTGTTCAATTTGTTCGTCCTGCAAGTCCCGAAGGCACCTTTTGGCGTCTCCTGGTACCAGGGCGACATCGAGACCGGTAAGAATGGGCACGGACATCAACGCGTTGTCGGTATCTTCAGTGTCGAGACGTTCGCGGTGGCAGCCGGCAGCGCGCCAGCCCCCGTCGTGTTCAATGGCCCATTCCCCGACGCCAGCTTGAATCCGCCGTTCAATCCCGTCCAGATGTACCACCTAGGAATCTGGTTTGATTCTCCGAGCGATGCTCTATCGGCCGGTTGTCCCGGCACCGTGACGCCGTTCAGCGGCGAACACAGTGCAGGCATTCAGGTATTGAACACGAGCAACTTCCCCGACGACCAGGGACCGCTGAGGAGCATTGTTCCTTGACGCTGCGACGGACCTGACCGGCCTCGGGCTCCCGGGGCAGCGCGAGTCTACTTGATCGCCTGCGCGGCCGGAGATGAACCCCGCCCCCGTGGCGGGGTTTTTCCATGGGGCCTCGCAGTCGCGCGGATCCCATGCGCTTGCGGGCAGAAGCTCCCGAACCTGGATTCGACAGCTCCGCCGAGAAGCGGCCGTTGCGTCCGCCGCTTCGCAGCGGCTCGGATGCGCTACGATCCGCTCATGCAGACGCCGACCCCTCTTACGGATGAGGCGCCGCGTCTCCTGGACGCGTCGCCGACCGCCCGGGCTCGGCGCTCGGGGCAGGGCTGAAGTCCGGGAGCCCGACGCGGCTCAGCATGGCGTGCCAGCGGCTGTCGCCGTGCAGCGCCGCGAACGTCGGATCCACCACCATGCAGTGCGCGCCGTTGGCCTTGGCGAGCGCATGGCGCTCGAGGCACTCGAGGGCGCTCGCAAGCTCGCCGCGAGCGACGTGGAGCATCGCCTCCTCGTACTCCGAGATGGACGTGTCGTCGAAACGGGCGCGCGCCCGAGTCATGATCTCCGTGGCCTCTTCGTCACGACCGAGCAGATACATGGCGCGCGCCTGGTAGACGTGCGCATTGGGGTAGTCGGGGGCGATTAGAGCGAGCGCCCTTGCCGCCTCCAGGCTTTCCTCGGCCCTGCCGGACTGGGCATAGCTATCCGCCAGCAGAAGCCGAGCGTACACGTCGTGCGGCGTCAGCTCGATCGCCTGCATGAGCAGCGTCTCCGCGCGCGCGTAGCGCCGCCAGTAGAAGTACAGCACGCCTTTGCTGCAACGAATGGCGGGATCGAGCGGATCGAGCGCCTGGATGACGTCGTATTCGCGCAGCGCTTCCTCGAACCGCGCGCTGTACATGAGGAAGCTCGCGTAGTCCGAGCGAACGCCCGCATCGCGAGGGCTTGCGGCGAGAGCACGCGCGAACAGCGCATCAGCCTTCGGCCAGTCGAAATCCGCGATGTACGCGAGCGCGGCGAGGATCGCGCAGGCGGCGCCGGCATCCGGGTCGAGGTCGAGCGCGCGCTGTGCCGCTTCTCTCGCAGCACGCGGGTCGCGCTGAGCCGCCTGGAACAGAAGCTGGCGCCGCCGGACGTAGGCAAGGGCGAGCTCTGACCAGGCGGCGCCGAACTCGGCATCGAGGCGAACCGCGGTCTCGAGATGCTCGATGGCTCTGGGCAGCAGGCTCTGGTTGCGCTGCTTCAGCAGGTAGCGGGCGCGCTGGTAGAGATCGAAGGCACCGAGATCGCGGGTCGGGGCGGCGAACCGCGCGGGATGTGCCGCGCGGCTTTCCTCGCCGGCGCGCGTCGCGAGCAAGGGGACGAAACAGTGCAGCATCGCGCCGCGCACCTGCTGATCGAGAGCCAGGGCGTCGGCCGCCCCGGCATCGATGCGCTGCGCGAGCATCGTCTCGCCGCGGGCGGTGGCGACGATCTCGAGCAGCAGAATCCGCGGCCCCGACTCCAGCCAGCGGCCACGCACGATCCACTCCACCTTCAGGCGGTTGCGCGCCTCGGATGGCGAGGCCTCCACATCGGCCGCCGTCGACGATTCGGGGCCCAGGACGCGCATCCGAGGCAGGCGAGACAGCGTGCGCACGATCTCGTCGGTGAGCGCCGCGGCAAGCTCACGATCGGCCGCCGCGGGCGTGGCCGGGGGGAGTGGCGGGACGGCGACGGAAGGTTCGCCACCGATCTCCACGGCGGCCGCGGCGCGAGCCCGGATCGTCGGCACGTAGCTGCCCTTGTCGAGCGAGATTTCCAGCGGCGCCGAGAGGCCTTCCCCATGGTAGTAGCGATCGAGCCGCTGGCGCAGCCGGCCGGCTTCGACACGCACCACCGCGTCGACCTTCGGATCGTAGGTGCTCGCGACGCGGCCGAAGAAATCGATGCCCAGGGCGATCTCGCGCAACTCGGCAAGCCGCCCCGCGAGCTTGCACGCGACCAGGTGCCGGAGAAACTGCTGGTGGCGCAGCGAGTGACGGAACGCGGGACTTTCGCAGATGCGGTCGAGCTCGACCGCCAGCGCTTCCGGCGTGATGGGATCTCGTGCCTGCATTCATCCCCGGGGCTGTTGCAACCGTTTGGATACCCCGTGCCCCCTTCTCAACCTTGTGCTGAATTCTAACAATCCGGGGCACTGGTCGAAAGAACAGGAACCTCATGGCCGTACTGGACCGTTTCGCATCGCTCCCCTGTGCCCACGCCTGCCGTCGCGTCGATTTCGACTGCGTCGAAGTACGCGAGGCTGCCGGCGCGGGCGGCGGCCCGTTGCTGCTGGTTTCCGGCGTCAAGTCTTGGGCTGACCTTCGGGTGACGCTCGAACCTCTGCCCTATCGCGAAAGGCCCGATTTCTGGGTGATCGAGGTCGTCGGGCGCCTGAGCGCCTGCGGCTTGCCCGCGCTCGTCGATTTCTGCGTCGCCCTGCCGCTGGAAAGCGTCCGGGGCTGCAGGGGCATCGAGATCGTAGGGGCCACCAAGTCGGAGCGCAGGGTGCTGAACGCGCGTACGGCGATGGAGGCCGGAGGGTAGTCGCCCCGTGCCTGCGGATCCGCGGAATTCACCCGGCTCGCTATTCGATCCTGCAAACCACGTCCTACCAAGGGAGGCCAACATGCTCAGACGGCTCGTTCTCGCTGCGTTACTGGCGGTTTCACTCAGCGCTCGCGCGGCTGAATTCACCGATGTCTACTACGACCCTGCCGAGGACGGATGGGGAGTATTCCTCGTCCAGAGCGAAACGACGCAATTCCTTGCCTTCTTCATCTACGGATCGGACGGAAAGCCCACCTGGTACGTCGCCATCCTGGCGGAGGATGCGACCGGCAAGTTCACAGGTACTCTTTACGCGACCACCGGCACCTACTTCCTCAACCCGTGGCAGGGCAAGAGCACCGTCGAGGCGGGAACGGCGTCATTCACGCCGAGCGATGCCTACCACGCGACGCTCTCTTACACGGTGAACGGCGTCGGGACCGTGACCAAGGCGGTGCAGCGGCAGACGCTCACTGCGTACGTCCTTTCGGGCAACTATTCCGGGTCGGGGGCAGGCAGCATCAACAACTGCGTCAGTCCGGGTCAGAACGAGCCCACGTACCGGTCCCGCTTCGGCCTGACCGTGACGCAGACAGGCGACCAGTCGGCGAGCCTTGTCTTCACGTTCGTCGACATGGTGCACAACGGCCTGGTCTGCACCATTGCGGGCCCGCTCACGCACATCGGCCGGCTCTACCAGCTCAACGGCCAGTCGTCGTGCACGGTCAATGGCGTTCCTGCGGGCCCGACGCAGGCGGTGACCATCGACGCCTTTCATCCGACGGGCCACGGAATCGAAGGTCATTTCACGGCCATCCAAGGCTGCACGGCGTCGGTCCACTTTGTCGCCGTGCTCAACACCAACAACTGAGCGCGAGTTGTGCTACCGTGACGCCGGCTCGACCACTCCCGTGCTCCGCGGGCGATCGACGCCGCGAAGCATCGAAGGAACTTGCCGGCAGCACACGCTAAGCACAGTGGACCGCCGGCGCGGATCGCCATCGACCGCGCCGGCATCGCGCGCTCGGCCCTGCAGGTGCCGTCGCCCAACTGCGACGAGCGGCCCGCAGGCGCAAGCATCGAGCTCCTGGTCGTCCACGGCATCTCGCTTCCTCCGGGCGAGTTCGGCGGTCCGGGCATCGTGGAGCTCTTCACCAACCGGCTCGATCCGGGGTCTCATCCCTACTATGCACAGATCGCGAGCCTGAAGGTCTCGTCGCACTTCCTGATCCGCCGCGACGGCGCGCTCGTTCAGTTCGTCCCCTGCGGCAAGCGCGCGTGGCATGCCGGCGATTCCTCGTGGCGCGGGCGGGAGCGCTGCAACGATTTTTCCATCGGTGTCGAGCTGGAGGGAACGGACGATTCGTCGTACGAAGCGGCGCAGTACGCGACGCTGTCCGCGCTCACGCGGGCGCTGGCGAGGCGCTACGCGATCATGGAAGCCGCCGGCCACAGCGACATTGCGCCGGGCCGGAAAACCGACCCTGGACCCGGGTTCGACTGGGCACGGTACAGGCGAATGGCGGGATTGCCGTACGCCTAGCGTGGTACGAGCGGCGAAGGCCGCGGCGGCCTCGACGGCGCAATCGCCGACCGAAGCGGAGCCGGGCGCCGGCTTCGGGAGTCGACCCACGACCCCTCCCCGCCCCACCCGCAACGGCCGCCGCGGCTCGTGCGCGTCGTCGGCCTTCGTCGTTCGCCTGGGCGTGACCGCACGCCAGCGCAAGTTCTGAGGTAAAATAATAGGTTATGCAATTTGCCGCCGACTTTACCTTGCAGCTGCGCCTGCAACTCATACCTCGCAACCGATCTGGTCACTGATGCAGTTTCTCGCCGACTACTTCCCCCTGCTGCTCTTTTTCGTCGCGTTCAAGCTCTGGGATATCTATGTCGCGACGGCGGTGGCGATCGTGGCTTCGGTGGTGCAGATCGGGTACTTCCGCTGGCGGCGCGGCAAGGTCGAGGTCGTGCATTGGCTGAGCCTCGTGATCATCGTCGTCTTCGGCGGAGCGACGCTGCTGCTCCACGACGAAACCTTCATCAAGTGGAAGCCCACCGTGCTCTATTGGCTGTTCGGAGTCATCCTGGCCAGCGGAAGACTGTTCTTCCGCCGCAACCTGCTCGGGACGCTGATGAAGGACCTCGCGTTGCCTGATCTCATCTGGGCACGGGTGACCTGGGTATGGGTCGCGTTCCTCGTGGGCATGGGGTGCGCCAATCTCTACGTCGCCTCGCACTACCCTACGGCAGTCTGGGTCAACTTCAAGGTCTGGGGCGGGATGGCTCTGTTCTTCCTGCTCGCGATCGGGACCGTGGCCTCGGTCGCCCGATACCTGCCCGAACGCTCGTGATCGACGTCTGTTCCACGTTACGCGACCGCCTCGCCGATCTTCATCCCGTGGCGTTCGATCTGCATGACGACAGCGCTGCCCACGTCGGGCACGCCGGCGCGGCCGCAGGAGGCGGGCACTTTTCTTTGCTGATCGTGTCACAGGCGTTCAGCGGCCTCCCCCGACTGAAACGCCATCAGACGGTCATGGCACGGGTGGCCGATCTTCTTCCGTTTCCCATTCATGCGCTATCGATAAGGGCGCTGGCGCCCGAAGAGTTTTCCTGACCCTGAAAAAGGACCCCCATGCACACGCTTCTCCGAATGCTCGCGGCGCTCGCCGCCACCGCACTGCTCCTTGCTCCGCCTCTGGCGCTCGGCCAGGAGCCGGCGAAAAAGGCGCCCGCGAAGGCAGACACCGCCGCGAAGGGCAAAGAGCTCTATCCGCAGGCCTACTTCGATTTCATGCTCAAGCAGCGCACCTCGCAGGGCCAGCCCGATACGCCCGAGCTGCGCACCGCGATCCGCGACGAGCTCAACACCCGCGAGTTGCTCGTGCGCGAAGCCAGGAAGCAAGGCCTCGACAAGGCTCCCGGCATGAAGGCGGAGATGGACCTCACTTCACAGACGGTGCTTGTGCGCGCCTACATGGCCGACTATCTCAAGGCGCACCCGGTACCCGACGATGTGCTGCACAAGGAATACGACCAGATCCGCTCGCAGATGGGCGACAAGGAATACAAAGTCCGCCACATCCTGGTCGACAAGGAAGACGAGGCTAAGGACATCATCGCGCAGCTCCAGAAGGGCGAGAAGTTCGAGAAGCTCGCCGAACGATCCAAGGACAGCGGATCCAAGGCGAACGGCGGCGACCTGGACTGGAACGTGCCCGCCAACTTCGTGAAGCCCTTCGCCGACGCGATGGTGGCGCTGCAGAAGGGCAAGTTCACGACCACGCCGGTGCAGACGCAATTCGGCTGGCACGTGATCGAGCTCGACGATATTCGCGACGCCAAGGTCCCCGGCTTCGACGAAGTGAAACCGCAGCTCGCGCAACGCTTGCAAGGCCAGGTGGTCGAGAAATACCTCCGCGATCTTCGGGCCAAGAACGGCCTCTGACGTTGTCGTTGCAACCACGCTGACGAGGGCAGGCGAGGTAAGCCTGCCCTCGTTGCTTAGGTGTTATCCTAACGCCCGCCCACGAACCACCGACAAGAACGCGGCCTGGAGGACAGCGGCATGCCTGCGATTCGCAATCCGAAGGATTTCCTCGCAGGCCTGATCTTCGTAGCGTTCGGCACCGCCGCCATCGTGCTCGGCAGCGACTATCCGCTGGGCACCGCAGCCCGCATGGGGCCGGGCTACTTCCCGCGCATCCTCGGCATCCTCCTGATCGTTCTGGGCGGCGCGCTCTCGCTGCGCTCCCTGCGCCTGGCCGGCCCGCCGCTGCCCGGCTGGAAGTGGCGGCCCGTGCTCGTCGTTCTGCTGAGCGTCGTGGTTTTCGGCCTGGTCCTGACGCGAATCGGGCTCGTGCTGTCCACGCTGGGGCTGATCTTCGCGTCGAGCGCGGCGAGCCGCGAATTCCGGCCCAAGGAGGCGCTGATCAGCGGCATTCTCCTCGCGGCGCTGGCCGTCGGCGTCTTCGTGATCGGCCTCAAGCTCGTCATTCCCATCTGGCCCGGAAGCGGCTGACGCGATGTCGTTCGACATCCTCGGGCACCTGGCCACGGGGTTCGGCGTCGCGCTGACACCGATCAACGTCCTCCACGCGTTCATCGGTGTCCTGGTGGGCACGTTGATCGGCGTGCTGCCGGGTATCGGCCCGGTAGCGACCATCGCGATGCTGCTGCCCACGACCTACGGCCTGCAGCCGGTATCCGCGCTGATCATGCTCGCCGGCATCTACTACGGCGCTCAGTACGGCGGATCGACGACCTCGATCCTGATCAACATGCCGGGCGAAACGTCCTCCGCGGTCACGTGCCTCGACGGCCACAAGATGGCGCTGCAGGGACAGGCCGGCGCGGCGCTCGCGATCGCCGCCCTGGGATCGTTCTTCGCGGGGTGCGTTTCCACGGTCTTCGTGGCGGCGTTTTCGCCGCCGCTGTCCGAGCTCGCGCTGAAATTCGGCCCGTCGGAATACTGCTCGCTGATGATCCTGGGGCTGATCGGCGCCGTGGTACTCGCGCATGGGTCGCTTCTCAAAGCCATCGGCATGATCGTCCTCGGGCTGCTTCTCGGCATCGTCGGCACGGATGTCAATTCGGGGATGGCGCGGTTCGCATTCGGAGTGCCCGAGCTCACCGACGGCCTCGGCATCGTCAGCGTAGCGATGGGTCTGTTCGGCTTCGCCGAGATCATCAGCAATCTCGAGACGACCGAAAAGCGCGAAATGGTGGCCGCCAAGGTCAAGGGCCTCTGG
>Ga0079222_10000316_pt1 | contig 10779 bp, 9 predicted proteins | sample GAPlitter_FD_75070 | JGI IMG/M metagenome (GOLD analysis project Ga0079222, IMG submission 75070) | Agricultural soil microbial communities from Georgia to study Nitrogen management - GA Plitter | ecosystem: Environmental > Terrestrial > Soil > Agricultural land | place: USA: Georgia | collected...
GCCCTGGGTGCGGCGGGTCGACCATGCCCGCGTCGCCGTGGCCGGGCCGGACGCGCTGTGCCTGCGCACCAAGATGCCGGTGCGTGGTGAGAACATGACCACCGTCTCCGAGTTCGTGCTCAAGCCCGGTAAGCGAGTCCCGTTCGTGCTGACCTGGTTCCCGTCGCACCAGCCGCTCCCCGATCCGATCGACGCCGAGTCCGCGCTCAACGACAGCGAGGCCTACTGGCTGGAGTGGGCCGCCAACTGCAGCCACGCAGGCGACTACCACGACGAGATCCACAGCTCGCTGCTGGTGCTGAAGGCGCTCACCTACCGCCCCACCGGAGGGATCGTGGCCGCACCCACCACGTCGCTGCCCGAGCGGATCGGCGGCGAGCGCAACTGGGACTACCGCTTCTGCTGGCTGCGCGACGCCACGCTGACGCTGCGCGCGATGCTGGCCGGCGGCTACCTCGAGGAGGCGCTCGAGTGGCGCGGCTGGCTGCTGCGCGCGATCGCGGGCGATCCGGCCGACCTCCAGATCATGTACGGCATCGCGGGCGAGCGGCGGTTGGACGAGCGCGAGCTCGACTGGCTGCCCGGCTTCGACGGCTCGCTGCCGGTGCGGGTCGGCAACGCCGCATCCACCCAGCTGCAGCTCGACGTGTACGGCGAGCTGATGGACTCCGCCTACCAGACGCTCGTTCACGGCGTGCCCGGCGATCCGGCCGGATGGTCGTTGCTGAAGATGCTGCTGCGCTGGCTGGAGGACGGCTGGCGCCAGGAGGACGCCGGCATCTGGGAGGTTCGCGGCCCCAACCGCCACTTCACCTACTCCAAGGTGATGTCGTGGGTGGCCTTCGACCGGGCGGTGCGGTTCCACGAGGAGTTCGGTCGCGACGGCCCGGTCGAGCGCTGGCGCAGGCTCCGGGATGAGATCCACGCGCAGGTGATGAGCGAGTCCTGGTGCGAGAGCAAGCAGGCGTTCGCCCAGTCCTACGGCTCCGAGCGGCTGGACGCCAGCGCGCTGCTGATGCCGGCGGTGGGCTTCCTGCCCGCCGACCACCCGCGGATGGTCTCGACGGTCGCCGCGATTCAGCGCGAGCTGGTGCACGACGGCCTTGTGCGCCGGTACCTGCCCGACGAGGAAGGCGACGTGGACGGTGTCGGCGGTGACGAGGGCGTGTTTCTGGCATGCTCGTTCTGGCTGGCCGACGTGATGGCCGGGCAGGGCCGCGTCACCGAGGCCCGTGAGCTGTTCGAGCGGCTGCTGGACCTGCGAAACGACGTCGGCCTGCTGTCCGAGGAGTACGACCCGGTCGCCCGCCGGCAGCTCGGCAACATGCCGCAGGCGTTCACCCACCTGGCGCTGGTCGGCACGGCCATGCTGCTCGGGCAGGGCCACCAGCTGCGGGGCGGGCACCCCGGCGCGGTGGCGGGCTAGTCCTCCACCGCGTCGAACCGCCGAAACACGGTGGGGCCGAGGGCGACCGAATCCACGCGGCCATCGGCGCGCCGGTGAAACACGCATGGCTCGCCCGCCTCCCGCACGTAGGGGTCGACCACGAACGCATCCGGCTGCTCCGTCGCTGTCAGCGTCGGCCGCCAGCTCGCCATGGTCGGATCCACGAAGGTGAGCCGCCCGTCGCGCCACTCAAGCCGCAGCATCTGCCTGAAGTTGTCACCGCCGTAGTACCCGAGCAGGTCGCGATACCCCTCCGGCGTCGATGACGGCGGAACGATCGCCGCCGGCAGCGACGCAACGGCCTCGCGCCCGATCGCGGCCAGCTGCATCGAAAGTTCCCCCACCGACCCCAGCGTGTTCACCAGGACGATCGCACCGACCTGCTGCTCGCGGTCGAAGCAGACGTTCGAGCTGAACCCGTGAATATCGCCGGAGTGCTGCACCCAGACGACGTCGCCGCGGCGGACCGCGTACCAGCTGATCCCCCACGCCAGCTCCCAGGCCGGGTCGCCGCTGAGATACCGGGGACGGTGCATCTCGGCCAGGGTCGACTCCGCCAGCACCTGCGCACCGGAACGCTCGCCGCCGTCCTTCCGCACCTGGAAGGAGATCCAGCGCGCCAGGTCGGCGACGCACGAGATCAGCCCGCCCTCGGCCTCGTTGTCCGGGGCCGCGACGGACTCGCTCAGCTCGTCGCTGAACTGCCGCACCGTGTAGCCGGTCGCCATTCGCGCACGCAGCGCATCGGGCAGCGGCGGGTAGCTCGAGGCGGACATGCCCAGCGGCTCGAGGATCTGCTCCCGGACGTACTCCGCGTAGGGCCGGCCGGAGACGCGTGCGACGATCTCGCCCAGCAGCTGGTACCCCATGTTCGAGTACTTCTGCTGCGTGTTGGGAGGCACCCGCACCCCGATCTCTGAGGCGCGCGCCAGGTTGGCAGCCACCGATCCCTGGTACGTGGGCCCTTCCCAGTTGGTGCCGGGCGCGTCGCCCATCAGCCCCGACTCGTGCGAGAGCAGGCGGCGGATGGTGACGCGCTCGATCGGGCTGATGCCCACCGCGGCGCTGAGCTCCGGCAGGTGGGCGACCACGGGATCGTCGAGGTCAAGGCGGCCCTCGTCGCGCAGCTGCATGATCGCCGTCCCCGTGAACGTCTTGGTGACGGACGCCACCCGGTAGAGGGTGGTGTCATCGGCGGTGCGCCCGGCGGCGGCGTCGCAGAGCCCGATCCCCGCCGACCAGGCGAGCTCGTCCCCGTGCACGACGGCGACCGACGCCCCCGGCAGCCGGTGTTCCTTCACGAACGCTGCAGCGCAGGCCTCGAGCGACGTTGCCACCTCTGCAATCGCTGCGGCGCCCGCGCGGGTGTCACTCCCCGAACTCATCGCGACTGACCATACTCGCTCAGGTAGATTGGCTCCGTGAGCGACCGCCGCGTGATCGTGGCCGGGGCCGGCCTGGCAGGGCTGCGGGCGGCGCGTGACCTGGCCGACGCGGGCGTCGCCGTGACGGTGCTGGAGGCGCGCGACCGCGTCGGCGGGCGCGGCTACTCGCTCCCGCTGGGCGGCCGTACCGTCGAGCTGGGCGGCTCCTGGTTCACGCCGGAGCACGATCAGGTACGGGCGGAGCTGGCGCGCTACGGCATGTCTGTCCGCGACTACCCGCCGGTGCGGTCGGCGCGCTGGCTGACCGCCGGCCAGCTGCGCCTGGGCGCGCCGGTGCCGTGGCACGAGCTGGCGGCGCTGGAGGCAGCGCTTGTCCGCGTCCGCGACGACGCCGAGCGCGTCGCCGCCGGCGATCAGGCGCTGGCCGCCCTGTCGGCGGCCGACTACGTCGAGCGGCTGCACCCGAGCGACGCGCTTCGCGATTTCCTGCTGGGATGGTGGCAGCTGATGGGTGGCGCCTCACCACAGCACGGCGCTGCGAGCGATGCGCTCGACGCGATCCACGAGCACGGCGGCCTGACCGGGCTGCTCACGTGCCTGGCGCACGGGCCGCTTCCGGGTTGGAGCGCGCTGGCCGAGGCGATGGCACGGGACGTCGTCGACCTGTGCGTGGGGACGGCGGTGACGAGGATCGAGCACGGCGACGCCGGGGTGATCTGCACCACCCAGCGCGGCGAGGTGCACGAAGCCGAAGCGCTGGTGCTGGCCGTACCGCTCAACTGCCTGCCGGGGATCGCCTTCGAGCCGGCCTTGCCGCCACCCGTGGCCGAGGCCGCCGGCGCCAACGCCGGCCGAGCCGTGAAGGTGCTGATGCTGGTGCGCGGGGTGGATCCGAACGGCATCGCGGTCGGCATCGGCCCCGGGCTGAACTGGCTGTACGCCGACACCGCCGAGGATGGCTGCGTGCTGGTGACCGGCTTCGGCTGGCAGGACGACCGCTTTGACGCGGCGGTGCGGGGGCACGTTGAGCGCGCCCTGCGCGCCTTTTACCCTGATGCCGAGCTCGTGGACTGGGCGCAGCACGACTGGATCGCCGACCCGGCCTCACGCGGCACCTGGCTGACGGCGCCGGCCGGGCACATCGACCTGGTGTCGCCGGACCGGTTCGACCCGGTCGGCCGCATCGCATTCGCCGGATCCGACATGGCCCGGCAGCACGCGGGCTGGTTCGAGGGCGCCCTGGTCAGCGGCGCCGCCGCCGCGGCGCACGTGCTGCGCTAATCGCGAAGCAGCGGTGCCACCCGCTCCGCGAACACGCGCATGGCATCGCGCTGCCGCTCGTACGGCATGCCCGGCCAGTAGAGCTGCGCCACGAAGTGCAGATCGCCGCCGGCCGCCTTGCCGTAGGCGCGGATGCCCTCGGCCACCTGTTCGGGCGTACCCACCAGCGCATGGCGGCGGATCTCGGCCTCCGACTCAGGACTGAGCGGCGGCGGAGCCGGGGCGTCGCCGGCGCGGCCGCGGGCCTCGTCCATGTCCTCGTACTTCCAGTTCAGGTAGTGGCGTTGGTCGCGCACCAGCGGCCAGGCGTCCTCGCCCTCCCAGGCGAAGGTGGGCTGGTAGATGCTGAGCTCGAACGGCCGCTGCACGGCGGCCTCAGCCTGCCCCTCGCGCACCCACGCCACCTGCTCGGCGAATTCCGCCGGCCCGGTGTCACCGCTCATGTAGCCGTCGGCGATCCTGCCGGCACGCCGCACCGCCGGCTCGACGACCGCGCCGATCCAGATCGGCGGCCCGCCCGGCCGGAACGGCTTGGGCCGCACGCTCACGCCCGGATAGCGGCGCCGCTTCGTCCCGGTCACGAGCCCGTCGCCCCAGGACTGGCGCAGAATTGCCACCGCGTCGATCAGCCGCGTGCGGCGCTCCGACATGGGGATCCCGAGCACCTCGAACTCCTCCGCCCGCCAGCCCATGCCCAGGCCCAGCAGCAGCCGGCCGTGGGACAGCAGGTCGACGGTGGCCGCGTCCTCAGCCAGCCGCACCGGGTCGTGCAGCGGCGCCAGCAGTAGGCCGGTGCCGATCTCGACCCGCTCGGTGCGCGCGGCGACGGCTGCGGCCACCGCCAGCAGCGACGGCATGTAGCCGTCATCCACGAAGTGGTGCTCGGTCAGCCACACCGAGTCGAAGCCCAGTCGCTCAGCCTCGACCGACAGCTCGATCGCCTGGTGGTAGAGGTCGGCGTCGCTGCGCTCGTCGCCCGGTGGGCGCTGGCAGGTGATGAGTCCGTATCCGAGCTTCATCGGGCGATGCTACCAACCGAGGCTGCGCCGTTGCCTATGCTCCACTCATGACGCTGTACCGCCTGGCGGACGATCCCCCGACGCTCGTCGATCCGGTCATGATCGCGTGCTTCGACGGATGGGTGGACGCGGCGGAGGCGGCGTCCAGCGCCGTGGCCCACGTCGCGGCGGACGCCGAGCCGATGGTCACGTTCGACCCGGACGCGATCTTCGACTACCGCTCACGCCGTCCCGTCCTGGACGTGCACGACGGCCGGCTGTCGGATCTGCGCTGGCCGGAGCTGGCGATCCGGCATGTGCGGGTGGACGGTCGCGACCTGCTGATCTTCTCCGGCGCCGAGCCCGACCTACGCTGGCAGGAGCTGGCGTCCGACGTGGCGGCGCTGGTCACCTCGCTGGGCGTGGCCCTATGGGTCAGCCTCGGCGCGGTGCCCGGAGCGGTCGCCCACACCATGCCGGTGCCTGTGATGGCAACGGCCTCGCAGGATGGGCTGCTCGGCCCGCGTACGCCGCCCGGCCCCGAGGGGCTGCTGCGGGTGCCGTCGGCCGCGCTGTCGGCGATGGAGATGGCGGTCAGCGGATCCGGTATCCCCGCCATCGGATTCTTCGCGCAGGTGCCGCCCTACGCCAGCATCGGCTACACCGCCGCCAGCATCGCGCTGCTCGAGCGGCTCGGCCGCCACCTCGAGGTCGACCTGCAGATGGACGACCTCCACGACGAGGAGCACGAGCAGCGGGCCCGCTATGACGCGGCCGTGGCCAGCGACGCCATGCTGCGCCAGACCGTCGAGCAGCTGGAGTCGGTGGCCGGCGACATGGAGGAGCACCACCTGCCGTCCGGCGACGAGCTGGCGCGCGAGATCGAGCGGTTCCTCCGGCACAACGAGCCCGACGGGGAGGCCTGAATGCTCGATTTGACGCCCGAACAGCTGCTGACGACCACCCGTGCGGTGCGTCGCCGGCTGGACGTGGACCGGCCTGTGGACGGCGAGACGATCCGGCACTGCCTCTCGATCGCCACGCAGGCGCCCACCTCGGTCAACCTCCAGAACTGGCACTTCGTGGTGGTCACCGACGCGACCGTGCGCGCCGGGGTCGCGGAGTGGTATCGCAGGGCATGGCAGGACTACTCGAGCACACCGCTCGACGAGGACCCGCCCGGCGAGGCCTCGGGGGCCGCCTCCTCTCGCCACCTGGCACGGATCATGCCCCGCGTCCCGGTGCTGCTGATCCCCTGCATCGAGGGCCGGCCCGAGGGGCAGGCGGCGGGCGAGCTGGCCGCCCTCTACGGATCGGTCGTGCAGGCCTCGTGGAGCTTCCAGCTGGCGGCCCGAGCGCACGGCCTGGGCTCGGTGTTCACGACGTACCACCTGGACTACGAGCGCGAGGTGGCAGAGCTGCTGGGCATCCCCTACGACGCCGTCACCCAGGTGGCGCTGTTGCCCGTGGCCCACACCACCGGCGGAGACTTCCGGCCGGCGCGAAGGCGGCCGCTGGACGATGTCGTCCACTGGGACGGCTGGTAGATCCGCGCTCGATAGCACTTCGGTTTCAGAGATCTCCGGCGTCTGCCGATAACCGGGCGGTGGCAAGGCTGACGATGACGCAGGCTGTGGAGCGGCTGAGTACCGCGGCCGTGACGATGACCGATACGCAGGGCAACGCGCTCGAGCTGTCCCCTGTGGAGAGCGCCGGCACGCGCCTGGTCGCGACGGCTGATCGGATGCGGATCGGTGAGCGTGGCCTGCTGACGGCGCGCGTGCACGGCGATGATCTGCGCCCGTGGGTGGTGGGCTTCGACGTCGAGTCGGCCGCGTACCACAGCGACCAACTTGCCCTGGTGACCCTGCGGGCGCGTTCGATCCGGCTGGACCCGCAGCAGCGTCAGGCGGATCGCACGGCGATGGGCGGGCACGCACGGCTGATCGCCTACAGCTGCCAGAACGTGGTGGACGGCGACGTGGTCGAAGGCTCGATCGTTGACGTATCCGACAACGGCGTCGCGTTCATGACAAGACGGCTGCTGCGGCCGGGTGACCGGCTCAGCTTCGCCGGCCGCTTCTTCGCGACGGTGGTCGAGGCCGAGGTGCGTGTGGCGCGGATCGCAGAGGTCGCAGGACAGCTCCAGGTCGGCTGTACGTTCATCGCGATCGCACCGGCCGAGCGCGCGAAGCTTCGCGCGGTGACCGCCGTGCGCCGGCCGGGCGAAGCGGCGTCGTTCAACATGCTGCAGCAGCTGAACGCCGAGCGGGCCGCGCGCGAACCGGACGCGAGCGAATCACGCTGGCGCCGGCTGTTCCGCCGCAGCGCCTAGAGCCCGCTACGGCTGAGCGCCATGTGGATGATCAGGTACCAGCCGCCCAGGGCGCAGACGGTCAGCGGGAGGGCGATGATTGTGGGTGAAGCCGCAAGAATCCGCTCGGTGAGCTGATCGGGTTCGGCGTGGACGCTGCTATGTGATGTGGTTGTCATACGCCCAACCTATGGGCGGAGCGCGGCACCCGCATCGGGCGAATCCCTACGCCCGCGCCGCCGCGATGTGCCACCCTTATGGGCATGGCATCGCTCAACCGGCACCTGCTGCGCGCGCGCGACCTGATGGATGCGCGCTACGCCGACCCGCTGGACGTACCCACTCTGGCTCGCGCGGCACACGTGTCGCCGGCCCACTTCTCCCGGCAGTTCAAGGCCGCGTTCGGCGAGACGCCGCACCAGTACCTGCTGACGCGGCGGCTGGAGCGGGCCGCGTCGCTGCTGCGCGGCACCGACTACTCGGTGGCGAGGATCTGCATGGATGTCGGCCTCGCCAGCGTCGGCTCGTTTACCTCCAGCTTCAAGCGCGTGTACGGATGCACCCCCACCGCCTACCGCGACAGCTTCCCGCCGGCCGCGCAGATGGCCCACATCCCGACCTGCATCCTGATGGCGGCCAGCCGGCCCGCCGGCGGTCGCATGCGCGCGCCCGTCCCGCTGCCCGCGATGGAGAGCAGCTTTGAAGAAGACGTGGCGCGCGTCGCGACGTAGCCTGCGGCGAGCAACCACCACCACAGGAGGGACACCTTGAAGACCACCATCTCCCACGTCAACGTCTGGGTGCGCGACCAGGACGAGGCGCTCGCGTTTTACACCGACAAGCTCGGCTTCGAGGTGCGCGAGGACGTCACCGTCCCCGAGTTCAACAACTTCCGGTGGCTGACGGTCGGGCCGCCCAGCCAGCCCGACCTGCAGCTGATCCTGTGCCGAACCGATGCGATGCCGGCATCGCCGGAGCTGGCCGCGAAGCTGGCCGACGTGGTCGCACAGGGCGCCGGCGGCGGGGTCGTCCTCGCCGTCGAGGACTGCCGCGCCACGGTCGCCGAGCTCAAGTCCCGTGGCGTCGAGATCACGCAGGAGCCCGTCGATCAGTTCTACGGCGTCGACGCCGGGTTCCGCGACCCGTCCGGGAACCAGCACCGCATCACACAGCGCACGGACGGCGGCTGAGCCGAGAACCAACAGGGTGGACGGCCGCGTAAGCCGGCGGCCGTCTACCCAAGCCGGCCGGGCCACGGTACGCTGAACCATGGATCCGATCCACCAGGACGGCGGCCGGCTGATGATCGAGGCGGTTGCCGCAACCGACCTGGCCGCCCGCTTCGGCACGCCGCTCTACGTCACGTCTGAGGCGGCGCTGCGCGCGAACGTGCGCGCCTGGCGCACCGCGCTTGGCGATGCGTGGCCCTATGGCCCCACCCGCGTGCTGGTCTCGCTCAAGGCCAACCCGACCATCGCGCTTCGCCGCATCCTGGACGACGAGGGCGCCGGCTGCGACGTGTTCGGCGCGTACGAGCTCGAGATCGCCCTCGATGCCGGCACGCCGGCCGAGCTGATCTCGGTCAACGGGTCGACCAAGCCCGAGGCGCTGATCGTCCGGGCCATCTCGGCCGGCGCACGTCTCACCGTGGACAGCGTCGAGGAGCTGGCCGTCGCCGCGGCAGCGGCCAGACGGCTGGAGCGGCGCGCGCACGTGCGGCTGCGGCTGCGGCCGGACCTGACCGACCTCGAGACGACCAGCGAGTTCACCGAGCGCGATCCGCTGGGAGCGGTGGCCGACGCCTACAAGCCGGGCATCCCGATCGACGTGCTGCGCGAGGCGCTGGGCCGGCTCGACCTCGACGGCGTCGACCTGGCCGGCGTCCATGCCCACCTGGGACGGCACACGTCGGCGGTCGAGCCGTTCCGCCTGCACGCGCAGCGTCTGGGCGTGCTGGTCGGCGAGTTGGCGCGCGTCATGCCGGGCTGGACGCCGCGCGAGATCGACCTCGGCGGCGGCTACTCCTATCCCGGTGACCCCACGGGCCGCGCGCTGCGCGCGGCGCCGGCGCACACCCCCACCCCGGCCGAGTACGCCTCCGCGGTCGCGGGCGGCCTGGACGAGGGGCTGAGGGCCTCCGGCGTCGACCCCAGGGGCATCGCGCTCGAGATCGAGCCCGGCCGGGCCGTGTACGGCAGCGCCGGGGCGCATCTGTCGACCGTGTTGAACGTCAAGCGCCAGGCCGCGCCGGTACCGCGCGTCTGGGTCGGCTGCGACAGCTCCGAGGTGCTGCTGAGCGACACCGGCTGGGAGCACAGCCGCTGGGAGCCGGTCTGCGCCGAACCGGTGACGGGGCCGCACCAGGAGGTGGAGGTGGACGTGGTCGGCGTCAGCTGCGGCTTCGACACGATCACACCCGGCGCGCGGCTGCCGGACGGGATCGCCGCCGGCGACGTGATCGCCTTTCTCGCCACCGGCGCCTACGAGGAGACGCTGGCGGGCAACTTCAACTCGATGCCGCGACCGGCGTCGGTGCTGGTCTCGGGCGGCCGAGCCGAACTGGTGCGCCGGGCCGAGCTGCTGTCCGACGTGACGCGGCGCGATCGCCTGCCGCGTCGGCTGCGCGGGGAGGCGCCGCGCGTGGTGGGCGTCGACCACGTCTCGCTCACCGTCGACGACCTCGACCGCTCGCTCGGGTTCTACTGCGGTCTGCTGGGCCTCGCCCTGCACGACCGGGGCCGGCTCGAGCCGGAGCTGATCGAGCAGATGACCGGGATGCCGAACGCCGAGGTGGACTACGCCGACGTCGACCTGGGGTCACGGATCCTGGAGCTGCTGCAGTACCGCACGCCCGCGGTGCGCCGGCCGATCGCGTCCCGGCAGGAGCGCCCGGGGTCGGTGCACATCGGCCTGCGGGTGGACGACGCGGCGGCCGTGCACGGCCGCCTGGCAGCGGCCGGGTTCGCGCCGCTGTCTCCCCCGCGCACGCTTCCCGACGACGGCTCCGGCTGGTCGGGCAGCATCGTCTTCTACGTCCGGGACCCGGACGGCGTGATGCTCGAGATCGTGGAGCGGGCGGAGGCGGCGTCGCGGGCGCCCAGCGTCGCGCCGGCCGTGCCCAGCGCACTCGAGAGCTAGATCGTGGGCAGTTGGCCGACCGCCGGCCTTGGCTCGAGCCCCAGTTCGCACCAGACGCGGACGGCGCCGTCGACACTGCTGCCCCACCGATCCGAGAGCGCGTCGACGATGATCAGCCCGTAACCTGAGCTTCGCAGCTCCCCGCGAGCCTGCATGGTCGGGCGGGTCGATGCGGCGGGACTCGTGACCTCGATGCGCAGGAAGTCAGGATGGAGC
>Ga0079222_10000319_pt1 | contig 10749 bp, 13 predicted proteins | sample GAPlitter_FD_75070 | JGI IMG/M metagenome (GOLD analysis project Ga0079222, IMG submission 75070) | Agricultural soil microbial communities from Georgia to study Nitrogen management - GA Plitter | ecosystem: Environmental > Terrestrial > Soil > Agricultural land | place: USA: Georgia...
CCCGAGTCGGTGGCATCACTGACGCTGAGCGATGTGCGCCAGTATCACGAGCAAGTTTTTCGTCCGGATCTGACTACCATCGTGGTGATCGGGAAAGTGACGCCGGAGCAGGCGCGTGCCGTCATTGAAAAGTATTTCGGCTCGTGGAAAGCCATTGGGCCAAAGCCCGAGACCGATTTGCCGCCGGTGCCGCGGAACCAAGCGAGTTCCGTCGTCGTGCCCGACCGGAGCCGGGTTCAGGATGAAGTCAATCTCGGCCAGACTTTCGGGCTTACCCGCCAAGACGACGACTATTATGCGCTACAGACAGGGCTGCAGGTTTTGTCGGGCGGTTTTTACGCGAGCCGGCTGTATCAGGATCTGCGCGAAGTAAGCGGCCTTGTGTATTCCGTCGGGGCACAGCTTCAATCGAGCAAGACCCGCTCTGTTTTTGCGGTTTCCTATGCGTGCGATCCGCCCAATGTCGTCAAGGCGCGCGCGCTCGTCGAGCGCAATTTGCGCCTGATGCAAACCGAACCCGTCGCGGGCGCCGAGTTGCAACAGGCAAAAATCCTGCTGCTGCGGAGCATTCCGCTCAGCGAATCGAGCGTTCATGGTATCGCCAGCGGGCTGCTCGAGCGTTCCTTGCTTGATCTGCCGCTCGATGAGCCGACTACCGCGGCGAAACGGTACGCGGCTTTCACGGCCGCTGACATTCAAGCCGCCTTTTCAAAATGGCTCAAGATCGAAGATCTTGCGCAGATTGTGCTCGGACCGGAACCGAAGTAAACGATTTCGAAACTGGAAAAGCTATCGGAGAATTCATATGGCCCACCGTCGTCCTCCGCTTGTAAAGGCATTGCAGCTGAATACTGCGGTTCTCGTCGTAGAGATTGCCGCGGGGATCGGCGCAAATAGTTTCAGTCTCATCATGGACGGCGTGCATAATCTTTCCGACGAGGTCGCGCTTGTGCTGCTGGTGCTGGCCTACAGTTTGCGCGCCGGAATTTCCGGCGGCTTGTTAAGATATGCGAACCTGTTTAACTCGGTTGGACTTTTAGCCATTTCTTTTTTCCTGATTTTGCGTGTTGTCGATCGTCTGTCTCATCCTGTAGAAGTTTTGGGTTTTGTGCCAGTCATCGCGGGGTTGATCGGAGCCGCCGCTAACTGGGGTGTCGCTCGGGTGCTGCGCGAGCCAAGCAAAGAGGATGTGGCGATTCGTTTAGCCTATGTGCACAATTTGGGTGACACTTTGGTTTCACTCATTCCAGTTGCGGCGGGGATTTTCGTGTTTATCTCGGGAAGTTCCGTTTTCGATTCTATTTTTGCCCTGCTCATTGCCGGCGTTATCGTGATTACCACTCTCCAGGCTGTCGTCGGGTTGCATCGGGAGCTGCTTTGGCCGGAAAACGTTTCTTGCGGCCATTCCGGAACCCAACAAGGCGCGTGACATCATTCGTGTTCGGGCTTCGCAATTGAATCTTCGGAGTTGACCGGTTTTGAGGTTGTAGGCCTTCGAGATCCTCTACCTGAAGCCCAGATGAGCCATAGGCCCATGAGTATAAAGGGAATGCTCAGGATCTGCCCCATGTTCAGCGGCATGCCTTTCTCGAATGGCACCTGGTCTTCTTTGACGAACTCGATCATGCACCGGGCAAAAAAACCGACCGCAAGAGCCGCACCGATGATTCTGCCGGGAAATTGCACGATGGAAGTTTTCCAATAAGCATAGTAAAGCGCGCAAAAGATCATAAAGTAAGCGAACGCTTCGTAGAGCATTGCGGGGTGGCGCGGAATATCGTCCACCCGAGGGAAAACGACGGCCCACGGCAGGTTTGATGGGACACCGATAATCTCTGAATTAAAAAAATTGCCAACACGGATAAGCGCTGCCGCCAAGAAGCAAGGTATAGCGAGACGATCGGCAAGCTCAATGAAACTCATGTCGCGATGTTTCTTGAGATACAGATATACCGACAGGATGACGCCTATGAAACCGCCGTGGCTCGCCAGCCCACCGTTCCAGACCATGGGAATTTCCCAGGAGTGCGCGAAATAATAGTCGGGCTGATAAAAAAGCACGTGACCGAGTCTTGCGCCAATGATCGTGCCGAGCATCAGGTACACGATCAACGTCGATAAATGCTCAATTTCACGCTCTTCACTGCAATAGATCTGGGTCATGATTTGAAAGCCCAGCAAAAATCCCAGCGCAAAGAGAAGCCCATACCAGCGAATCTCGAATCGGCCGAATCGCAGGATCGCCGGATCTATGTTCCAAACCCAATGATGCATGACGAAATCATGCTAACACCTTCTGCCGTCGATTAAATATTGATGGACTTGACCTGCAACTTGCTTTTGCTGCCCTAAAAGCTTTGCTATAGTCCGGCCATGTCGTCGATTCTTATAAAAAATATCGGCACGCTGGTCACTGGAAAATTAGAGAGCCCGCTCAGACAGGCCGATGCTATTTTCGTTCAGGATGGGATTATTCGAGCGATCGGCAATGGATTGAGTCAAGCCGCGGATCAGACGATCGATGCGAATGGCATCACGGCGATTCCCGGCCTCATCGATTCGCACTCGCATCCGTCCATCGGCGAGTACACGCCGGCGCAGAATTCGCTGTCGTGGATTACCAACTACATGCACGGCGGCATAACGTCGTTGATCTCCGCCGGCGAGCTGCATTTGCCTGGGCTGCCGCTGCCGCCGGACGCGCGCACGGCGTTGTCCGTCGCCATCGTCACCAAGAAATGCTACGACAACCTGCGACCCTCCGGCGTGAAAGTGCATGCGGGAACTTTGTTGCTGGTTCCAGGACTGAGTGAAAGGGACTTTGACGAAATTCATTCCCTCGGCATCAAGCTGGTCAAATTTATTTTTTACGATTACAGCCTTTTGCCCAACGGTGAAGCGGAGCGCTACGTCGATTGGGCGCATGCGCGCGGTATCAAAGTAAAAATTCATTCGGGCGGTGTCTCGCGCTCCGGTGTAAGCCAAGTCGCCGGCTTTGCGATGGTGCAGAAAATCAAACCCGACATCATCGGCCACATTACCGGCGGGCCGATCCCGATGCCGGAGGAAGACATGATCCGCATCGCCAGCGAAACCGAATGTTTCATGGAAATCTGCACGTCGGGCAATTACCGCCTGGCGCTCGTGCTTGCGCGGCTCGTTAAGGCGAAAAATTTACAGCACCGGGTGCTCATTGGGACCGATACGCCCGGAGGAACCGGGATTGTACCGCGTGGCATTTTGCGCGAAGTGGCCTTTCTGTCTTCGGTCGGCGAGATCGAACCGGAAAAAGCGATCTGCATGGCGACAGGCAACGTCGGCCGGGCGCACGATCTCAGTATCGGCATACTGGAGGAGGGCCGCCCGGCGGATCTTGTGCTACTACACAAAATCACCGGGTCGGTTGCCAAGGACGCGCTCGATTCATTCGGCAAAGGCGACTTGCCGGGGATATCGACGGTGATTATCGATGGCGAGATTCGGGTCGCGGGGCGGAGTCAGCAAACGCCGCCGCCGGAGCGAATTGCCACGACCTCTTGCTGTTGAGGGAGATTTTCGTGAGCGGATTTGAATTTGGCGTGGGACTTTTTCCGACCGAGCCATTACAGAAAATGATTCGCCTGGCGAAGGTGAGCGAAGAGGCGGGTTACAGCCACATTTGGGTTGGCGATTCGCATCTCATCTGGCGCGAGGCCTACGTCAACATGGCAGCTATGGCGCTCAATACGACGAAGGTTAAGCTCGGCACGGGCGTGACCAATCCGCTGACGCGCCACCCGTCGGTGGTCGGAAGCGCCTATGCAACGTTGGAGGAGTATGCACCCGGACGCATGATCGTGGGCATCGGTCTGGGCGACAGCTCGGTGGAAACCATGGGAATGAAACCCGCCAAGCTATCGTACTTTGAGACCACGATCGGTCAGTTGCGCGATCTCCTCGACGGTAAGGAAGTGCAGCTCGAAACCGGCAAGATCCACGTGCTTCATCCGTGTCAAAGAAAGGTGCCGATTTACATCGCCGCCAGCGGACCGAAAATGCTCGAGCTATGCGGCCGGATTGCCGACGGCGTGATTGTGCTCGTGGGTGTCGCCGATGAATACATCGAGCACGCCAAAGAAAAGGTTGCCGCCGGCGCAAAACTCGCCGGGCGCAAATTGACGGACATTCAATTGGTTCTTTGGGTCCCTTGCGCGGTTTCGGAAAACACCTCCGCGAAAGACGCCGTCAAGGCGCATGTGGCTCGTGTGGTTGCGCATCCGCTTCCCTACGTTCTCGATCCCAACGAACAGAAGGTTTTGGCCGACATTCGAAAAACCTATGACTACTATCATCACATGGATCAGCAAGCGAACCATGCGGAAGTGATTCCCGATTGGCTAGTCGATAAATTCGCCATCGCCGGAACAGCCGATGAATGTCGCAGGCAAATCGAAAGAATCAAAAAAACCGGCATTCAGCAAATCGCGATTATCCCCTACAGCCCACCGGGGGGAAGCAGGGAGGACACGATTCGGGGATTCGCTAAAGCGATGAACTGAACTGACGGTGTTTGCTCAATGGTTCCGGATTCTCCAAACTGCAGCACTTGTCGCTGTGCTGTGTGTCAGGGTTGTGGAACCTGGATACCGCTGTCGCCGGTATGACGGAAGAAGGATGCACCGTGGATAGGTTCCTGAGCAGTCGGAATTCTCGAAGCGGCTGCGCTAGCAAAAAGAGGAGACGCCATGAAGATTGTCCATACCATGATTCGGGTGAATGATCTCGACGAAACTCTGAAATTCTACTGTGATGGGCTCGGGATGAAGTTGCTAAAAAGAAAAGACTACGAGTCGGGTCGATTCACCAATGTTTTCGTAGGTTATGGAGCAGAAGAAACTGACGCGGTGATCGAGCTGACTTACAACTGGGACACGCACAAATACGATCTCGGCAACGGCTTTGGACATATCGCACTCGGCGTGCCGGATGTTTACAAAGCCTGCGAAGAATTTCGCGCCAAGGGAGTCAAAATTGTGCGTGAGCCGGGGCCAATGAAGCACGGCACCGGGAGCAATGCCATTGCGTTTCTCGAAGATCCGAACGGCTACAAGATCGAACTGACGACCCGTCCCGATTGATCGAAGCTTCGCTGCCGAGCATGCCAACGTTCGTTCCGAAACCGACAGTCGTCCCCGCAGCCGGCGAGCCGCCGAAAATTATCGAAGAGTTTATCGGTCGGGTGAACTCGCAAACCGCCGCACTGAGCATCGCGAGGATGACGAGCCCGCCGGGTTGGCGCGAGCCGGGACAAACGCCGGAGTTCGACGAATATACCGTAGTATTGCGCGGGGAATTACAGGTGCAAACCCGAAACGCGACTTACCGGGTCGCCGCCGGACAAGCCATTATCGTTGACGCGGGCGAATGGGTGCGCTACGGCACACCGCAAGGCGCGGAATATATTGCTGTGTGCCTGCCGGCATTTTCGCCTCAAACCGTGCACCGCGACGAGTAAGAATAAATCAACTATTTCTTAATGATACGGTAGCCGGCGCTATCGAGAGTATTGTATAGCAGAATCACATCCGTGGTCGGTCCATAACCGACACTTCCAAGGGTCGAGCGCACGTAAGAATCCTTCCATTTCGGATGACCGTTCGCGTCCAAGTTTTCTTTGTTGACTAAAATCGAGAGCACGAGCTTCTGCAAGCTGACCGCGAAGTCGCGATCGTCGCGATTTCTTGTCATGATGACCGATGGCACCGCATGCGTCTCCACTTCGCCAGCCCAACTATACACGTTCTGGGCGATTTTCTTTTTCGGGTAAATCTGCTCCAAGCCGCTGTCAGCGGGAATCGTCACGAAATGAAAAGGCCGGTCGAGATTACGAAACGCCGGGACGGGCGCGCCGCCCACGAAAATGAGCGCGTCGAGAGCGCCGCTGGCGATTTTTTTAACGGCCTCTTCCGGACTGTCGAAGACCCGGTCAATGTGAACATTGAATCCAGCGAGCAAAACTTCGGCCGTCAGCGCGGAACCGCTCTTCTCGGGTCCAACGGCGACTTTTTTTCCTTTGAGCTCTTGGACGGTTCTGATTTTTTCGTCTTTGGCAATAATATGGATCTCTTCCGGATACAAATTGAGAACCACTTTCGCTTCCTGAAAAACGTTGAAGCCGTTCTCTTTGAGCATGATCTCGGCGACGAAACGCAAAACATCGAGTTGCAAAATCGCGAGATCGACTTTGTCGGCGCCGAGGAGATTAACATTATCGAAGGAACCGTTGGTCTGAACGACTTCGATGGGAATTCCTTCCTTATCGGCGATCTGCTTGATATCCTGGGCGATCTTGAAATAAGTCCCTTCGGCTGAGCCGGTCGCGATCGTGAAAGCGAGCGCGTGGCCATGAATGAGCAAAGCCGCAAAGAGGATCGTAAATTTTTTCATTTGCACTCCTCCGTCAATCGGTCAAGAGCTTCTGACTGACAATACTCGCGGACCAGTCAGTGTACAAATCGCACCGCGACAAAAATGCCGATCATGGAAAGAGCGAGGGCGAGCTTAATTGCGGCACCTAAGATCAGGCCCAGAGTCGCGCCAAAACCTGCCCGCGTCGCTTCTGCTAGGCTTCCTCGCGATGAGATCTCGCCGATCACCGCGCCGATAAAGGGTCCAAAGAGCACGCCTGGAACACCCAGAAACAGGCCGGCGATGGAACCGATGACGGCTCCGATTACGGCACGCCGGGAGGCGCCGAATTTCTTGGCGCCAAACATTGTCGCCCAGAAATCGACGCCGATTGTGAGCAGAGTCAGAATCGCAAGCACGACGAGGGTCCATGCTCCGACATAGACGAAATGATCGGCCCATGCGCCGAGCAGCAATCCGGCGAAAATCAATGGCGCACCCGGAATAGCCGGTAAGACAAGACCCGCCAAGCCGGCTAACACAAGAATGCACGCAACAATCCAGAGAACGAAAGCGCTGTCCATGGAGGAAACCGGGTTGGGAGAGGAACGATCAGCGTTTGGCTTGCCGAGTCGCGCCCCATCCGCGCCAGAACTCACGTTGAGCTGGTCTGGGTTCCGGCGCGCGATTTGCCGCTAATCGCTGGGCGATGATTTTGTAAACTTCCGGGGAAAAGCCGAAACCGATGTGGGTGGTGCGCACTTCGACGTGTTCGACGTTTTGCGCGTTGGCATCAATGCAGGCCTGCCAAGCGACCACCCGATCGCGACGCGAATAGAGAGCGATCACCGGGGTACTGAAGGTGATCCGATTGCGCATTTCGACCTCGGTGGCGATGGCTTCAATGTCAATGCCGCGGCGGTGAAACCGTCGTGCCATCACGGTATACTTCGGTCCGCCGATGACGGGCGTGCCTAGGGTAATCACCTGGCCGATCAGATCGGCGCGCTCGCGGGCGAGTTCGCGCGCGAGATAACCGCCGAAACTCCAGCCGATGAGATGAACTTGTTGTTTGCTGCGCCGCGCCATGGAGGAGACCCGCTTCAAGATTCTCGGCAGCAAATCCGCGGCTGCACCGGTATTTCGCCCAAGGCCCCAACCGCGGGCTCGATAGCCTAATAATTGAAGATAACTCTTCAGTATCGCAGTGGAGCCATCACCGGCGCCATAGCCGGGCAAAATCAAAACGGGCCGGCCTTCTCCGCGGGGCTGCCAGACAAGCTCTGGAAAGCGAAATAATAAAAGTGGGAATTCGAGTAAACCGCGAGCTTCAAGGAAAAGACGAGAGGGGTCGGGTGCTTCGAATGATTCGGGCATGGACGACGTTGTCGAGTAACTTTCACAGTGTACAGGGGTTACGGGCAATAAACAATGTCGATGATTTACCGGATCGAAGGAGAGAAAGCAGGGCTCAGTCAGAATGGCCTGTCTGTTTACCGGCGGCGGAGCGATGACGCGGTCGTGTCGACAAGGGATTTCGTTTTGTGTGGAAACGGACAGAGCTCACGGATAGTGCAGGCGGGACAATTGGGTTTTTTTGCCAAGCACACACGCCGCCCGTGATACTGCAGCAGATGGCAAAAACGCACCCGCTGCTTCTCGGGGACGATTTGCATCAAATCGGCTTCGATCTTGTCCGGGTCGATGAGTTTCGTAAATCCGAGCCGCTGCGAGAGACGCGAGACGTGAGTATCCACACCGATGGTGTGTTGGCCATAAGCGTTGCCGAGCACGATATTTGCGGTTTTTCGTCCGACCCCGGGCAGCGAGAGCAAATCGGCCAAATTGTCGGGAACCTTGCCGGCGAACCGATCCACTAACTGCTGGCAGCAATTGTGAATCGCTCTGGCTTTGGTGCGGTAGAAGTTGATCTTGCCGATCTCCATTTCGAAGGCCGGCAGCGGTGTGGTCGCGTAATCGGCGGCGCTGCGGTGGATCTTGAAGAGATTGGCGGTGATTTGATTGACCAAATCATCGCGCGCTTGTGCGGCGAGAATCAACGCGATGAGCAGTTCTATAGGATTTTGGTAATCGAGATCGAGCTTCGCGTCAGGATGAGCTTTGTCGAGGCGTGGCAGAATTTTCTTGAGCCGCGCCGCAGCTTCAGCCCTTCTGAGTGCAGACTTCTGTGTCGTTGCCATTTTCACTTTACCGGTTAAATATGCTAGCAGAAGTTCTATTGTCAAAGGAGGCAGGACATGGATTTAAAGGAACTGAGAAAATTGCCCATGCCGAAGTTGCGCGACGTGGCGAAGCAGCAAACCGAGCTGAACAATGTGGTCGCCCTCGAAAAAGAAGAGTTGATCAAGGCGATCGCCGCGGCGCAGGGCATCCCGTACGATGAGACGCATAAGGATCTCAATGCCATTCATGCGGTCAAGCAGGATATCCGCGAGTTACAGAAACAGAAGGCCGAACTGTTAAGCTCCAACGGTGATCGTCAGAAAGTGAAGCGGCTCAGGCGCAAGGTCAAGTTGATGAAACGAGTGACGCGCCACCTCGCGCGCGACGCAAAATTGGCGGCCGCCGCAGCGGCGGCAAAACCCGCTACTCCGGCGAGTTGATCGGGTCTCTTAATGACGGCGCTGCCTCCCCTGCGCGGTCGCGGCTCGAGCACCAACCCAAAGAATCGCTTCGAATCCACGGAGCGGGTGTTCGAGCCGCCGGACAACGAAGACGAGATTTCCGCGCCGCTGACCCAGTTCTTTCCCGACCTCTCAAAAACGATCATCGCGTACAACGACAGTCCTGACGTGGGTTTTGACGCGAGCATCAATCCCTACCGCGGCTGCGAGCACGGCTGCGTCTATTGTTATGCTCGGCCGACCCATGAATATCTCGGTTTCTCGTCGGGTTTGGATTTCGAAACCAAGATCATGGTGAAAGAGGATGCGCCCGAGCTTTTACGCAAAGAGCTATCAGCCCGATCCTGGAAGCCGCAACTCATTGCGCTCAGCGGCAACACGGACTGTTACCAGCCAGTGGAAAAGCAGAAGCAGCTGACCCGTCGCTGCTTGGAAGTTCTGCTCGAAGTTCGTAATCCGGTGGTGATCATCACAAAGAATTATCTGGTCACCCGCGATATCGATGTCCTGAGGGAACTCGCTCGCTACGATTGCGTCGGTGTGACACTTTCGCTCACCAGCCTCGATCCCCGTTTGTCTTCGTTGCTCGAGCCGCGCGCGTCGCGGCCAGCGCGCCGGCTTGCGGCGATCCAAGCACTCGCGGCGGCTGGCGTACCCGTGGGCTATCTGCAGGCACCGATGATTCTGGGACTCACCGACGGCGAAGCGCCGGCCATCGCCGCTGCTGCTGCCGCGGCAGGTGCAACATTTTGCGGCTATGTCGCGCTGCGTTTGCCGTTTGCCGTCAAAACGCTCTTCGAACAGTGGCTCGAGCAACACTATCCCGAAAAGAAAAACAAGGTGCTCAATCGCTTGCGCGAGATTAGGGATGGCAAGCTCAATGATCCGAACTTTACCACCCGGATGCGGGGCAGCGGCATTTTCGCCGAGCAAATGGCGGAGCTGTTTCAGCTGGCACAGAAAAGATCAGGCATCAACAAAAGGTGGCCGAAGCTCACCACCGAGCACTTTCGCAAGCCTGCACGGGATCAATTGGCGCTTTTTTGATTTCATCGGTTATCCCGCCTCAATCATGGGAGTTGCGCTACTCGGGGAATCGGTTTAGCCCGATTTTCTGAGTAGGCAGCACTACGCTGCCGTATCGAAGGACACGCTATATGAATCGCTCGTGTCCGGTCGGGATCATTGATTGTTGCCTGATAATTTTGCCGATCCGCTGACGGCTCTCAGTCGCAGTAGTACTCGATCTGGTAGCCATTCGGGTCCAAGAAATAGAAGGCATTTTTGCCGCGACGCTCGATGATGGGTACGCCGCGGTCTTGCAGTATTCTCTCCGTCTTCTTGAGCTCTGCCGTACTCATTTTGAACCCGATATGCTCGAGGCCTTGGCTCCCGGAAATACGTCCGGAGCTTTTCACGAAATTCAATAGATCGCCGCTGCCGGGAGTCGTCAAGAAAAGCATATCTGGCGGATGACGGAAGGCGACTTTGCAGCCCAACACATCGACGTAAAATTCTTCGGTTTTTTTCAAATCGCGGCTTTTGAGAGCAATGTGACTTAAACCTGTGCGCGCCATTGGAGTCTCCTTTTGCAATCGACGGAGTGATTTTATATCGCCCGACCGCGGAGGATCAAACGGTCTATCGGCGCACCGGCATCGTTGATCGGATCGCTGGTCGATCGCTACGGGGATCCTTGAGTGTAGCGGTGCGGCCC
>Ga0079222_10000321_pt1 | contig 10733 bp, 10 predicted proteins | sample GAPlitter_FD_75070 | JGI IMG/M metagenome (GOLD analysis project Ga0079222, IMG submission 75070) | Agricultural soil microbial communities from Georgia to study Nitrogen management - GA Plitter | ecosystem: Environmental > Terrestrial > Soil > Agricultural land | place: USA: Georgia...
CCGCCGACGCGAGCGCGATGCCCGCGAGTGCTTCCGCCGTCGGGTTTGCGTTCACCGCGCAGTCGGCGTAGATCAGCACGCGATCGGGGAGCGCCATCAGGAAAAAGCTCGACGGTGTTGCGATGCCCGGCGCGAGCCCGATCGTCATCATCCCCGCCTCGATCACACGCGCCGTGGGATTGGCGACGCCCGCGACCATGGCGTCGGCTTCGCCGGACTTCACCATCAGCCCGGCGCGAAACAGCGGCTTGGTCGCAAGCCGCCGCGCCACCGCCGCTGCCGCGTCGGGGCGGCCCTGCCGGTAGAGCTCCGCATAGCGCTCGACGGCTTCGGCCGGCGCCGCCTCGCGCAGGCAGATCGGCTCGGCGAGTTGCGCGTCGCGCAGCCGTTGCGCCGCTGCAATGATCCGCGCGTCGCCGCCTTCCGGGAAAACGACTTTCAAGCCCCGGCCTCGAATCCGCGCGCAAGCCTGCTGCAGGATATCCATGGTGCTCGTGCCCTCGGCCGCGCGGTATCGGCGTTTCGCGTCCCGCATGCTACCCTTTAGCCACGCGTGAGGCCCGGAGCGTTGCCGGACAAATGGCCGACGGACCTCGCGATTCAACCTGGAGGAGATCCATGAACCTTATCCGCATTGCCATCGCGGTCGCTGCGTGCGCGCTGCTGTCGGTCGCGCACGCGCAATCGCCCATCGTCATCAAGTTCAGTCACGTCGTCGCCGAGAAGACGCCGAAGGGCCAGGCGGCGCTCAAGTTCAAGGAGCTCGCCGAGAAGTACCTGCTCGGCAAGGTGCAGGTGCAGGTGTTCCCGAATTCGCAGCTCTTCGGCGACGACCGCGAGCTCGACGCGCTGCTGCTCGGCGACGTGCAGTTCCTCGCGACGTCGCTGTCGAAGTTCGACCGCTACACGAAGAAGCTGCAGGTCTACGATCTGCCTTTCATGTTCGAGAACCTGGAGGCGGTCGACCGCTTCCAGCACAGCGCGCCCGGCAAGGGGCTGCTCGACGCGATGGTGCCGAAGGGCATCAAGGGCCTCGCCTACTGGCACAACGGCATGAAGCAGATGTCGACCGACAAGGCGCAGCTCAAGCGCCCCGAGGACGTCAAGGGCCTCAAGTTCCGCATCCAGCAGTCCGACGTGCTGGAGGCGCAGTTCCGCGCGCTCGGCGCGAATCCGCAGAAGATGGCGTTCTCGGAGGTCTACCAGGCGCTGCAGACGGGCGTCGTCGACGGCCAGGAGAACACGTGGTCGAACATCTACACGCAGAAGTTCTATGAGGTGCAGAAGACGATCGCCGAGACGAACCACGGCGTGATCGACTACATGGTCATCACCAACGCCAAGTGGTGGGATGGCCTGCCCGCCGACGTCAAGGCCGGCCTGCAGAAGGCGATGGACGAGGCAACCGTCTACGGCAACAAGCTCGCCGACGACATCAACCAGCGCGACAAGAAGCTGATCGCCGACGCGGGCAAGGCGAAGATCCAGCAGCTGACGAAGGAAGACCTCGCCTCGTGGCAGAAGGCGATGGCCCCCGTCTGGAAGAAGTTCGAGGGCGACATCGGCAAGGACCTGATCGACGCCGCGTCGAAGTCCAACACGTAGGCTCCCGGCGTACGTCCGGGTACCCGCGTGCTGCGCTGGTACGCCCGCTTGGAGGAAGGCGCGATCGCCTTCCTCCTCGCGCTCATGACGCTGATCACCTTCGGCCAGGTGATCGCGCGCTACGTCTTCGACTACAGCTTCGTCTGGGCGCTGGAACTCGTCACGTTCCTGTTCGCCTGGCTGATCTTCCTCGGCATGTCGTATGGCGTGCGCGTCGGGTCGCATATCGGCGTCGATGCGCTCGTCAGGGCGCTCGGCCCGCGCAGCGCGCGCGTCGTCGGCGTGGTCGCCGCGCTGTTCTGCATCGGCTATTCGCTGATCGGTCTGTTCGGCAGTTGGCGCTACGTCGCGACGATGCACGGGATCGGCACGCTGGCGCAGGACCTGCCGATCCCCGTCTGGATTCCGCAGACGGCGCTGCCGCTCGGCTTCGCGCTGCTCGCGGTGCGCTTCGCCGAGGTGCTGTGGCGCATCGTACGCGGCAACGAAGCGCATCTGCTCGGTGACGAAGCGGCGACGATCCTCGAGCAGGCGGAAGTCCCCGGCGACGCCGGCGAGCGGCGCGCGCCGTGACGATCGCCTTTCTGTTCATCGCGCTTTTCGTCTTCATGGCGCTCGGGATGCCGATCGCCGTGTCGCTCGGCCTGTCGTCGCTCCTGACGATCCTGTTCTTCGGCCACGAGTCGATGGCCTCGCAGGCACTGAAGCTCTACGAGACGGCCTCGCAGTTCACGCTGCTCGCGATCCCGTTCTTCATCCTGTCCGGCGCGTTCATGACGACGGGCGGCGTCGCGCGGCGGATGATCCGCTTCGCGAACGCGTGCATCGGTCATCTGCGCGCCGGCCTCGGGCTCGCCTCGGTGCTCGCGTGCATGCTGTTCGCCGCGGTTTCGGGATCCTCTCCGGCGACGGTCGTCGCCGTCGGCTCGATCGTCATCGGCGGCATGATCCGCGCCGGCTACTCGAAGGAATTCGCCGCCGGCGTGATCTGCAACGCGGGCACGCTCGGCATCCTGATCCCGCCGTCCATCGTAATGGTCGTCTACGCGGCCGCCACGTCGACGTCGGTGGGCAAGCTCTTCATCGCCGGCATCATCCCCGGCATCGTGCTGGGCCTGATGCTGATGGCCGCCATCTACGTGCGCGCACGGATGATCAACCTGCCGCGCGAGCCGCGCGCGTCGCTGCGCGAGGTGCTCGTCGCGGGGCGCGAATCGGTCTGGGGCCTGCTGCTGCTCGTCATCATCCTGGGTGGCATCTACGGCGGCATCTTCACGCCGACCGAGGCGGCCGCGGTGGCGGCGATCTATGCGTTCGCGATCGCCGTGTTCGTCTATCGCGACATCGGCATGCGCCACGTGCCGAAGGTTCTCGTCGACGCGGCGCGCGTCACCGTGATGCTGATGTTCATCATCGCGAACGCGTTGCTCTTCGCGCACGTGCTGACGACCGAGCGCATCCCGCAGGCGATCACCGAGCAGATCGTGTCGATGGGCATGACGCAGTGGCAGTTCCTGCTCGTCGTCAACCTGCTGCTGCTGATCGCCGGCAACTTCATGGAGCCCACCGGCATCATCCTGATTCTCGCGCCCATCCTGTTCCCCATCGCGATGCAGCTCGGCGTCGATCCCGTGCACCTCGGCGTCATCATGACGGTGAACATGGAGATCGGCATGGTGACGCCACCCGTCGGACTGAACCTGTTCGTGACGTCCGGCATCACCGGCATGTCGGTCGTACAGGTCGTGCGTGCGGCGCTGCCATGGCTGAGCGTGCTGTTCGTGTTCCTCATCATCGTTACGTACGTGCCGCAGATCACGATGTGGCTGCCCGACCTGCTGTATTGAGCCGTCGATTCGCGTAGGCGCCCGCCTACGCGCATGTCCGCATTGCTCCGCTAGCACGCCGCGTCCGCTCTCCCGCAGAGTCGCCGGATCGGGCGCTCGCTCACGCGCCCGTGGAGACGATCATGCCGGAACGCAAGACGCTCGCGCGCGCCGCCAGGGACAGGCGCCAACGCAAGGCGGCGACCACGCAGGCAGGCGAATTCGTGCGCGAGGAAATGCACCACGTCCGCGAAGGCAAGCACGGCGCTCGCTCCGCGAAGCAGGCGATCGCCATCGGCCTTTCCAAGGCGCGCCGCGCCGGCGTCGACCTGAAGCCACCGAAGAAGGGAACGACGTCCGAGAAGACGCGCCGCAGCGCGGCGAGTGCTTACGCGGCCGGGCACGATGACACGAAGAAGCCGGTATCGGCGCGGCGCTCGCGAGCAGTGGAATCGGCGCTCGAGCGCGAAGGACATTCGGCCGCCTCGAAGACTGCGCTGTCGAGGCAGGCGAAGTCGGCCGCGCGCAAGCGCTCGGCCGCCGATCGCTCGGCCGCGGCGCGTAAGGCCGCAAAAACGCGCGCGCGACGCGCGCATTGACGCCTGGTCCTCACCGCCTCCGACGTAACGCGGCGCGCGCGCGGCGGCTCCCCTATAGTGCCGATGACACCGCGCAGATGTTCAACGGCATGGCCAACGAGGAGAGCGAGCATCGCCATCGGCTGCTCACGCTGTATCGCGATAAATTCGGCGAGCGCATTCCGCTGATCCGCCGCCAGGACGTGCGCGGCTTCGTCGAGCGCCAGCCGGTGTGGCTCGCGCGTCCGCTCGGGCGCTACATGGACACGCCGTTCTGGTCCGCGTCGCTGCAGGTGATGCTCGGCGGCCTGCTCGTGTTCGCGGCGTGAATTCTCATCGGATCGGCGTGACCGCGATGCCGCGCGCCGTGCCCGCCTCGCCGTCCGCGCCGCTTGCGCGCAGTCGACCGCGTGCGACCAGCGCGCGTCTCGACATTCCACGCGACGCCGACGACGTGACGATCGCGATCGGCGCGAAGAGCGTGCGCCTGACCAACCTGCGCAAGCTCTTCTGGCGCGAGCTCGGCATCACGAAGCGCGACCTGCTGCAGTACTACGCCGATGTCGCGCCGGCGCTGCTGCCGCACGTCGCCGGGCGCGCGATGGTGATGAAGCGCTACCCGAATGGCGCCGATGGCGAATCGTTCTTCATGAAGCGCGCGCCGACGCCTCGCCCCGAATGGATCGAGACCTGCTCGATCGAGCACGGGTCGGGCAGCGTGATCGCGTTCCCGATCGTGAACGACCTGGCGTCGCTGCTGTGGCTCGTCAACCTCGGGTGCATCGACCTCAACCCGTGGTACGCGCGCTGCGACGACACCGACCGGCCCGATTACCTGCACTTCGATCTCGATCCGGTGCCGGATGCGGGATTCGAGGAGGTTCGCGCGGCGGCGCTGATCGTGCACCAGGAGCTCTCGGCGCTTGGCCTGCCGACCTTCGTGAAGACGACGGGCTCCAAGGGCGTGCACGTCTACGTGCCGATCGTGCGTGGCCCGCTGCAGAAGGACGTGTGGTCGTTCGCCAAGCACTGCGCATTCGCGCTCGCGCAGCGCCATTCACGGCAACTCACCGCGGAATACCGGATCGCGAAGCGTCCGCCCGGACGCGTGCTCGTCGATTACAACCAGAACGCCTGGGGCCGCACGCTGGCGTCGGTCTATTCGCCGCGGCCGAAGCCGCGCGCGAGCGTGTCGACGCCGCTCACGTGGCGCGAGCTCGCCGATGGCGCGTCGACCGATGACTTTCGCATCGACAACGTTCCCGCGCGCATTGCCGAGCTCGGCGACCTGTGGGCGCCGCTCGATGCGAAGCGCGGGCGCTTCGACCTCGCACCTCTGATCATCGCGGCACGCCGATGAGCGCCCGCAACAGTATCGGCCTGCCGCTTTCGCTCGACTATCCGCCGATGGAAGCGAAGCTCGTCGACGCGTTGCCCGACGGCCCGCAATGGCAGTACGAGCCGAAATGGGACGGATTTCGCTGCCTTGCGTTTCGCGACGGCGATGCGGTCGCGTTGCGCTCGAAGGCCGGCCAGCCGCTCGAGCGCTATTTTCCCGAAGTCGTCGAGGCGATGCGCGCGCTGCCGGTTGCGCGCTGCGTGCTCGACGGCGAGCTCGTCATTCCCGATGGCGAGACGATCTCGTTCGACGAGTTGCTGATGCGCATTCATCCGGCCGCGAGCCGCGTGCAGAAGCTCGCGCGCGAGCATCCGGCGCTCTACATCGTATTCGACCTGCTGGTCGATGCGCAGGGCCGTTCGCTCGTCGCGGAACCTTTGCGCAAGCGTCGCGAGGCGCTCGAGCGCTTCGCACACCGAGCGTTCAGGAATCCGCTGGCGTTTCGCGTGTCGCCCGTCACGCATGCACGCGCGGACGTCGATGCATGGTTCGCGGCGCTTGGCGGCGGCATCGACGGCGCGATCGCCAAGCGCCTCGACCTGCCCTACCAGTCGGGCGAGCGGACGGGCATGCAGAAATACAAGCGCATGCGCACGGCCGATTGCGTCGTCGGCGGCTTTCGCTATGGCGCGAAGAGCGACGTCGTCGGTTCGCTGCTGCTCGGCCTCTACGACCAGGCGGGCCTGCTCGATCACGTCGGCTTCACGTCGAACATCCCGCGCGCCGATCGAGAAGCATTGACGCGCGCGCTCGAAGCGTTGATCGCGAAGCCCGGGTTCACCGGGCGTGCACCGGGTGGGCCAAGCCGCTGGAGCACCGAGCGCAGCGGTGAATGGCAGCCGTTAAAGCCGACGCTCGTCGTCGAGGTGCGTTATGACCATTTCAGCGCCGGGCGCTTTCGTCATGGCACGAGCTTCCTGCGCTGGCGACCGGACAAGGCGCCGCGGCAATGCACGTTCGAGCAGGTCGCGCAGGCCGCTGAACCCTCGATCGCGCTATTGCGCTGATTCCGCGGCAAGCGGCGACAGCGCCGTCGCGATCGCGTCGTCGACCTGCTCCATCCACACGAACTTCACCTGCGCACGCGCGTCGGCCGGGATGTCCTCGAGATCGCGCTGGTTGCGCGCCGGCAGCATCACGGTATGAATCCCCGCGCGCAGCGCGGCGAGCACCTTCTCCTTGACGCCGCCGATCGGCAGCACGAGCCCGCGCAGGCTGATCTCGCCTGTCATCGCGACGTCGCTTCGCACCGGGCGGCCGGTCAGGAGTGACGTAAGCGCAACGAACATCGCGACGCCCGCGCTCGGCCCGTCCTTCGGCGTGGCGCCTGCCGGCACGTGCACGTGGATGTCGGATTTCTCGAGCACCTCGGCATCGACACCGAGGCGCGCCGCGCGTGCCTTGACGAGCGAAAGCGCCGCCTGCGCGCTTTCCTTCATCACGTCGCCGAGCTGGCCGGTGAGAATGAGCTTGCCATTGCCGGGCATGCGCGCCGCCTCGACGAACAGGATGTCGCCGCCGACCGGTGTCCACGCGAGCCCTGTCGCGACACCGGGGATGCCGCTGCGCATCGCGACTTCAGCCTCGAACTTGCGCGCGCCGAGGATCGCATGGAGGTCGTCGGGCACGATCTTCTGGTGCTCGATCGACCCCTCGGCGATGCGCACCGCGACGTTGCGCAGCACGTTGCCGATCTCGCGCTCGAGATTTCGCACGCCGGCCTCGCGCGTGTAGTCGTGGATGATCGCGAGCAGCGCCTCGTCGGTGATCTCGCACTGCTCGGGTTTCAGACCGGTGGCCGTGAGCTGCCTCGGCACGAGGTAGCGCCGCGCGATCTGCAGCTTCTCCTGCGCCGTGTAGCCGGGCAGCTGGATCACTTCCATGCGATCGCGCAACGGCCCGGGAATCGTGTCGAGCACGTTCGCCGTGCAAATGAACATCACGTGCGACAGGTCGAACGGCACCGCGAGATAGTTGTCGCGGAATGTCGAGTTCTGCTCGGGATCGAGCACTTCGAGCAGCGCCGACGCGGGATCGCCGTGGAAGCCGCCGGCGCCGATCTTGTCGACCTCGTCGAGCATCATCACGCAGGTGCGCGTGCCGGCCTTGCGGATGTTCTGGATGATGTTGCCGGGCAGCGAGCCGATGTACGTGCGACGGTGACCGCGGATCTCGGCCTCGTCGTGGACCCCGCCCAGGCTCACCCGGACGAAGTTGCGGCCCGTCGCCTTCGCGATGCTCTGCCCGAGCGAGGTCTTGCCCACGCCCGGCGGGCCGACGAAGCACAGGATCGGGCTGCGCCCCTCGGGATTGAGCTTGCGCACGGCGAGGTACTCGAGGATGCGGCGCTTGATCTTCTCGAGGCCGAAGTGATCCTCGTCGAGGATGCGCCGGGCTTCCGCGATGTCGATCGGCGGCTCGGCTGGCGCCGCCCACGGCAGCTCGAGCAGCAACTCGAGGTACGTGCGCACCATCGAGTACTCGCCTGCCGCCTCGGGCATGCGCTCGAGCCGCTTCAACTCCTTGCGCGCCGCCTTCTCCACTTCCTCCGGCATGTGCGCGTCGGTGATCGCCTTGTCGAGCTCGGCGATCTCTGCGTTGCCCTCTTCGCCCTCGCCGAGCTCCTTCTGGATCTGGCGCATCTGCTCGCGCAGCAGGTGCTTGCGGTTGACGTCGGTGATCGACTCGCGCGTGCGCTCGTCGATGTCGCGCGAGACCTTCAGCACCTCGATGCGATGCGCGAGCAGCTGCAGCAGCTTGTCGAGCCGCGCACGCAGATCGAACGTCTCGAGCAGCCCCTGCTTTTCCTCGGCGCTCACGTCCATCAGCCCGGCGATGAAATCGGCGAGGCGCGATGGGCCTTCCACCGCCTGCAACGCAGCGACCATCTCCTGGGGAACCTGCGGCAGCAGCTGCAGGATTTCGATGGCGCGCTCGCGCAGCGTGCGCGCGCGGCCTTCGATCTCGGCGTCGACCTCTTCGGGATCGTCGATGAACTGCACGCGCGCGACGGTGAACGGATAGCCGTCGAGGAACTGCAGCACCCGAAAGCGGCGCAGGCCGCGCGCGATCGCGTGATGCGACCCGTCGGGTGTGGTGACGTAGCGAAGAACCGTGGCGCTCGTGCCGACCCAGTGCAGGTCGTCGGGCCCCGGCTCCTCGATCTCGGGCTTGGTCTGCAACAGCACGCCCAGCGGCCGCTCGGCGCGCACCGATTCCTGCGCGGCGGCACGCGAGCGCTCGCGCCCGACGGTGAGCGGGAACACCGCACCGGGGAACATGACGACGTTGCGCACCGGCAGGATGATGAGCCCGTCGTCGGGGAGCGGCCGCGAGCGGCCCTCGGCCTGCGCGCGCGCCTCGGACGTTGCGTCGGCGCCTGCGGTGGCGCGGCTGTCGGCGGACAGCGGATTCGTGGTCTTGATCTCTTCGTTCATCGGGTTCCGGTCTTGTGCAAGCGGAGCACGAGGCAGCCGAGGGCGATCTCGGGCACGGCGGCGTCGAGCCGCGCGTCGGGCAGCGGAATGCGCCGCTCGAACGCGCCGTAGGGAATTTCGAGGTGACGCACTGCGAGGCGTGCGCCGGCGAACGGCAACGGGCGAACGCCGCGGACGACCAGCGCACCCTGCTCGTAGTTCACGCGCACCTGTTCGGGGGCGACGCCGGGCATCGCGACGACGATCACGAGCTCGCGCTCGTCCTCGAACACGTCGGCCGGAGGCTCCCACGGCGCCTCGACGCGCGCCGAGCCGGCGAGATGGAAGAAGCGGCGGTGCAGCCGCTCGGCTTCCTCGATCATGTCGCAGGCCTGCGCCCACATCCACTCGGTGGGATCAGTTCGGCTGGGCATGGGTGTCGATCCACTGCATCAACTGCGGCAAGTTCAGCGCGCCGGACTGTCGCGCGACTTCGCGGCCGTCGCGAAACGCGATCAACGTGGGGATGCTGCGAATGCCGTACCGCGCCGCGATCGCCTGTTCGGCCTCGGTGTCGAGCTTGGCCAGGCGCACGCCCGGCGCCACTCGCGCGGCCGCCTGCTCGAAGGCGGGCGCCATCATGCGGCACGGCCCGCACCACGCCGCCCAGAAGTCGACGACGAGCGGGACGGACCCGCTCGCTCTCACATGCCGCTCGAACGCCGCCGCGTCGAGCGCGAGCGGTTTACCGGGAAAGAGCGGCATGCGGCAGCTCCCGCACGCAGGAGCCTCGCCGAGGCGGCCACGCTGTACGCGGTTGGTGGTTCCGCAGGCGGGACAGACGACCTGGAGCAGACCGTCCGCAGTACTCATGCCGGCCGCCCCGCGGTCTGGGAAACAGGTTTCGGAAGGCGCATGGGCGAAGTATGAGGGCCCGCGCGAGGGATTCAAGGTGAGGCAGCCGCCTGCCCGCGAAGTTCGGCCGCGGTTTCTCGCAGCGCGCCCGCCGATCAGCATGCCTCTGCGCCGGGCATGCGGCCGATACGAACGAAACAAAACACCCGGGAACGCGACGTCCGCCCGTTACGTGCGCTCGCGAGAATGGGCACCGTGCACTTCGCACGATAACCGCGCCAAGAAGCGAAAATGGCCATCACGTGTCCCATCGGCTTCGACGTCGCGCGGCTGCGCGACCAGGTGCTCGCCACCTACGATCGCGTCGCACGCGAGCCTGGCGGCGAGTTTCATTTCCATCGCGGAGCGGCCTACGCGGTCGAACTCCTTCGGTACGACGCGGCGGAGCTCGCTCTGCTTCCGGACGAATCGACGGCGCGCTTCGCCGGCGTGGGGAACCCCTTGCGCATCGGTGCGATCGCGCCCGGCGAAACGGTGCTCGACCACGCATGCGGCGGCGGTATGGACCTGCTGCTCGCCGCTCGTCGCGTGGGTCCCGAAGGTCGCGCCATCGGTGTCGACATGACGCCGGCCATGCGGGACGTCGCGACGAGGGCTGCGGCGCAGGCCGGCTTCGCCTCGATCGTCGACATCCGTGCAGGCTTCTTCGAGGAGCTGCCCGTCGCGGACGAGAGCATCGATGTCGTGATCTCGAACGGCGTCGTCAACCTGGCACCGGACAAGGGACGCGTCTTTCGCGAAATTCACCGCGTCCTCCGGCCCGGAGGCCGACTCCACCTCGCCGACGTGGTCGTCCAGCGCGAATTGAAGCAGGAGGTGCGTGAGGATCCCGATCTGTGGGCCGCCTGTGTCGCCGGCGCGCTGCCCGAGCGCGAACTCGCGGAGCTCGCGCTCGCAACGGGATTTCGCGAGCCGCGGATCGTCGAGCGCTTCGACTGCTCTCGCGACACGAGTGCCGAAGCGAAGGTTGCACGCGACCTCCATATCCAGGCCG
>Ga0079222_10000322_pt1 | contig 10716 bp, 6 predicted proteins | sample GAPlitter_FD_75070 | JGI IMG/M metagenome (GOLD analysis project Ga0079222, IMG submission 75070) | Agricultural soil microbial communities from Georgia to study Nitrogen management - GA Plitter | ecosystem: Environmental > Terrestrial > Soil > Agricultural land | place: USA: Georgia | collected...
GACCTCGCCCGAGGTGACGCCATCGTAATGGACGGCGGCACGCTTCGTGCGGGAGCTGTCGCCGCGGTCAGGCGCGTGCGCAATCCTGTGCGGGCCGCGCGGGCCGTCTATGAGAGCTGCCGTCATATGATGCTCGCCGGGGAAGGCGCTGAGCGCTATGCCAGATCGCATCATGTGCCGATGTGTAAACCCGAAGAACTTGTGAGCGAAGCGGAGTGGGAGGCCTTCCTCCGCTGCAGCAAGGACAAGCATGCCGCCGCGCATCACCGCGGACATGAGCAAGGCACCGTGGGAGCCGTTGCCATGGATCGGGAAGGGCGCCTCTTCGCGGCCACTTCCACCGGAGGCACCTGTTGCAAGCTTCCCGGACGCATCGGCGATTCGCCGCTCATCGGCTGCGGCTGCTATGCGGACTGGACCGCCGGCGCGGCGTCCTGCACCGGCCTTGGTGAGGCGATCATGAAGATCGTGATGGCAAAAACGGCCGTCGATTTTCTCCGGCGCGCCGCGGCGCCCGGCGAAGAGGATTCCGCTTTCGTCACGCGCGCGGCACAAGACGCCACGGAACTTCTGCGCGAACGCGGCCGCGGCACGGGAGGCGTCATTCTCCTCGATAAATCCGGAACGCCCGGATTCGCGTTCAACACTCCGCGCATGGCATACGGCTATGTGGCCGGCGACGGCTCGTTTCTCACTTCGGTCTAAGTCAGTTTTGTTTCAGCCCTGCGCTCGGGTCAGTTTTGCTCAGAGGTAGGGGCCGCCGGCCGGCGGCTTCTCCTGCGAAACTCCATCCGCAGCGAACCTTCGCGCGGCAGCAGCGTGATCCCGAGCACCGGTTCCGGCGCGCTTTCCGCCGCCATTCTTAATTCGAAGCGCCGGACAACCTCCGACACCACGCGCACGCCCTCATGCAACCCGAAATGATTCCCGATGCAGATGCGTTGTCCGCCTCCAAATGGGAAATAGGCAAACTTAGGCAGGCTTTTCATCAATTCCGGCGTCCACCGCTCGGGACGGAATTCGCTCGGGTCTTCAAAATTGCGCGGCGAACGATGCACCGCCCATTGCGGGATCACCACCTCCGCGCCGGCGGGTACTTCCATGAATCCGAGCTGACAAGTTTCAATCACCGTGCGGCTCACACGGTAAGCAGGAGGATACAGGCGCAGCGCCTCGTGCATCACCTGGTGGGCCAGCGGCCCGCCCTCGGGTTCCACTGCCAGTTTCTCGGCAACATCCGGCCGCCGCGCCAGCAGGTACAGTGCCCAGCTGATCGAAGCGGCGCCGGTTTCGTGGCCGGCGAAAAACATCGTCACAATTTCATCGCGAATCTGCTCTTTTGAAAGCGGCTCGCCCTGTTCATCGCGTGCCGCGAACAACAGCGCCATCAGATCTTCGCGCGGCGGCTCGGCGCGGCGCCGTTCGATGAACTCGTATACGTACCCGTCAAGCCGCGCGATCGCTGCGCGCAGCCTCTTCGCGTATTTCGTCGGCAGTAGGGAAGGATCGAAGAAAAATTCCGGCCGTCCGAGCCTGGTCGATACCGCTCGCATGGCCGAAACGGCCAGTCCGCCGACCGCCACGCCCTTGCTGAAGCTCTGGTGGAAATCGTGCAGTGCTCCTGCCGCCGCCGTGACGAACGGCCGCGCCTGCGCCATGTCCTCGCCAAACAGCGGAATCGCCAGCACCTCGAAGCATAAGTCCGTCATCTCCGCATGAATATCGCGCTCGCCGGATTCGCCCCACCCGCCCAACACGCGCTCCATCGACGCTTCTACCCACGGCCAGTACATCTCGAGGTTGGAAACGCGAAAGGCCGGCTGCATGATTTTTCGCTGGCGCTGCCACAGTTCGCCGTCGGAGGTCAGCAATCCCAAGCCGAAGGCCCGCCGGTTCGCGCGCAGCCCAGACGACTTCATGAAGCAGCTCTTCTTGCGGATGAAGATTTCTTCGATCAACGCCGGATCGGTCACTACAAAAACCGGCAGCCCCCAGCAGTGCGTCCGGACGATTCCTCCGGTGCGCTCGCATTCTTCATAGAATTCGAGTGTTTTTCCGGCCAGCGCATAGGCGCTTCCCGCCAGCCGCCGCAAAAGCGATTCGCCGGTCATACATTCATCTCAACCGCTCCGCGAGCGGCAAAGGAACCCACGCTTTCTGCTCAAGGAAATGCGAATTACGGGAAAATCCGGTCGTCAATTGCTCGACAGAGTTTAACTCAAAGGGCTGCTGGCTTGAGTCCGTGGTTCCGACGAGCGCTATTCCATGTCCCGCCAGTTCGCTCCAACGCAGGTTTCCACGACGAGGGGCACAGCGAGCCGGTACACCCCTTCCATTTCCTCGCGAACCATTTGCTCCAGGTTCGTAATTTCGTCTCGCGGCGCTTCGAACAGAAGCTCGTCGTGAACTTGCAAAATCATGCGTGCCTCGAATTTCTCCGTCCGAAGCCGGCCGTCGATGGAAATCATCGCCAGCTTGATCAGGTCCGCCGCGGTTCCCTGCAGCGGGGAATTCAGTGCCGTGCGCTCCGCGAAGTTCCGCAGCTGAATCTGTGGCGAAGTGATTTCCGGAATAGGGCGGATGCGCCCGAAGAGTGTCTTCGCCTCGCCGGTCTTCCGCGTTTCCGTCAGAATCCGGTCGAGATATTCCTTCACGCCTCGATAGCGCAGGAAGTACGCGTTGATGAATTGCGCCGCTTCTTTCTGCTCGATTCCCAGCTGCTGCGCCAGTCCAAATGGCGAAAGTCCGTAAATGATCCCGAAGTTGATGGCCTTCGCGGCGCGCCGGTGATCCGCTGTCTGCGCCATCGGTCCCACCCCGAAAACCTCCTGGGCCGTCCGGGCGTGAATGTCTTCTCCGCTGCGGAACGCCTCCACCAGAACCGCATCGCCGCTGAAATGCGCCATGATGCGCAGTTCGATTTGCGAATAATCCGCAGACAGCAGGACTTTCCCTTTTTCCGCAACGAACGCCGCCCGGATTTGCCTCCCCAGTTCCGTCCGTATCGGAATATTCTGCAGGTTCGGATCGCTCGAGCTCAGGCGGCCCGTCGCAGCCGTCGTCTGGCTAAAACTCGTATGCAGCCGTCCCGTCTCGGAATGAATCAGCTTCGGCAAAGCGTCCACGTAGGTCGACTTCAGCTTCGCAACCTCGCGGTACTCGATAATCTTCGCCGGCAACGGATGCTGCGCCTTGAGCGATTCCAGCACATCCACAGCCGTTGACCGCGCCTTGGCCTTGCCGCGCCTGCCGCCCGTCTGCAGATTCAGCTTGTCGAACAGAATCTCCGCAAGCTGCGTGGGAGAGTTGACGTTAAATTCCTGCCCGGCCAAATCCCAGATCTCTTTTTCCAGCCTGCGCACTTCCTTTTCCATCGTCTGCGACATTGCATCCAGCGCTTTGGGATCGACGCGAACACCCACGCGTTCCATATCCGCAAGCACGCGCGACAGCGGCAAATCGATCGTTTCATAGACGCGGGCGAGTTGTTTTTCATCGACTTGTGCGCGCAGGGCCGCCGCCACTCTATGCAGCATCGCAGCGTGTTCCCCGGGTCCGCCCCCGATTGGCGCATTGAATTGCCGGAATACTACGTCCGCAAAATTGTGATTTGCCGTCGTAGGCCTCAACAGGTAGGAATACAGTTGGGTCGCATGGCTGATATTCGCCAACGGTCCGTTCAGCAATTGAAACAACTTCGGGTCGTGAACGATTTTTGGCCGCTCCGCATCCTGAAGAACCTTTTCAAGAGTTTTTAGCGCTTCGTCGCTCTCGTCCGCCCACACGGCCCGGCCCTCTTCCTGATTGGTGGCCACTTCAATCGCCGCAACGCGTGTGCCGAATCCCTCGACCTCGCGACCTCCCGTGTCCAGAGTCAGCCATACCGCCAGCGGCTGCCTGGCGGGGAGCTTTTCAAGCCATGCCCCAAATTCCCGCTTATTTGCGAACTGCGTGAATTTGCCTGCTTTGGTTTCGACCGCTTCCACGGGCACCGCAGCGGCCGCGGCTTCCGCCCCCAGTTCCTTCAGCAGCGACGTAAATCCTAGTTCGCGGTATAAAGCCGCCAGCGCGACGGTATCCGGCGCTTTGCGCTCCAGCGCCTGCAACTCCACTTCGATCGGCGCGTCGGTCGAAATCATCGCCAGTTGCTTCGAAAGCATCACCTGCTCGCGCTGTTGTTGCAGCGCTTCGCGGTAGCGTTTGTTGCCGACCTCCGCTGCGTGCTCCAGCGCCCCTTCCACCGTTCCGTACTTCTGAATTAACTCCGTGGCCCCTTTTTCCCCGATTCCTTTTGCTCCCGGAATGTTGTCCACCGTGTCGCCCATCAGCGCCATTATGTCGATCACTCTCTCCGGCGGCACGCCCAGGATCTCCTCCACTTTTTTCTCGTCGACCAGGATGTCGGCCTTTGCCCCGCCGGATCCCGTGCGCAGCGTCCGCACGTTTCTGCCGACCAACTGCATCATGTCCTTGTCGTTTGAAACGATCAGCACTTCCACGTCCTTCGCCGCCTTCTTTGCCAGCGTGCCGATCACGTCGTCCGCTTCATATCCTTGCAGCTCGACGACCGGCAGCCGCATCGCTTCACACAGCCGCCGCACGTAGGGCAACTGCGGCCGCATTTCCTCCGGCATCGGCGCGCGCTGCGCTTTGTATTTCTCGAACAATTTGTCCCGGAATGTCGCTCCCGGCGGATCGAAGACGATGGCGATGTAATCGGGCTGATAGTCCTTCAACAGCCGCCGCAAAATGTTATTGAAAAGGAAGGGGACTTTTGTAGGGATGCCGCTCGGGGCGCTCATCCGCATCATTGGCGCATAAAACGCGCGGTAGATGTGCGCCATCGCGTCGACCAGAAATAGCTTCTTCGGTACGGCGGAACGCGCAGCGGCCATCCCGCGAGTATAGCAAAGCCCGCTTGCGCGGCTCCGTGCGGGCAAAAAAACGAGGCCGCCCAGAAGCGCTCACTCCGAGACGGCCTCGCTCTCTCCCCCGGATTCGATCCTGGGAAAAGAAATTGTGCTTACTTGCTTTCGCTATTCGCGGTTCGGTTCGCGCGCGGCCTTTGGTCCGGCCTCTTCCGGTTTCCCGGGAGCGCTCTTCCCCGTGGAGCCGTTCGCTCCCGTTGCCGCCCGCGTCACCAGCAGCATCTGCGTGCCGCCGTCCAGATGCACGTTCTTGCCCGCGGAGGTAATCAGCGAACCCTGCGCGCTGTTCGAACCCGCCGCCGCTAGATTCACTCCGTTCAGGCCGAACACCCCGCGGCTGTTCGAGGTCAGCTGACCGGCTGCGTTCAACCCGCCCACCGCGCCGTTTGCCGCCCCGGTCGCACCCACCGTCGAACGCTGGGCCGCGTCCACCGTCGCGCCGCCAAGACTGCCCGCATTCCCGGCGACATTCGATACCCCGCCGACCGCCCCGCCGGCTGTGGAGGTCACGCCTCCCAGCGCGCCGCGCCCGCCGGCCGCGGCAGATCCTCCCGCGTAAGTGCCTGCGCTCGCCATCGAGTCCATGTCGCTGTCCGCCATGCCCGCCGCGGTTTGCGCCGAAGCCAGCGCCTGGATTCCCATGTTCACCGGCACTTCACGTCCGTGCTTCAGGATGGCGCGGTCAAACTGGATCGCCAGTTGCGATTCCGCGTCTCCCTTCGCTCGCGCCGAAGCTTGCGTCACATGCCCCACCAGCCTGGTTCCTCTCGGAATCACGGTCTTTCCGTGTTCCTTCACATCTTTCGTCGTGTGCGCGACCACCCGGTCTCCCGGCTTCGCCTTCTTCGAATCCACGGATCCGTTCAGCGCCGCGTTAATCGCCGTCCCGTCCGCGATGCCGGCGTTCGCTTCCGGAGAATTTGCAGCGGCATTCGACGCCGTGGAAGCGTTCGTCGATGCATTCGCTCCCTGCTTGCTTGCCTGCACAGACGCTTGCCCGTTTGCCTGCGCGCCGGCTTGCGCTCCCGCCTGTGCCGCGGCGCCCGCCGCAAATAGAAGACCCACTGCCAAAGTAAGTCCCGCACGAATCATGGTTCGCATCCTCCCAGCCTCATGGGCTCGTGCCCGATTTTCCTGGCCCTGGAAATAAGGGTGATTCGGGCTGCCCTTTGATTGCGGCAACCCATATGCCACAAGGTAAGCTGAGGAATAGCAGCCTCTTGCGGACGAGCCGGCACGACAGTACCGCGGCACTCCTAGGCAAAAATGCCGAGTGTGGTGGAAGCTTTTACAGCCTAAGTCAGGTGTTTACCTGAGGTTACGGGCCGCGGTCACGAAATGATCCCCAGCGGACGACCTACCTCTGCAAGTACATCCGCCGCCCGCAGCAACTGCTCGCGCTTATGCGCCGCGCTGACGATCGCCCGCAGTCGCGCTTTTCCTTCCGCAACGGTCGGATAGCCGACCGCCGGCGCAAATACTCCTGCTTCAAAAAGCTTTTTCGAAAATTCAAACGCCTTCGCCGCGTCTCCCACATGTATCGGGATGATCGGCGTCTCGCTGGCCTTGAACTCGAAGCCCCGCTTTTTAAGTTCGCGCTTGAAGAATTTCGTGTTCGCCCACAATTTTTTCACCAGCTTTTCTCCCTCGGGCGAATCCAGCAAACTGAATGCCGCCATGCATGCCGCGGCCGTTGCCGGCGGATGCGATGTCGAGAAGAGGAACGGCCTGGCGCGCAAATACAGAAAATCGATCAGGTCCCGCGAACCGCAGACGTATCCTCCCATCGCCCCGATGGCCTTGCTCAGCGTTCCCACTTGAATGTGTACGCGCCCGTGGCAATTGAAGTGATCGATGCTGCCTCTGCCGCCGCGCCCCAGCACTCCCGAAGCATGCGCGTCGTCCACCATCATGATGCAGTTGTATTTCTCCGCCAGGTCGCATAATTGCGGCAGCGGCGCGATGTCACCATCCATCGAAAACACGCCGTCCGTGATGATCAGCTTGTGCCCGTTCCATTCCGTGGTTTCTTTCAAAATGCGCTCGCAGTCCGCCACGTCTTTGTGCTTGAACACCTTGATCGTTGCTTTCGAAAGCCGCGCCCCGTCGATGATCGAAGCGTGGTTCAGCTCGTCCGAGATGATCAGGTCTTCCTTGCCGAGTACCGCCGCGACCGTTCCCGCGTTGGCCGTGAACCCGCTCTGGAAAACGACGCACGCCTCCGCGTTCTTGAACCTGGCAATCTGCTCTTCCAACTGCATGTGCAGTTGCATCGTTCCGGAAATCGTCCGCACCGCTCCCGCCCCGGCTCCGTATTTCCTGATGGCTTCGATCGCGGCCTTGCGCAAGCCTTTGTGGAACGTCAGTCCCAGATAATTGTTCGACGCCAGGTTGATGACTTCCTTGCCGTCGAATACGGACACCGGCTTTTGCTCGCCTTCCAGAACGCGCAGTTTCGGCGCCACGCCCTTGGCGCGCCATTCATTCAGTTGGTCGCTCACGTACTGCAGGGGATTCTGCTTCATTGCTTGCGTTCCCATTTCGCTCATTGCTCCATGCCTCCCGTGGATGTCGTAGCCGGGTCGGCACCGAATGACATTCGGATGCGGGGAAATAAACACGGCTCGACTATCGGGCTGGGGAGATTCCGAAATTCGAGTCTAACGCACTTCCGCTTCTTAGGCGTTGTTACTTGGGCACGCCGTTGGGGTAAAGCAGGATTTTTCCAGCCAGCCCCTCATGCAGCTTCGCAAATGCTTCCTCGAAACCGCTCAGATTCATGCGCACGCCGAACAGCGGCTCCAGGTTCAGCCGCCCCGCTTTCAGCAGCGCGGTCATTTGCACCCACGTTTCATACATCCGCCGGCCGTAGATTCCCTGCACCGTCGCACCCTTGAAGATCACGTCGTTCACCAGGTCCAGCGGCACGTTTTCGGTGGGAATCCCCAGCAGGGAGGCCCTACCGCCCGCGCGCAGCGCTTTGAACCCCTGCTGGATCGCGCTGGGGTTTCCGCTCATCTCGAGCAGCACGTCTACGCCGGTCCCGCCCGTATCGCTCAGAATCTTGCCCACCGCGTCTTCGACGCTGGGATTGATCACCACGTCGGCGCCCATGTTCCTGGCCGTGGCGCGCCGGTGCTCGTTGGTTTCCGTCGCGAAAACAGTCGAGCTTCCGCAAGCCTTCGCCACCGCGATAGACATCAGCCCGATCGGCCCGCAGCCGGTCACCAGCACCGTCTGGCCCGCAATGGCCCCGGCCAGCACCGTATGCACGGCATTTCCCAGGGGATCCAGGATCGCCGCGTAATGCTCAGGTATGTTGGGGTCAAGCTGGATGATGTTCGCCGCGGGAATCTTCACGAATTCCGCGAACGCCCCATCCAGGTCGATCCCGATGATCCTCAGGTTCTGGCAGATGTGCGCTTCGCCCAGCCGGCACTGGTGGCAGTGCCCGCAGTTGACGTGCATCTCTGCGCTCACGAAGTCGCCCGGCTCTACTGCCGAAACCGCCTCCCCGGTTTGCTCCACTACACCGCAGAATTCGTGCCCCAGCGTCACCGGCGGCTTGATTCTCCCCTGCGACCACCGGTCCCACCCGTAAATGTGGAGATCGGTGCCGCAGATCGATGCCGCTTTCACGCGAACCAGCACATCCATCGGTCCGACGGCCGGCACTTTCGTAGCTTCGTAGGTAAGTCCTCGAGCCGGCTGCAGTTTTCGCAGGGCTTTCATCGTTCCGGAGGAAATCAGCGACATTCAGTAATGGCTCCCGCGGGCGGCGCAAGAACGCGATGGTAGCACAAAAAAAGCGCGGGCACTTTCGGCCCGCGCTTCGTCGAAATCCTTGTTATTCCGAACCGCTTAGCTCTCGGATTTTTTGCCGATCCGGTCTTTGGTCCGTCGCACGATGCTCCCGAGAGCAATCAAGCCGGCTCCGAATAATGCCAGCGTCGAAGGTTCCGGCACCTTGGATATTTCAATGCTTAACGGCGTGATCACAAAATCATTCGGGAAATTCCCGCCGCCGACGTACCGCGCCAGCAGGTACGAACTGCCGCCCCAATAAATGTTCTCCGGATACAGGGCCCCTACCAGCGAATACAGCAGGCCCGGGTTCGTCAGCGCGGGGTTGCCGGTCGGGTTGATCAGATTGTCGTAAAGAAAAGACGAGCCGTCCGGAAGCACAAAATAGTTCGGTCCGCTCCCGCCAACCAGTCCAGCGATGACCGTCCCGTTTTCGAGGCCGCTCACCGAGGTGACCTGGTACACGCCTCCACCGATCAGAGTGCCAACCAGGTCCATGGATCCGCTGATCCCCGTCCCCGTATAGTTCATGTGAATGGTATCGGCTTTCGCTCCTCCCACGCACACTAGAGCCATCGCCAATATCGCTGCCGAAATACCACCCCGCAACCAGAACTTCATGATCCCTCCGGGCCGAGCCTGGGTTCCCTTGCGATTACAGTCTCTACTTGTGCAAGACAAAGGCCAGGAAGTCGCAGTGAAAATAAAAGACTTACAGACGAGGCCGAACGACGGCAGTGCAACGGTTTTCCCTTTCTTTTCAGTTGGATGGAAGCCAAATGGCGCAAAAAAAATTGTCCCATTGCGGCACAGCCGCAATCTTAGCCTCGGTTCTGTCGTAGTATCCTTTGGGCCGCGGTTAAACCTCTTATGTCCGACTCCCAACCCGCCGTTCATGTCGACCATGTCTCTCGCCACTACACCATGGGCGCCGCTACGATTCGCGCAGTGGATGACGTTTCTCTCACCATCCAGTCCGGAGAATTTCTTGCCTTGCTCGGCAGCTCCGGCTCGGGTAAGTCCACCCTCCTGAATCTCATGGCCGGCCTCGATCGCCCCAGCTCTGGCTCTATTCGCGTGGGCGGCGGCAATCTCAACAGCCTTTCTCCGCTCGATCTCGCGCGTTACCGCCGCAATACCGTCGGCATGGTCTTCCAGTCCTTCAATCTCCTCCCCCGCATGACCCTCGAGGAAAATGTCGAGCTGCCTCTGCGCCTTGCGGAAGTCGAGCGGGGCGAACGCAGCGCCCGCGTCCGCGAAGCGCTCGAGCGCGTCCGCCTCGAAAAGCGCGTCGGCCATCGCCCCAGTGAACTTTCCGGCGGCGAACAGCAACGCACCGCCATCGCCCGCGCGCTCGTCAACCGGCCCAAGATCCTTTTCGCGGACGAGCCGACCGGCAATCTCGATTCCGCCAGCGGCGAAGCGATTCTCTCTCTTCTTCGTGAAATCCAAACCCACATGGCCATGACCATCGTCATGGTCACTCATGAGCGTCCTCTCGCCGACCGCTTTGCTGACCGCCTCGCCACCATGGCCGACGGCAAACTCGTTTCCGACCTTCCGGTGGCCTCGATTGCTGGAGTTCGCCCATGAAGTTCCAAGACATGGCTGAGCTCGCTGTTCGCAATCTTCGCGAAGCCGTCCTTCGCAATTCGCTCACGACTCTCGGGGTTGCCGTCGGCGTTGCGTCTCTCGTCGCCATGCTTTCTCTCGGCGTTGGGCTCCAGCAGCTCGCCACCAATCGCCTCAATAAGAGCGGCCTGTTCGATTCCGTGTTCGTCACCTCTCGCCTCAATCTCCGCGGTCCAGGCCGCCCGCCGGCCACCAGCGACACCAAACCTCCGCGTCTTCTCGATGACGACGCCCGCATCGAGATGGAACATCTTGCCAACGTCGTCGAGGTCTACCCGCAGATTCGTTTCTTCACCGAAGTCCGCTTCGACGGAAAATCCTACGCCAGCATGGTCGCCGGTGCCGGCAACGA
>Ga0079222_10000325_pt1 | contig 10705 bp, 10 predicted proteins | sample GAPlitter_FD_75070 | JGI IMG/M metagenome (GOLD analysis project Ga0079222, IMG submission 75070) | Agricultural soil microbial communities from Georgia to study Nitrogen management - GA Plitter | ecosystem: Environmental > Terrestrial > Soil > Agricultural land | place: USA: Georgia...
CAGCAAGGAAGAACCGAAGCAGGCGGCAGCGCCGAAGACGGAAACGGCCGCCGCACCCGCTCCCGCCCCAGCCGAGCAGGCGATCACCGTCACGATCGGCCATGCCGGCCCGCTCACCGGCGGCATCGCGCACCTCGGCAAGGACGACGAGAACGGCGTGCACCTCGCCGTCGACGAGGCGAACGCGAAGAAGATCAAGCTCGGCGGCAAGGCGGTCAACTTCGTGATGATGAGCGAGGACGACCAGGCCGATCCGAAGCTCGGCCCCACGATCGCGCAGAAGTTCGTCGACGCGAAGGTCGCCGGCGTCGTGGGCCACTTGAACTCCGGCGTGTCGATTCCCGCATCCGCCGTCTACAACCAGGCCGGCGTCCCGATGATCTCGGGCTCGGCCACCAATCCGAAGCTCACCGAGCAGGGCTTCAAGACGATCTTCCGCACGGTGGCGCGTGACGACCAGCAGGGCCCGGCGGTCGCCGCCTACATCGTGAACGAGCTCAAGATCAAGAAGGTCGCGATCGCCGACGACGCCACCGCCTATGGCGAGGGCCTCGCGAACGAAGTCGAGAAGACGCTGAAGGCCGCCGGCGTGCAGATCGTCGCGCGCGAGAAGACGAACGACAAGGCGACTGACTTCAAGGCGATCCTCACCAAGATGAAGGGCAAGAGCCCCGACGCCGTGTTCTACGGCGGCATGGACGCCACCGGCGGTCCGATGCTCAAGCAGGCGCGCGAGCTCGGCATCAAGGCGACGTTCGCGTTCGGCGACGGCGCGTGCACCGCGGAGATGAACAAGCTGGCCGGCGACAAGGCGGCCGAGGGCATGATCTGCTCGCAGGCCGGCATCCCGACGCAGATGGCGTCGAAGACGTTCGTCGACGCGTTCACGGCGAAGTTCGGCGAGATCAAGCAATACGCGCCGTACTACTACGACGGCGCCATGCTGCTGATCAACGCCATGCAGAAGGCCGACTCGCCGGATCCCGCCAAGTACCTGCCCGAACTGCAAAAGATCAGCTACGACGGCGCGACGGGCCACGTCGAGTTCGACGACAAGGGCGACCGCAAGGATGCCGAAATCACGATCTTCCAGATGAAGGGCGGCAAGGTCGAGCCAGTTGCGATCGTCAAGGCCGGCAAGACGACGAAGATCGGCGCCGAAGGCACGGCGAGCGCGGCGGCTGCGCCGGCGGCGCCCGCGATGGCACCGGCAATGGCGCCGAAGAAGTAACAGCAGATACACGACTCGAGACGGCGCCCCGCGGGGCGCCGTTTTCGTATTCCGTGGACATCTTCCTCCAGCAGCTCGTCAACGGGCTGACGCTCGGCAGCGTGTACGCGATCGTGGCGCTCGGCTACACGATGGTGTACGGCATCATCCAGCTGATCAACTTCGCGCACGGCGAGATCGTGATGATCGGCGCAATGGTGTCGCTCACCGTCATCACGGCGCTGTCCGGCGCGGCGCTCGGCCTGCCGCCCGTGGTGATCGTGCTCGCCGGCGCGCTCGTCGCGGTTCCCGCCTGCATGGCCGTGGGCTACGCGCTGGAGCGCGTCGCGTACCGTCCGCTGCGGCGCGCGCCGCGGCTCGCGCCGCTCATCACGGCGATCGGGCTCTCCATCATCCTGCAGCACCTCGCGCTGATCGTCTGGACGCGCAATCCGCTCGCCTACCCGCAGATCGTCGAGGTAGTGTCGTACCACGTGACCGGCAATCCCGACGGCGCGCGCATCACGAACGTGCAGATCGCGATCATCGGGACGTCGATCGCGATGATGGCGGGACTGCTCGCCCTCATCTACCGGACCAAGCTCGGCATCGCGATGCGCGCGACGTCGCAGAGCCAGGAAATCGCCGGACTCATGGGCATCGACGTCAACCGCGTGATCGCGCTCACGTTCGTCATCGGCGCGGGGCTCGCCGCGGTCGCCGGCGTCATGGTCGGCACGTACTACGGCATCGCGCAATACCAGATGGGCTTCCTGCTCGGGCTGAAGGCGTTCTCGGCCGCGGTGCTCGGCGGCATCGGCAACATCGCGGGCGCGATGCTCGGCGGCGTGCTGCTCGGCGTCATCGAGGCGCTCGGTGCAGGTTACGTCGGCGACCTCACGAACCTGTGCCAGCTGTCCGGCTGGTCGACGGCGATCGCGCAGCGCTGCGCGAGCGACCCGAACCTCACGCTCTTCGGCAGCAACTACCAGGACGTGTTCGCGTTCTTCGTACTGATCGCCGTGCTCGTCTTCCGGCCTTCGGGCCTGCTCGGCGAACGCGTGTCCGATCGCGCGTGAGCGCTCCGCGATGCGTGCGCTGATCAACACGAAGCATCCGGCGGTGGCGAAGGTCGGCTTGCTGCTGATCGCGCTCGCGCTCGCCGTGCTTCCGTTCGCGCTCACCGGCATAGGCACCGCGTGGGTGCGCATCACCAACCTCGCGATCCTCTACATCCTGCTGTCGCTCGGGCTCAACATCGTCGTCGGCTTCGCCGGCCTGCTCGACTTGGGCTACATCGCGTTCTACGCGGTCGGCGCGTATACCTATGCGCTGCTCGCGAGCCCGCACTTCGGCGTGCACCTGCCGTTCTGGGTGATCGTGCCGATCGGCGCGCTCGTCGCGTGCTTCTTCGGCGTGCTGCTCGGCACGCCGACGCTGAAGCTGCGCGGCGATTACCTCGCGATCGTCACGCTCGGCTTCGGCGAAATCATCCGCATCTTCCTGAACAACCTGTCGCAGCCGGTCAACATCACGAATGGCGCGCAGGGCATCGCCGGCATCGACCCGTTCCATTTCGGGACGTTCTCGTTCGCGAGGACCGCGGCGATCGACGGCCTCACGTTCACCGGGCCGATCAAGTACTACTACCTGCTGCTGATCGTGATGTTGCTCGTCATCGTGCTGAACCTGCGGCTGCAGGACTCGCGCATCGGACGCGCGTGGGAGGCGATCCGCGAGGACGAGATCGCCGCGCGCGCGATGGGCATCAACACGCGCAACATCAAGCTGCTCGCATTCGCGATGGGCGCGTCGTTCGGCGGCATCGCCGGCGGCATGTTCTCCGCGATCCAGGGCTTCATCAGCCCCGAGAGCTTCGTGCTCGTCGAATCGATCAACATCGTGGCGATGGTCGTGCTGGGCGGCATGGGCAACATCTGGGGCGTCATCCTGGGCGCGCTGCTGCTCTCCTTCGTGCCCGAGGTGTTGCGCTACACGGTGGGGCCTGCGCAGCAGGCGATATTCGGCCGCATGCTGATCGACCCCGAGGTGATCCGCATGCTGCTCTTCGGCGTGACGCTCGTCGCGATGATGCTGTTCCGGCCGGCCGGCATCCTGCCTTCGGCCCTGCGCAAGCGCGAGCTCGAGACGGCGCGAGCCGCCGGCTGAGGCGATCGATGAGCGATTCGGCGCTGCTCGCCGCCACCGGCATCACCAAGCGCTTCGGCGGCGTGCAAGCGCTGTCCGACGTGAGCTTCACGATTCATCACGGCGAGATCTACGGCCTCATCGGCCCGAACGGCGCGGGCAAGACATCGCTCTTCAACGTGCTGACCGGCATCTATGCCGCGGACGAAGGCCGGTTCGTCTTCGAAGGGCGCCCGCTCGGCGGCCTCAAGCCGCACGAAGTCGCCGCGCGCGGGATCGCGCGAACGTTCCAGAACATCCGCCTGTTCGCGAATCTGTCCGCGCTCGAGAACGTGATGATCGGGCGCCACGTGCGCACGCATGCGACGGTGTTCGGGGCGATCCTGCGCAACGCGCGCACGCGCGCGGAGGAGCGCGACATCGAGCGGCGCGCCTACGCGCTGCTCGAATACGTCGGCGTGCACCGGCGCGCCAACGACCTCGCGAAGCACCTGGCGTATGGCGACCAGCGGCGCCTCGAGATCGCGCGCGCGCTCGCGACCGAGCCGCGGCTGCTCGCGCTCGATGAGCCGGCTGCCGGCATGAACGCGACCGAGACGACGACGCTGCGCGAGCTCCTCGAGCGCATCCGCAAGGACGGCACGACGATCCTGCTGATCGAGCACGACATGAAACTCGTCATGAGCGTGTGCGATCGCGTTTTGGTGCTCGATTACGGCAAGAAGATCGCCGAAGGCGTCGCCTCCGACGTGCAGCGCGACGAGAAGGTCATCGCCGCGTATCTCGGCGGCAACGTCGAGCTCAACCTGAAGCGAGCATGATCGCGCCGGGCGACGCCGCAGGCGGAGCCGAGTCCCGAAGGGCCGGCGGCGCGCGAGTGCTGCGGGGCCGATGCGACGATTGTCGCGTGCCGTGCGCGCGCAAGGAGGTGCAAGCATGACGATCCCTTCGGCGCCGCTCCTTGCGCTCGAGCGCGTTGCCGTCTCGTACGGCGGCATCCAGGCGGTGAAGGGCATCGACGCCCTCGTCGGCGAAGGGGAGCTCGTGTGCCTGATCGGCGCGAATGGCGCCGGCAAGACGACCACGCTGAAAGGGATCTGCGGCCTGCTGCCATTGCGCGCCGGACACATTCGCTACGCGGGCGAGGACATCACCGGTTCGCGGCCGTTCACGCTGGTGCGGCGCGGGCTCGCGCTGGTGCCCGAGGGCCGCGGCATGTTCGGCGCCCTGACGATCGAGGAGAACCTCGCGATGGGCGCGTATGCGCGCACCGACCGCGACGCAATTCGCAGCGACGTCGAGCGCGTGTTCACGCTGTTCCCGCGCCTCAAGGAACGGCGGCGGCAGACGGCGGGGACGCTGTCGGGCGGCGAGCAGCAGATGCTCGCGATCGGCCGCGCGATGATGTCGCGTCCGCGGCTGCTCCTGCTCGACGAGCCGTCGATGGGCCTCGCGCCGCTGATGGTGCAGAAGGTGTTCGAGACGATCCTCGCCGTTTCGAAGGAAGGCGTCACGATCCTGCTCGTCGAGCAGAACGCGCGCCTCGCGCTCGAGGTGAGCGATCGCGGCTACGTGATGGAATCGGGCGAGATCACGCTGTCGGGCAGGGCCGCCGACCTCTTGCACGATCCCAAGGTGCGCGCGGCCTACCTCGGGGAAGCGGCCTGACGCACGAACGCGGTTCCGGACGGACGATCCGCAGCGTGCCGGCGCAAAACGCGCTGCGGTGGTACGCCGACGCCATGCGCCTGTGGAAGCGCGGTCCGCTCGCGTTTTGCGGCCTCGCGTTCGTGATCCTCGCGGTGAACCTCGCGCTGTCGCTCGTCCCCGTCGCCGGCGTCGCCGCCGCGCAGCTCGTCGTCCCGCTGCTCGAATGCGCGCTGCTCTACGCGTCGCTCGCCGCCGATCGCGGCGACCGGCCGAGGCTTTCGCATCTGCTCGCGATCGCGGCCGCGCCTGCGCCTGCGATCGCCGCCATCGTCGCCGCGGGTCTCGCGGTCTTCTGCGCCGAGGCGCTCGTCGGCCGGTTCGTCGGAGGCATCGACATGCTCTCGCCAGGCAGCAACGTCGAAGCGATCTCGGGCACGGGGCTCGCGGCGACGTACGCAGCCGGGGTCGCGATGTCGCTCCCCGTCACGTTCGTTCCCTTCGCGGCGCTGTTCGATGGCGCGGGCTTCCGCGAGGCGTTCGCGCAGAGCGCCGCAGGCTTCGCGCGCAACATGGCGCCGCTCGCGCTCTACGGCGCGCTGTCGTTCGGCCTCTTGATGATCGGCCTCGCGACCAGCCTCCTCGGGCTGCTGCTCGCGCTGCCGTGGTCGGCGGCTGCCGCCTACGCCGCGTGGAAGGATATCTACGCCGTCGCGTAGCGCGATGCTGTCGGCGCCGTCCGACAGTATGTACTTAGCGAAAGGGCGGCTAAACGTGATGCGCCAAGCCGCAAAAGCGGGCCTAACGGAGGCCGATCCAGTTCAGCAGGTAGTTGGTGGCGATCGCGGCGGCGCCGGTTAGCCCAATGGCGAGCATGGCGCATTCAACGATTACCAGAATGACCCCTTCTTTCTGGGTGATGCTGGGGTCTACATGGGGCGGCACGTCCATGATGGCCGGTAAACCGCGTCGGGCGACAGGGGTGAGCTAATGAGACCAGCCGGCGCCAATGATGTATGTGCGGTGGTGCACGCAAGCCCAATAATCTCGGCACTGCCCGATGAGCGGGCGAGCGAATAAGCCCGCCCGTTCCCGGCAAGCTATTCGGTCAGCCACAAGCGCCTGCATCGCTACTTGAGAGAGTTCGAATTCCGTTACCACCATCGCCACCTGACCGACCGCGAGCGTGCTGTGCGCGACCCGCGCGGCCAATCACAAACATCTAACTTACGCTGAACAAGTCGGCAGCGAGTAGAATCGGTAGTGTGCGAGCGACAGGATTCGAACCTGCACGAACACCCAAGGACTCGCCGCGAAGGTAACCAAGGGCTAGTGTTCAGCGGCTCCCAAAGCCGCCGCGTATGCCCATTCCGCCACGCTCGCGTTGCAAATGTCGAAGCAGAAACCGACCGGCCCTGAACCGGAGCGCCTGAAGCTGGAGGGCAATTGGAAGGACGTGGTAGCGAAGGCCCTCGCCACGAAGCGGCCGCCCGGCGGATGGCCAAAGCCGAAGCAGAAGAAGGGTTCGGTCGCCTGAGGGCAAACGGAATGGCCCGCCACGGCCCGCGTTGGTTACCTTGCTAGGGTGACCGCCAACGCGGGCCTTGTCTTTCGCAGCGCCCGCAGAATGCGCGCGGTTACGCGTCGGCGACGCGCATGCGCTCGACCCGGAATGGGTCCAGCGTAGGGACGTCTATCAATACAGCGAAGAAGTCGGGGTTGATTGCCGCCGGGCTATTCGCGTGGGACGCGCCGTATGAGACCGGCGGACGGGAAGAACCTTTCGCTAAGTACATACTGTCGGCGCCGTCCTACACCAATCTGGTGGTCCGTCCGCTACGGTCCACGTGCGGCCGCCGATACGATGACGCCAAAGTCGCATGCACGTTCAACCTGTCCGGACGCCGGCCATGCCCCTCGATCAACTCGGTTCCCTTGCCTCCGAAACCCCGCGCACCGAAAAGCGTCGCGGCGACGACACGCGCGGACGGCTGCTCGATGCCGTCGAGGGCCTGATCGCCGACCACGGCTTCAAGCCGCTCACGCACCGCACGATCGCGTCTCGCGCCGAGGCGCACGTCGCGCTGCTGAACTACCACTTCGGCAGCAAGGAGCAGCTGATCGAGGAAGCGCTCGCACGTCGCGCCGGGCAACTGCTCGCGCTGCAGCACGAGGCGCTCGCGGCGCTGCGCGAGCGTGGCGACTTTGGCGTCGAGGACGTGCTGTGGGCGTATGCGCGTCCGTTCGCGTCACTCGACCAGGACATGCAATCGGCGTGGCGCAACTATCTTTGCCTCGTCGCGCGACTGGCGGGCCACGATCCGACCGACGGCATCATGCTGCGCCATTTCGGCAGCATCTATCGCGAATGCCTGGCGGCGCTGCGACATGCGCTGCCCGGCGTCGACGACCGGGCGCTCACGGCGGGCTTTCGCAATTGCCGGCTGCTGATCGAGCATGACGCGCTCGCGCGCTGCAAGGCGGGCGGCAACTCCCCCGCCGTCGTGCCGAGCGCCGAGCAGCTGATCGCGTTCCTCGCCGGCGGCCTGCGGGCACTCGCCGAGCAGGCGCGCGACGAGCAGACCGAGCACTGAGCGGCGCTCAGGCGCGCCGCGCGCTCAGTCGGAGCCGCGCAGGTCGAAGTCCCTTAGCCCGGCGTCGAATGGCGCACGCATGACATCGACGCGGTCGACACGCGCGCCGCGCGGTCCGGCGCAACAGGCGTCGACGAGGCGATCGCAGGCCACCGTATCGCCCTGCATGCGCGCCTCGACCGACCCGTCGCGGCGATTGCGCACCCAGCCGGCGACACCCGCGGCCTGCGCGGCGCGAATCAGCCAGTAGCGGTAACCGACGCCCTGCACGAGCCCTGCGATGCGCACGACGATGCTGCGCACGCGCGCGTTTTGCCAGCGCGTATAGAGCGCCAGTGCTGCGACCGTCTTCGCGTCGGTGACGCGCTCTTCCTCGATCGCCGCGTAGAGCTCCGCCTCGCTGCAGTCGACGATTTCGAGAAACTCACCCGCATCGAGACATGCGCCGACATGCACGAGCCTGCGTGCCGCATAGAGCTCGATCGCCTCGGTCGAGTACGAGATGACGGGATGAACGATGCCGAGCCGCGTCCATACCGTGGCGCGATAGCCCGTTTCCTCGGCAAGCTCGCGCACGCCGGTTGCTAGCGCAGACTCGCCCGGATCGAGCTTGCCGGCCGGGAATTCGAGGAACGCGCGATCGTGCGGGTAGCGATACTGCCGCTCGACGACGAGGCGCCCGTCGTCGCGAACAGGAACCACGAGCACCGCACCCGGATGCACGATGTATTCGCGCACCGCTTCCTTGCCGTCGGGCAGCCGCGCGCGGTCGCGGCGCACGTCGAGCAGCGCACCCGCGTACACCTGTTTGCCGTCGATGCGCCGCTCGCGCAGCGGATCCGCCGCGTCGAGCGGCGCAGGACGCGGATCGTCGCCGCCGGGCTCCATGCGGCCGCTCACGCGAGCCAGTCGCGCACCGGCAGGAAGTCGGTGTAAAGACGCGCCTCGGCTGTTCCAGGCGCAGGCGTCCACTCGTAGCGCCAGCGCGCGAGTGGGGGCATCGACAGGAGGATTGCCTCGGTGCGGCCGTTCGACTGCAATCCGAACAGCGTGCCGCGGTCCCACACGAGGTTGAACTCGACGTAGCGGCCGCGTCGATACGCCTGGAAGTCGCGCTCGCGTTGGTCATACGCGATGCCTTTGCGCCGATCGAGGATCGGCAGGTACGCGTCGAGGAAGCGGTCGCCGACGCTTCGCGTCATCGCGAATGCGGCGTCGAATCCGCCGCGATGCCAATCGTCGAAGAAAACGCCGCCGATCCCGCGCGCCTCGTCGCGATGCCGCAGGAAGAAATAGTCGTCGCAGGCGCGCTTGAAGCGCGGGTACAAATCGGCGCCGTGCGGCGCGAGCGCGTCACGGCATGCCGCGTGGAAATGTCGCGCGTCCTCCACGAAGCCGTAGATCGGCGTGAGGTCCATGCCGCCGCCGAACCACCACACGGGCTCGCCTTCCGCGCCGCCCGCGCACAAATGCCGTACGTTCATATGCACGATCGGCGCGTACGGATTGCGCGGATGCAGCACCAGCGAAACGCCGAGCGCCTGCCACGCGCATCCGGCGACGTGCGGGCGATGCGCGGTCGCGGATGCCGGCAGCGCGCTGCCGTGCACGTGCGAAAAGAGCACGCCCGCGCGCTCGAAGATGTCGCCGTCCTCGATCGACATCGACACGCCGCCGCCGCCTTCGCTGCGCTGCCATGCATCGCGGCGAAACGGGCGCTCGCCGCTCGCCTCGAGCGCTTCGACGATGCGCGCTTGCAGCGACGTCATGTAGCTGTGCACGGCCGCGATATCGGGCGCGCGCGCCTCGATCGGGTCTGCGCCGCCCGTGGCTGTCACGAGCCTGCGCCGCGTCGCGCGAGCGCGCGATGACCTATGTCGGTGCGGTATTGCATGCCGTCGAAGCGGATGGCCGCAATCGCCGAATACGCCGCACGCTGCGCCTGGCGCAGCGAATCGCCGAGTGCGGTGACCCCAAGCACGCGGCCGCCGTTGACGCGCACCCGGCCTGCGTCGTCGATCGTGCCGGCGTGGAACACCGCGACATCGGGATGCGCCTGCGCCGTGATGCGGTCGAGCCCGTCGATCGGGTCGCCGCGACGCGGCTTCTCCGGGTAACCCGCCGCTGCAAGCACGACGGTGAGCGCGGCGCGCCGGTCCCACTCCGCTTCGACGCAGTCGAGCGTGCCGGCGAGCGCATGCTCGACGAGCGCGACCAGGTCGGAGCGTAGCCGCATCATGATCGGCTGCGTCTCCGGATCGCCGAGGCGGCAGTTGAACTCGAGCACGCGCGGCGCCCCCGACTTGTCGATCATCACGCCCGCGTAGAGGAAACCCGAATACGGCGTCCCCTCCGCCGCCATGCCGTTCACCGTCGGCACGATCACTTCGCGCATGATCCGCGCGTGCACGGTCGGCGTGACGACGGGGGCAGGCGAGTATGCGCCCATGCCGCCGGTGTTCGGGCCGGCGTCGCCGGTGCCGAGGCGCTTGTGGTCCTGGCTCGACGCGAGCGCGAGCGCGTGCACGCCGTCGGCCATCACGATGAAGCTCGCCTCCTCGCCTTCGAGGAAATCCTCGACGACGACGCGCGCTCCCGCGTCGCCAAGCGTGCGGCCGCCGAGCATCGCGTCGATCGCCGCGTGCGCCTCGCGCCCGTCCGCTGCGACGACGACGCCCTTCCCCGCCGCGAGGCCGTCGGCTTTCACGACGATCGGCGCGTCGTGCTCGTCGACGTACGCGTGCGCCTCGGCGGCGTCGGTGAACGTGCGGTAGCGCGCCGTCGGGATGCCGTGACGCTCCATGAACGCCTTCGCGAAATCCTTGGAGCTCTCGAGCCGCGCCGCGTCGCGCACGGGGCCGAAGATGCGCAAGCCCGCGGCGCGGAACGCGTCGACGATGCCCTCGGCGAGCAGCGCTTCCGGGCCGACGATCGTGAGTCCGATCGACTCACGTTGCGCGAACGCGACGAGCGTCGGGATCGTGTCGAGCGGCACGTTGACGAGATCGGGATCCGACGCCGTGCCCGCGTTGCCGGGCGCGACGAATACCTTCGCAACGCGCGGCGACTGCGCCACCTTCCACGCGAGCGCGTGCTCGCGGCCGCC
>Ga0079222_10000327_pt1 | contig 10692 bp, 7 predicted proteins | sample GAPlitter_FD_75070 | JGI IMG/M metagenome (GOLD analysis project Ga0079222, IMG submission 75070) | Agricultural soil microbial communities from Georgia to study Nitrogen management - GA Plitter | ecosystem: Environmental > Terrestrial > Soil > Agricultural land | place: USA: Georgia | collected...
CACGAGCAGGCCGCCGCCGAGCTCGTGCGACGCGAACTGCCGAACGCGTATCTCACCGTGTCGACCGACCTGCTGCCCGCGATCCGCTTCTACGACCGCGTGAGCACGACTGCGCTCAACAGCTACGTCGGGCCGAAGCTCGAGCGCTATCTCGAGCGGCTGGTCGAGCGCCTGGCCGGTGCCGGCTTCCGCGGCGCGCTGCTCATCATGCAGAGCAACGGCGGCGTGATGACGCCCGACGTCGCGCGTAGTCACGCGGCGCTGACGCTGCTGTCGGGACCGGCCGGCGGGCCCGGCGCGGGATTGTTCCATGCTCGCGCGCACGGGCATCGGCAATGCATCACGGTCGACATGGGTGGGACGAGCTTCGAGGCGTCGCTCGCCGTCGACGGCCCGACGATCGTCAACGACGGCGAGATCGCGCGCCACCGCATCGCGCTGCCGATGCTCGACATCCACACGATCGGCGCGGGAGGCGGGTCGATCGGATGGATCGATCAGGGCGGCCTGCTGCGGATGGGCCCGCAAAGCGCCGGCGCCGCGCCGGGCCCTGCCTGCTATGGACTCGGCGGCACGCTGCCGACGACCACCGACGCGAATCTCGTCCTCGGGTATCTCGATCCGGGCTATTTCGCCGGCGGACGCATGCGTCTCGACGTCGACGCGGCGCGCGCGGCGATCGAGCGCCACGTCGCGCGACCGCTCGGCATGAGCGTCGAGCAGGCCGCTGCGGGCATGTACCGGGTGGCGTGCAACAACATGGCGCAGGGCGTGCGCGAGGTCAGCATCAAGCGCGGGTACGACCCGCGCGAGTTCCCGATGATCGTCGCCGGCGGAGCGGGTCCGATCCATTCCTGCGCCATTTGCAGCGAGCTCGGCATTCCGCTGCAGATCGTGCCGCGCGAATCGTCGGTGCTCTGCGCGCTGGGCATGCTGCTGTCCGACCTCACGCACGACTACGTGCGCACGTTCGTCGCGCGCCTCGCCACGGTGGATTGGGCGCGGCTCGACGCGCTCATCGACGAGATGGCGGCGCAAGGCGAGCGCGAGCTCGAGCTCGAGCGAATACCGCCTGCCCGGCGGCACACGAGCGCCAGGCTCGATTGCCGCTATCTCAAGCAATACCACGAAGTGTCGTTCGCCGTGTCGCGGGAGAGCATTCGCGCGCGTGACGCCACCGCGATCGCCGCCGCGTTCCATGCCGAGCACCAACGCCTCTACGGCTACTCGCTCGAGAGCGAGAACGCGCCCATCGAGATCATCAACGTACGCGTGCAGGCGCTGGGCGCGACCGACAAGCCGCAGCTCGGCGAAGAGCCGCTCGAGGACAGCGATCCGGGCGCTGCACGCAAGGGCTCGCGCAGCGCCTACGTGCCCGAGCACGACGCGTTTCGCAGCGTTCCCGTGTACGACGCGCATCGCCTGCGCAACGGCAATCGGATCGAGGGGCCGGCGATCGTCGAGGCGGTCACCACGACGATCGTGCTCAGTGCTTCCTACGACGGCGTGTGCGACGCGCACGGATCGATCGTGCTGCACGCCAAGGAGCGCGCCGATCTCGTGCGCGCGCCGGTCACGTCCGTTCAGGCAAGCGAGGCGGCGAACGCCGCGGTGGCGGAGGCGTCATGAACGATGTCCGAACACGGACCGAGGCGGCGGACGCGCCGATCGACCCGATCCTCCTCTCGGTGTACGCGCGGACGTTCAAGTCGATCACCGACGAGATGAGCATCTCGATGCAGCAGACGACGCGCTCGCCGATTCTCTGCGAGGCGAAGGACTTCGTCACCGGCCTCTACGACGCGCGAGGGCAGATGCTCGAGCAGACGGAAAACCTGCCGATCCTCGCGTTTTCCCTCGCACCGGTGTGCAAGCACCTGATCGCGTACTTTGGCGACGACCTCGCCGAGGGCGACGTGATCTTCCACAACGACGTCTTCAGCTTCGGCAACCAGAACAACGACGTCGCCGTGTTCAAGCCGGTGTTCTTCGACGGCGAGCTGGTGGCGTGGACCGCGGTGAAGGGCCACCAGGCCGACATCGGCGGCAACGTCGCCGGCGGCTACAACCCGAACGCGACGGAGGTGTGGCAGGAAGCGTTGCGCATTCCGCCGGTCAAGGTGTACGAGCGCGGAAAGCTCCGCAAGGACGTCTGGGACCTGATCTTCGCCAACATCCGCTTCGACATCGTCCGCCACGACATGCGCGCGGAAATCGGCGCATGCGCGATCGGCGAGCGCCGGGTCCACGAGCTGCTGCGCAAATACGGCCGCGCGAGCTTCGACGCGCACAAGGTGGCGCTCTTCGACGCGACGCGCCGGATGATGGAAGCGGAGATCGCGACGATTCCGACCGGCCGCTACAGCGGGGAGGGGCGCGTCTACTACGACGGCCGCCATCCAGGCTCCAAGTTCACGATCCGCGTCGACATCGACGTGATGGATCGGCGCATCCGCTTCGATTATTCGCGCACCGACGCGCAGACGAACGGATTCGTCAACGGCACGTTCACGTCCAGCGCCTCGGCCACGGTGCTGACGCTGCTGCAGATGGTGAACCCCGACATTCCGCACAACGAAGGGATGGTGCAGCCGATCGAGATCGTGATTCCGGAAGGCACGATCCTGAACGCGTCGTACCCGAAGGCGACCACGTTCGGCAATCACCTGTGCCCGCCGAACGCCGACGCGATCATCCGCGCCCTCGCCCCGGCGGTTCCCGACCGCGTCACTGCCGGGTGGAACAACCTGCTGTGCTCGCTGACGACCGGGATCGATCCGCAGCGCGACGAAAAGTACGTCGACATAGGCTTCATGGGACTCAAGGGCGGGTCGGGCGCGATGCGCGGCACCGACGGCTACGACCACATCGGGATGATCGACGCATCGGGCGGCCTGCTCGATCAGGACTACGAGATGTTCGAGCAGCAGACGCCGCACCAGCTGATCGAACACGAATATGCGTGCGATTCCGCCGGCGCGGGACAGTGGCGCGGCGGCCTCGGCGTCTCGACGTCGTTCGTGATCGGCTCGGACGACACGCAGCTCGTCACGTTCGGTGACGGCGACTTCGAGCCGGCGTTCGGGCTGTTCGGCGGCGGCGACGGCACGCTCAACTTCATCAAGCTCGCGTACCCGGACGGCCGGGAGGTGGTGCCGCGCAACAAGGATCTCCTCACCGGCGTGCCCAAAGGAACGGTGTACCGGCAGCACGCCGGCGGCGGGGGTGGCTACGGCGATCCACAGCTGCGCGATCGCGACACGCTGCGGCGCGAGGTGCGCGACGGCATCGTTTCACCGCAGGCTGCGTGCGATTTGTACGGACTCGCAGATTAGGGCCTGGCGATGGACTTCGACCTCAGCGACGAGCAGCGCGCCGTACGCGACCTGTTCGCGCGCTTTTGCGACGAGCGCGTCGCGCCCGCGGCGGCGGAGCTCGATGCGGCGCACGAATTTCCGCGCGCGTTGTTCAGCGAGCTGGCGCGTCTCGGCTTCTTCGGCCTTCGCTATCCGGAGCAGGCCGGCGGCAGCGGCGGCGATCTCCTTGCCTTCTGCCTCGCGGTCGAGGAAATTGCGCGCGGCTCGGTGTCGCTCGCCGGCTGCGCCACGATGCAGGCGCTGATGGGAACCCAATTCCTGCACCGCCTGGGCAATCGCGAGATCGCCGAGCGGCTGTTCCGGCCCGCGCTCGCCGGGGAGAAGATCGGCGCGATCTGCATGACCGAGCCCGACGCCGGCAGCGACCTCGCGGGCATCGTGACAAGCGCGCGCAACGTCGACGGCGGATATGTGCTGTCGGGCCGCAAGACGTGGGTGACGTCGGCACCGGTCGCGGATTTCTTCACGGTGTTCGCGCGCGCAGGCGAGGCGAGGAAGCTGACGATCTTCCTCGTCGAGCGCAATTTTCGCGGTGTCGCGATCGGCCGCGCGATCGACAAGATGGGCGTCTGGGCGCTGCCGACGTCGGAAGTCGCGTTCGACGACTGCTTCGTGCCCCTTTCGCATCGCCTGTCGCGCGAGGAAGGCGATGGCGAGGCGCACCTGCGCGAAATTCTGGCCGAGATTCGCATCGCGACCGGCGCGATCGCGCTCGGCGTGGCGCGTGCGGCCCTCGGCGAAGCTTCGCGCTATGCGGCCGAGCGGCGGCAGTTCGGCAAGCCGATCGACCGCTTCCAGGCGATCCAGATCAAGCTCGCCGACATGGCGACGTCGATTGCCGCCGCCACGCATCTCGTCCGCCACGCGGCGTGGCTCAAGGACGCTGGCCGCCCGCATCACCTCGAGGCGGCGATGGCGAAGCTCTGCGCGAGCGAGATGGCCGCGTCGGTGTGTGACCAGGCGGCGCGCGTGCTCGCGTCCTACGGCTACGCGATGGAATACCCGGTGCAGCGGTATCTGCGCGACGTGCGCTTCACGCTGATCGGCGGTGGCACGAGCGAGATCCTGAAGCTCGTCATTGCGAAGGCGCTTGCCGCATAGGGGGCCGATACGTGAACGCCGCCACACCGCGCCGCATCCGCGTCGTGCTCGCGAAGCCGGGCCTCGACGGCCACGACGTCGGCGCGAAAGTCGTCGCACGCGCGATGCGCGACGCCGGATTCGAGGTCATCTACACCGGGTTGCGGCAGACGCCGGAAGCGGTGTGCCGGATCGCGCTCGAGGAGGACGCCGACGTGATCGCGCTCTCGAGCATGGCCGGCTCGCACGTGTCGTTCTGCGAGCGGCTCGCGCCGCTGCTCGACGAGGCGGGCCTGCGCGACAAGCTGTGGATCGTCGGCGGCAACCTGCCCGCTGCCGACCACGCGCGCCTGCGCGAGCTGGGCTTTCGCGGCATCTTCCCGACCGGCTCGAAGCTCGCGTCGATCATCGAGTACATCCGCGACGAGTGCACGAAGGCGCGGCAGGAAATGCACGCGGATGCGAGTACGGGCGTCGCACGCGAGGCGGCACGATGAACGCACGCGACGACGCGTTGCGGCCGGTCGTCAACGAGTCCGGTATCGAGATCGCGCCGCTCTACACGGCGGCTGACGTCGAGGCGAGCGGGGGCACGTCGCTGATCGGCGACCCGGGCGAATACCCGTTCACGCGGGGCATCCATCCGCTGATGTACCGCAGGCGGCCGTGGACGATGCGCCAGTACACGGGCTTCGGCAACGCCGCCGACACCAACCGGCGCTTCCGCTACCTGATCGCGAACGGGCAGACGGGGCTCAACGTCGCCTTCGACCTGCCCACGCAGATCGGGCTCGACTCCGACGATCCGCTGGCGGCGGGCGAAGTTGGCCGCGTTGGCATGGCCGTCGACACGCTCGCCGACATGGAAACCGCGTTCGAAGGGATCGATCTCGACGCGATCACCGTGTCGCTGACGATCAACGGCGCGGCGGCGATCCTGATCGCCATGTACCTCGCGCTAGCGAAAAAGCGCGGCTACGACGTGCGGCGGCTGCGCGGCACCGCGCAGAACGACATCCTGAAGGAGTTCATCGGCCGCGGCACGTGGGTGTTTCCCGTCGAGCCGTCACTGCGCCTGGTCGGCGACACCATCGAGTACTGTGCGCGCGTCGCTCCGAAGTACACCCCGGTCAGCGTCTGCGGCTATCACATTCGCGAATCGGGCGCGACGCCGGCGCAGGAAATCGCCTACGCGTTCTGCATCGCGCGCGCATACGCCGACGACGCGCTGCGCCGCGGGCTCGCCGTCGACGAGTTCGCCGGAAGGCTTTCGTACAACTTCAACATCTTCGGCAATCTCTTCGAGCAGGTGGCGAAGTTCCGCGCGGCGCGCGGCCTGTGGGCGAAAATCATGAAGGAGCAGTACGGCGCGCGCGACCCGGCGTCGATGCTGCTGCGGATGATCGCCGGCGGCGGCGGCAGCGGCCTCACGTTCGAGCAGCCGGAGAACAACATCGTGCGCGGCGCGTACTACGCGTTGATCAGCGCGCTCTCCGGCGCGCAGACGATGGCGCTGTGCTGCTATGACGAGGCGTATACGATTCCGAGCGAGCACGCGCAGCGGCTGTCGCTGCGCACGATGCAGCTGCTGATCGAGGAGATGGGGTTGTGCGACACCGTGGATCCGCTCGGCGGCTCGTGGTACGTCGAGACGCTCACCAACCGGATGCGCGCGCTGATCGAGCGCATCATCGCGGACGTCGATGCGCGGGGCGGGATCGTCGCGCTGATCGCCGACGGCACGATCCAGGCCGAAGTGTCGGCGCAGGCGTACGCGCACCAGAAGGCGCTCGAGGACGGCAGCTTCCGCAAGGTCGGCGTCAATTGCTACCGCAGCGACGAAGCGCCGCCGCCGATCGCGCTGCATCCGTACCGCGAGGACGACGCGCGCGCGCAGGTCGCAGCACTCGCGCGCGTACGGGCGACGCGTGACGCCGCGCAGGTGCGCGAGGCGCTGGTGCGCGTGCGCGCCGATGCGCGGGCGGGCGTCAATCTGATGCCGGCGATCGTCGAGGCCGTCGAGGCGTATGCGAGCGTGGGCGAGATCACGCGCGAGATGGTCGACGTCTTCGGCCGCTATCGGGAACCGATCAAGTTTTGAGCGAAGTCATGGCGACCCTTCCAGCCTCCCCTGAAGCGTACTTCGCGCCCACGTCGCTCGACGCAGCGCTGCAGCTGCTGCGCGGCGGCGCTGCGACGCTCCTTGCCGGTGGCACCGACCTGATGCCGCAGACGCATGCCGGCCGCGTGCGCTTCGCGCCTACGCTGGTCAATTTGCGGCATGTTCCGGAACTTGCCGGCATCGCGGTCGCGGATGGCGAGCTTCGGATCGGCGCACTCGTTACGGTCACCGAGCTGATGCAAAGCGAGGCGGTGCGCCGCCATGCGCCGGTGCTCGTCGACGCGGGCGATCATTTCGCGAGCGGTCAGTTGCGCAACGCCGCCACGATCGGCGGCAACGTCTGCAACGCGTCGCCGGCAGGCGACCTGCTCGTGCCGCTGCTCGTGCTCGACGCGCGCGTCGAGCTCGCGTCGATGCGCGAAGGCACGCGCGCCGTTCGCACCGTGCCGCTGCGCGAGTTCTTCACCGGTCCCGGCCACACCGTGCGCAGGCCCGACGAGGTCCTCGTCGCCATGTCCATGCCGCTGCCGCCGGATGGATTCGTCGCGCGCTTCTGCAAGTTCGGGACGCGTCCGGCGCTCGACATCAGCGCGGTGGCGATCGGCCTCGGCGCCGTACGGCGCGAACGCGTGCTGTCGAACGTACGCGTCGCGTTCGGTGCGGTCGCTCCGACCCCGGCGCGCGCGCCGCGCACCGAGGCGGCGCTCGAAGGTCGCACCCTCGACGCGGCGACGATCGCCGCCGCTGCCGACACTGCGCGCGACGAGATCCGGCCGATCACCGACGTGCGCGCGTCCGAATGGTATCGGCGCGAGCTCATCCACAACCTGACGAAGCGAGTGCTCGACGATGTCGCCACTGCGTGAAATCGCCTTCACCATCAACGGCGCGCCGCGGCGTGCGAGCGTGCCGCTCGACATGACCGCACTCGCGCTGATCCGCGACGTGCTGGGGTTCACCGGCACCAAGTACGGCTGCGGCGAGGGCGAGTGCGGCTCCTGCACGATCCTCGTCGACGGCGCGTCGATCAATGCGTGCCTGATGTTCGCCGTCGACTGCGACGGGCGCGACCTGACGACGATCGAAGGCATGGCGGTAACGCCGCTCGGCGAGCGCCTGCGCGATGCGTTCGTCGCGCACGGGGCCGTGCAATGCGGCTTCTGCACGCCCGGCATCGTCATGCAGGCGGCGTCGCTGCTCGCCCATGACCAGCATCCGACGCGCGAGGCGATCGTGCGCGGGATCGAGGGCAACCTGTGCCGCTGCACCGGCTACGTGAAGATCGTCGACGCGATCGCAGCAGCGGCGGTGGGAGAGCCATGATGGCCACGGTCATCGAAAAGCGCTCGCTGATCGGCCAGAAGATCGCGAAGCTCGACGCTCCCGACAAGGCGAGCGGCCGGACGCGGTACCTGCATGATCTCGACCTGCCCGGGCAACTGCACGCGAAAATCCTCCGCTCGTCGCGCGTCCACGCACGGATCATCAACATCGACACGAGCCGCGCCAGGGCGCTGCCCGGCGTGCATGCGGTGCTGACGGCGGCCGACGTCCCGTACCAGCGTCCGCTCGGCATCGTGGCGAAGGACCACCTGCCGCTGAAGACCGACAAGGTGCGAAGTCTTCGCGACGAGATCGCCGCCGTCGCGGCGGACACCGTCGAGATCGCGGAGCAGGCGCTGGCGCTGATCGACGTCGAGTACGAGGACCTGCCGATCGTCGCCGACGTGCACACGGCGCTCGCCCTCGGCGCGCCGGCCGTGCATGCGAACCATCCGGACAACGTGACGACGACGTGGGACTACGCGCAGGGCGACGTCGCGCACGGCGAGGCGGAGTCGGACGTCGTCATCGAGGACACGTTCCGGCTTCACTACGTCACTCACTGCTGCATGGGCGTTTCGGGGATCATCGCCGACTTCGACGCGTTGGGGAACCTCACGCTGTGGTCGAACACGCAGGTCCCGTTCCTCCACAAGCGGGAGTTCGCGCAGCTGCTCGACATCGACCCGGCGCGCATCCGCATCATCCAGCCGCCGATCGGCGGCGGCTTCGGCAGCAAGCTCGATATCTATCCGTTCGAGCCGATCGCGATCTTCCTCGCCAAGGCGACGCGACGGCCGGTGAAGCTCGTGTTCACGCGCGAGGAGGAGTTCATCGCCTCGCCGACGCGGCAGCCCGTCGTGCTGACGCTGCGCAGCGGTGCGAAGAAGGACGGCACGCTGACGTTCCGCAGTGTCGAGACGCTGCACGACAACGGTGCATACACGTCGTGGGGCGCTTCCACGCCGTTCGTGATGATGCAGACGGTGAGCTCGCTCTACCGCGTGCCGCACTGCAAGTACCACACGACCGTGGTGTACACGAACAACCCGTACGCCGGTTCGTTCCGCGGCTATGGCAACCTGCAAGGAACCTTCGCTGTCGAGAGCCACATGGACCGGCTCGCCGAGACGCTCGGCATCGATCCGCTCGAGTTCCGGCTGAAGAACGCGCAGCGGCCGGGCGAGACGACGCCGCAGGGGCTGCATTTCAGGACCTGCGGATTGCAGGAGTGCCTGCGCACCGCGGCGGAGCGCTCGGACTATCAGCGCAAGCACCGCGAATACGCGGCGCGCCAGGCCGATCCCTCCCCGGTCAAGCGCGGCGTCGGCATCGCGTCGATGCTGCACGTCGGCGGCGGCGCCAAGATCTATCCGTCGGACGGCTGCGGGACGATCCTCAAGATCGACGACTTCGCGCAGGTGACCCTGATGACCGGCGCCTCCGAGATCGGGCAGGGATCGGAAACGGTGCTCGCTCAGCTCGTGTGCGAGGAGCTCGGCCTGCCGCTCACGTCGGTCAAGGTCGTCAACAACGACACCGACATCACGCCGTGGGACGTGGGCGTGCACGCGAGCCGCACGACGTTCATCGCCGGCAACTCGGCGATCGGCGCGGCGCGCAAGGCCAAGGCGAAGATCTTCGCCGCCGCCGAGAAGGTGACCGGAGTCGCGGCCGGCGAGCTCGATCTGCGCGCAGGGCAGATCGTCGAAGCGCAGAGCGGCCGCGTGCTGATGGCGCTCGACAAGCTCGTCCGCTCGTTGCACTTCTCCGACAAGGCGGAGCTCGTGATGACGACGCATTACTACGAGCCGCCGTCCAAGCACCAGGACAAGGCGTTCAAGGGTGACGTGTCGGCCGCGTACGCGTGGGCGACGCAGGTCGTCGAGGTCGAGGTCGATACCGACACCGGCATCGTCCGCACGCTGAAGGTCACCGCTGCGCACGACGTCGGCCGCGTGCTGAACCGCCTCGGCATCGAAGGACAGATCGAAGGCGGCATCGTCATGGGGCAGGGCTACGCGACGACCGAGGAGCTGATCGTCGATCGCGGCGTCATCCGCAACCCGGCGTTTCGCGACTACAAGCTGGTCACCGCGCCCGAGGTTCCGGAAATCGACATCCACTTCATCGAGACGATGGACGGCGAGGGGCCGCAGGGAGCGAAGGGCGTGGGCGAGGCGCCGGCGATCTGCATGGCCGCCGCCACGGCGAACGCGATCTACAACGCGACCGGCGTGCGCATCCGCGAGCTGCCGTTCACGCCCGAGAAGGTCTATCGCGCGCTGCACGCCCCGCGACCGCCTGCCAGCGACGCGGCATGAACAGCGATGCAGACTCCCGCATGAAACGCCGCACGGTTCTCTCGCTCGAGCAGGCACTGTCGCTGCCTTATGCGACGCTGCGCTTCGTGCAGCTCGGCTGGCGCGTGATCCGCATCGAGGCGTTCGTCGATGCGGCGCGGCTCCCCGGCGACCCGAACCGCTACATCGGCACGAACGTCGTCGACGACGACCGCCGCAGCTATTTCATCGCGCCGAATGTCGGCAAGGAAGCGATCGCGATCAACCTGCGCTCGGTCGAAGGCCGGGCGCTGTTGCCGCGCCTGTTGCGCGAGCTCGACGTCGACGTCTTCTGCTGCAACACGTTGCCGCGCCGCTACGAAGCGCTCGGTATCGACTATCGAACGCTCGCCGCTGCGAAGCCGGGTCTCGTGTGGGCGGCGATCTCCGCGCTCGGTCCGCAATGGCCCGATGCGCCGGGCTACGACCCGGTGCTGCAGGCGATGGC
>Ga0079222_10000328_pt1 | contig 10679 bp, 9 predicted proteins | sample GAPlitter_FD_75070 | JGI IMG/M metagenome (GOLD analysis project Ga0079222, IMG submission 75070) | Agricultural soil microbial communities from Georgia to study Nitrogen management - GA Plitter | ecosystem: Environmental > Terrestrial > Soil > Agricultural land | place: USA: Georgia | collected...
GCAGCCTGGTCCGTCACCACTATCGCCTTCATCTGTCACCTCCTTGCGTGGCATACTCAGCCCCGCGGCCGGCCGGGCCCACCTTGGCCCGTTGTCGGGGGCGCCGGAGGAAGAGGTGGGGTCGTCCTTGCACCGGCTGGATTCGTTTTAATGCGTACCGAAAGGTGACATACTGCCCGCGTGTTCTGCCTAACACGCATTCGACTGACCCTTCTGGAGTAAACGGGCGCAGCACCCCATGCCGCTAGGGCGCGTCGTGCCACCCTGTCCGCGGCTTAGGCTGACCCGCCTCATCAGCTTCTCGCTGCGCCCTGAGCTCCCCTTTGCTGGGTCATGAGGACTGCAACGAGGCGCTTGGCTGAGAACGCCCCCCGAGATTGCTGAGTACAGAATGATAGGAGGGCGGCGCCCCCGGAGACACCAAGGGTCGCGCCTTGACAACGATCATGCGGGTTTCGCCGTGACACGCGACAGTTTCATCACGCACCGGCGGCGCATGCGTCAGGCGTCACGCTCTTTTTCGCCGGGTACGATCTGGGTACGGTCGGTCGGGGGCGATTCGGGTCCGTTTCGGGATTTTCGTCTGGATTTTCTGCTCGCCAACCGCTTAGTTTTCTGTTCCCGAGCACGCGGGCGGGCCTGTTCCTTGTCAACGGGTCGCAGGTTCGAGTCCTGCCTCGGGAGCTCCGTAGGTCCCCCTGCCCCAACGCTATTGGTCATTCGTACTGGAGGGCGATCAGGCTCCGCCTGCGTCGTCCTTCGCTCTGACGACGTAGCTTCATTCTGGCGCGGTTCCCTGCTATTGACAATAAAAATTGTCAATGCTACCATCTCCCCATGCTCGACATCCAAGTCATCGATGACCCGGCGGCGGCGACGGTGGCCTTGGAGCCGATGCGAAGCCGACTCCTCTCCGAGCTGGCCGCGCCCGCCTCGGCGGCGACGTTGGCCACGCGGGTCGGCTTGGCTCGGCAGAAGGTCAACTACCACCTGCACGCGCTGGAGGCGCACGGGCTGGTGCGGCTGGCCCAAAAGCGAAAGTGGGGCGGGCTGACCGAACGGCTGCTCGTCGCGACGGCCGCGTCGTACATCGTAAGCCCAAGCGCCTTGGGCCCGGTGGCGAGCGATCCGCAGCGGGAAGTCGATCGGCTTTCCGCGAGCTACCTCATCGCCCTGGGCGCACGGATCGTCCGCGAGGTGGGCGATCTCCTTCGTCGTGCGAACCAAGCGGGCAAACGCCTGGCGACCCTGGCGGTAGATACCGAAGTTCGCTTCCGGTCGCCGACGGACCGGGCGGCGTTCAGCCATGAGCTCGCCGAGACAATAGCGAAACTCGTTTCGAAATATCACGATGCATCCGCGCCCGGCGGCCGCGCCCATCGACTCGTGGTCGTGGCCCATCCCCTGCCGAAGCCGTCGCATCCCAGGGAGACATCATGACCGTGAAGAAGCAAGCGGCGGCGCGACGATCGGCGGAAGCCGAGTTGCGTACCCTTGTCGCCAAGTTCGCGCCCGCGCATCTCCGGCTCACCGGCGCAACACGACGGTGGCTGCAAAAGGGCCTGCCCACCGCCCATGAGGTGGTGTACGGATATCGCGACTTCTTCGTCATCAGCTATTCACCGAGCGAGCGCGGGTACGAGGGCGTTCTTGCGATCCGCGGGAGCGCGGACGGCGTCAGGCTGTACTTCAATCGCGGCAAGGAATTATCCGATCCCGCGAAGCTGTTGCAGGGGTCCGCCATGGCGCGCTGGGTCAACCTGGAGGGCGCGTCCACACTCGCTCGTCCGGAGGTCGCGCGCCTCTTCGACGAGGCGATGGCTCGCAATCGCGTGCCGTTCGCGCGCTCCGGTCGCGGACCCGTGGTCATTCGTTCGGCAGCGGCCAAGAAGCGTCGGCGCCCCGCCTGAAGAATCACAACTCCAAGGAGCTGTTATGAGTGTGAAGAAGGAAGCCTCCGGTCGCCGTTCCTTGCAGGTCGAGCTCGAAGTCCCCGGCACGCCGGAGGAAGTCTGGCAGGCCATCGCCACCGGGCCCGGTATTTCGTCCTGGTTCGTGCCGGCCGAGATCGAGGAGCAGAACGGGAAGCCCGTCGCCATGAAACTGAAGTTCGGCCCGGGCATGGAGCCCCGTTCCGCCCTGACGGCCTGGGATCCGCCGCGGATGTTTGCCGCGCAGGGCGAGAGCTGGGGTGGCGCGCCGCCCCTGGCAAGCGAGTGGAGCGTCGAAGCGCGCGCCGGTGGCATGTGTATCGTGCGCATTGTCTATAGCATCTTCGCCAGCACGGACGAGTGGGACAACCAGCTGGAAGAGGCCAAAGCCGGATTCTCGGGCTTCTTGCGCACCCTCACGGTCTATCTCACGCACTTTCGCGGGCAACGCTCTGTGCTCAGTCAGTTCGTGGCTCCCGTCGCGGGAACCGAAGCGAACGCCTGGGAAACACTGACCGAGGCGTTGGGACTCAAGGGCTTGCGCGTCGCCCAGCGTTGCACGGCGCCCGCGGGTGTCCCGGCCCTCAGCGGCGTGCTGGAGTACGTCAACCAGAAGCCGTACGATGCCCTGTTGAGGATCGACAAACCGGGGCCTGGCATCGCCGCCCTTGGCGTCTTCACCTTCCCCGGCGGCACCCAGACCATGGCGGCAATGAACCTCTACTTCTACGGCGCTCAGGCGGCCGAAACCGTCGCCCGCGTGACGCCGCTCTGGCAGGCGTGGATCCAGGAACGCTTCCCGCTGTCGACGGAGCTGAGCAAGAGCAAATGAGAAAGCTCACCATCATGGAGCACATCTCGCTGGACGGTGTGATGCAGCACTCCGCGGATGACGACGATTTCCCCTACAGCGACTGGACCGCGCCCTATCGGACCCCCGCCGGCCGAGATGCCATCCTCGCCGCATATGGCGAGCGCTTCGATCTGCTGCTGGGCCGTCGCACATACGACATCTGGTCGGGCTTCTGGCCCAAGGCGCCGAGCGGCCCGATGGCGGATCGCATCAATGCGGCAAAAAAATTCGTCGTGACCCACCGTCCGGAAAGTCTTGCATGGGGTCCGTTCGCGGGCCTGGGACCGGACATCGTCGCGGGCGTTCGCCGCATCAAGTCGCAGGACGGGCCGGACCTGTTCCTCTCGGGGAGCTCCACGCTGACATCGACGCTGCTCGAGCATGGGCTGGCGGATCAAGTCCTGCTGATCGTCTCTCCGGTCCTGTTGGGCACGGGGAAGCGCTTGTTTGCGGCAGGAACCCCGGCACGCGTATTCGAGCTCGTCAGCACGAACGCATTTCCGTCCGGCGTCATCCTCAGCGCGTACAAGGTCATAGGGCCCTTGAAGGCCTGATGACGTTCGCCCTGGCGTCGCTCGCAGCGCTCGCGCTGCCGAGTGCGTCACTGCGGTCTGCCAGGCCGCGGGGTTCGCCCCCAGAGTACTGGACGGCGTGGAACATTTTCCGACGTTGCCCCACATGATCGGGGCCGGGTATGGGGTCTCGTTGATTCCAGCACTGCCCGACTCCCATCGGCCAGGCAAGTCCGTCCGGCTCATTCCTCTGAGCGATGCGCGTGCTTCGATCGAGATCGGCGTCGTTTGCTGCGAGACGCTGGCGTCGCCGCTCGTCAGCGGGTTCCTCGATGTCACGCGGGAATGGGGTCGGAACCATCGTGCGGCGTAGGGCGCACCGGCGGCGCATGCGTCACGCGTCGCGCTCTCCTTCGCCGGGTACGACGTGGGTACGGTCGGTCGGGTGCGATTCGGGCCCGTTTCGGGATTTTCGTCTGGATTTCCCAGCCGCCAATCGCTTAGTTTCCTGTTCCCGAGCACGCGGGCGGGCCTGTTCCGTGTCACCGGGTCGCAGGTTCGAGTCCTGCCTCGGGAGCTCCGTAGGTCCCCTACCCCAACGCTATGGGTCATTCGTACCCGACACCGCTCGATGTGCGATCAGCTCTATGCCCTCGCAGGGCAACCTCGGCGCGCCTGCCCCAGAGGATGGCAACCTGACCCCTTTGGAATCGTCGTATGTGGCTCGCGGATCGGGTACGCCGCACGGAGTTATTATCCGGTAGAAGGATCGACTTGCGCGATAGCGCATCGGAGGAAACGCGATGGCCAACACCACGACGACAATCGGAATCATCGGTGCCGGACACATTGGAAGTCAGATCGCACGACTCGCGATAGCAAATGGCTACAATGTAGTGATCAGCAATTCACGCGGGCCGGAGACGTTGGCTGCGCTCATCGCGGACCTCGGTCCAAGAGCCCGCGCGGCGACCGCCGTCGACGCAGCAAAGGCCGGAGATATTGTCGTCGTTTCGGTGCCGCTGAAGAACTACCGGAAGGTTCCGATCGAGCCTTTGGCGGGCAAGATCGTCATCGACACCAACAACTATTACCCTCAGCGGGACGGCCATATCCCCGAGCTCGACAACGAGTCGACCACCACGGCCGAACTGCTGCAGGCGCATCTGCCAACCTCGAAGGTCGTCAAGGCCTTCAACCATATTTACGCCGCTGCTCTCACGACTGACGGACAGCCGTCGGGAACGAAGAATCGTCGCGCGCTGGTCATCGCTGGTAACGACACAGACGCCAAGACGAGAGTGACCCGTCTGCTTGACCAGTTCGGCTTCGATACGGTGGACGCAGGCCCCCTGAAAGAGGGGTGGCGTATCCAGCGCGATACCCCCGGTTACGGTCCGCGTCGAACGGCAGAGGAACTGCGCCGGGACCTGGCAGCGGCCAGGCGGTATGCGGATCAGTAGCAATCATCTCGTCCCCAACTTTTGGGCTGCGCGCGGTTAGAAGTGCAGGGGCGTTTCCAGAAACAAGAGTCCTGAGTGCACCCCGGCTGCAGTACGGAGGGCGTACGGTGGGGACGCTCCCCGAAGCGCAGTGTCCGATTGCTGGCGTCGAGGTCGAGTCCCTCGTGAACGCCTGGGTGCAGCAAGTGCAGCCCCGCTGGCGACTATATTGGGCTCATGCGTGTCAGAATAATCGCCGGAGCAATCGCCCTGTACGTCGGCTGCGGGGCGCCGACTCAGCACATGTCGCCGGGCAAGCTGGCGGGCGCCCGGGTCGTGGACTTGATCCCCGCCTCGCTCAGCGGGGAGACGTGGCAGGACGCCGAGCCGTTCCTGGCGCTGTACGACGCGAACCCGCAGCTCATGGCGGCGTCGGCCTTCACGCCCAACCCCGGCGGCGCGAACAGCGCGACCGCGCCCATCTTCGTGTCGAGCGATGGGGGCGCCTCCTGGACGCTCCGCAACACGCTGCCCAGCCAGTCGATGACGGCCGATATCACGCACGCCGTCGGGGGCAGCCCCCCCGTGCTGTACGCCGGCCTCATCAAGGTGCCCGACCTCCCCTTGAACGAGCTCAAGACCACCGACTTTCTGTCGGTCACGACGATGACGCTGCAGGCGTCGCGCGCCGACATCGATCAGCCGTTCGTTCGCACGCTGGGCGGCGCGCACGCCGACCGCGTGTACGTCGGCCTCAATGACTTCGACTCGCCGGACGGGCGCAGCGCGACCGTCGACGTCTCGCTCGATGGGGGCGTGACGTATGCGTCCCGTCGCGTTGAGACTCGCACCACCGTGGGGCAGAATGGTCCGTCGATCCGGCCCGCCGTGGCGCAGGACCACACCGTGTACGTGGCGTACTTCGGTTGGCGCTCGACCGCGGGGTCGGACGTGACGAGCGATGTGGTCGTGGTGCGCGACGACAGCGGCGCGACCGGCCCGGTCCCGTTCCGCGACCTGGTGGACCCCTCGGACCACCTCCCCGGCCGCCTGGTCGCGACCCACGTGACCATCCCCTGGTCCAATGCGCCCACGCTCGGCCAGGAGCGCATCGGCTCCACCTTGTCGATCGCGGTCGACCCGCTCCACAGCGACAAGGTGTACCTGGCCTGGGCCGACCGCGTCGGGACTGGGGACATCTATACGGTTCACGTGCGGCGCTCGACCGACCGGGGCGCCACGTGGAGCGGCGATCTGCGCACCCTCACGAACGCCACCGACGCGAGCCTGGCCGTGACCACCAACGGCACCGTCGGCCTGTTGTATCAGCAGGTGAGCGGCTCGGGGGCCACCGGCCGGTGGGTCACCCGTCTGGAGCAGTCCCACGACGGCTTTGCCACGCACCAGGACGCCGTCCTCGCGAACGTGCCGGCCACGACGCCGGAACTCCAGTTTCTCCCGTACATCGGCGATTACAACTGCCTGCTCACTCGCGGGAACGAGTTCCTCGGCGTATTCTCGGCGAACAACACGCCCGATTCCACTAACTTCCCGCAAGGCGTGGTGTATCAACGACGGGTGGACTTCCCGACGCATCGGTTGCTCGATGGCTCCGGCGCCCCGGTGGATGTTTCGATCGATCCGTTCTTCTTCAGCGTACCCGTTCTGCCATGACGACAGACAGGCGCAGTGAGGGCCCAATGCACACTCGGTCAGCGATTCTCCTCGCGGTCGCGCTGTCGTTGCCCGGATCCGTGGGGCTAGCCCAGATGAACCGGGCGGCGCTGGTGAAGCAGTCCGACATCATCTTCATCGGAACCGTCACGCAGGTGGGCGCCGTGGCGGCCCCCGAGGTCCCCTCGTCGGACCGGACGGTCGTCGTCCGGGTGGACAAGGTGCTCGAAAAGCCCGCCGCCGTGGCTCTCGCGACCGGGGATTCCGTGACCGTCGAGGCCGCGCAGTCGGGCTCGCTCAAAGCCGGCGCCCAGGCGACGTTTTATACGACGGGCTGGATCTTCGGTCAGGGGGTGGCGGTGCGCGAGGTGGGCCACGAGCTGGGACACTCCCCGGTCGCCGTGGCGGACCAGCAGGAAGCAGTGGCGCGGGCACGGGCTCTGGTGAACGACGTGGATCTGAAGGCGCATCTCGAGAAGGCGGCCATGGTGTTCGCGGGCCGGGTGGAGCAGGTGCGTCCGGCTGAGCTCGCGAGCGCGCCGGCACGTCCCAAGCGGATCACCGAACATGACGCCGACTGGCAGGAAGCGATCATTCAGGTCCAAGACGGCATCAAGGGCGCTCAGCCGGGGGAGCGAGTCGTGGTGCGGTTCCCCGGCTCCCGTGACGTGGCCTGGGTGGGGACGCCCAGGTTCGCCGCCGGGCAGGAAGGCACGTTCTTGCTGCACAGGGACTCGACCACCGGCTCCCCGCACGCCACGTGGGATGGCCGGTCGGTGCCGGCGTACACGGCGCTGCACAAGATCGACGTGCTCCCCAAGCAGGATACGACGCGCGTTCGGGCGTTGATGCGGAAGCCGTAGCACAAGGAATCCCGTGGCCACCTCGACAGCCCCCATCCCCTCCCAAGTCCACGATGAATCCCGGACCAGCGAGGCTTTTCCCGAGCTGACGCCGGCGCAACTCGCCCGTATCGAGCAGCACGGGCGTCGCCGCCGGCTCGCGCAGGGCGAGGTCGTCGGTGAGCCCGGCCAGCCGGTGACGAAGATCTTCGTGGTCCTCTCGGGGCAGCTCGACGCCGTCACCCCGCTCCAAACCTCAACTGTGTCCATGCCGAGGTTCACGCCGGGCATGTTCACCGGCGAGCGCTCGATCCTGAGCGGCGGCCGCTTCCTCGGCCGGATTTCGGCCACCGTCCCTACTGAGGTGATCGAAGTAGAGCGCGACGAGCTGCTCCAGCTGATCCAGACCGATACCCAGTTGAGTGACATTTTGCTGCGCGCGTTCATCTTGCGCCGTCTGCAATTGATCGACCGCGGCTACGGGGACGTGGTCGTGTTGGGATCCGAGCATTGCTCGGGGACGCTGCACATCCGCGAGTTCCTCACCCGTAATGGACATCCCTACACCCTGCGCGACCTCGATACCGACGCGGAGAGCCAGGAGCTGCTGGACCGATTCCACCTGACGACGGACGACGTCCCGGTGGTGATCTGCCGCGGCAAGACGGTGCTCAAGAATCCGACGATTCAACAGCTCGCCGATTGCCTGGGGCTGAACCCCACCCTCGATCGCTCCCAAATCTGGGACGTCGTGATTATCGGCGCCGGCCCCGCGGGGCTGGGGGCGGCGGTGTACGCGGCGTCGGAAGGACTGAACGCCGTCATCATCGAAGCGAACGCGCCGGGCGGACAAGCCGGCACCAGCTCCAGGATCGAGAACTACCTCGGCTTCCCGCTCGGCATCTCGGGTCAGGAGCTGGCCACGCGCGCCTACGATCAGGCTCAGAAGTTCGGCGCCAAGGTCTTGATCGCCAAGAGCGCGGTCCGACTCGCGTGCGACCGCAAGCCCTTCCGCGTGCTGCTCGACGACGGGGACGGTGACGCGCTGCTGGCGCGCGCCGTCATCATCGCCACCGGTGTCGCCTATCGGAAGTTGGCGACGGACAACCTGCACCGGTTCGAGAACGCGGGTGTGTATTACGCCGCGACGCAGATGGAGCGGCGCATGTGCGCCGACGATGAAGTGGCCGTCGTCGGCGGCGCCAACTCGGCCGGCCAGGCTGCGGTGTTCCTCGCGGAAACCGCGAAGCGCGTGCACCTGCTGATTCGCTCGGATGCCCTCTCGAGCACCATGTCCCGGTACTTGATCAGTCGCATCGACGCGCATCCCCGCATCGAGCAACACACCCGGACCGAGATCGTCGGCCTCGAGGGAAACGGGCATCTCGAGCGCGTGTCCTGGCGAACCGGGCCGGGTGGACCCGTCGAGACGCATACCATTCGACACGTGTTCACCATGACGGGCGCCGAGCCGAGCACCAAGTGGATTGCGGGATGTGTGGCGCTGGACGGGAAGGGGTTCGTCAAGACGGGCGCGGCATTGACGGTCGATGAGTTGGTCGCCGCCAAATGGCCCCTGCGCCGACAGCCCTATCTGCTGGAAACCAGTATCCCCGGCGTGCTCGCGGTCGGCGATGTCCGCAGCGGCAGTACCAAACGAGTCGCCTCGGCCGTAGGCGAGGGCTCGATCGCGATCGCCACGTTGCACCAGGTCTTGGCCGAATAGGATCCCGGCGAGGGGATCATTGCCGCCGTTTCCGCTGCTCCCGGACGGCTTGCCAGCAATACCAGGCGGCCACCGTTCGGTAGGGCCGGAACCGCTCGCCCGCCGCGTCGAGCTGCTGCGGCGTCGGGAGCTTCCGCACTCCGTAGGCCAGCGCATAGCCTTTGCGAATTGCGTAGTCCCCGACCGGCCATACGTCGAGCCGGCGCAGCTGGAAGATCAGGAACATCTCGGCGGTCCACCGACCGATGCCGCGAACCACCGTGAGTCGGGCGACGACCTCGTCGTCCGCGAGCCTCCCGATCCGCCGCAGCGGAACGGTCCCATCCACGACCTTTGCCGCGAGATCGCGGATCGAAGCCACCTTACTCCGCGACAGCCCCGCGGCTCGAAGCTTTTTCGGCGGCACCGCGAGGACCGCTTCCGGGGAAAGGTCTCCGTCGAACAGTGCGACGAATCGTCCGTGGATCGCACGCGCCGCGGCACCTGCCAGCTGCTGGTGCAGGATACTCTCGACCAACGCCGCAAAGTGGCCGGTGGACGGCCTCGCCAGGCGGAACGTCTCCGTTCGCTTCATGAGGCTGGCCATCACACGATCACGCCGGGCCAGAAACCCGGCGGCTCGAGCGAACTCCATCGCCTGGGGGAAGAGTTATCTCCCTCCCACCGCCCGGTACAGCGCCGCGTACGCCGTCGCCGCGTCGATCCGCCCCTGGGCGAGCTGGTCCTGGGCCTCGAGCTCGGTCCGTTCCGCGTCCAGCACCTGAAGGAAGTCCGTGATCCCCTCATTGAAGCGCAGCCGTGCCAGCTCGGCCGCGCGCTCGCTCGCGGCGCTCGCCTCCGCGAGCCGCTCCACCCGCACGCGGGCGGCGCGATACCGGCTGAGGCTCGTCTCCACGTCCTGCATCGCGGCCAACACGACCTGATCGTACTGCGCCCGCGCCGCGTCTTCCCGCGCCTGGGCCGCGTCGACCTCCGCCTTCACCCTGCCAAGGTTGAGCCCCGGCCACGTGATCACCGGCCCGACCACGTAGCGGATCGATGACTGGTTGCCAACAGTGTTGAATTCGGGCGCGGAATAGCCCGCGCTCCCACCGATGCTGAGGCGCGGCAGGTAGCTCGCCTTCGCGGCTCCGACGAGCGCTCCCTGTGCCGCGGTCTGCCGCTCCGCGGCAGCCACGTCCGGACGGGACCGCACCACGACCTCAGGATGCTCGATCGACGTCACGTCGGGAAGTAAGGGGAGCGGAGCAGCCTGCTCGAGCTCACGCGCCACCTCAGTGGGCGAGCGGCCCACCAGCGCGCCGATCCGATACTGCGCCGCCGCCACCTGCGCTTCGCGAGCGGGAATCGACGCCAGGGTCGAGCTCAGCTGGGCCTGCGCCCGCTCCGTGTCGAACGCGGTGCCGCGCCCGGCATCGAGCCGCTGCTTCGTGACCTGGAACGTGCGGCGCTGATTCTCGGCGTTCTGCCGCGCAACCTGGAGCTGCTCCTGCGCTCCCCGCAGCTCGAAGTACGCGCGGGCCACTTCGGCGGTGAGGGTCACCTGCGCGTCGCGCAGGTTCTCCTCGGCTACGCCCACAAACGCACCCTGCGCCTGGACGCTATGCCGGATTTGGCCAAAGATGTCCAGGTCCCAGGACGCGCTGACACCCGCGTCCCAGACGTTTTGATCGGGAAACACGCCGTTGAAGCCGGGGAA
>Ga0079222_10000331_pt1 | contig 10656 bp, 9 predicted proteins | sample GAPlitter_FD_75070 | JGI IMG/M metagenome (GOLD analysis project Ga0079222, IMG submission 75070) | Agricultural soil microbial communities from Georgia to study Nitrogen management - GA Plitter | ecosystem: Environmental > Terrestrial > Soil > Agricultural land | place: USA: Georgia | collected...
AGGTGTCCTTGCGCACGAGCAAGCGGTACAGGATCAGCAGGATGATCGCGCCAACGAACGCGCCCACGAAGCCGGCTGTCTCCTCGGCGTGGTAGATGCCGAGCGCCTGCCCGCCGTAGGTCGCGATCAGCGATCCGATGATGCCGATCGCGGCGGTGATGAAGAAGCCGCCGGGATCGCGTCCCGGCATCACGAGCTTGGCGAGCAGTCCAACGATGAAACCGATCACGATGATCCCGATGATGTGCATAGCCTACTCGTGCGAAGGGTTGATCGACCTACCGCCGACGCAGCCCGCACCACCAGCGTCGCGTCAAGGCTTGTACCAGGCGGGAAACTCCTTCTTCAGGTCTTCGAGCTTGGGCAGATCGTTGTAGACGATGTACGGCTGCGTCGGGTGGAGCGCGAGGTAGTTCTGGTGATAATCCTCGGCCGGGTAGAACTTGTCGAGGGGCACCACTTCGGTGGCGATGGGCTTGGGAAACGCCTTCGCCGCCGTCAGCTGATCGATGTAGCCCTGCGCGAGCTGCTTCTGCTCGGCATTCGCATAGAAGATCGCCGACCGGTATTGCGTGCCCACGTCGGGGCCCTGGCGATTCTTCTGCGTCGGATCGTGCGCGACGGAGAAGAACACCTTGAGCAGGTCGGTGTAGCCGATCTTCGACGGGTCGTACGTCACCTCGACCGACTCGGCGTGCCCGGTCGTCCCGCTGCCCACGATCATGTATTTCGCCGTGGCAGCGCTGCCGCCCGAATAGCCCGACACGACCCTGGTGACGCCCTTGACGTGCTTGAAGACAGCGTCGACACCCCAGAAGCAGCCGCCGGCGAACACGGCGGTGGCCGTGGAAGACGCCGCGGGCTTGGGCGGCGCGCCGGCGTAATCGGGCACGGCGGCGTGCGGCGCACCGGCGGTTGCGAACATCGCGAACAAGCTCAGCATCGTCCTGCGCATGGGAACCTCCTCGGAAGAACGGTGCAGCTTAGGCGAGGCGGATGAAGGAATCCTTACGACGCCGGCGCGGGGCCTGAGTTCCTGCAGGGGTCGGAGCAGCAAGTCGGGCTCGGATGGTTGTGTCCGCCGCGACCCGACTTATTGCTCTGACCCCGAAGTGGACTTATTGCTCTGACCCCGAAGTCCAGTTTACTCGCGACGGCCTGCCCTCGACGTGCAGCGTCGCGGTCGCCGGCGGCGTCTCGGCGATCACGCGGCCGGCGCGAATGACCGCGAGCCGCGGCGCGCGCAGGCGAATGGCCTCCACCGGATCGCGCGCCTGCAGCAGCACCGCATCGGCGCGGCAGCCGGGCGCGAGGCCATAGCCGTCGAGATGCAGGATGCGCGCGGCGTTGACGGTGACGGCATCGAAGGCCGCCCGCATGCCGTCCTCGCCGGTCATCTGCGCGACGTGCAGGGCCATCGACGCGACCTCGAGCATGTCGGCGCTGCCGAGCGGGTACCACGGATCCATCACGCAGTCGTGACCGAACGCGACGTCGATGCCGGCCGCCATCAGCTCCGGCACGCGCGTCATGCCCCGCCGCTTCGGGTACGTGTCGTGGCGTCCCTGGATCGTGATGTTGATCAGCGGATTCGCGATCGCGCTCACCTGGGCCTCGCGCATCAGCGGGATCAGCTTCGACACGTAATAGTTGTCCATCGAATGCATCGACGTCAGGTGCGAGCCGTTGACACGCCCGTGCAAGCCGAGGCGCTGCGTCCAGTACGCGAGCGTCTCGATATGGCGCGACAGCGGGTCGTCGCTCTCGTCGCAATGCATGTCGACGAGACGTCCCTGCTCCGCCGCGATCTCGCACAGAATGCGCACGCTTTCGGCGCCGTCGACCATCGTGCGCTCGAAGTGCGGAATGCCGCCGACGACGTCGACGCCGAGCGCGAGCGCGCGGCGCAGGTTGCCGAGCGCGCCGGGGCTGCGCAGCAGGCCGTCCTGCGGGAACGCGACGAGCTGCAGGTCGAGATACGGCTTGACGCGCGTGCGCACGTCGAGCAGTGCCTCGACGGCGACAAGCCGCGGATCGCACACGTCGACGTGCGAGCGGATCGCGAGCAACCCCTTCGCGACCGCCCAGTCGCAATAGGCGAGCGCGCGCTCGACGATCGCCTCACGCGTGAGCGTGGGCTTGAGCTCGCCCCACAGCGCGATGCCCTCGAGCAGCGTGCCGCTGCGGTTGACGCGCGGCATGCCGTACGTGAGCGTCGAATCCATGTGGAAGTGGGCGTCGACGAACGGCGGCGCGAGCAGTTGCCCACCCCCATCGAGCATGCGCGCGGCCTGCGCGTCGAGGCGCGGCGCGACGTCGACGATGTGCCCGGCGTCGACCAGCACGTCCTGCCCGGTGCGCCCGTCGGGCAGGGCGACGTTGCGGATCAGGAGGTCGCGCAAGCTACTTGGCTACTTGGTGCCGAAGATGCGGTCGCCCGCGTCACCAAGCCCGGGCAGGATGTAGCCGTGGTCGTCGAGCTGGCGATCGATGGCCGCCGTGTAGATAGGCACGTCGGGATGCGATTCCTGGAACGTCCGAATGCCTTCGGGGCACGCGACCAGGCACACGATGCGGATCGAGCGCGGGCGCGTCTCCTTCAGCCGCTCGACGGCGGCCACCGCGGAATTGCCCGTCGCGAGCATCGGGTCGAGCACGACGGCGTCGCGCTCCTGCATGCCGCCGGGCAGCTTGAAGTAGTACTCGACGGCGACGAGCGTCTTCGGATCGCGGTAGAGGCCGATATGGCCGACGCGCGCGCCGGGGACGACGTTGAGGAATCCATCGAGAAGGCCCGTTCCCGCGCGCAGAATCGGCACGAAGACGAGCTTCTTGCCGTCGATCAGCTTCGATCGCATCGTCTCGAGCGGCGTATGGATCTCGACCTCGTTCATCGGCACGTCGCGCGTGACCTCGTACGCCATCAGCGAGCCGATCTCGTTCAGCAGGCGCCGGAAGGTCGTCGTGCTCGTTTCCTTGCGCCGCATCAGCGTGAGCTTGTGCTGGATCAGCGGGTGGTCGAGGACGTGGACGGGCGCCGCCATGGTTCGATCCTAAAAGACGTTTCCCTGCGACCTCACCCGCAGCGGTGGCTCGCCGTTGCGAAGCCGCGCGGCGAACTCCCGGCCGGCGGCCCAGGTGCCGCCTTCGAGGATGCAGGCGAGCGGCAATTGCGGGCGGTCGAGCGCGGCACGCACGTGCTCGGCGAGATCGTCGATCAGCGTCACGGTGAGCGCGCGCCATTCGACGACGATTTCACTGCCGACGTCCCACACGGTCGCTCGATCGGCGTCGTTCAGCAGGCGCAGTACACCCGTGTCGAGCAGCAGGCCGCCGTTGCGGTATTCGGCCAGGCCGGTAAGCGCGTCGCGATCGGTGACCGCGAGGCCCGCCCACTCGAACGGCTCGAACAGCGAATACGCGAGCCACTGCGAGAGCTTGTGGAACGGCACGAGCCCGGCGCTCGCGCCGCTGCCGCCGGCGTAGGGATGGCGCCACACGTCGCCGGGCACGTCGGGATCGCCCGCGCCGTGTGCGCGCCAGATGTCCGAGAACGCGTCGAGCAGCGCGCCGAGGATAGCCGGTGCTGCGATCGTACGCGCGTCGAGCGCGTGCTCGAACAGCGCCGATGGACGCGCGATCAGGCCGAAGCGGTCAGGGCGCGTTTCCAGCACGTCGCCCAAGCGACGCAGCAGCGCGGCGCGTCCCTCGAGGCCTACCAGCGGATTGCGCTCGCCCGCCTGGAACCAGTAGCCCAGCGTTGCGGCGTCGATGCCGGTGAGCGCCGCGGCGTCCACGCGCAGCGGCTCGCCGGGCGACGCCGAAAATGCGCCGCCGAGAAACGCAAGCAGGCTCGCGATGCCGAGGCCTTCCGAGCGAGTGTAATCGTCGATCGTTCCAGGTTCCCGAAAACGCCACGCCGAGCCGGCACCAGCATCGAGCAGCACGCTGACGACCGCGAGATCGATGTGCGCGCGCAGGCGCTCGCGCGTATCCGCCACGGCGAGGCGCCGGTCGAGCTCGCCCGTGCGCTTCACGCCGCCCGCGTCGAAGTGACGCCACCGGCTGTGGTAGGGGATGTCGAGGCCGTGATAGCGCCGGTGCGTGACTTCCGCGACGGCGCGCGCGGCGGCAGGCAGGCGGCTGCGATCGACGCGAAAGTGGCTCGAGTGACCGGCTTCGACGGCGCGCGTGACGTTCGCGCAGCGCTCGCGAATCGCTCGCGTCGACGCGAGCTCGGCGAGCTGGGACACCGGTGGCGCGAGCATCAAAGGCCGCGCCCTTTGCTGCTGCAGAGGTGCTCCGCGTCCGGCACGGCGCCGTCGGTGAAGTAGCCGGCCGCCATCTTCGCGTCGATCTCGACGCGCGCATCGGCGGGGATCAGATCGTCGGGAATCTTCACGCGCGTGCCGACCTCGATGCCGGAGCCGACGATCGCGTCGTACTTCACGTTGCTCATCGACACGAGCCGATGAATGCGGCGCACGCCGAGCCAGTGCAGCACGTCGGGCATCAACTCCTGGAAGCGCATGTCCTGCACGCCGGCCACGCATTCGGTGCGCAGGAAATAGTTGTTGGCGCTGTCGCCGCCCACCTGGCGCTTGCGCGCGTTGTAAACGAGGAACTTCGTGACCTCGCCCAGCGCGCGTCCTTCCTTGCGGCAATACACGACCAGCCCGACGCCGCCGGCCTGCGCGCCGCGAATGCATTCCTCGATCGCATGCGTGAGGTACGGCCGGCACGTGCAGATGTCGGAGCCGAACACGTCGGAGCCGTTGCATTCGTCGTGCACGCGCGCGGTGAGCGTGACGTCGCGATTGGCGAGGTCGCGCGGATCGCCGAACACGTAGACAGTCTGCCCGCCGACCGGCGGCAGCAGCACCTCGAGGTCGCCGCGCGTGACCAGTTCCGGATACATGCCGCCGGTTTCCTCGAACAGCGCGCGGCGCAGATCGGCCTCCGCGACGTTGAACCGGCGAGCAACGCCCGGCAGCCACCACACCGGCTCGATGGCTGCCTTCGTGACGACCGCGGAGCCATTGGCGAGCAGCACCTTGCCGTCGGCGACCAGGCGCCCGGCGGCCGTCGCGTGCCGCACCTCGGGCAGGTCGATGTGCGCCTTGGTGACGGCGATCGTCGGGCGGATGTCGTATCCGTCGGCGAGAAACGTCTTGTAGACGTCAGCGACGACGGCGCCCCACGGGTCGAGCGACACGATGCGATCGGGCTCGCTCCACTGCGGATACGGGCCTATCGGATCGGTCGGCGCAGTGTTCGTGAGATCGGGGCGATGGCCGCGTGTGAGTGACTTCGCCGCGACGGCGAGCGCGCGATAGACGCCATAGCTGCCGCTGTGCGTTCCTATGACGTTGCGGTGGTGGCGTTGCATCGTCGTCCCGACGATCGGCCCGCGCGCGAGCGGGTCGGCGGCGCCCCAGCGAATCGCCGGTGCTCCCTGCGCGCTTTCGATCGGATGATGCGACGTCAGCCGGATGTGTCGCGCCGGCGCGGGTAGGTCGATGCCCATGCGGGTTTCGTCCCGTGCGTAATGTCCCAATATACGCTATCGCAAACGACGTGCCAGCACTGCGGGGTCAGAGCAAAAAGCGGACTTCGGGGTCAGAGCAAAAAGTGCGTTTTTTGCTCTGACCCCGAAGTTCAGCGCTCGCCCTTGCGCCACGGCTTCATCAGCGCCTGCGGATAGGCGGCGCGACGCGCAACGGCGATCAGCGCGACGATCGAGAGGACGTATGGCGCCATCAGGTAGAGCTGGTACGGGATGCCGCCCGCCTGTTGTTGCAGCCGCAGTTGCAGCGCGTCGAAGAATGCGAACAGCAGCGCGCCGGCGAGCGCCTTGCCGGGGCGCCATCCGGCGAACACGACGAGCGCGATACAGATCCAGCCGCGGCCATTGACCATGTTGAAGTAGAACGCGTTGAACGCCGACAGCGTGAGGAACGCGCCGGCGACGCCCATCAGCGCGGAGCCCGCGACGACGGCGCCGGTGCGAAGCCGCACGACGTCGATGCCCTGCCCTTCGACGGCGGCAGGGTTCTCGCCCACCATGCGGAGCGCGAGCCCGAGCGGCGTGCGGTACAGGATCCACGCGACCAGGGGCACGGCGATGAGCGCGGCGAGCGTGAGCGGTGTCTGCGCTGAAAGTATCGGCACGTGCAGCGCGCTCATTTCCGCGAACGGCTGGATCGTCGGCGGGCTCGAAACATTCGGGAATTCGACGCGATAGGCGTAGTACGCGATGCTCGTCGCGAACAGCGTGATGCCGAGCCCCGACACGTGTTGCGACAACGCGAGCGACACGGTGAGAAGCGCGTGCAGCAGCCCGAACGCGGCACCGGTGACCGCGGCCACCCCAACGCCGGTCCACAGGCTCGCACCGTGATACACGGCGAGCCATCCGGTGAAGGCGCCCGCGACCATGATCCCTTCGATGCCGAGGTTCAGCACCCCCGCGCGCTCGCACAGCAGCACGCCGAGCGTGCCGAAGATCAGCGGCGTGCCGATGCGCAGCACCGCGGACCAGAAGTCGGCGGTAGCGAGCAGCGCGACGAGGTCGAGCGCCGTCATGACCCCTCATCCGCCTCGCTCGCGCTCGGCTCCCTCTCTCCGCGCGCGGTTAGATGGCTCGGGCGAGGCGCCACGCGCGATGCCGTCGAGCGGAACACCAATCGATAGCGCGCGAACAGCGTCGCTACCAGCATCGAGATCAGCGCCACCGCGACGATGACGTCGGCGATGTACGTGGGCACCGCCACGCCGCGGCTCATGCTGTCGGCACCCACCAGCACGCCCGCGACGAACACCGCCGCCGCAACGACGCCGAGCGGATTCAAGCCCGCCAGCATCGCGATCACGATGCCGCTGTAGCCGTAGCCCGGCGACATGTCGAGCGTCACGTAGCCGGTGCGCCCCGCGACCTCGATCGCGCCCGCGAGTCCGGCAAGCCCGCCGGAGATCGCCGCGACGATCGCGATCGTCCGCGCGACCGGCACACCGACGAACGCGGCCGCGCGCGCATTCGCGCCGACGGCGCGCGTCTCGAAGCCAAACGTCGTGTGGCGCATCACGAACGCAAGCAGCGCCGCGAGCACGACTGCATAGACGAGGCCGACGTGCGCGCGCGTACGCGGCAGAAGCTTCTCGAGCTGCAAGTCGTCGCGCAGCGCGACGCTCTGCGGCCATCCGAGCGCCGACGGATCCTTCATCGGCCCGTCGAGCATCAGCGACACGAACAGCAGCACGATGAAATTGAGCAGCAGCGTCGTCACCACCTCGTCGACGCCGAAGCGCGTGCGCAGGAACGTCGGCACGAGCAGCAGGACGGCGCCGGCGGCGATCGCGGCAGCGAGCATCGCGGGAAACAGCACGGCGACCGGGACGTCGAAGCCGCTGCCGCCGTGCAAGCCGCCGACGGCGACGGCGGCGAGCGCGCCGGCGTACAGCTGCCCCTCGGCGCCTATATTCCACAGCCGCGCGCGAAACGCGACAGCAGCAGCAAGGCCGGTGAGGATCAGCGGGGTCGCGCGCGTGAGCGTCTCGCTCCACGCGAAGCGCGAGCCGAAGCCGCCGGCGAACATCAGCGCATAAGTCTCGCGGATCGGGGCGCCCGCCCAGGCGACGAGCAACATCGTCGCGACGAGCGTGAAGGCGACTGCCCCAAACGGCGCAGCGAGAAGCGCTATGCGCGAGCGCGACGGCCGTGGCTCAAGCCGCATCGGCCGTGGCGTCGGTCGCGGCCGCGCCCGCCATCGCGAGTCCGATCTGCGCGCGAGTCCATTGCCCCGCGGCGCGCGCGTTGGTCAGGCGTCCCGCGTGCATGACGGCGATGCGATCGGCGAGCGCGAGGATCTCGTCGAGGTCGTCGGAGATCAGCAGCACCGCCGCGCCGCGCGCGGACGCGTCGAGCAGTCGCTGGTGCACGTACGCGACGGCGCCGACGTCGAGGCCCCACGTCGGCTGGTTCGCGACGATCAGCACAGGAGCAAAATCGTCGGCACGCGGTGCACCGCCGGTGAGCGCACGTCCGAGGATCAGCTTCTGCAGGTTGCCGCCGGACAATGCGCGCGCGGGCGTGTCGACAGCACCACCGCGGATGTCGAAGCGGTCGACGAGCGCACGCGCGTAACGGCGCGCGGCGCTGCGGCGGAGGAAGCCGGCGCTCGCGAACGGCCGCCGATAGCGCTCGGCGATCGCGTTCTCCCACACGGCGAAGTCGCCCACGACGCCCACCGCCTGCCGGTCGGCGGGGATGCGCGCGACCGTCGCGTCGATCCAGGCACGAGGCTCGGCGGGCATCACGCGGCCGGCGAGTTGCACGCTACCGGAGGTGGCGGCGCGCACGCCGCACAGCACGTCGGCGAGCGCGTCCTGCCCGTTGCCCGACACGCCCGCGATGCCGACGATCTCGCCGCCGCGAAGCGTGAGCGAAACGTTGTCGAGCGCGGCGCCGCGCTCGACGCCGGCCACGCGCAGATTCGCGATCGCGCACACGACGTCGCCGCGGCGGTGGTCGCGCGCCACGGGTGCCCGCACGCTGCGACCGACCATCGCCTCCGCGAGCTGGCCGGCGCTCGCCTCGGCGGCGTCGAACGTCGCGACGAGGCGACCCGCACGCAGCACTGCGATGCGCTGCGACACGCGCAGTACTTCATGCAGCTTGTGGCTGATGAAGATGATCGAAAGACCCTCGGCGACCAGGCGCGACAGCGTGGAGAACAGCGCCTCGATCTCCTGCGGCGTGAGCACCGAAGTCGGCTCGTCGAGGATCAGGATGCGTGCGTCGCGATAGAGCGCCTTGAGGATCTCGACGCGCTGCCGCTCGCCGACCGACAGCGCGCCGACGCGCGCCGCCGGATCGATGCGCAGGCCGAAGCGCTGCGCGGTGGCGACGAGCTTCGCGCGGGCCGCGCGGCGATCGCTGCGCGGCGACCACAGCGGCTCGGTGCCCAGCATCACGTTGTCTTCGACCGACAGGTTGTCGGCGAGCGTGAAATGCTGGTGCACCATGCCGATGCCGGCGCCGAGCGCTGCGGCGGGATCGCCCGGGCGCAGCGGCTTGCCGAACGCGGTGACGCCGCCCGCGTCGGCGACGTAGTGTCCGAACAGGATCGACACCAGCGTCGACTTGCCCGCGCCGTTCTCGCCGAGCAGTGCGAGCACCTCGCCGCGACGAAGCTCGAGCGTGATCGCGTCGTTCGCGACGAGATCACCGAAGCGCTTGGTGATCCCCTCGAGGCGAAGGACGGCGTCGGTCACGCGCCGCTCACCCCTTCGAGCGCAGCGCGGGTGAGGGGAACATCACTTGGCCGTCGACTTCGGCTCCGTCTCGACGACCGGCACCTTGAACTTGCCGTCGAGGATGTCCTTCTCCTTCGCCTTCACCTTCGTCATCACGGCGGCCGGCACCTTGCCGTCGAACGTGCCGAGCGGCGCGAGCTCCGAGCCCTTGTGCTTCATCAGCGAGTACTGGCCGTAGTCCTCGGCCTTGAACGTGCCGCTCTTCACCGCCTTGATCGCGCGGTCGATCGTCGGCTCCATGTTCCACAGCGCCGAGGCGACGACGGTGTTCGGATACTCCTTCTGTGTGTCGATGACATTGCCGATGGCGAGCTTGCCGCGCTCCTTCGCCGCGTCGGAAACGCCGAAGCGCTCCGCGTACATGACGTCGGCGCCCTTCTCGATCATGGCGAACGCCGCCTCCTTGGCCTTCGGCGGATCGAACCACGAGCCGATGAACGTGACGGTGAATTGCACGTTGGGATTGACTTCCTTCGCGCCAGCCATGAACGCGTGCATCAGCCGGTTCACCTCGGGAATCGGATACCCGCCGACCATGCCGATGCGATTGGTCTTCGTCATGCCGCCGGCGATCATGCCGGTGAGGTACGCCGGTTCCTGGATGTAGTTGTCGAACACGGCGAAGTTCGGCGCCTGCGGCTTGCCCGACGAGCCCATCAGGAACGCCGTCTTCGGGTAGTCCTTCGCGACCTTGCGCGCGGCCGCCTCGACGGCGAACGACTCGCCGACGATGAGCTGGTTGCCCTTCTCGGCGAACTCGCGCATTACGCGCTCGTAATCGGCGTTCGCGACTTTCTCGGAGAACACGTACTCGATTTCGCCGCGGTCCTTCGCTTCGTTCAGCGCCTTGTGAATGCGCGATACCCACTGCTGCTCGACCGGCACCGTGTAGACGGCGGCGACCTTGAGCTTCGCCTGCGCGAGCGCGAGCGGCGGTGCGCCGGCGAGCGTGAGGCCGATGGCGGCCGCGACGAGTTTCAGCAAGCTGCGACGTGCATGCATGGACGGTCTCCCTGGTGACGAGGATCAGCGCAGCAAGTCGCGGGGCGTGATAGCCACCGTCGCCGCTCGTTGCTCCGACCCCGAAGTTGAGTTCTTGCTCTGACCCCGAAGCGCGGTCGCAATGCTACCGCAGCACGCGGCGCGGACGAGGCGAATGTGTGGGAGGAAACGCGCCGCCTTAGCCGCGATCGCCTCGCCGGCAGATGCGAGCGGGTTACGGGCGACAACCGTCGCGTGTTGAACGCCGTGCTGCAAATCCTCGGATAGCAGCGATGCGCAGCCGCGGACCTGTGCGGCAACGCCAAGAAAACGGCGGGCGGGTCGCCTTCGACCCGCCCG
>Ga0079222_10000332_pt1 | contig 10655 bp, 12 predicted proteins | sample GAPlitter_FD_75070 | JGI IMG/M metagenome (GOLD analysis project Ga0079222, IMG submission 75070) | Agricultural soil microbial communities from Georgia to study Nitrogen management - GA Plitter | ecosystem: Environmental > Terrestrial > Soil > Agricultural land | place: USA: Georgia...
GATTCGTCCGGGTTACCCGCGATCAAGCCACCGTGGGGCACTTTGAGCGCGATCGATCTCAACACCGGCGAATACCGCTGGCGCATCCCGCTCGGCGAGCACCCGGAGCTGGCCGCGAAGGGAATCACGGGCTCCGGCGCCGAGCAGTACGGCGGCCCGATTGTGACCGCGGGCGGCCTCGTTTTCATCGCGGCGACCCAGGACGGAAAACTCCGCGCCTTCAACAAGGCGACGGGAAAGCTGCTCTGGGAGACGACGTTACCAGCCGCAGGCTATGCGACGCCGAGTACCTTCGCCGTGGGCGGGAAGCAGTATGTCGTCATCGCAGCCGGCGGTGGGAAGCTCGGCACACCGTCCGGGGACACGTACGTCGCATACGCCTTGCCATAGCCGGGCATCATCAAGTACTTCGCCGGCGACGTCGCCAACCGATCACGATCATCGTGCCGAACGCGATGCCGAGGAAGAGGCCTCGGACGCCGTCCATCACGTCGGGATGGAATTGCGGGTACAAGCGCGCCGGAAGTTGCAGCAAGAAGAACAGCAACAGCGCGACCTGCATCACGAGAAAGATTCTTTTGGACTGCATGTCCCTGCCGAACAGCATTGTTCCTCCTTCAGTGAGTGAAGCGATACCAGGTCATCAGCGATACTTTCACGATTGCCATCGTGAGCGCAACGGCGAACAAGTCCCAGTCCAATCGATGGTCGAACACGTAGCGGTAGAACCAGAGCAGGCTGGCGAGCACTCCGGCCGTGACGCCGGCGATGCTCGTCGACCGGAGCCGGTGCATGAGGAATCGCTCATCGATGACGGTCATTTCTTCCTTTCCAGTGTGAAGATGTCATCCGTCGAGACTCGGAAGACGCGCCCGAACGTGAGCGCAAGCTCGAGACTCGGCACATAGCGATTTCGCTCGATGGAATTGATGCTTTGGCGGGAAACGCCGACGGCGTCGGCGAGCTCCTGTTGCGTCCAGCCGCGTGCTTCCCGAAGGTCTTTGACGCGATTGCGAATCGTCGCCATGTCAAGCGCACTTTACACGCCGATTCGGCCCGTGTCAAGTAAGCTTTACAGGGCCTGTCATCCTGCGGGCGCCAAGCGACGAAGGATCTACTGTCCCTTGTTAGAAGCCGGCCACTAACAAGGGACAATAGATCCTTCGCTTCGCTCAGGATGACAGTTCCTAAATCAACGCGCGAATGCGCGCGTCGCGAAGGGCGAGGCCGCCCCACGCCAGCGCGCCGACGATCACGGGAAATATGATCTCGAACAATGTCGACCCCGCACGCACCTGCGTTGCGACCGCTCCGCCGAGGTAGCCAGTGAGAAGCACGGCTCCGAGCGCGGCGGTGCGAGGAATCGCGTACAGCGCAGTGATCGCCAGCTCGAGGAGGCCGAGGCCGACTGAGACCCCAAGCGGATAGCCGAGTCTCGCAAAGGCCTCGGCGACGGGCGCGGGCTTGAGGACGTGGATGACGCCATCGAACGCTATGAAGAGGGCGACGATCGTGCTGAGGACTCGGCCGGTCCACGAAGTGGTTCGTACCGAATGATTTGCCAGCGCTGCGGCGTGCATGGGGAATCTCCGATCGCGGGTAGTGGAGTCAGGCCTCTATACCCACGTCGAATGAGGATCGCGAAAATCGACCGGTGGTCCATACTTGCCAACGTCGATGCCTGGCCGCCGCGCGCCTGACGCGCGCGTCGAGCACGAAGGAACAGGCGCTCGAGCCAATTTGATGCGGTACGGCTGATCCTTGACGGTCCTTATGGCTTATGCCAATATGTGGCATCACCACATATAACGAAGCCCTTTATGATCGATCGTGAGATGAAGAAGGGCAGCGCCGAGCTCCTGATTCTCGCTCTCGTCGAGACCCAGCCGCGGCACGGTTACGAGCTGTGCAAGCTGATCGAATCACGATCGCGCGGCGTTCTCACCTTCCATGCCGCCTCGCTCTATCCCCTGCTCTACCGGCTCGAGAAGCGCGGCCTGATCGGAGGGCGCTGGGTCGAGAAGGCCGGCCAGCGACGACGGCGCTACTATCGCCTAACGGCTGAGGGCAAGCACGTGCTCGCGGCGCAGCGACGCACGTGGAAGGAGTTCATGGCGGCGATCACACGGATCGCGGGGGTGCAACATGCCTGAGTGGCGGCACGACATTACGCGCGTGCTCGCACCGCTGCAATTGCGTCCCGAACGCGAGCGGGAGATCGCCGACGAGCTCGCGACGCACCTCGATGACCGCTACTGCGAAGCGCTCGGCCGCGGCGCGAGCGACGACGAAGCACGCGCCGTCGCTCTCGCCGAGCTGAGTGACGTTCTCGCGCCGGAGCTCGCGCGCGTCGAGACGGCGTGGCGGAGCGGCGAGCCGTTAGGCGCGCCACGGCGGACGCGCCGGCTCGACATGTTCTCGCAAGACGTCCGCTACGCGCTGCGGAGCCTCCGTCTCAGTCCGGGGTTCACCTCCGTCTCCATCCTCACGCTCGCTATCGGGATCGGCGCCTGCACGCTCATGATGAGCGCCGTGAACGCGGTGCTCCTGAAGCCTCTTCCGTACCGGGATCCCGGTAGCCTCGCTGCCTTCTGGGGAACGGCGCCGGAGAAGGGATTGCCGGAAGTCGCCTATCCGCCAGGGCTGGCGGCGGTGCTGCGAGACCGGGCCCACACGCTCGAAACATTCGCCGCGTACAGCGGTGGCTATGGCTTCAACCTCACGAGCAACGGGGACGTCGAGCGCATCGACGGCGTGGCGGTGTCGGTGGACTTCTTTCGCGTCCTCGGCGTGCAGCCGTTACTCGGTCGCGTACCTTCCGTCACCGAAGCGGAAAGGAATGGACCGGCGCGCGTCGTCGTGCTCAGCTACTCGTTATGGATGCGTCGCTTCGGTGGGGACGCATCGCTCGTCGGACGCACGATCGACCTGAGCAACTCGCCAGTTACGGTTGTCGGTGTCATGCCGGCAGGCTTTGCCTTCCCCGACCGGAGCGCGGCCTGGATTCCTCTATACCTCGATCCGACGGCGTTCAATTGCTGGTGCTACTCGATGATCGGCCGAATGCGGCCTGGCCTGACGCCTAACGATGTGCGGCGCGACGTCGCACGGGTCGTCGACGACTTCGCCATGAGCCGGCAAGACGTGTTTCCAGGCGCGAAGCCGGGAAACACCCGCATCGTGGCGATGACGCTCGCGAACCACCTCGTCGGCGGCGTACAGCGGCAACTGTGGATTCTGCTCGCTGCCGTCGGTTGCGTGCTACTCGTCGCATGCGCGAACATCGCGAACCTTCTCCTCGCACGCACGGCCGCACGGACCCGCGAGTTGGCGGTGCGCTGCTGCCTCGGCGCGAGCCCGGGGCGAATTGCGACACAGCTCCTCACCGAGAGTATGCTCCTCGCAATCGTCGGTGCAGCGATCGGCGCCGCCTTCGCGGCCTGGGGAACGAGCGCGCTGCGACACTTGCCGACGCGACAGTTCCCGCGCATCGACCAGGTGCATGTCGATCTGCTGGTGCTCGCGGCGACGGCGGGTATAGCGTTCCTCACCGGAGCGCTCTGCGGGTTAGTCCCCGCTTGGCGCGCGACGCGCGTCGACCTTCAGGATGCAATCAAGAATGGCGTGAAGGGATCGGATACGCGCTCGAGCCGGCGCGTGAGCAATGGATTCGTGGTCGCGCAATTCGCGCTCTCGCTTCTGTTGCTCGTCGGCGCTGGGCTCCTGCTGCGCAGCTATGAGCGTCTTGCAAACGTCGACACTGGATACCGGCCCGACAACGTGCTCGTGGCGCGCGTGGGAGTGCCGTATCCGCGCTACGACAGCGCTCGTGTGGTGCGCACGCTGTACTTGCGGCTGATCGATCAGGTGCGGGCGCTCCCGGGTGTGCGCGCGGTGGGGCTGGCGTCCCTTGTCCCGCTAACGCCTGGCAATCCCCAGGACAATGTCGTCGCCGAAGGAAAGGAGCCAAAGAGCCCTAACGAGCCGGTGCGGGTGGCGAACATTCGCCTCGTGACGGCTGATTACTTCGCCGCGATCGGTACACCGCTCGAGCGCGGCCGTCTCTTTCTGCCCTCTGACGACGAACGTGCGCCGCGCGTCGCCGTCGTCGACGAGCTCTTCGCGCGGCACTTCTGGCCGGGCGAGGACCCAATCGGGAAGCGCTTCAAGCACGGCGGTGATAAGTCGGCTAATCCATGGGTGACGGTGATCGGCATCGTTCCGAACATCAAACACACCCGACTCGACGAGGAGGGCGACCTCCAGGTCTACGAACATTTCCTGCAGTTTACGACGTGGAACAACTACCTCGTCGTCCGGTCGGCGGATGATCGCGCCGGCCTCGTGGCCGAGATGCGGCGCGCGCTCAAGTCGATCGACCCGACGATCCCTCTGTACGAAGTACGTACAATGCGCGAAGCGGTCGATCTCTCGCTCGGCACGCGTCGCTTAACGAACGTGCTGCTGGAGGGATTCTCGCTCACGGCGTTGATCCTCGCCGCGATCGGCATCTACGGCGTCATGTCGCTCGGCGTCAACGGGCGGCTGCGCGAGTTCGGCATCCGGTTGGCGTTAGGCGCGAAGCCGGCGGCGGTGCGCGCGCTGGTGTTGCGTCAAGCGGCATTGTTGGCTTTGGGCGGTGTGATCGTCGGACTCAGCGGCGCCCTGGTGACTACGCGATACCTGCGGGCACTTCTCTTCGGCGTTGAACCGCTGGATTGGATCACCTTCGCGAGCGTCGCGGCGTTGCTCGCGGCAACGGCACTCGTCGCGAGCTACATCCCCGCGCGGCGGGCGACACGAGCCGACCCGATGCTGGCGCTGCGCGCCGAGTAACTCGCGCTGGCGTGAACTCGTGCCAACCCGCAGTTTGTGACCAATCACGAGCGGCGGGTGGACCGTGAAGATCTCGAATGCTGTGACGGGCCGTCTCACACGCGAGCGTCGGGTGCTCTTCGCTGTCGGCGGCGTGGCGACGCTGTGCCTCGCCGTCGTACTCCTCGCGCTCGGCTTCACTCTCAGCGGTCTCTGGCCCGGCATCTCCTGGGCGCTCGGCGCGGCGCTCGCGATCGTCGCCATCGCGGTCTCAGCACGGTGGCTGCGTGCCGCGATGACCGGAGAGTCTCCCGGCGCGCGACGAACGCCGCCCGAGCAGCGCGGGGCCATTTAGCGTTTCTTCAACCCAACGAATATATGCGACACTGTCCGGTGCGCCTCGCCGCCGTCATGTGCGCTGCGATCCCGTCGGTCGCCGCCGCGCAGAGCGGTCTCTGGACGTCCGAAGGCTACGGATTTCTGTTCGACGCGAGTCGGGATACGCTGCGCGCGTTCGAGGTCACGAGCATCTCCTGCATCCCATCCTTCACCGCTTCAGCCGTCCCCGCGCCGGCGGGAGCAGCGGCCGCGTATCGTTTTGTCGGCGCACCGGTGACGGTACTTCTGCTGCCCGACACGAAGCCCGGTGCAATGCGGTTTCACATGAATGGCGCGGCCTCGGACGTGATCCTGCGGCCGGCGTCGCAAAAGCCAGCCGTCTGCGATCGGCCCACGCCAAATACACCGACCTCCAACTTCGACGTGTTCGCGAAGACGTGGGCCGAGCACTACGGATTCTTCGATCTCAAGCACGCGGACTGGGCGGCCGTTGTCGCGGCAAATCGGGCGAAAGTCTCGGACACGACGAGCCCGGCGCAGCTCTTCGCCGTGCTACAAGGTATGATCGAGCCGCTTCACGACGCGCATACATACATCGGCGGCGCCGATCCATCGCTGCGCTTTTCGGGATCCCGCGCGGGCGACGACCGCGTGCCGCGAGATCAGTGGCCGCGTGCCTTCGCGACGGCCGAGAAGTACCTCATGGGCCCGCTACACAAGTTCTGTGAGGGACAACTCGAGTTCGGGATGCTCACGCCGGACATCGGCTACCTGCGCATTCGCAGCTTCGGTCGTTATGCCGCCGACGGCTCCTTCGACAGCGGCCTCGTCGCGCTCGAAGCAGCACTCGACACCATCTTCGCCGGCGCCCGGTCGTGGAAGGGTTTCGTCACCGATGTTCGCATCAACGGCGGCGGCGCCGACCCATACGGCCTCGCAATCGCCAGTCGCCTAACGGGCAAGGATTACGTCGCCTACGAGAAGCAAGCGCGGCTCGATCCGAACGATCCAACGAAATGGACGCCCGGTCAGACGAGCTGGGTGCGCGCGACGACCCGTCCCGGCTTCCGCGGACCCGTCGTCCACCTCACGGGGATTCACAGTGTAAGCGCCGCCGAAACGTTCACGCAGGCGCTGATCAATCGTGAACCGGTGGTGACACGCGTGGGCCAGAACACACAGGGCGTCTTCTCTGACGTCCTCGGTCGACGCTTGCCGAATGGATGGCGCTTCGGCCTGCCTAACGAACGGTTCGTTACCAACGGAAAGACCTACGACGGCCCCGGTATTCCACCCTCGGTCGCCGTGCCGGTCTTTCCGCCTTCCGACCTCGCCAATAGTCGCGATACGGCGATCGAGAAGGCGCTCGAGATCCTTGGCGAGCCGCGGCGGCCATGACGACGCAGGCGCGAGCATCGTCGCCGATCGCCATCGAGCGACTCACGACGCCCACGCAGGACACCGTTCAAGAACTCGCGGCGGTGTTACTCGACGCGGTGGCGAGCAATGGAAGCGTGAGCTTCATGCCTGATCTCACGCCAGACCAGGCGGCCGAGTGGTGGCGGAAGGTCTTTCACGCGGCGACACCACGCGCTGTGATCCTGGCCGCGCGCGACGAGCGGGGCATCGTGGGCACTGTACAACTCCAACCGGCGTGGGCACCGAATCAACCGCATCGCGCCGACGTCGCGAAACTGATGGTCCACCGCCGCGCGCGCGGTCGCGGCGTCGCCCGGACGTTGATGCACGAGCTCGAGCGCCACGCCCGTGAGCAGCGATTCACGCTTCTCGTGCTCGACACATGCAAAGGCAGCGCAGCCGAGCGCCTCTACACTTCACTCGGCTGGCAGCGCGTCGGCGAAGTGCCACAATTCGCGCTGCAGCCGGATGGGTCGTGGTGCGATACGGTTTTCTTCTATAAGCGGTTGATCGACTAACTGTCAGCCTTCGATCTTGTAAATCTCTCGCTTCCCGTGATCGACGAGATCGTGATACCCCTTCATGATCTCGTCGAATTTTTTCAGGTCGTCCGGCGAGCCCTGGGGATTCGACATCATCCGCTCGAAGGACTGGAGATCGGGCACCTCCATTTCCGACACGATCGTCCAATACTGCTCGGCGGCGAAATCGGTCATCACGCGCATCTTCGGCATGCCGAGCTTCTCGCTGAGTTTCGACATCGCAATGAACTTCTCGACCATTGGACGCACTTTGCCCGGCTTGCAGTACATGAGTTCGCGGATCAAGTACATGGCGCTCTCCCGTCGAATAGTTGCAACGACGACGAAAGTTACTTGAAGCGGTACGTCGCGCCGAGGACGAAGCCCTTCGTATCGGTATCGTACAGGAAATTGCTGTGATCGTAATCAACGGACAGCCACCGGTACGCGGCGCCGAGCGTCCAATGCGACCAGGGCTCCACGCCTAACGAACTGTACCATTGCCAGGTACTGCGCGAGCCGCCGCCGCCTCCGTCTGCAGCCGCGACGAAGCGAACAACTGGGAAGGGCATCCATCGAAAGCGAAATCCCCCCGTGGCATCGACCCAGGAGCGAGAGCCCGAGTGATCGCGCGACGCATTCGGGCGATTCACGTCGAGCGATGCGCTCAGATGCCAGTAGCGAAAGCCGCCAAGGAGATCGAATGCCCACGTGTCGCGTCCGACCGTGTAACCGCCCGTCGGCTGAATGATCGTCTCACTCTGCGAGAGGTCGATGCTTCCCGTGTCGCCGCGAAAAGCGAACGTCTGACCAGCGCCGAGGTTCGCGTAGATCCCGTCGGCGAAGATCACCCATGGGCCCTTACGAGCTTCAGCGTTGCCCATGATGCCGAACTTGAGCATGTCGAGAATGTCGCCGACACCGAGGTCGACATTGGATGCGACAGGCCCCACACCAACCTTTCCATTGAGTGAGGTCAACCACAGGTACGGGGTCACGGCGAATCGCCAGTGACTGGTCGTGTCGAGCTGCGCACCAGCGTTCCTCGTGACACTCAGCAGCGCGGCCGCGCTACTCGCGACCAGCGCGATGTATCTGCTGCTACGACACATGGCTCGACCCTTCTGAGAGTTTGGCCCGAAAGTTCGCACGGGCTTGACGGTGTCCTTAATTCGACCTTGGACGCACCAGGAAGCGGTGTACGGCTTTCGGCCAATGCCCTCGCGAGCGCGCGACGGCTCACCTTGCCGACGTCTATCGGGAAACGAGGAGCAAGGCCATGAGACGATTGCCCGCGTTCGCGGCGCTATGGGTCGCCGCCTGCCTAACGGCTGACGGGTGGCGCCGCTGCGATGCGCAGAGCGAGTCCGACCTCGCCAAGGCATCGCAGAATCCAGTCGCGAACCTGACGTCGTTTCCGCTGCAGTTCAATTACTACTCGGCCGGAGCATTCGCGTCGCGCACGTTCTTCCTGCTCAACGTGCAACCGGTGATGCCTCTCCCGATCAACAAGGAGTGGATCGTCGTCGCGCGAACGGTGGTCCCGTATGGCAACGTGCCGATGCCTGGCAACGAGCGCGAGACCGGTATCGGCGATATCCAGGAGCAGGTCTACTTCACACCACGACAGCCGGGCCGATTCATCTGGGGTCTCGGACCGATCCTCTCGATCCCGACCGCGACGAACGACGCGTTGCGCACGGGCCAGTGGGCACTCGGACCAACTGGAGTCGGACTCGTCTCCGAGGGACGATGGGTGATCGGTGTTCTCGCGAACAATCTCTGGCGCATCGGCGGCGTGAACAACGGCCCCGATATCAATCTCTTCACCATTCAGCCTTTTATAAATTTCAATATTCCGCCCGGATGGTCGATTACGACCGCGCCCATCATCACGGCGGACTGGAACGCGCCCGCAGAACAGAAATGGACGCTTCCCGTCGGGATTGGATTGGGAAAGGTGACGGCCATTGGGCGGCAGGCGGTGAGCCTCGGCATGCAGTACTACCACAACGCCAAGCGCCCCGACACCGCCGGCGCCGACCAGTGGCGCTTCGTGTTTGCATTGCTCTATCCGATCGAGCGTCGTTAGGCCACCGCTCTCGCGTCGACCGTTATGGAGCGCGGCATCCGACAATCGCCTCGTCAGCTTCGCCTGCGACGAATCGTCGTCATCGCGAGTGCCGTACTGTCCGTGGCGGCATCGCTGCTCGTGCTCTTCTGGGACGGCTGCGCGCCGAGCTTGGCACATCGCGAGAAGGCGTCCGCGACCTACGCTGGCAGCGAAGTCTGCGCTGCTTGCCATTCCGCGGTCATGGCTCGCTGGCGCGGATCGCACCACGACCTCGCGATGCGCCCCGCGGCCGACTCGACGGTCGCTGGTGATTTCTCGCACGCGAGCTATCGCTACGCGGCGGAAACGACGACCTTCTCGCGCCACGACGGGCAGTTCATCGTCACCACTGACGGACCCGACGGTGTGCGGCGCGATTATCCCGTCCGATACACTTTCGGCATAGCACCACTTCAACAATATCTCATCGCCCTCGGCGGTGGACGCCTCCAGGCACTCGGAATTGCCTGGGATACTCGGCCGCGTGCGGTCGGCGGTCAACGCTGGTTCCATCTCTATCCGCATCAACGCATCGCGGCTGGCGATGAGTTGCACTGGACCGGCATTCGCCAGAACTGGAATTACATGTGCGCCGAGTGCCATTCCACGGGCGTGAAGAAGCGCTACGACGTCACGACACGCGCGTTCGCCACGACGTTCGCAGCCCCGAACGTCGGTTGCGAGGCGTGCCACGGACCGGGATCGCTGCATGTCGCGTCCCAAGGGAGGATCGCCTTCGCCCGGCTGACGCGAGCAAACGAGGTCGAGCGGTGCGCGCGCTGCCATTCACGGCGGGAGCAGTTCAGCGACGACTATGTGCACGGGCGTCCTCTCGGCGACACGCATCGTGTCGCCTTGCTCGACGATCCGCTGTATCACGTCGACGGACAGATCCGGGACGAAGTCTTCGAGTACGGCTCGTTCGTTCAGAGTCGTATGTATGCGCGCGGCGTCGTCTGCTCCGATTGCCACGAGCCCCACACGGCGACGCTCCGCGCGCCAGGGAGCCAGGTGTGCGTCCGCTGCCATCTGCCCGCAGCGTACGAGTCACCGCGACATCATTTCCATCTGGTTGGCTCCAAGGGTGCCGATTGCGTCCGCTGTCACATGCCGACCAAGACGTACATGGTGATCCACAAGCGACACGATCACAGCATTCGCGTGCCGCGTCCCGATCTCTCGGTCGCGCTCGGTGTGCCTAACGCATGCACGAGCTGTCATTCGGAAAGAAGCGCGAAGTGGGCGGCGGAGAAGGTCGCTGCGTGGCATGGACGCGCACCGCACGGCTATCAGCGCTACGCCGAAGCGTTCGCCGCGGCCGCGCGTGACGACTCGAGCGCAACGCGTCTGCTCACCGGTGTCGCGCGCGACTCGACCCAGCCCGCCATTGCGCGCGCCAGTGCGCTACAGCGCCTCGCGCCGCGCCTCAACGCGTCCTTCAACGGCGC
>Ga0079222_10000337_pt1 | contig 10614 bp, 11 predicted proteins | sample GAPlitter_FD_75070 | JGI IMG/M metagenome (GOLD analysis project Ga0079222, IMG submission 75070) | Agricultural soil microbial communities from Georgia to study Nitrogen management - GA Plitter | ecosystem: Environmental > Terrestrial > Soil > Agricultural land | place: USA: Georgia...
CATCTGCGAAATGTTCCCGCTGGCTTCCTTGATGCCGACGATGTTGTCGATTTTCGCCAACCGCGCCACGGTCGCCGGTTCCAGGTTCGTTCCGCACCGCCCCGGCACGTTGTACAGCACAATGGGAAGCCGCGTTGCGGCGGCGATCGCGCGATAGTGCTGATACAGTCCTTCCTGGGTCGGCTTGTTGTAATACGGCGTGACCGACAGCAATCCATCTGCCCCCATAGATTCAAGTTCACGTGCCAGTTCGATTACCTCGGCCGTGTTGTAGCCGCCCGCGCCGGCCAGCACCGGCGCACCTCCCGCTTCCTCGAGAGTGATTTCCACCACACGCAAGTGCTCGCGGTGCGTCAGCGTCGGACTCTCTCCGGTCGTCCCGCACGGCACCAGAAAATGCACGCCGCCGTCCACCTGCCGCCGCACCAACCTTCGCAGCGTTCTTTCGTCCAACGACTGATCGTGCTGAAATGGCGTCACCAATGCTGTCCCGCATCCCATGAACATTTGCTTGTCCTCCCTCAGTTCCTCTCGACGATGGCTCTCCGCTTTTCACAGCTGATTCAAAATCTCGCGAAATTCGAAGACTCCCTTCTTTCCCACAACCCACTTCGCCGCCCGCAAAGCCCCCCGCGCGAATCCTTCCCTGTTTCGCGACGTGTGCCGGATGGTGATTGTGTCCGCAGCGGAATCGAATCCGATCTCGTGCGTCCCCGGCACTGTTCCGGCGCGGCTCGCGCTTAGGTTCACGGCCCGCGCATAGCCGTTGCGCTTCATGTCTTCCGCGAGCGCCAGCAGCGTCCCGGAAAGCGCATCCTTTTTCGAACCGTGATGAATCTCCCATCCCCATGCGCTATATTCTTCCTGCACCGCAAAAAGTCGCGCCGCTTCGGCGACCACTTGCCGGAACAAATTGAGTCCCACCGAAAAATTGGGCCCCCACACCAGTCCGCTGTCGTGCTTTTCCACAGCCGCGCGAATCTCCGGCAATCGCGCCATCCATCCCGTCGTTCCCGTTACCGTGGGAACTCCGCGTTCCGCCAGGCGCAGGAGATTTCCCGGCGCAGCTTCCGGCGTGGTGAACTCGACCGCCGCATCCACTCCGTCCAGAGCCGCTTTCGTCAGCGCGCTTCCGTTGGCATTTGCGCTGCTGTTGCTCCTCGCCCGCACCTCAAAACCGTATTCCGGAGCAAGCTGTTCGATCAGCTTCCCCATCTTCCCGTAGCCCACGATTGCCAACTGCGTCGCCATGTCCGGGTCACTCACCTGCCTGCCGGACGGGCAGGCCGCTCGCCGCCACTTTCCGCACTAAATCCGCATAAATGCCCACCGCGCGCCGCAGGTCGCCCTTGGCGATCCTCTCTTCCGCCGTGTGCGCCAGGTGAATGCTTCCCGGCCCGATCAGCATCGGTTTACCCCACGCGCCGCGAAAATTCGGAATATCTGTCGTGAACGAAACCACCGTTGTGGGCAAGCCGTCCATCGCTTCCATCCGCAGCGCCGGCGTGTACAGCGCTTCTCGCGCTTCGACCTTTCCCTCAGCCGCTTTCGCTACCGCTTCGCGCAACCCGGCCGGTTCGCTGACGACCCGAAACATCAATTCAGCGCGCGCTTCATCCGCCACCACGTTCGTCGCCCGGCCACCCGAAATCGTTCCGACGTTCAACGTCGCTTTTCCCAGAAGCGGGTCCTCCGGCAGCGGTATTCGCCGAATTCCTTCCAGCACGTCGAGCAATTTGTGAATCGCGGACTCCCCCAACTCCGGATAGGCCGAGTGCGCCAACTTGCCGCGCGCCACCAATTCGTACCGCAGCGCTCCCTTTGACCCAATCGCCAGCTTGTTCTCCGTGGGCTCGCCGTTGATCAGGCACCTCGATCCTCTTCCCGCTTTCGCTGCGGTGTGGGCGCCCAGGCTGTCTTTTTCCTCTCCAACGACGAAGAGCAGCGCAAAATTCCGTGTTCCCTCTGCGAGCAGTTTCTCTGCTGCAGCGATCATCGCCGCGATGATTCCCTTTGCATCGCAAGCGCCGCGGCCCCACACAAATTGCTCATCTTCGCGCGAAGCAAAAAACGGCGGCACCGTATCCATGTGCGTCGAGAGCGTCACGACAGGCGTTCCCCACACCGCCAGCACGTTGAACCGCTGCGGGGTCACCTCCATGCGCTCGACCGTTCCGCCGGTTCGATTGGCCAACTGCTGCAAGTGCGCGTGCAGAAAATCCCCCGCGGCTTGTTCTTGCCCCGTAATGGACTCGATGTCCACCAGCGCCCGCGTCATTTCCACGACGTCCACTCGGTTTCTCCCAACCTTCCCTGCAGCACACCACTCTTCCAGCGGCTGCTTCCCGGGTCCAGGCGCGATTCCGCCCAGATCATCGGTACAGATTTGTCCTGGAAAACGCCCGTCGAGGAAGGAACTGCGCAGAAAAACCGCGAAGATCGCTGCCTCTCGATAGCGCTCCACCCGCGCCGCCGCAACCATCGCAGCCCGCAGGTGACAGTGAACAAGCCTTAGACTTGTTCCCCAACGCGCTCCTGTGTTCAGCCACAGCGCGCGTTTCGGCGGAGTCTACTTCGCGTCCCTTTCGCCGAGGCTTCCGAAGCTGCTCGGAACTTCAGCCCGGCTACTGATGACCTCCGCACCTCTACCAAGAACACTCTGAGCGTACGCAACGAACCGCGCGTTTGCAAGCGGCATTGCTGCTTGAACTATCGGAAAATCAAATGGAAGCCATCAATTTCGTGAATGCTCCGGCAGTCGACCGGTCTCGGCTGTTTGCTTCTTAGCGCCTCTTCTCTGGTCTCTGCCCCTTCTCCCGCGACATGATGTATACTATACATCATGCGGCGCACGCAGCTGTATTTAAACGAAAGCATCTGGAAGACCTTGCACCTCCGCTCCCGCCAGCAGGGCACCACCATTTCAAGCCTGGTCCGCGAGGCGGTTCGCGAGAAGTACGGCTTGTCCTCCGCGAGTCGCAGGCAGGCGATGCAGGCCTTCATCGGAATCCGCAAAGGCAGGCGTGAACTCCGCGATTCCACCGCTTACATCCGCAAACTGCGCAAGGGCGATCGCCTCAGAAAGCTGGCGCGTTGAAGTCCGTTCTGATCGATTCCGACATCCTCATCGAGGTCTCGCGCGCCCGCGATTCCACCATCGTGGAGCAGTGGGACGCTCTCAGCCGCAGCGACACACCGCTCTTCTGTTCTCCCGTGACGGTCGCGGAACTTTGGCACGGCGCCCTGCCCCGCGAGCACTCCCTACTGAACTCACTTTTCTCGGCAATTGACTGCGTCCCGATTGACGCAGCGATCGGGCGCCGCGCCGGCGAGTATCTTCGGCTTTTTGCCAAGAGCCACCATGTTGAGCTCGGAGACGCTCTAATTTCCGCTACAGCCTCTATTCACAAACTGGATCTTTGGACGCGCAACCGCCGCCATTACCCGATGAAGGACATTTCTTTCTATTAGCTTGGAAAAAGGAAGCTGTGGCCGCCCTGATTGGCGGAAGCGATTCATCGCGAGCGACGCGGCCCCTCGCAACCTTACCCGCGCCTCGATTCCCTGAGTGTCTCCGCAATCCCTCGCGCCACTTCTTTGGCCTTTGCCAGATCGCCCGGATCAAACGAAATCGCTGCGACCCGCGGATGGCCTCCGCCCCCATACTTTTCCGCCAGCGAAGCCAGGTTCGCATCCGCAGTGGCCTGGTTCCAGGGATTCGTTCCCAGCGAGACCTTCGCGCGCACCGCCGAAGCGCTCACGCTGACTGAATACACACACTCGGGATGCAGCAGATAGGGGATGAACTTGTTGTACCCCTCGAGATCCAGGTCGCTCACGTCAAAATAAATCACAGCGTCCCGGGCTTCGCTCCGCTCCCGCAAGATGGCAATGGACTTCTTATGGCGCTCGAGCAGCGGCCCCAGGTGCTTGGCCACCATGGGTAGTTTCACCACTTCGCCTAGCGGCCGGTAAGCCACTTCCGGAATAATTTTCGCCGGCAATCCGTTCTCCGGCGCCGCCTCAATCACCAGGGCCAATTGCGTGGCGGGCTCCGCGAGTTCCACAGCAGACTGCGCCGTCGGGAACTGCGCGCCGTCGATGATGTCTCCCCAATGAATCAAATCCCGCAGCGGCGCGGTGTCGAATCCGAACTTTTCGCGCGTCACGTCCGCGATCAACATCGTGCAGGACTTGTACTCCGGATCGTAAAACTTGTGCGGCCCGGGATTCTTGTGGAAATGCTCCGCGTCCGCCGGCGTCAGAAAAGCGCTCTGGTGATGGTCGAACCACCAGGTCACCTTGGGCGAATTCGAATACTTGAAGTCGACGATGACGTTCTCTTCGCCGTCAAACAGCCCGTTTTCCCAAGGCTGCGCCGCCCGGTGCGTCATTCCAGTGAATCCGAATTCCGCCTGGGCGTTGAATTTCTCTTTATAGAAGCGGTAAAACAGCGCGGCGGATGCCATGCCGTCAAAGCATCTGTCGTGGAAACACAACCTGACTCGGGTCATATCGGGTCGTTCGGGCCTTTCCTGCCTCTCTTTGCCAACAACCAACACACACCGGGGACAAAGCCTTTTAAATTGCTTTTACGCATCTAGAAAGTCAAGTCTAAACCGCCCTTTGTCCCACGCGCAAAAGCACTTTCTATGGCGTGCCAATCGCTTCACCCGTCTCCCGGCGGCCCTTGCTTGATCATTCCCTCCACGAGGTCCCCGAGGACCGGCAACTTGAATTTCTCTCCCTGATAACCCTTGTACATCAGCAGAATCCACGTTCCGAAAACCGCAACGCCAAAAACCGGCAAAAAGAGAAATGTAAGGATTCCGATCGGCAGGTGCAGCAACGCCGTGACGAAACTCAGCAGAACCGTCACAATCCAAAAGCAGATCCACGCCGCCGCCACGGCCACATTGAACGCAATGGACTGCGCTCCATGGAATTTCACCAGCGGCCGGTCATCGATCAACAAAAAAATCAGCCCGGAAACCCACCAGAACGCATAACAAAGCAGCGAAGCGACATTCTCCTCGATCCCCGCCGAAGGATAATTCCCGCGCGGCGCGCCTTCCGGCGCCGCCGTTCCCCGCTTCGCCCCACAATTGGGGCAGAAGTTCGCGTCGCCAATCTCGGTTCCGCATGCCGCGCAAAATGCCATTCCCCGCCCCTGGACTTCATCGAGCGGCAGCCTACCAAGCCACATCACGCCGGGCAATAGATATTCCCCGCGAGCAAGCGCGCCTTCACGCGGTCAAGAGCGTCAAACAAATGGTCCCTTCCTTGCCCATGCGATAGAATCCCCCGGCAATGCAGGACTCCTCGCCTTCGCCATCCGCCAAAAATCTCTTCGGCTGGCCTCGAGATATTTCGCCGGCGGAACGCAAAACCCTTATAGCCGGGGGCCTTGGCTGGATGCTCGACGCCATGGACGTCATGCTTTACTCCCTCGTCCTCGCCTACCTCATCCGCGAATTTTCCATGAGCACTTCCACCGCCGGGCTGCTCAACTCTCTGACGCTGGTCGCTTCCGCCATCGGCGGCTTCCTTTTCGGCATCATCGCGGACCGCATTGGCCGCACGCGCGCTCTGATGGCGTCCATCTTCGTCTACTCGATCGCCAGCGCCGCCTGCGGCTTCTCCCACAGCATTCCGCAGCTCGCGGCGTTCCGTTTTCTTCTGGGACTCGGCATGGGCGGCGAATGGACCACCGCCGCGGCGCTGATCGCCGAAACCTGGCGTCCCGAGCATCGCGGCAAAGCTCTGGGCCTGATGCAGTCCGCTTACGCCATTGGCGAAGCCGTCGCCGCTCTGGTTGTCGCGTTCGTGCTACCGCACTTCGGATGGCGCGCCGTCTTCTTCGTGGGCGTCCTTCCCGCGCTGATTCTCTTCTGGATCTGGCGCAGCGTTCCCGAATCGGCCGTGTGGCAGCGCCGGCGCGCTCAACCGAAACCCGCGGTCCTCTCTCGCCTGCTTCAGGGCGACGTTCTGCGCAACGGCCTTCTCGCCACGGCCATGAACGCCTGCAGCATGTTCGGCTACTGGGGACTCTTCACCTGGATTCCCGCGTATCTTTCCCTGCCCGTATCCCAGGGCGGGCGCGGACTCAGCCTGGTGAAGACCACCGCCTTTTTTGTCGTTCTTACCGCGGGAAAATGGGTTGGTTACGCGCTCTTTGGATTTTTTGCCGACGCTTTCGGCCGCCGCAAACCTTATTTCGCTTACCTGATCATTGCCGCGGCGCTCGTTCCGCTTTATGGACTCGCGCACAGTCCCTTCTGGCTCTTTGTCCTCGGACCTCTCGTGGCTTTCTTCGGCACCGGTTTCTTTTCCGGTTACGCGGCTATCGCCAGCGAAATTTTCCCCGGAGAAATTCGCGCTTCGGCGATGGGTCTCAGCTACAACATCGGGCGCGGCCTCTCCGCCGCCGCGCCTTTCGCCGTGGGAGCACTCGCCGCCCGCTTCGGTCTCGGACCCGCTTTCTTCCTTCAAGCCGCGGCCTTTTTCGCCGCCGCCCTGCTCGCGCTCACTCTTCCCGAAACCCTCGGCCGCCACCTCGATTAGCTTCCGGCTTCCGCCTAAATTCTCGCCGCAAGATTCGTCTTCCGCCGCGCGCGCAACTTCAGCTTCAACGCAAAATACTTCGCGCCCGCCAGGGTCTTCTGCAAATCCGCGTCATCCGCGTACACCCGCTTCGGAATCCGCCGCGCCATCACGCTCAACTCGAGCAGCTCCCGCCGGAAGGGATAGGGCGTCAACGTTACGACGTCCGGCCCTTCCGCACGCAACTCCAAATCCGCCTCGGCTCCCGCATTGTCCTTTGGCACGCCCTCAATCAACGAGTTTTCCCGCGGCGTCGTGCAAAAATAGAGCGACATCCGGTCCAGCGCTTCCAGCCGCTCGAAATTCGCCCTCAAGATGTTTTCTTCCACAAAATCCTTCATTCCCGGCTGCGTTTTCAAGTCGACCTTCAGCCGCAGTTGCTGCAGCTTCAGCCGCTGGACGAAGTCCGTCGCGGTTTGCATCTCTTCCGACTTCACGTACTTCGCCGAATATCCCGGCATGGTGGCCCGCGCCTTGTCGTACAGCATCGAAGCGTGCATGCTCACCAGCAGCCCGGCGTAATGATCGGCCTTGACCAGCCGCTCGATTCCTCTGTGGTACAGCTCGATGTGGGCTTTCGTCGGAATGGACATGAAGCTGTACGGGAGACGCGTCCTCGCGTCGATTCCCGGCTCCCGCTCCTCTTCCGTCCATCCATTGTCGTGCTCGGCCGCCGCCAGGCAAAACGAAGCAAACGGCTCCGGCCGCAGGAATTCTTCGTTTCCCCACTCCTTGGCCAGAAAGCCCGCCAGAAAAGCGTGGTCCGTTTGCCGGATCAACAGAAGCTGGTCGCCTTGGTCCTGAACAATCACGAAACTCCCGTCTTGCGCCGGCGCCCTTCAAGCGCGATAGGCCCGTCGCGGTTCGAAGCGCGAAGGAAACTTGTTATCCCGAATCCCCGCGCGCTGAACGGGTGAGGTGCTTTTCGCCTTGGGCATTTCTTCCCGGCGCTTCGCGCACAGATTGTTTGCGCTATTAAATTACGCCTTCTGCCGCGAGGCGTTCCATCTCGGCAGCGGGGTAGCCAAGCCAGTCGCGGTAAACTTCGGTATTATGCGCCCCTAACGCGGGACCAATCCAGCGCAATCCGCCCGGCGTCTCGCTCATCTTCGGAGCAACCGTCGGCAATTTCACCTGTTCGCCGTTTTCCAACGCCACTTCCTCGAACGCCCGCCTGGCCCGGTATTGCTCGTCCTTCACCATGTCCGCCGCGGAATAAATCGGACCCACCGGCACTTCCGCGGCTTCGAGGCGCGCGATCGCTTCGCTCGCCGTCAGCTTCCGGGTCCACGCCGAAATCGCATCGTCAATCTCGTCCACGTGCTTCGAACGCCCTTCGTTCTTCGCCAGGCGCGCATCGTTTGCCAAATCTTCCCGCCCGATCGCCGTCATGAATCGGCGAAAAATGCTGTCGCTGTTCCCGCCGATCACAATGTAGGTCCCGTCGGCGCACGGATACGTTCCGCTCGGCACGATTCCCGTCAGACGCATGCCGACGCGCTCCCGCACCACCCCCGCTGCGTCGTACTCCGAAATTGTTCCTTCCATCATATTCAGCACGCATTCATACAAAGCCACGTCAATTTGCTGTCCCGCTCCGCGTTTGGCGTCGCGGCGGTATAGCGCCATCACGATGCCCAGCGCGGCGTGCAGGCCCGCCACCGAATCTCCCAGGCTCAGATTCGGCCTCACCGGCGGCCGCTCCGGCTCGCCCGTCACATAGCGCAATCCCCCAAACGCCTCCGCCACCAGTGCGAATCCCGGTTTCTGCGCGTATGGCCCCGTCTGCCCGTAACCGGAAATCCGCGCCATGATCAGCCCGGGATTCTCCTTCTTCAACTCCTCGTAACCCAGTCCCCACTGCTCGAGCGTCGCCGGACGAAAATTCTCCAGCACCACGTCCACGCGCTTCGCCAGCTCCCGCGCAATCTTCTGGCCCTCGGTCACGCGCAGGTTCAGCGTGATGCACTTCTTATTCCGCGCCATCGAATACCACCACAGCGAAGTCCCGTTGTGCATCACCCGCCACGACCGCAGCGGATCGCCCGTCCCCGGCGGCTCCACTTTGATCACTTCCGCGCCAAACCACGCCAGCACCGAGGTCGCGAACGGCCCCGCTATCGCCTGCCCCAGCTCCAGAATCTTCACTCCCTCCAGCGGCCCCGCGCCTTTCTCGTTACTCATCGCTTCTCCCTGATGTCTCGCGGTTCGCCGGATGCCGCGGCGCGCCCGTCGGCAAAGCACTGAAATGGCAGGAAACGCCGCTTGCAACCCGGCGTTTTGGCCGGGAGCGGCGGACAAGTCTGACCACGGCTTAACGCCCTTGGTTACTGCCGGTCAACCGGTGTGCGCGCTCTTGTCCCGGGCGTGGTGCACAAAAAATCGCGATACGCACACAGGTCCTCAAGCAAACCCTTCGACTCCGCCAGAATCCTGGCTTTTTCCGCTTCGCCCACCAGCATGATGATGTAATCGTCGCGTCCCGGATTCATCGCCAGCACGAACGGATACTGCTTGCTGAAGCCGTTCCCGCCAATGTCCGCATCCTTTACGTTCGGCGCATAGAACATGTAGTGAGGCATGTTCATCGTCTGCGGCTCCGGCGCCGCCGTGAAACCCCGCATCACCGGCGCGATCATGTACGCAACCCCCATGCGCGAAGGATTCGGATACTCCGCGGTCCCGAATTTCTTCGTCACTTCGCGATGAACTTGCGGCCCATCCATTCCCCGAGCTCTCAGTTCCGCCGCGTTCAGATAGTCGTTGAGCAGCGTCCGCGAGCCTTCGGCGTCAAAGCAAACGGCCCAATAGATGTCGTTGCGGAAAGGCTGCTCAAATTGCCAGTCGCTCCGCACCACGATGCAGCTCACTCCATTCGTTCCCTGCCGGCCCACCGCGTACCCTTTCGCTGGATCCAGAAGCAGAACCGTGGCGTTCTCTCGCACGTGAGGAGGCGCCGCGCTCAACGCAAAGCGCGTTTCTAGCGCCTCCGGCATTCGCTCCAACTTTGCCGCCGCGGCCGCGCCCGCCTTATCTTGCTGTGCCAGGCAATTTCCGCTCGCCAGCGTCGCCAGCAGCCCCAAAGCAACCATAAGCTTCGCGCGCATAATTCCCCCTCCTCGCGATCTCTGCTCCTGAATTGATTGTGAAAAATTACTGGCCGAAAATTGGTGCGGGAGAGAGGACTTGAACCTCCACGGCCTTTCGGCCACAAGATCCTAAGTCTTGCGCGTCTGCCAGTTCCGCCACTCCCGCACCGTTCCACGGAACACCATCATTTTACGGGTTTCGCCACGCGATGGGAACGCGCTGTTGCTATCCCGCGGCCTGTGGCGTTTCATCCACGCAGCCGAGGCATTCCGCGACCCTGCTCCCGGCTCTCCATTCACTTCCGCGAGCCAGCAGCGCTCCTTCTTCTCCTCGCCCCTTTGCGCCTTCGCGCCTCCGCGTGAACTTCTTCCCTTCCGCTAATCCGGCAGGGATTCATTTGCCAAAGCCAGCCCGAACGCGTAGTCTGAAATGGTCTCTTCTAGCAGTTTGCCGTCGCGGCCTCTCGCGCTGCGGTTCCTTGCGAAATCAGACAGCCTCGGGTTCTCTTCCCAGGACATCGTCGCATGGAGCCGAAATGACAAGAATCTCGAAAAAGCCGCACATTCCGCGCATTCCTGGTTCCCCTGATTCGGACTCCATCGCTCACGACGTTTTTCGACGGGGAGAGCTGGCCCTCGCAAGCTGCCGGGACGTGAAAGCTGCGATGCTGACCATGATTGAAGAAAACAACGAAATTGCCCGGGCCGGCCGAGTCATCTCCCGCAGACTCGCCGAATCCAGAAAAACCGGCCGCACGCAACCTTAACTGGAGCCATTGCCCACGCCTGCGCTCCCGTCGCCAGGCGTGGTCTCTCGACTTTCGCCCGCGGCTGTCGGAGAATCAGCCGCATGCAACTCAGCCTCGATTCCATCCTGAATCTCTACAGCCCCCGCAACCCGCTCGAAAGCGCCTGGACCATC
>Ga0079222_10000338_pt1 | contig 10602 bp, 8 predicted proteins | sample GAPlitter_FD_75070 | JGI IMG/M metagenome (GOLD analysis project Ga0079222, IMG submission 75070) | Agricultural soil microbial communities from Georgia to study Nitrogen management - GA Plitter | ecosystem: Environmental > Terrestrial > Soil > Agricultural land | place: USA: Georgia | collected...
AGAGCGACTCGATGTACCAGCTCCCGCCCACCGGATCGACGGTCTCGGGCACGCTAGTCTCGTGCGCGAGCAGCTGCTGGGTGCGCAACGCCAGCGTGGCGCTCTGCGCGGGAGGGAGCGCCAGCGCCTCGTCGTAGGCGTTGGTGTGGAGCGACTGGGTGCCGCCGAGCACGGCGGCCAGGGCCTGGATCGCGACGCGCACCACGTTGTTCTCGGGCTGCTGCGCCGTGAGCGTCGAGCCGCCTGTCTGCGTGTGGAAGCGCAGGCGGCACGCGGCATCGTTCGCCCGGAAGCGTTCTTTCATGAGACGCGCCCACAGTCTGCGCGCTGCTCTGAACTTGGCTACTTCTTCGAATAGGTCGGTGAACGACGCGAAGAAGAATGAGACCCGCGGCAGGAACTGATTCACGTCCAGTCCCGCCGCGACGGCGCGGCGCACGTACTCGAGCCCGTTCGCGAACGTGAAGGCGAGCTCCTGCACCGCGGTCGCCCCCGCCTCGCGCATGTGATAGCCCGACACCGAGATGGGATTGAAGCTCATCCGCTCGACGGTGACGTAGCGGCACAGATCGATCGCCAGCCGCAGCGACGGCTCGATCGGATAGATGTACGTGCCGCGCGCGATGAACTCCTTGAGGATGTCGTTCTGGACCGTCCCCTGGAGCTTGCCGCGCGCCACCCCCTGCTCTTCCCCCACCACGATGTACATCGCGAGGAGAATCGGCGCCGTGGCGTTGATCGTCATCGAGGTGGACACCTGGTCGAGCGGGATCTCGTGAAACAGCCGCTCGAGATCGTCCACCGTCGCGATCGCCACGCCCGCGCGACCCACCTCACCCTCGGCCATGGGATGGTCCGAGTCATAGCCCATCTGCGTGGGGAGGTCGAACGCGACGGAGAGGCCGGTCTGGCCCGCCGCGAGGAGATGACGAAACCGCGCGTTGGTCTCGTCGGCGGTCCCGAACCCGGCGTACTGCCGCATGGTCCAGAGCTTGCCGCCGTACATCGTGGGGTGGACACCGCGCGTGAACGGGAACGCGCCGGGCGCGCCCAGGTCGCGCGCCGGGTCGCCGGTCCAGTCCCGCGCGTCGTAGACGGGCTTGCGCTCGCTCACTCGGCCGCGACCGCCGCGTGGGCGCCAATGACGCGCGCCGCGTACGCGACGTCGTCCCGGCTGCCGATCACGAGCGGGGTGTGCTGGTGCAGATGCTCGGGCACGATGTCGAGAATCGGGCGGCAGCCGTCCGTGGCCCGGCCCCCCGCCTGCTCCACCACGAGCGCCAGCGGCGCCGCCTCGTACAACAGCCGCAGCTTGCCCTGCGGGTAGTTCGTCGCGGCGGGATAGAGAAACACGCCGCCGGAAATGAGATTGCGATGGAAATCTGCGACCAGTGAGCCGATGTAGCGCGCGTTCTTGGGCTGCACGTCCCCGGCGCCATTCTTGAACGCGCCCACCGCGCGCTGCACCGCCGGCGCCCAGCGGTTCCAGTTGCTCTCGTTCACGCTGTAATAGCGGCCCACCGGCGGCGTGATGATGCTAGGGTGGGACAGGAGAAACTCGCCGATGGTGGGATCCAGCGTGAAGCCGTGCACCCCCTGCCCCGTCGTATACACGAGCATGGTGCTCGAGCCATACAAGATGTAGCCCGCCGCGATCTGCCTGTTTCCCGCCTGCAGACAATCGGCCAGCCCGGGCCTGCCGGTCTCCGGGGTCACCCGTTTGTGGATCGAGAAGATCGTGCCGATCGAGACGTTGACGTCGATGTTGGCGGAGCCGTCCAGGGGATCGTACAGCACCACGTACTTGCCGGCGGGCTTCCCGGGCGGGACCGGGACGGGCTCGGGATCTTCCTCCGAGGCGGTGACGCACACGCGGCCGGTGTAGTGCACGCTCTGGCGCACGGTCTGATTCGCGAACAGGTCGAGCTTCTGCTGCAGGTCGCCGGAGACGTTCACCGCGCCAGCCGAGCCGAGGATATCGGTGAGACCGGCGCGGCGGACGTGGCGGGAGATGATCTTCGCGGCGAGGCACAAATCGTAGAGCAGGTTGGACAGCTCCCCGGTGGCCTCGGGGTGCAGCCGCTCCTGCTCCATGATGAAGCGCTCAATCGTGATGACTTCGGAGCCTTGCACCGTGGCCATCCGTGGAGAAAGTGATCGTGCCGCGCTCGTCGGTCCGGAGAATCGTGATGCCGTGCGCCGCCAGCCGGGCCATCACCTCCGGCGTCGGATGGCCGTACCGGTTGTGCCGTCCCACGCTGATCACCGCTTCGTGCGGCGCCAGCTCGTCGAGCCAGGCGTCCGAAGTGGCGCTCTTCGAGCCGTGATGCCCCACCTTGAGGAGCTCCACCGGGCCCACGCGCCCCGCCAGGTGGGCTTCGACCGGGAGCCCCGCGTCGGCCTGGAACAGCAACCGGACGTCGCCGTACGTGACCCGCAGCACCACGCCGTGCTCGTTGACGTCGAGCGGCAACACCATCAGCAGCGAATCGGGGCTCAGCACCTCGAGCGTGACGCCATCGACGGCGATCCGCTCACCCGCCCGCGCCGGGTGCCAGCGCGCCGCCGACGCCTCGACGGCCGCGAGGAACTCGAGATAGAGCGGCCGTCCCAGCGGCTCTCCCGGCTCGAGCACCAGCTCCGGGTCGAACGCCTCGACCACAGCCGGCATCCCGCCGAGGTGGTCGGCGTCGCCATGGGTCGCGACCGCCACCGCCACCCGGCCCGCACCGTGCTTGCGCAAGAACGGGACCACGATCCGACGGCCAGCGTCGCTCTCGGGCGTCCTGGGGCCGCCGTCGATAACGATCCAGCGGTTGTTAGGGGTACGCAACACAGCTGCGTCACCCTGACCAACGTCCAGGAAGAATACCGTCAAGCAACGGCAGGCGTCGAGGGGAAAGACGTCGCGTAGCGACGTCGCGGTGAAAAGCGCGGTCGCAAAGGCAAGGCGTGCGGCCAGCAGCCATGGTCGGCGCGGCGAATGCCACAGCCACCAGGCGACGCCCGCGACCGCGGCCCAGAGGAGCGCCGCCTCCCACCCCGCGACCATCACCACGTGCCCGCCCGGTACCGCCGCCGCGCCCCCGGCCACGAGGTCGAGCAGCGCCAGGCCGAGGCCCGCGCCCGCGGCCACGAGATGAGCGAGACCGGTGACGAGCCACGAGAGGCCGAGCGCGAGCACCAGGCCCGGCACGGCGATGCCCGCGAGGGGAATCGCGATGAGATTCGCGACCACGCCGATCGGCGCCACGGTGCCGAACACGAGCGCGCTGATCGGCGCGGTGAGCAGCGTGGCCGCGAGCGCGGGCGCGACCAGGCGCACGAGACGCGAGGCGCGCGCGAACGCGCGATCGGCCCAGATCACTGCCGCGATCCCGGCCACCGAGAGCCACGCGCCTACGGAGCGCAGCGCCCAGGGATCGATGAGCAGCACCACCAGCGCCGAGAGGGCGACCACACCGCGCGGTGCCACGACGCGCTGGCGCAGCCGGGCCACGTCGGCGAGGACGAGCATCGCGCCCGCGCGCAGCGCGGGCGGGGGGAAGCCGAGCAGCCAGAGGTAGCCGGCAAGGAGGAGCAGCGAGGCGGCGAACCGGGGGAGCGGATCGAGCCGCAGCTTGCGCAGCAGCAGGGCGAGCCACGCGGCGAGGAACCCGACGTGCAGCCCCGAGATGGAGAGAATGTGCGCGAGGCCGGAGCGCACGTAGCGCTCGCGGATGTCGGGGTCGAGCTGCTCGTTGGGGGAAAACACCAGCGCGTCGACGATGCTGGCCCGCGTGCCGAACAGCTCCGCACTGCGCGCGCTGAGCCGGTCGCGCAGGGCGCCCCGGCCCCGCGGCACGGCGTCGAGCTGGAGCGTGCGGCGCACGACCAGGACACCCCGGTCACCCGCGCCGCTCCAGCGGCCCGCCACGACCCACTCTGTGCCGCCGCGGGCCGGCCGATCCTCGGGCCAGCGGAGCCGCAGCGCGCCGCCGCAGCTGCCCGGGAGCACGTGCGCGTCGACTACCCCGCCCTGTTCGGAAACGCGATCGAGCAATCGCACGATCGCGGCGCGCGCACGCTGTCCCGCACACGTCGCGGCCCGCTCCCGCGCCGCCGCCATCCCCCACATGCTCCCCGCGACTCCCATGACCCCGATGGCAGCGCCGAGTGGAGCACGTCGAACAAGGAGGAGGGCGGCCGCCCCCACCGAGGCGACCACGTACCACGTACCACGCACCCCGAGCAACTCGAGGCCGGCCGCGAGTCCCAAGCAGAACGCGATTGAGAGGAACAGCACCGGCGGCCGCACGAGACGGGCCGCCTCAGCGACCTACATCAGCTGCACCGGCCTCGCTCCACAGCGGGGCGCGAGCCCCACCTTGCGGAATCCCTCGAGCAGCGCGACGTCGAGCTTGGCCTTCTCCTGATCGCTGTCGAGCCGCAGCTCGACGAGCACCTCGCCCTGCGGGGTGGAGACGTAGTTGGGCGCGAGCCGATTGAGCGCGAACACCAGCACGTCGCCCCGGCAGGTTTCGCAGCCGCAGAAGCGCGGCAGCTGCGGGCGCAGCTTGCCGTACTCCCGCTGGACGACCTCGAACGTCACGTTCGTCACCCCACGAGCGCGAGCTCCCGCTCGAGCGGCTGAGCCGTGAACGTCGAGCCCGTGGTCCCCGTGAACCGCAGCGTGCGATACGACCCGAGCCAGGCGTCGGGGCCCGCGAACAGCGCCACCTTGTTGGTGCGGGTGCGCCCCTGGAGCAGCCCGCCGCGCTTCGCCTTGCCTTCCACCAGCACTTCGTGCGTGCTCCCCACCAGCGCGACGTTGTTGCGGCGCGCCACGTCGCGCACCGCGGCCACCAGGCGCTCGAGCCGCTCGCCCGCCACGTCGTCGGGCACGGCGTCCTTGAGCCGGGTGGCGGGTGTCCCCTCACGCGGCGAGTACTTGAAGGTGTAGGCGTCGGCGAACCCGACGGTGGCGACGAGCGACAGGGTCTCTTCGAAATCGGCTTCAGTCTCGCCCGGGAACCCGACGATGATGTCGGTCGTGAGCGCGATCGTGGGGATGGCGGCGCGCAACGCGGCCACGACGCCGAGATAGCGCGCGCGATCGTAGCGCCGCAGCATGCGCCTGAGCACGCGTGAGGAGCCGCTCTGCACCGGCAGGTGCACGTGCTCGCACACCGCGGGGGTCTCCGCCATCGCGGCGATGGCACGGTCGGTGAAATCGGTCGGATACGGGGACGTGAAGCGCACCCGCCGGATGCCCGGCACCGCGCCGACGGCGCGCAGCAGGTCGGCGAAGTCGTGCGTGCCGTCGTGATAGCTGTTGACCGTCTGGCCAAGGAGCGTGACCTCCGTGGTGCCGGCGCCAGCCAGGCGCTCCACTTCGCGCACCACGTCCGCCAAGTTGCGGCTCCGCTCCGGCCCGCGTGTCATCGGAACGATGCAGAAGGTGCACCGATAATCGCAGCCCCGTTGCACCGTCACGAACGCCGATGCGCCGGTCTCGCGCTGCGGCGGCACGTCCTCGTAATGCTCCCAGGCCTTGAACTCGAGGTCGGCGGCACGTGATCCGGCGCGCGCCCGGGCGATCAGCTCCGGGAGCCCGCGGTACCCGTCCGGCCCCGCCACCAGCCCGACCTCGGGCACGCGCTCGAGCAGCCTCGCTCCCAGTCGCTGCGCCATGCACCCCACCACCCCGAGCACCGCCTCGGGCCGCTTTGCTCGCTTCAGCTCGCCCAGCCGCGACAACACCTTCTGCTCGGCGTGATCGCGCACGGCGCAGGTGTTCACGAGCACGACGTCGGCCTGGGCCACGTCCGCCGCCGCGACGTACCCCTCACGCCCCAGCACGCCGAGGATCAGCTCGGAGTCCGCGACGTTCATCTGACAGCCGTACGTCTCGATGTAAATGCGCGCCATTTAGTGGATCGTCACCTCGAACCGGGCGCTGCCGTTCCACTGGTCGGTGGGAACATAGACCGAAAGGTAGTCCTGCGTGAGGACCTCGACTTTGCCTTGCGCCCGGCCGCACACCACGCCGTCGCCGCGTCCACCCTGACGGGCCGCGCGGTAGGCCGCGGCCTTGCGGTCTCCCAACTCGCGCAGCTCGCGGGCTCGCGCGCGCACCAGGTGGGTCGGGACCGGCGCGCCGAGCCGCGCGGCCGCGACGCCGGGCCGCTCGCTGTACGGGAAGACGTGCAGATACGTGAACGGCAGCGCCTCGACGAGCGCGAGCGTCGCCGCATGGTCGGCGTCGGTCTCGCCCGGGAATCCCGCGATGATGTCCGCGCCGAGGCCGAGCACCGGCATGCGCGCGGCGAGCCACTCGAGCCGGGCGCGGTACGACTCGGCGCTGTACCAGTGGCGCGCCATGCGCTTGAGCACACGATTCGAGCCCGACTGCAACGGGGCATGCAGATGGGCCGCGAGGTGGCGCGGCGCCTCGATCAGGAGCCGGGCGATCGTGTCGTCGACCTCGGTGGCTTCAATAGAGGAGAGGCGGAAGCGGACCGCGGGGACGGCGCTGATCAGGGCTTCGAGGAGGGAGCCGAGGGTACACCCGGGCATGCGATCCCGGCCGTAGGTCCCGATATGCACCCCCGTGAGCACGATCTCCGCGTGCTGCTGCGCGAGAGCGCGCGCCTCCTCCACCAGCTCCGGAATCGATCGCGATCGATTCGCGCCGCGTGCCAGCGTGGTCGCGCAGAAGGTGCAATGCTCGTCGCAGCCATCCTGGATCTTGAGGAGGGCGCGGGCTCGGATGCCAGTGGGTACGGGCGCACCTTTGTGTAGCCGCACCGCAGGGATCCCCGCAGCGCTCAGCACACGACCGGGATCCGCTCCTGCTACCACCCCGCGCACGCCCGGCAGCGCCGCGATGGTGCCGTCGTCGCGCGCCGCCGCGCAGCCCATCACGACCGTCTCGACCGCGCTCCCGCGCGCCAGCCGGCGCACGAAACTGCGCAGCTTCACCTCGCTCTCGTGCGTCACCGTGCACGAATTCACCACCGCGAGGTCCGCGGCGGCGGGGTCGTCGACGATCACCGCCCCCTGGTCGACGAAGGCCTGCTGCACGAGCGCGCTGTCGTACTGGTTCGCCCGGCAACCGAACGTGTGGAAGTAGACGTTCACGGGCGGACGGTGAGGCTCAGCAGGATGGTCCAGACCCGCTCGGTGAGCCCCCCACCCTTGCGGTCCAGATGCTCCACGCCCACGTCGAGCAGGGCGCGGCCCCCCGCGAATGCGCGGCCGGTGCCCCCCGCGACCGCGAACTCGGTCGGGGCGGTGGGCCCCGGTCCGAACGGCATCTGGCCGCCGCGCACGCCCAGGCGCCACGGCATCTGGCGGGCGCCCAGCTCCGCCCCCGCGGACCAGCTCCACGTGTCGAACGCACCGGCGCCGGCGCGCGCCCAGCCACGGTAGGCCACCGACCCGGCGATCCGCACGCCGCGCGCCGGCGCGAGCAGCAGGCCGCCGCCCGCCATGCGCGGCAGGTCGGTGAGCGCGCTGGTCGAATCGCCGACCTTGGCGCGCAGGCGATTGTCGGCCCGCACCCAGCCGGTGAGCGCGATTCCGGGCAACGGATTCAACAGCACGCTCCCCGAGACCCCCAGCCCGGAGTACCGCACCTCGGCGTTCTGCTGCAGCGTGTGAAACGATGTGTCGTCGAACGCACGCTGCGCCGTCTCGCGCGTGGAGCCGGAGAGCAGGTGCAGGCCCGCGCCCACGGCGATGAGCCGGGTGAGGCGGCTGGCGGCGGCCAGCCGGAGATCAGCGATCGTCCCGTCGCTGGTGATCGCGTCGGTGTAGCGCTCCGGCACGCCGCGCAGCAGCGTCGAGTCGCGCAGCGTCACCGCCCAGGAGCGGTCGAGATAGGTCGTGAACCCGGCCGCCACCGCCAGCCGCGGGGCGATCCGTCCCGTCACGTTGAGCAGCGGGAACCGCGTGCCGCGCAGAGAGGTGGTCGTGCCACCCACGACCGCCTGGCGGTATGAGGCGGCGTCCATGGCGGTGGCGGTGAGCTGGGGGACGTCGGCCAGCGGCGCCTCGGAGAGCGGCGAGAGGGCATCGAACGGCCCGAACGCCCCGCCGGTCGAGCGCGCCCGCACCGACTCCCAGCGGCCCGGCGTGCCGAGGCCGCGGACGCTGAACTGGGAATCCTGGGCGGATAGGCAGACGGGCGGACTGGCGGTCAGGAGCAACACCGCGAGACCGATTCCTCCGACCGCCCGTCCGCCCGTCCGTCCGTCCGCCCTCATGGTTTCCCGAACGGATACGGCCGCACGTACGTGATGCGCAGCGTGGGCCGGTAGGCGGTAGCGAGCGACGGGTACACGCGGATGAACGCGTACGACTGGGCCTCCTGCTGGGCGCGCAGAACCAACGTCGTCGGCCGCGTGGTATCGGCCGCCCAGTATTGCAGCAGGTTCGTCACCTCGACGTGCAGGGTGTCGGTGGCCCCGATGCGAATCATCGTCGTGTCGGTGCGCGTGGCGTCGACGATGATGGGCGACTTGGTCCCGAAGTCCGCGTACACCGTGTGCACCTCCATGGGGAAGGAGTCCGAGCGTGCCCCGTGCGCCGCCACGGCCGGAATGAGGATCAGCGTGCCACGGATCACCTGCGACGAGTCGCGGATGAAGCGCGGGAACGCGACCCGCAGAATGCTGCGCGCCGACGGCACGCCGCCGACGGCGAGCGTCGAGTCCGGGGGCGGGGCCGGCGGGTTGAACACGAAGCCGGTGAACGCCGGGGTCTTGAAATTGGGCTTCTTGTGCAAGGTGGTGCCCGCCGAGTCTACGCTCAAAAACCATTGCCACGAGAATGACGCCCTCGTGATCGCGATGCTGGCCAGCGTGTCGGCCGAGACGCGCACGCCGTACGCGACCGTGCCGGAATCGGCGAGGAGGTAGCGCGCCGCGGCGGTGTCGAACTTGAGACTGAAGGCGAGGAGGTGGTTCACGGTGTCCACCACGACGCTGTCGCCGGTGATGGTGTCCTTGCGCCCCGTCCGCGCGAGCAGCGTGTCGACGTTGACGGTGCGGACCAGCGAGTCGGTGAACGGCCCGGTCACGCTCGCGAACGTCGTGGTCGAGTCGATGGTGGCCGGCAACCGGAAGATCTTGAGGGTGAGGTTGTGCGCCCCGGTATCGCGCCGCGTCACCGTGAGCGCCAGCCGGGCCGAGTCGGCGCTGACGATGTGGCCGGTGTCGCTCCCGCCGAGCAGGTAGTTACCACCGTAGCCGTTGAAGCGAACCAAACCCCGGCCGTCGACGAACCCGGGCAGGTCCGCGACCAGCAAGACCGGCGACTGCGACGCGGTCACGTAGCCCTGGAACGACGAGTCCCGCGAGATGACGCCCGTCAGCACCGTGTCCACGATCTGGATCTGGCCCGAGGGACAGAACGACGGGCAATGCCCGGGAGCGGAGACCTGCTCTACGCAGGCCGCCACGAGCAGGACGGCGCCCAGGAAGGCGGCCCGGCGTCCGCTCATCACTGGAGCGCCGCCTTCGCGAACGCGTCAGGCAGCAAGTCGCGCAGCACCCAGCGGCGCTCGGCCTTCGGTCCCACGGCGATCACTTCGAGATCGAGCCCGAACTCGGCGAGCAGCTGGCGACACGCGCCGCACGGCGACGCCGGCGGATCGGCATCGGTCGCCACCACGATGCGGCGGAACCCGCGCGCCCCGGCCGCCACGCCGGCGCCGATGGCCATGCGCTCCGCACAGATGGTGAGGCCGTACGAGGCGCTCTCGACGTTGGTCCCCACGTACACCGTGCCGTCCGCCGCCTCGAGCGCCGCGCCCACGCGAAACTTGCTGTAGGGGCAATAGGCGTGCTGCTGCACCGCGCGGGCGCGACGCACCAGCTCAGCCGTCACGCCCAGATCTCCCGCAAGAAGGACGTGCCCGCGGCGAGCGCCGGCACTCCGAAATACTCGGCCACCGTCGCCCCCATGTCGGCGAAGGTCGACCGCTCGCCCAGCCCGCGCGGCCGCACGCGACCGCCCAGCACCAGGATCGGCACGGCCTCCCGCGAGTGATCGGTGGACGGCGTGGTCGGATCGTTCCCGTGGTCGGCGGTGAGGATGATCAGGTCGTCTCCCGTGACGCGCTGCTCGAGCCGGGGGATCCAGGCATCGAGCTGGCGTAGCCCACCATAAAACCCCGCGACGTCGTTGCGGTGCCCCCACGTCTGATCGAACTCGATCACGTTCACGAAGATGAAGCCCCCCTCGCTGCTGGTTTCGTCCAGCGCCCGCTCGATCAGCCGGTAGGCGTCCCCGTTGGTGGCCGCGTGCTCGCTCGTGATCGCCCGGCCGGCGAACAGGTCATCCACCTTCCCGACCCCCACCCGCGGCACGCCGGCCGCGGCGAGCCGGTCGAGCAACGTGGTCCCCACCGGCTCGATCGAAAAGTCCTTGCGGTGCGGCGTGCGCTCATAGGCCCCGGGCCCCCCGGTGAACGGCCGGGCGATCACCCGGCTCACCGCGTCGTCACCCACCAGCAGCTGCCGCGCGACTCGGCAGGCCCGGTACAGCTCCGCGAGCGGCACCGTCTGCTCGTGCGCCGCCACCTGAAGAACCGAGTCCGCCGACGTGTATACGATC
>Ga0079222_10000340_pt1 | contig 10584 bp, 10 predicted proteins | sample GAPlitter_FD_75070 | JGI IMG/M metagenome (GOLD analysis project Ga0079222, IMG submission 75070) | Agricultural soil microbial communities from Georgia to study Nitrogen management - GA Plitter | ecosystem: Environmental > Terrestrial > Soil > Agricultural land | place: USA: Georgia...
GACGTGGTGAAGCAGGGCGGGACCCGGCGCGGCGCCAATATGGGCATCCTGCGCGTCGACCATCCGGACATCCTCGAGTTCATTACCTGCAAGGACGACCTGACCCAGGTCACGAACTTCAACATCTCGGTGGCCGCGACCGACGCGTTCATGCGCGCGGTGGAGGAGGGGGCGAGCTACGACCTGATCCACCCGCGCAGCGGCAAGGTCGTGGGCCAGCTCGGCGCGCGGGAGGTGTTCCGGAAGGTCGTCCACGGCGCCTGGAAGACCGGGGAGCCCGGCGTGTACTTCATCGACCGGGCGAACCATTACAACCCGGTGCCGCACCTCGGCAGCTACGAGGCCACCAACCCGTGCGGCGAGCAGCCGTTGCTGCCGTACGACGTGTGCAACCTCGGCTCGGTGAACCTGGGGTTGTTCGTGAAGGACGGCGAAGTGGACTGGGAGCGGCTGCGGACGGTGGTGCATCTGTGCACGCACTTCCTCGATAACGTGATCGACGCGAACAAGTACCCCCTGCCCGAGATCGACAACCTGGCGCAGCGGATCCGCCGCATCGGTCTCGGCGTGATGGGGTGGGCGGACCTGCTGGTGCGGCTCGGCATTCCCTACAACTCTGATGAGGGAGTCGCGCTCGGACGTCGAGTGATGGAGTTCGTGGACGAGGAGGCGAAGGCGGCCTCGGAAAAGCTGGCGGAGCAGCGCGGCGTGTTTCCCGAGTGGGAGCGCTCCATCTGGGGACCCGATGCCACGTGTGCGCGGGGCTCGCGCGGCGAGCGCATTCGTCCCATGCGTCGGCTGCGCAACTGCAACCTCACCACCGTGGCGCCCACGGGCACGATCTCGATCATCGCGGGGTGCTCGTCGGGGATCGAGCCGCTGTTCGCGGTGGCGTTCATGCGCAATCAGGCGGGCGTGCTCATGCCCGACGTGAACGAAGACTTCGTGGCCATCGCGAAGCAGGAAGGGTGGTACTCCGAGGCGCTGGTGCAGCGGATCGCCGAGACGGGGCACATCCACTTCGACGAGGTGCCGGCGAAGTGGCAGCGCGTGTTCGTCACCGCGCACGACGTGACGCCCGAGTGGCACATCCAGATGCAGGCCGCGTTTCAAGAGTTCACCGATTCGGCCATCTCCAAGACCTGCAACTTCGCGAACGATGCGACCGAGGAGTACGTCGAGAAGATCTACCGCTATGCCTACAAGCTGGGCTGCAAGGGTGTGACGGTGTACCGCGACGGGGCGCGCGAGATGCAGGTCCTGTCCACCGGCTCGACGGCGAAGAAGGTTCAGGAGCAAGCGGCAGGGTCGGGGAAGGACGCGCTGGCGGAAGCCCTCGGACGCCTGGCGGAGCTCGAGGCCGAGCTCGCCCGCACGCGCGACCAGCTGCATGACGCTGAGGCGGAGAACCTGCAGCGGCGCGCCAAGCGGTCCCGCCCCGACCTCCTGAAGGGTGCGACGCGCCGCGTCGAGACGCCGCTCGGCACCATGTACGTGAACATCACGGAAGACGACAAGGGCCAGCCGTTCGAGGTGTTCATCTCGCTCGGCAAGGCGGGTGGCGCGCTCATGGCCGACGTCGAGGCGATCGGCCGGCTGATCTCCTTAGCGCTGCGCTCGGGAATCCCGCTGCGCGAGGTGTATCGCCAGCTGCGCGGCATTTCTTCCGATCGAGTCGTCGGTCTCGGGCCTAACAAGGTGCTTTCGGTCCCGGATGCCATCGGCATCGCGATTGAGAAGTGGATGCAGGAAAAGCAGGGAATTCAGCAGGATCTGCTCGGTGGCACGGTTGCCCCTGCGCCGGTTCCGGTGAGTGTCGCTGGCCCCGAGGGGACGGCGGGCGAGCGGGCGGGAGACGCCCAGGACTTCATCGGCGCCTGCCCCGACTGCGGCTCGCAGCTGGCGTTCGCCGAGGGGTGCGCCAAGTGCCACGTGTGCGGGTTTTCGGAATGCGGGTAGGGAGGGGCGCGTGTCATAGGTCACATATCTCGTTGTCCCCTGTGACCTTGGTCACGACTTGCAACGCGCGACCAGGTTATCCTCCTTAGCGTGAGTATGCCCTTTCGCCCAATGACTCCCACGCGCCTCCAGGCCAAAGGCTGGGCGCGAGTCGGGAGACCCGGCGCCCATCTGCTGCGCCGCGGGGCCTGGTACCCCGTCGTTCGCATCTCCTCGAGCCATATCGTCGTGCTCGACGTGAACCGCCGCAATGTGCCGGTGGACCGCCGCTTCCTCGAAATCCGCTACCATCCGCCCGAGCGCTGGAGCATCGTGCGCTGCGAAGCGCGGGAGATCCAGCGGGTGGGCCGGCTGTTCCCGCTCACGTACGCGGTGTGCCCCGCCTGCCGCCATCGGCAGGGTTTCGGGACGGATGTAAAGGAGCTGTCGTGCGAGCGCTGCAAGAAGCTGGCGGCGCTGGCCTGGGATGAGCTGAGCTAGAGCAGCCCGACGCGGTCGCCGATCGATACGATTCCGGAGCCGACCCCGCGACAGTAGTACCCCCGCGTTCCCCCGTCGAGAAACTGCAGTTGCTCCTTCAGGATGTCGGCCTCCACCCTGCCACCGAGTGCCCAGCCGGTGAACGGGCGGCAGGGGTGAGCTACTTGCAGGACCTCGAGGCGCGCCAGCTCCCCGTCGTCCGCGCCGAGCAGCACGACGCCGCGCTCCAGGTCTTCCAGCGCGATACGGCGCGGCGTTTCGACGATGATGTTCTCACCGGCACACCCGAGCGTGATCCGGTCACCGAACCGCTCGCGCATCAATCCGTAGTGCGACGAGAAACCGAGCGACACTCCGTGCTCGCCATCAGGATTCTTGGTCGCGGGATGGGCGCGGTGATGCACGTCGACCAACCAGGCGCCGTCCGGTCCCTGCCCCAGGACGCCGTCCGGACCGACCGCCAGGTGGTCCACCGGGCAGATCGGGGCAGGGTCGTAGCGCCGCTGGGGCTTTTCCCCCGTCTTCAAAGTCGAGCGTTGGATCTGCAGTCGGACGATACGGCCGAGCTGGCGCATAACAGAATCTAGCAAAACATGGTATCATGTGGGTCGCCAGAAATCCTCATGCGCATCACACTTGGCTGGGCGCGCTGTGCCGACAACGTGGCGGACATCCTCCGTCGCGGCGCGTGGTACCCGATCGTCGAGGAGTCGACCGACGGGCACGTGGTGGTCGAAGTGCGTCAGCAGCGGGTGCGCCTGGCGCGGGTCGATGTGACGATCCGCCCCGAGCCTCCCGATCACTGGAGCGTGGTGGTGCGCACCGGGGTGCTACGGCCGACGCTGGGAGGGCGGGGGGGCGATGTCGCCACCACCTACGCGGTCTGTCCGCTGTGCCACTACCGCCAGGACTTCGCCGCCAAGCCGGCCCATCTCAAGTGCGTGCGCTGCGGCGCGACGTCGCCGGTGGATTGGTCGGAGACCTGTTAGACGTTGCACGGTACAGGTTGCAGTTCCACGAGAATGCCGCGCTCTTGCAGCGCCATATGTAATTAGTATATTAACTGTCAACATGTTAACTACAAACGGATGACCTGCAACGTGTAACGGGCAACGTGACCAGCATGACAGATCGCTCCTCCCTCGCCCTCCAGCTCACCGACGCCATCCGCCTGGCCCGCACAGCCGTCGAGCACGCGGGCGACCAGGCGTTCCGCGCCTACGGCCTGTCGCACCGCGCCCACGCGGCGCTCGTGGCGGTGGATGCGGGCGGCTCCGACGGCGCCCGCCCCAAAGAGGTGGCCGACCAGCTGGGCGTGTCGCGCCCCGCGGCGACCACCTTCATTCAGCGTCTCGAGACCAAGGGACTGGTCGAGACGACCCCCGACCCCGAGGATGACCGCGGGGTGCGCGTGGCTCTGACGCGGCATGGTCTCGAGGTCCTGTTGCGGGCCAGCCAGCTCGAACGCCGCCTGGCCGCCCGCGCCATCGAGGGAATGCCGGCGTCGAGCATCGCCCGCGCCGTGACCCTGCTCCAGGGATTCAAGCAACGGCTGGAGGACCGGCAGATTGGAGTCGTACGCTGACTCCTGGTTACCAATGTGGGTATCTTTAATGCAGAGCGGCGTGAGCGCGTCCCGGCACTCGCGACAGCGCACACCTCACTTTAGGTCCGTCCCATACAGAGCAATGCGGTAATCACTTAACTCGAGCGCGCGAGTGCCGCGTGCGCCGGCCACTGCATCCCGTAGCGACACCACCGATCGATGGGGTTTTCCACAGCGAGCCCACGCGCTCGCAATGTTGAAAACTGACGCCGCCGAGGTCTCGGCTGCCGCCCGCCTGCTTGCGAGCGCCCGTCGCCTCGTCGTGGCGACCGGGGCGGGGATGTCGAGCGACAGCGGGATTCCGACCTTCCGCGACGCGCTCACCGGCTTCTGGGCCCGCTACGACCCGGAGGAGCTCGCCACGGAGGCGGCGTTCCGGCGCCACCCTGCCCGCGTCTTCGGTTGGTACGCGTGGCGGCGGCGCTTGGTGCAGGCGGCGGTGCCGCACCCCGGTTATCATGCTCTCGTCGCGCTCGAGCGGATCGTTTCCGAAGTCACCATCGTCACGCAGAACGTGGACGGACTGCACCGTCGCGCCGGCAGCCAGGCCGTGCTCGAGCTGCACGGGTCGCTCGAGCGATTCTCCTGTATCGATGCACGACATCCCTTCCCGGTCGAAGCGGTCCCGAGCCCTGAAGGGGACACGGAGTGCGAGCCGCCCCGCTGTCAGCGCTGCGGCGCCGCGGTGCGCCCCGATGTCGTGTGGTTCGGCGAGATGCTGCCCGAGCGGGTCACCGCGGCCGCGTGGGAGGCGGCGGCGCGCTGCGATGGCATGCTGGTGGTGGGGACCTCGGGGCTGGTGCAGCCGGCCGCGCAGCTTCCTTTTATAGCCCGTGACGCCGGCGCGAGCGTGATTGAGATCAACCCGGAGCCCTCTGAGGTCTCCGCTGCCGCACATATCACCTGCCGCGGGTCCGCCGGTACCGTGCTGCCGGCCCTGGTCACCGCGCTTACAAAAGGGGAGCGACCCTGATTCGCCGCACGAAGATCGTAGCCACGCTCGGCCCCGCCACCGGCGGGCCGGAGCAGATCGCGGGACTGATCGGCGCGGGTGCCAACGTGATCCGCGTGAACGCCTCGCACGGCACGCCGGAGCTGCGCGCCGGCTGGATCAGCGCCGTGCGTGCAGCCGCGCAGGCGGCGGACGCTCCGGTGGCCGTGCTCGTGGACCTGCAGGGCCCGCGGATTCGCGTGGGCAAGCTCAAAGACCCGCGGGTGTTGAAACCGGGGCAGACCGTCGTGTTCGCGCCTGAAGACATCGCGCGCGGCGACGAGCTCCCGACCACGTACGCCGACCTCGCCACGGACGCCCGGCCGGGGGCGCTCATCCTGCTCGACGACGGGCTCCTCTCGGTCGAAGTGACGCGCATCGCGTCACCGCGGGTCGAGGGCCGGGTGGTGGACGGCGGGACGCTCACGTCGAACAAGGGCATGAATCTTCCCGGGCTGCAGGTGTCTGCTCCGGCGCTGACGGACAAGGACCGGGAGGACGCGGCGCACGCGGTGAGCGTCGGGGCAGATTACCTGGCCCTGTCGTTCGTGCGTCGGGCCGAGGATCTGGCCGAGCTGCGCGCGCTGGTGCCGCCGGAAATGAAGCTCGTCGCCAAGATCGAGAAGGCGACCGCGCTCGACGACCTGTCGCGCATCCTGGCGGCGAGCGACGCGGTGATGGTGGCGCGCGGTGACCTGGGCGTCGAGCTGCCGTTTGAGGAAGTGCCGGTGGTCCAGAAACGGCTCATCCGCGAGGCGAACCGGCACGGCAAGCCGGTGATCACGGCGACGCAGATGCTCGAGTCCATGGTCCAGAATCCGCGGCCCACGCGCGCGGAGGCCTCCGACGTGGCCAACGCCATTCTCGACGGCACGGACGCCGTGATGCTCTCGGCCGAGACCGCCGTCGGCGCGCATCCGTTCGAAGCAGTGGGGGCGATGGACCGCATCATCCGCGAGATGGAGCGTCACGCCTCCACCGCAAGCCCGGGCGCGGCGCGCGACGAGCGTCGGGCGACGGCAGGGGCGACGGTCTCGGTCGAGGACGCGATCGCCCTCGGGACCAGTGCGGTGGCGCGCATGCTGCGGACGCCGCTCATCGTGACGCTTACCAAAGGCGGCTTCACAGCCCGCAAGGTGGCCGCGTTACGGGCTCCCGTCCCCATCCTGGCTGTCACCACGGAGGCGTCGACCTATCGCCAACTCGCGCTGGTGTGGGGCGTGACCCCGGTCCTGGTGGATCACGTGCCGGGGTACGATGCGATGCTCACCGTGGTACGGGACCTCCTGCTCAAGCGCGGGTACGCGCAGTCGGGCGACCGCATCGTCATGACCGCCGGCGTGCCGTGGGAAGTGTCGGGAGCCACGAACCTGCTCAAGGTCGAGGTCGTGTGATGTGAGGCTCGTGTTCCTCGGCACGGGAACGTCGTACGGCGTGCCGCAAATCGGATGTGGCTGCCGCACGTGCACGTCTTCGGACCCACGGGATCGCCGCACGCGCAGCGCCGTGCTGATCGAGTCGGGCGGGCGGCGCCTGCTGATCGATACCCCACCGGAGCTGCGGCTGCAGCTTGTGGCGGCAGGCGTCGCCGCCCTGGATGCCGTCCTGTTCACGCACGCCCACGCCGATCACGTGCACGGGATCGACGATCTGAGGGCGATCTCGATGCGGCAGCGGGCTCCGCTCGACGTGTATGGGGCTCCGGGGACACTGGCCGAACTGCAGCGCCGCTTCGGGTACATCTTCGACGGCACGCCTCCTCAGCCCGGCACCAACAAGCCGGAGCTCGCCACCCACGCGCTCGAGCCGGACCGCGAAACGCAGATCGCCGGCATGCCGGTGATGGCCATTCCGCTGCCCCACGGACGAGATACGGTGCTGGGGTTTCGTGTCGGCCCGGTGGCCTATGTGACCGACGCGAAGGCGATCCCGCCGGAGGCGCGCGCCGCTCTCGAGGGGCTCGAGGTGCTGGTGGTGAATGCGCTGCTGCCCCGTCCCCCCCCGCTGCACCTCTCGATTCCGGAAGCCGTCGCGGCGGCGCAGCAGATCGGCGCGGCGCGAACCTTCCTCACGCACCTGACGCACGACACCCCGCACGCCGCGCTCGCGGCGCAGCTGCCCGCCGGGATCGCGCCCGCGTACGACGGACTGGTGATTGAGATAGGCGGGGTCTAGATTCGTTTTCAGGAGGCATGGGAGCGATGACGACATCAGCCGAAACGACGCTGCGCCGGTTCCAGAGCCCGGCCGTTCGCCAGAGTGAGGCCATGGACGAGCTGGCGCGCCGGGCCGTGTTCGGTGCGGGAGCGGAGCGCGACGAGGCGCGCTGGCTGATCTGGGAGATCGGGCAGCACGCCGGGGTGCGGCCTGCTTCGATCCACGAGCTCTACATGGCGCGGGGCCGCGCCGAGGTCCCCGCGTTCACCACGCCGGCGATGAACATCCGGGTGCTCGCGTACGACTCCGCGCGCGCCGTGTTCCGCGCGGCGAAGCGGCTCGACGTGGGGGCACTGATTTGCGAAATCGCCCGCTCGGAGATCGGGTATACGGAGCAGCGCCCCGCCGAGTACGTCGCCGTGATGACCGCGGCAGCGCTGCGGGAAGGGTTCACCGGACCGCTGTTCATCCAGGGCGACCACGTGCAGGTGAACGCCAAGAAGTACGCCGCCGACCCCGAGACCGAGCTTCAGGCGATCCGCGCCCTCATCGAAGAAGAGCTGCACGCGGGGTTCTACAATATCGACGTCGACACCTCGACCCTGGTGGACCTCTCCCAGCCGACCCTCGCCGAGCAGCAACGGGTGAATTGCGAGCGCGCCGCCGAGCTCACGAAGTTCATCCGCGAGCGCGAGCCCGAGGGCGTGACGGTGTCGGTGGGGGCGGAGATCGGCGAGGTGGGCGGGAAGAACTCCGACGTGCACGAGCTGAAAGCGTTCATGGAGGGGTATACCCGCGCGCTGGCGCGTCTGGGCGACGAGACCGGGATCAGCAAGATCTCCGTTCAGACCGGGACGAGCCACGGTGGCGTGGTGCTGCCCGACGGATCGATCGCCAAGGTCCAGCTGGACCTCGATGCGCTCAAGGCGCTGTCACGCGACGCGCGCTCCCTGTACCACCTGGGTGGAGCGGTGCAACACGGCGCGTCGACCCTGCCGCCCGAGGCGTTCAGCCGCTTTCCCGAATGCGAGGCGATCGAGATCCACCTCGCCACGAACTTCCAGACGATCGTGTTCGACCACCCCCGCCTTCCTGCCGACCTTCGGCAAGAAATCACCGACTGGGTCAAGGTCGAGTGCAAGGACGAGTGGAAGAAAGGCGACACCGAGCAGCAGTTCATCTACAAGAGCCGCAAGAAGGCGATCGGCCCGTTCAAGCGGCGCATGTGGGACCTCCCCGCCGACGTTCGCGCGGCGATCGCCGCGGACCTCGAGCGCACGTTCGCCTTTCTGTTCGAGCGGCTGCGGGTGACCAAGACGCGCGCGATCACCGACCGGTTCGTCCGGCCCCCGCTGCAGTCCCACGCCCAGCCGCGCGCGGTCGCGGTCGCGGCGCCCGACGACCTCGAGGCGGGCGAGTGAGCGAGCAAGGCTCGGGCGGTGGGGGGGGTGGGGGGGGTGGGGGGGGCGTCGGCCCGTTCCTGTTCGGCCTGGGGATCGGCGCGGCGCTGGGCTTCCTGTTCGCGCCCGAGCCCGGGGCGGCGTCGCGCAGCAAGCTGGGTCGCCGACTACGGGAGCTGGCGGCCGAGAAGGTGGGCGAGCTGGGCAAGCTGGTCGAGCTGGCCGATGACGAGGGCGCGCCCACGACTCGTGCGACGCTGGCGCGCCGCCTCGCCGAGGCGAAACGCCGGCGTCGCGGCTCGCGAGCGAGCGTCGACGAGGAGTCCGCTCCGCCAGCGTGAAGCCCGAGGGCGGGTGGCACCGGTCGGTGACCGGCGTCGTTCGCCGCACGCTCGAAGCGGCCTTCGAGGACAACATTCCGTTCCTCGCCAGCGCGCTGTCGTTCGATCTGCTGCTCACCATCATCCCGTTCGTCGCCCTGCTGCTCGCTGCCGTCGGCTACCTGGTGCAGCACCAGGTCACCACCGAACAGGTCGACTTGCACGAGCTGCTGGCCCGGCTGCTGCCCACAGGGGCGGGCGGCCCCACCGACAAAGTCTTCACGGAAGCCGAGAGCGCGCTCGCCAGCGTGATGCGGCATCGAGTGCGGCTCACCGCCGTCGGACTGCCGCTGTTTCTCTGGTTCTCCACGCGCCTGTTCGGCGGACTGCGAGCCGCGCTCAACGAGGTGTTCGATACCGACGAGCGGCGCGCCTGGCCCATGGCCAAGCTGCTCGATCTCGCCATGGTGTGCTGCACCGGTGCGCTGCTCGTCATGGGCGGCCTGCTGACGACATGGGACGCACGCACCTCGGGGAGCGTGAGCCGCAGCTTCGCTCTCGACTGGCTGTGGCGCTTTGGGCTGGAGATCACGGCGTTCGGGCTCGGCGTGGCGCTGTTCTTCCTGATCTTCAAGCTGCTGCCAAGCCGCCGCATCGCCTGGCGCACGGCCCTCATGGCGGCGGTGTTCTGCTCGCTCGGGTTCGAGGTCGCGAAGCGCCTGTACGCCCTCTACGTGGCGCGGTTCGTGACCCTGGACCGGGTGGCCTCGGACGCGAACGTGGTCGGGCTGTTTCTGTTTCTCCTCTGGGTCTATTACACGGCCTACCTGTTCCTCCTGGGTGGGGAGGTCGCGGAGACGTACGACCTAGTGCAGATGAGGCGATCGCAGAGGGTGCAGCTGGGGTGAGGCGAGGTTCGTGGAGGACGGTGGACGTCGGCAGCTCCATCCTCCACCGACCTCCACAACCTCCCCCGACCTTCTTATCTTGGCCCCATGACCACCGCCGGTCCCCTGCGACAGCCCATCCCGGTCGGCCGCTCTATCCTGTGGAGCCCCGCGGGCGGGGAGCCGAACACTCCGTTCCCCGTGTTCGTGTCGCAGGCGGCGTTCAACGCCATTCAGGAGCACGTGGCGACCCCCCTGCGGGGGGGAGGGCAGGGCATCCTCGGCTTCCTGCTGGGGGATCAGTGTGAGGACCCCGAGACGGGCAGCGCGTATCTGGTGGTCGAGGTCGCGCTGCGGCTTAACCAGCCTATCTATGGTGACCGCACGCGCGACGTGGTCACGCGGCTGTGGGATCACATCACGAAGCAGCTGGAGGAGCAGCGGGCCAGCTTGATCGGCTGGTATCACTCGCACCCACCGCTCCCGCTCGCACTGTCCGAGCACGACCTCGAAACTCACGAGCACTATTTCGCCGAGCCGTGGCAGGTAGCGCTGCTCCTCGGGACCGATCCGGCGGAGCCGGCGGGCGCATTCTTCCGTGCCGGATCGGATGAAAGCTGGATTGAGACGCTACTGCCGTTCTACGAGCTGTTGAGCCCTGAGTCGGTCCGGCCCGACGGGAAAAAGCGGTCGTGTGTGACCTGGAAGAACTACCACGCTTCCGATGCGGTGAGGCCGTCGGGACCGCCCCCCCCGCCCCCCGCCCCCCCCCCCCCCCCCCCCC